>OAXB01000028.1_pt1 | contig 131877 bp, 104 predicted proteins | sample 1501541 | NCBI WGS metagenome assembly OAXB01 (sample SAMEA2580302, study PRJEB22360) | human gut metagenome | biome: human gut; feature: human-associated habitat; material: faeces | place: Denmark | collected 2008/2010
TGTGTTTGCGGGAAAAAAATCGGCCCAGATCCGCGAAATTTTAATCAGCGAGTCAACTTGGGAAGAAATGACCTGCTTATTCGCACCTTCCTTAAATGATCCTGTCCCGGCGGGTATCGCCTGTATTGCTATCGTCTGGATATTTACCTTTGTAAATATGCTCGGCGGTACTTGGGTAAGCCGTTTAACCACTATTGGTCTGGTGCTGGTTCTTATTCCTGTAGTTATGACTGCTATTGTTGGCTGGCATTGGTTTGATGCTGCAACTTATGCAGCTAACTGGAACACTGCTAATACCACTGATGGCCATGCGATCATTAAAAGTATTCTGCTCTGCCTGTGGGCCTTTGTGGGTGTGGAATCCGCAGCGGTAAGTACGGGTATGGTTAAAAACCCGAAACGTACCGTTCCACTGGCAACCATGCTGGGTACTGGTTTAGCAGGTATTGTTTATATTGCTGCAACTCAAGTGCTTTCCGGTATGTATCCGTCTTCTGTAATGGCAGCTTCCGGTGCTCCGTTTGCAATCAGTGCTTCTACTATCCTGGGTAACTGGGCTGCGCCGCTGGTTTCTGCATTCACCGCCTTTGCATGCCTGACGTCTCTGGGTTCCTGGATGATGCTGGTAGGCCAGGCAGGTGTGCGTGCCGCTAACGACGGTAACTTCCCGAAAGTTTATGGCGAAGTCGACAGCAACGGTATTCCGAAAAAAGGTCTGCTGCTGGCTGCTGTGAAAATGACTGCCCTGATGATCCTGATCACCCTGATGAACTCTGCCGGTGGTAAAGCATCTGACCTGTTTGGTGAACTGACCGGTATCGCAGTACTGCTGACTATGCTGCCGTACTTCTACTCTTGCGTTGACCTGATTCGTTTTGAAGGCGTTAACATCCGCAACTTTGTCAGCCTGATCTGCTCTGTACTGGGTTGCGTGTTCTGCTTCATCGCTCTGATGGGTGCAAGCTCCTTCGAGCTGGCAGGAACCTTCATCGTCAGCCTGATTATCCTGATGTTCTACGCTCGCAAAATGCACGAGCGCCAGAGCCACTCAATGGATAACCACACTGCATCTAACGCACATTAATTAAAAGTATTTTCCGAGGCTCCTCCTTTCATTTTGTCCCATGTGTTGGGAGGGGCCTTCTTTACCTGGAGATATGACTATGAACGTTATTGCAATATTGAATCACATGGGGGTTTATTTTAAAGAAGAACCCATCCGTGAACTTCATCGCGCGCTTGAACGTCTGAACTTCCAGATTGTTTACCCGAACGACCGTGACGACTTATTAAAATTGATCGAAAACAATGCGCGTCTGTGCGGTGTTATTTTTGACTGGGATAAATATAATCTCGAGCTGTGCGAAGAAATTAGCAAAATGAACGAGAACCTGCCGTTGTACGCGTTCGCTAATACGTATTCCACTCTCGATGTAAGCCTGAACGATCTGCGTTTACAGATTAGCTTCTTTGAATATGCGCTGGGTGCTGCTGATGATATTGCTAACAAGATCAAGCAGACCACTGACGAATATATCAACACTATTCTGCCTCCGCTGACCAAAGCACTGTTTAAATATGTTCGTGAAGGTAAATATACTTTCTGTACTCCTGGTCACATGGGCGGTACTGCATTCCAGAAAAGCCCGGTAGGTAGCCTGTTCTATGATTTCTTTGGTCCGAACACCATGAAATCTGATATTTCCATTTCAGTATCTGAACTGGGTTCTCTGCTGGATCACAGCGGTCCACACAAAGAAGCAGAACAGTATATCGCCCGCGTATTTAACGCAGACCGCAGCTACATGGTGACTAACGGTACTTCCACTGCCAACAAAATTGTCGGTATGTACTCGGCTCCGGCAGGCAGCACCATTCTGATTGACCGTAACTGCCACAAATCTCTGACCCATCTGATGATGATGAGCGATGTTACACCAATCTATTTCCGCCCGACCCGTAACGCTTACGGTATTCTTGGTGGTATCCCACAGAGTGAATTCCAGCACGCTACCATTGCTAAGCGCGTTAAAGAAACACCAAACGCAACCTGGCCGGTACATGCCGTAATTACTAACTCTACCTATGATGGTCTGCTGTACAACACCGACTTCATCAAGAAAACACTGGATGTAAAATCCATCCACTTTGACTCCGCATGGGTGCCTTACACCAACTTCTCTCCAATTTACGAAGGTAAATGTGGTATGAGCGGTGGCCGTGTAGAAGGGAAAGTGATTTATGAAACCCAGTCCACTCACAAACTGCTGGCGGCATTCTCTCAGGCTTCCATGATCCACGTTAAAGGTGATGTAAACGAAGAAACCTTTAACGAAGCCTACATGATGCACACCACCACCTCTCCGCACTACGGTATCGTGGCCTCCACTGAAACCGCTGCGGCGATGATGAAAGGTAATGCCGGTAAGCGTCTGATCAACGGTTCCATTGAACGTGCGATCAAGTTCCGTAAAGAGATCAAACGCCTGAGAACGGAATCTGATGGCTGGTTCTTTGATGTATGGCAGCCGGATCATATCGATACCACTGAATGCTGGCCGCTGCGTTCTGACAGCACCTGGCACGGCTTCAAAAACATCGATAATGAACACATGTATCTTGACCCGATCAAAGTCACCCTGCTGACTCCGGGGATGGAAAAAGACGGCACCATGAGCGAGTTCGGTATTCCGGCCAGCATCGTGGCGAAATACCTCGACGAACATGGCATCGTTGTTGAGAAGACCGGTCCGTATAACCTGCTGTTCCTGTTCAGCATCGGTATCGATAAGACCAAAGCACTGAGCCTGCTGCGTGCTCTGACTGACTTCAAACGTGCGTTCGACCTGAACCTGCGTGTGAAAAACATGCTGCCGTCTCTGTATCGTGAAGATCCTGAATTCTATGAAAACATGCGTATTCAGGAACTGGCGCAGAATATCCACAAACTGATTGTTCACCACAATCTGCCGGATCTGATGTATCGCGCATTTGAAGTTCTGCCGACGATGGTAATGACTCCGTATGCCGCGTTCCAGAAAGAGCTGCACGGTATGACCGAAGAAGTTTACCTCGACGAAATGGTAGGTCGTATTAACGCCAATATGATCCTTCCGTATCCGCCGGGAGTTCCTCTGGTAATGCCGGGTGAAATGATCACCGAAGAAAGCCGTCCGGTTCTGGAGTTCCTGCAGATGCTGTGTGAAATCGGCGCTCACTATCCGGGCTTTGAAACCGACATTCACGGTGCATACCGTCAGGCTGATGGCCGCTATACCGTTAAGGTATTGAAAGAAGAAAACAAAAAATAATTAGCTCGTACAAGGGAAGTGGCTTGCCACTTCCCTTTTTTGCTCATAAGGAGAACACATGAAAACACCCTCACAGCCGCGCGCGATATACTATATCGTGGCGATCCAGATCTGGGAGTACTTCAGTTTTTACGGCATGCGTGCCTTACTCATTCTCTATCTCACCCATCAGCTTGGTTTTGATGATAACCATGCCATCAGCCTGTTCAGCGCATATGCATCTCTGGTTTATGTTACCCCTATTCTCGGCGGCTGGCTTGCCGACCGCCTGCTCGGCAACCGCACTGCAGTAATTGCCGGCGCGCTGTTAATGACCCTTGGCCATGTGGTACTGGGCATTGATACAAATTCAACCTTTAGCCTGTATCTGGCGCTGGCAATCATTATTTGTGGTTACGGTTTATTCAAATCAAACATTAGCTGTTTACTTGGCGAGCTCTATGACGCGGACGATCATCGACGTGATGGTGGTTTTTCGCTGCTATATGCCGCGGGCAATATCGGTTCTATCGCCGCCCCCATCGCCTGTGGCCTGGCTGCACAGTGGTATGGTTGGCATGTTGGCTTTGCCCTTGCGGGCGGCGGCATGTTTATCGGTTTGTTGATATTCCTGAGTGGTCATCGTCATTTCCAATCCACGCGAGGTATGGATAAAAAAGCGCTCACTCGCGTGAAGTTTGCCTTGCCGGTATGGAGTTGGTTGGTGGTGATGCTCTGTTTAGCCCCGGTATTTTTTACCCTATTGCTGGAAAACGACTGGTCCGGATATTTGCTGGCGATCGTTTGCCTTATTGCTGCACAAATCATTGCCCGCATGATGATCAAATTCCCCGAACACCGCCGTGCTCTTTGGCAAATTGTATTGTTGATGTTTGTCGGGACGTTGTTCTGGGTACTGGCACAACAGGGCGGCAGTACCATCAGCTTGTTTATCGATCGCTTTGTGAATCGTCAGGCATTCAATATTGAAGTACCTACTGCGCTATTCCAGTCGGTGAATGCAATTGCGGTGATGCTCGCTGGGGTTGTACTTGCCTGGCTGGCGTCGCCAGAAAGCCGCGGCAACTCAACATTGCGCGTCTGGCTGAAGTTTGCCTTTGGCTTACTGCTGATGGCTTGTGGCTTTATGTTGCTGGCATTTGATGCCCGACATGCAGCGGCTGGCGGTCAAGCGTCAATGGGCGTGATGATATCCGGGTTGGCGCTAATGGGCTTTGCCGAACTCTTTATTGATCCGGTGGCAATTGCGCAAATCACGCGCCTGAAAATGTCTGGCGTATTAACCGGGATTTATATGCTGGCAACAGGCGCGGTCGCCAACTGGCTGGCAGGCGTCGTGGCACAGCAGACGACAGAGTCGCAAATTAGCGGTATGGCAATTGCAGCTTACCAGCGATTCTTTTCCCAGATGGGAGAGTGGACGTTGGCTTGTGTCGCGATCATCGTGGTATTGGCCTTTGCTACCCGATTTCTGTTTAGCACGCCGACCAATATGATACAGGAAAGCAACGATTAACTGCCGTGAAAACAATTTGTTATGAAACAATTGACTTTTAGTTAATCACACTAGCAAATCAAGATTAATAAGATATTTAAACTATTTTTATGATTATTTATTAGTGATATCAACTTGAGGTGAGCGTTGGTTTCGATAAGATAAACTGAGTTATTAATAGTCGAGGCAGATAATACAGTGTACCGATCTGTCTCTTTATCTACGCTAAATTGAAAGCTGGATTTAGAGGAACCAAAATGTCTGAACAAGAAACACGGGGAGCCAATGAGGCTATTGATTTTAATGATGAACTGAGAAATCGTCGCGAAAAACTGGCAGCACTGCGTCAGCAAGGTGTGGCGTTTCCCAATGATTTTCGCCGCGACCATACCTCTGACCAGTTGCACGAGGAATTTGATGCGAAGGATAACCAGGAACTGGAATCCTTAAACATTGAAGTCTCGGTTGCTGGCCGAATGATGACCCGTCGCATCATGGGGAAAGCCTCCTTTGTAACGTTGCAGGATGTAGGTGGCCGTATTCAACTGTACGTTGCGCGAGATAGCCTGCCAGAAGGTGTTTATAACGACCAGTTTAAAAAATGGGATTTGGGTGACATTATCGGCGCACGCGGTACGCTGTTTAAGACACAAACTGGCGAGCTTTCCATTCACTGTACTGAGTTACGCCTGCTGACTAAGGCACTGCGTCCCTTGCCAGATAAATTTCATGGCTTACAGGACCAGGAAGTCCGTTATCGTCAACGTTATCTGGATCTGATCGCTAACGATAAATCCCGTCAAACTTTTGTTGTTCGTTCAAAAATTCTGGCCGCTATCCGCCAGTTCATGGTCGCTCGTGGGTTTATGGAAGTAGAAACCCCGATGATGCAGGTAATTCCAGGTGGGGCATCTGCTCGCCCGTTTATTACCCATCACAATGCTCTTGATTTGGATATGTACCTGCGTATTGCGCCAGAGTTGTATCTGAAACGCCTGGTTGTAGGTGGTTTTGAACGAGTATTCGAAATCAACCGTAACTTCCGTAATGAAGGTATTTCTGTTCGTCATAATCCTGAGTTCACGATGATGGAGCTCTACATGGCGTATGCGGATTACCACGATTTGATTGAACTGACGGAGTCACTGTTCCGCACCCTGGCACAAGAGGTACTGGGTACAACTAAAGTCACTTATGGTGAGCATGTGTTTGATTTTGGCAAACCGTTTGAAAAACTCACCATGCGCGAAGCAATCAAAAAATATCGTCCAGAAACCGATATGGCAGACCTGGATAATTTTGATGCCGCTAAAGCATTAGCCGAATCTATCGGTATTACGGTAGAGAAAAGCTGGGGGCTGGGACGTATTGTCACCGAAATCTTTGATGAAGTGGCAGAAGCACATCTGATTCAGCCAACCTTTATTACTGAGTATCCGGCGGAAGTGTCGCCGCTGGCGCGCCGTAATGATGTTAACCCGGAAATCACCGACCGTTTTGAATTCTTCATCGGTGGTCGTGAAATCGGTAATGGTTTTAGCGAATTAAACGACGCAGAAGATCAGGCAGAACGTTTCCAGGAGCAGGTTAACGCTAAAGCTGCAGGTGACGACGAAGCCATGTTCTACGATGAAGATTACGTTACTGCGCTGGAATATGGTCTGCCGCCAACCGCTGGTTTAGGTATTGGTATCGACCGAATGATTATGCTGTTTACTAACAGTCATACTATCCGCGACGTTATTCTCTTCCCGGCTATGCGCCCACAGAAATAAGTTTTACTTTAATGAACGAAGCAGCCTGGTGACTGCTTCGTTCGTCGTTCCACAAGTCCAGCTTTGAGGAGAGACGCTTCGTTTCAAGATAACCAGCGGGTCCACTCAACCACAGCTCCTAAAAGAGAGAAAAAAGTAATGCCACGGGCAGGCTCATTGGCCAGGTTATTCCTACCAGGAATGCACTAAGTAAACGAATATGTGTTTTCTCATGTGAGAGAAACCAGATAATGACAAAGGATATGTTCACACCAATCACATAAAAAATTAATATTTTAGAGAATAGTGCCATTTTGAATATCTTCTTATCCTTCCCATCTATTTGTAGAACTGACGGAAATAGTCATCGACTATCATAATGTTGAGGTCAAAATCAATATCTGGTAAGTCTAAGCATTTGAGCCTGATTAAATCTTCAATTTCACTTGCGGCTAATGATGTCGTTATTGCGAAAGCATTCTCATTCAATTGTCGTGGTATTCCATATTCATCAGCAACTATAGAGGAGAAATCCATATCATACATTAACGACCTTAACCTTAAGAAAACTGAGTAATAAGATGATGGATAATCAAAAGAAACAACGTAAGTTTTGAACCTGTTTATACCTTCCATAAAATGACTCCTATCAATATTATACGCCCTGGGGATGCAAAGTTTATTAACCCCGATTGATGATTCTCATATAGGAGATATTCTTTTTTTTTTGCTCAATAGAGGGGATGATTTGGGACAAAAAAACGCTCTCTCTGACCATTATTTGTGCATCCCCCTACCCTTCAGATACTCTCCTGAATGACGTTACGCAGAACATGAAAATATCATTACTCCACACTCTCCCATCAGTTACGAATATCATCATACTCACGCGTTTTATCAAATTCGTGTTTCGCAAACGGACACAGCGGGATAATTTTTCGTTTCTCCCGGCGCATTTTTTCCACGACTTTTGCCACCAGTTGTTTACCAATCCCCTGCCCTTTCAAACTTTCATCAACATCGGTATGTTCGATAATGGCTAAATTTTCTCCGGTTGGCACAAAGACAATTTCTGCTATTTGCTTTCCCTGCGCATCATTAATATAAAAATTATTATGGCCCTCACGTATTTCCATTTTTCCCTCGCTTATTTATGACGGTATTTCAGTGCGCCACTTGGGCACGTATCAATAACGTTCACTACGGTAGCGACGTCAACTTCATCCGGCATAATCCACGGCTTACGTTTGAGATTAAATAACTTGCCGTTGCCACGTACGCAGTTGCCGGAATGCTGACACATCGCGGTGTTGAACCAGACATCTATCTTTTCGCCGGTATAGCAGCGATAACCATCATCCAGTAGAGCTTGATCCATGACCTTCCCCCATCAAAAGTATGGTTTTCGCTATAAGCATAGCTCCCGAATCGCCAGACGACACTGGCAGTTTCAATGACCAGCTCCTCTGCTCCAAATAGCCAATCCCCCTTACTCCCTTTGAATTACCCGCATCATCAGGGATAATGCTTAGGAAATTTGTCATACAAGGAAGCTGATGAGACATTCACTGCCCTGCCGCATGTTACGCAAACGTCCGATGAAACTCAGTACCACGGTGATCTTAATGGTCAGCGCAGTGCTGTTCTCGGTGTTGCTGGTAGTGCATCTGATTTACTTCTCGCAGATCAGCGATATGACGCGTGACGGACTAGCCAACAAGGCGCTGGCTGTGGCGCGAACCCTTGCTGACTCGCCGGAAATCCGCCGGGGCTTACAAAAAACACCGCAGGAGAGCGGTATCCAGGCCATCGCTGAAGATGTACGCAAACGGAACGATCTGCTGTTTATTGTCATTACCGATATGCAAAGTCTTCGCTACTCACACCCTGAAGCCCCGCGAATTGGTCAGCCATTTAAAGGTGATGACATCCTTAAAGCTTTGAACGGCGAGGAAAATGTTGCTATTAATCACGGTTTTCTGGCGCAAGCCTTACGCGTATTTACCCCTGTCTACGACGAAAATCATAAACAGATCGGCGTGGTGGCGATTGGTCTGGAGTTAAGCCGTGTAACACAGCAGATCAATGACAGCCGCTGGAGCATTATCTGGTCAATTTTATTCGGTGTGCTGGTTGGCGGTCTGGGCACCTGGATACTGGTCAAAGTACTTAAGCGCATCCTGTTCGGCCTGGAACCCTACGAAATCTCTACTCTGTTTGAGCAACGCCAGGCAATGCTGCAATCGATCAAGGAAGGCGTCGTTGCCGTGGACGCTCGTGGCGAAGTCACACTAATTAATGATGCCGCGCAAGAACTGCTCAACTACCACAAATCGCAGGATGACGAAAAGTTATCGACACTTAGTCAGGCATGGTCGCAGGTAGTTGATGTCTCGGAAGTGTTACGCGACGGCACGCCGCGACGAGATGAAGAGGTGACCGTTAAAGACAGACTCTTACTGATCAACACCGTTCCGGTGCGCAGTAATGGCATTATCATCGGAGCCATCTCTACCTTCAGAGACAAAACAGAAGTTCGTAAGCTGATGCAACGGTTGGACGGTCTGGTCAACTATGCCGATGCCCTTCGTGAACGATCCCACGAATTTATGAACAAATTGCACGTGATTCTCGGATTATTGCATCTGAAGAGTTATAAGCAGTTGGAAGATTACATTCTCAAAACAGCCAACAACTATCAGGAAGAGATTGGCTCTCTGCTGGGTAAGATCAAATCTCCGGTTATCGCTGGTTTTTTAATCAGCAAGATTAACCGTGCGACCGATTTAGGCCATACGCTGATTTTAAACAGTGAAAGCCAGTTGCCAGACAGTGGTAGTGAAGATCAGGTCGCGACGCTAATTACCACGCTGGGAAACCTGATAGAAAACGCGCTGGAGGCATTAGGGCCGCAACCTGGTGGCGAAATCAGCGTCACGTTACACTACCGTCACGGCTTGCTGCACTGTGAAATTAACGATGATGGGCCGGGGATTCCCCCCGATAAAATCGATCACATTTTTGACAAAGGTGTCTCGACAAAAGGAAGCGAACGAGGCATCGGTCTGGCACTTGTCAAACAACAGGTTGAAAATCTCGGCGGCAGCATTGCCGTGGAATCAGAACCCGGAATTTTCACACAATTTTTTGTCCAATTACCCTGGGATGGGGAGAGGTCGAGCAAATGATTAATGTATTAATTATCGATGACGACGCAATGGTAGCGGAACTAAATCGCCGCTATGTCGCACAGATACCGGGCTTTCAGTGCTGCGGCACTGCCTCTACGCTTGAGAAAGCCAAAGAGATTATCTTCAACAGCGACACCTCCATCGACCTGATATTACTCGATATCTATATGCAAAAAGAGAATGGACTCGATTTACTGCCCGCCCTGCACAACGCTCACTGCAAAAGCGATGTGATTGTCATCTCTTCCGCTGCCGATGCCGCAACTATTAAAGATTCACTACATTACGGCGTCGTTGATTACCTGATTAAACCCTTCCAGGCATCACGTTTTGAAGAGGCACTCACCGGCTGGCGACAAAAAAAAATGGCGCTGGAGAAGCAGCAGTATTACGACCAGGCGGAACTGGACCAGCTAATTCATGGCAGTTCATCCAACGAACAGGATACGCGTCGTCTGCCGAAAGGCTTAACGCCACAGACTTTACGCACGCTGTGCCAGTGGATTGACGCTCATCAGGACTATGAGTTTTCAACCGACGAGTTGGCCAACGAGGTTAACATCTCACGCGTTTCGTGCCGTAAATATTTGATCTGGCTGGTGAATTGCCACATCTTAGTTACCAGCATCCATTATGGTGTCACTGGTCGTCCGGTTTATCGTTACCGTATTCAGGCAGAGCATTACTCATTACTGAAGCAATATTGTCAATAAAGCGTTATTCGTTATCTGGAAGTAACAATTATTGTAGTAACGCAAACCAGCACTGGCACAAGTTACATCCCCTATCAGTAAAACTTGTGCCAGATCAAATATAATTTCCCTTCTTCAGTCCAGCAAATTAATATCCTTTCGGATAAATAGAGTTTTTAATTTCAAAACGCTAACAAAAGTTAATTAACTATTATGTTACCTGCATTATGTGTATTTTTACCCACAAATAGGTAGATCAGAATAATCTATAAACTTAATGGCATCTTCCTGTAGAACAAAAACAGACTGATAAATATCAACAAGATAGCAAACAAACAAGTCATTAACATCTGCAAAACATAAACGATAAACCCATCGCCAGAGAGTATTTCTCTCTGAAAAAGTCACTTATCACAGTGCATAAATTTTCTGCTGTTTTAATCAGCCAATATTTACTGTGAAGTATTTACTCAAGCCAGTAACGACCAAACGGATATTTAGTCAGGCTCTGAAAACAGTTCATCCAAAACAGAACGTGACTGTGATCTATTCGACAAGAATTTAAATGGGATTATCGCGAGGGTTCACACATGTTATTTACTATCCAACTTATCATAATACTGATATGTCTGTTTTATGGTGCCAGAAAGGGCGGTATCGCGCTGGGGTTATTAGGCGGTATCGGCCTGGTCATTCTGGTCTTCGTCTTCCACCTTCAGCCGGGTAAACCCCCCGTTGATGTAATGCTGGTCATCATCGCGGTGGTGGCGGCATCTGCGACCTTGCAAGCCTCTGGCGGCCTTGACGTCATGCTGCAAATTGCCGAAAAACTGCTGCGCCGCAACCCGAAATATGTCTCCATTGTCGCGCCGTTTGTCACCTGTATACTGACCATTCTTTGCGGTACTGGCCACGTGGTCTACACCATTCTACCGATCATCTATGACGTCGCCATTAAGAACAACATTCGCCCGGAACGCCCGATGGCGGCGAGTTCTATCGGCGCGCAAATGGGAATTATCGCCAGTCCGGTGTCCGTTGCGGTAGTATCACTCGTCGCAATGCTGGGTAACGTCACCTTTGACGGTCGTCATCTTGAATTCCTTGACCTGCTCGCTATCACCATCCCATCTACCTTGTTAGGAATCCTGGCGATCGGTATCTTCAGTTGGTTCCGCGGTAAAGATCTGGATAAAGACGAAGAATTCCAGAAATTCATCTCTGTACCGGAAAACCGTGAGTATGTTTACGGTGATACCGCTACGCTGCTGGATAAAAAACTGCCGAAAAGCAACTGGCTGGCAATGTGGATCTTCCTCGGGGCAATCGCCGTGGTCGCGCTTCTCGGTGCTGATTCAGACCTGCGTCCATCTTTTGGTGGCAAACCGCTATCAATGGTACTGGTTATTCAGATGTTTATGCTGCTGACCGGGGCGCTGATTATTATCCTGACCAAAACCAATCCCGCGTCTATCTCAAAAAACGAAGTCTTCCGTTCCGGTATGATCGCCATCGTGGCGGTGTACGGTATCGCGTGGATGGCGGAAACCATGTTCGGTGCGCATATGTCTGAAATTCAGGGCGTACTGGGCGAAATGGTGAAAGAGTATCCGTGGGCTTATGCCATTGTTCTGTTGCTGGTCTCCAAGTTTGTGAACTCCCAGGCCGCAGCGCTGGCAGCCATTGTTCCGGTTGCACTGGCGATCGGCGTTGACCCGGCATACATCGTGGCTTCAGCACCGGCTTGCTACGGTTATTACATCCTGCCGACCTATCCTAGCGACCTGGCAGCGATTCAGTTTGACCGTTCCGGAACCACCCACATCGGTCGCTTCGTCATCAACCACAGCTTCATTCTGCCAGGGTTGATTGGCGTGAGCGTATCCTGCGTCTTTGGCTGGATCTTCGCCGCGATGTACGGGTTCTTGTAATTGCACTATGCGTGCTGCCCGTCGCTGTGCGGCACGCCATTTTCGTATAACAAATACAGAGTTACAGGCTGGAAGCTATGTCAAACAAACCATTTATCTACCAGGCACCTTTCCCGATGGGGAAAGACAATACCGAATATTATCTGCTCACCTCCGATTACGTCAGCGTTGCCGAATTTGACGGTGAAACCATTCTGAAAGTGGAACCAGAAGCCCTGACCCTGCTGGCGCAGCAAGCCTTCCACGACGCATCTTTCATGCTCCGTCCGGCCCACCAGAAACAGGTTGCGTCTATTCTTCACGACCCAGAAGCCAGCGAAAACGATAAGTATGTGGCGCTGCAATTCTTGAGAAACTCTGAAATCGCTGCCAAAGGCGTGCTGCCGACCTGCCAGGATACCGGCACCGCGATCATTGTCGGTAAAAAAGGTCAGCGCGTATGGACCGGCGGCGGTGATGAAGAAGCCCTGTCAAAAGGTGTCTATAACACCTATATCGAAGATAACCTGCGCTATTCACAGAACGCGCCGCTGGATATGTACAAAGAGGTTAACACCGGCACTAACCTGCCTGCGCAAATCGACCTGTACGCGGTAGATGGCGACGAGTACAAATTCCTCTGCGTTGCCAAAGGTGGCGGCTCTGCCAACAAAACGTATCTCTACCAGGAAACGAAAGCCCTGCTAACCCCCGGCAAACTGAAAAACTTCCTCGTTGAGAAAATGCGCACCCTCGGCACCGCAGCCTGCCCGCCGTACCATATCGCATTTGTGATTGGTGGAACTTCCGCTGAAACCAACCTGAAAACCGTTAAGTTAGCAAGTGCTCACTATTACGATGAACTGCCGACGGAAGGGAACGAACACGGTCAGGCATTCCGCGATGTCCAGCTTGAACAGGAACTACTGGAAGAGGCCCAGAAGCTCGGCCTCGGCGCGCAGTTTGGCGGTAAATACTTCGCCCACGACATCCGCGTGATCCGTCTGCCGCGTCACGGCGCATCCTGCCCGGTAGGTATGGGCGTCTCCTGCTCCGCTGACCGTAACATCAAAGCAAAAATCAACCGCGAAGGTATCTGGATAGAAAAACTGGAGCACAACCCAGGCCAGTACATTCCGGAAGAGCTACGTCAGGCAGGTGAAGGCGAAGCGGTGAAAGTCGACCTTAACCGTCCGATGAAAGAGATCCTCGCCCAGCTTTCGCAGTATCCGGTTTCCACCCGTTTGTCGCTCACCGGCACGATTATCGTTGGTCGCGATATTGCGCACGCTAAGCTGAAAGAACTGATCGACGCCGGTAAAGAACTGCCGCAGTACATCAAAGATCACCCGATCTACTACGCAGGTCCGGCCAAAACGCCTGCTGGTTATCCTTCCGGTTCACTTGGCCCAACTACCGCAGGACGTATGGACTCCTATGTGGATCTGCTGCAATCCCACGGCGGCAGCATGATCATGCTGGCGAAAGGTAACCGCAGTCAGCAGGTCACCGACGCTTGTCATAAACACGGCGGCTTCTACCTCGGCAGCATTGGCGGCCCGGCGGCAGTGCTGGCACAGCAGAGCATTAAGCATCTGGAATGTGTTGCCTATCCGGAGCTGGGTATGGAAGCTATCTGGAAAATCGAAGTGGAAGATTTCCCGGCGTTTATCCTGGTCGATGACAAGGGCAACGACTTCTTCCAGCAGATCGTCAATCAACAGTGCGCGAACTGCACTAAGTAACCTCTTCGGCCCGGCGCCTGGCGGTATACTGCCAGGTGATCCCCCCGGGCCACCTCTTTTGCGATTGTAATTTCACGCTTACTGGTGAATAGTCAGTATTTTCCCTGACTTGCGAACTCACCATGCTCCGCACACTCAAGCCGTTAATTCTTAACACTGGCGCGTTGGCGCTAACATTCATCCTGATTTACACCGGCATTTCGGCTCATGACAAACTGACCTGGTTGATGGAAGTGACGCCAGTGATTATTGTCGTACCGTTGCTGCTTGCCACCGCCAGACGTTATCCATTAACGCCCTTGCTCTATACGCTGATTTTCTTTCACGCCATCATCCTGATGGTTGGCGGTCAGTATACCTACGCAAAAGTTCCCATCGGTTTTGAAGTGCAGGAATGGCTGGGGCTGAGTCGTAATCCGTATGACAAGCTGGGGCACTTTTTTCAGGGGCTGGTGCCTGCACTGGTGGCGCGAGAGATCCTTGTGCGTGGGATGTACGTGCGCGGACGTAAAATGGTAGCGTTTCTGGTCTGCTGCGTGGCGCTGGCGATAAGCGCAATGTATGAATTGGTTGAGTGGTGGGCAGCGTTGGCGATGGGCCAGGGCGCGGATGATTTTCTCGGCACCCAGGGCGACCAGTGGGATACGCAATCCGATATGTTCTGTGCGCTGCTGGGCGCATTAACCGCGGTGATATTCCTCGCTCGCTTTCACTGCCACCAGTTACGGCGCTATGGCTTGATAACCGGATGACAACCTGCGTTTTGTTTATGCCGGATGCGGCGTAAACGCCTTATTCTGCCTACAAAATGTGCAAATTCAATCAATTACATTTCTTATTGTAGGCCTGATAAGACGCGCCAGCGTCGCATCAGGCAATGTTTTCATTCGCTATTGCCAACGTCCGTCAGGCTTTCACATCGCTCACTGCACCGACCGGAATATCAGCATGAACAGGTACGGGGGGCACTTTACGATATTTATCCAGCAGATGGATCTGGATCCTGCGCAGCGTGTCGCCATTGAGGCGATAGAAACGGAAGTAGAGAATCAGCGTGACCATGAAGAACAGAGCAGGTAGAGCAATCATAATAAACTGCATACCTAATATGGCTTGCGTAGACTGTTCAACATTCGGGACATAGCCAATCATCCCCAACACAACTGCAATGAAAAAAGCCGCGAATGCCGAACCGCCCTTCACCACCATCGTCTGCACGGAATAAGCAATGCTCTCACAGCGGATGTGCAATTTATATTCACCGTAGTCAACGGTATCTGCCACCATGATGACCTGTAATACCCAGAACAGCGCCGTCCCCACATTCAGCAAAATACCGGCTATCACAATAAGAGCGACGTTGTGATAGCCCACTAATGCCATCAACAGAAGAACACCACAGCTTAATACCGGAAGAATAGAGGCTCCGGCCCATAAAATACGTCGGGATAATGATTTAACTAAACGCGGGAAGAACACTAACGTCACCAGGTTAGCTGCTCCCGCATACGACAGGTAATAGGGAAACAGATCCGCATCACCGATAACATACGAGAAATAATAGATAGCAAAGCCGGTGATAATGTTGCTGGCAATATTATAAGCAAGAGCCATTCCCAACAGGCAGGAAAGCTGATCGTTTTTATAAATAAGCGCAATGATGGCTTTTAGTGTCAGGTGTTTTTCTCCGACAGACGATTGATTATCTGACGAAAAGACTTCATGCACATTACGCAGAGTGATGATGGTCGACACAATAAAAAACGCAATCAGCACCAGTGTGAACATCTGAAAGCCAAATCCCCGATCGCCGCCGCCGACATAATTAACAAATGGCAGCGTCACGCCTGCCGTAACAAAACCCGCCAGACTGGCAAAAAAGCGCGGATAAGGAACCAGTTGTTCTCGCTCACGTTTGTCGAGGGTTATGGTTGGAACCAGTGACCAGAAGGGAATATCCATTATGGTGTAAGTCATGCCCCAAAGAATGTAGGTCACGCAAACAAAGACAATCTGAGTAGTACCTTCAAACAGATGCGCGCTAAAGAGAAGAAATAAGATTACAGAGTTAGCCAACGTACCGATCAGGATCCAGGGCTTAAACTTACCCCATCGCGATCGCGTAGCATTTACAATCCACCCCATAATCGGATCGTTAATAGCATCCCAGATCCTCGCCACCAGAAACAAAGTACCAATCAAACCAACCGACAGCCCGACAACATCGGTGTAGTAATACATCAGGTACATATACACAATGCCGATCGCAAAATCCTTCCCGAACGCTCCAAATCCATAACTGAGTTTTGTCGTCATTGAAATGCTCATAGGGTATCGGGTCGCTGTTACCAACGCCCGCCTTCTGTTATTGGTATCGTCAGAGGTGTGCGCCGGAAGACATACCCCGGCGCAGTAGCGTATTAGCGGTGCAACCAGCCGGGTAGCCAGTTGCCGTGGGCGGTAATCAGGTCGTCAACAAGAGCATAAATTTCGTCAATGCTCAGCACAGCGGCGGTGTGCGGATCCATCATCGCGGCGTGGTAAACACGGTCACGATTTTCCGTGAGAATCGCTTCCGTCAGCAGCGTTTGTACGTTGATATTGGTTTGCATCAGTGCTGCCAGATGCGAAGGTAGCGTACCGACTTTAGTCGGCTGAATGCCATTAGCATCAACCAGACAGGCGACTTCCACGCAACATCCTTGCGGCAGGTTATCAATCAGGCCATCGTTACGAACGTTGCCATAAATCACACTCGGTTCACCGGTCCAGATAGCGTTCATGATTGTGCTGGCATATTCCCGCGACGGTTTAATATCAATCCGGGACGCATTCTTATACTCCTCCAGCTCTTTATGCCAGTTCGCCAGTTGCTCAACGCAGCGTTTCGGGTACTCATCCAGCGGCACTTTATAACGTTCAATCAAATCCTCACGGCCTGGCTTAATAAACCACGGCGTATATTCAGCAAAGTGTTCTGATGATTCCGTGACGAAGTAGCCCAGCTTTTTGAACATTTCATAGCGCACAATATTCTGGCAGCGGGGATTACCATGAATATTCGGCTTCGGTGCCTGGCCCGCATCATAGGCTGCCAGCAGTTCCGGATAGAGATTCACGTAACTGCCGTCTGCGGTTTTGCGCTCCAGCTCCAGGTAGAACGCCATATGGTTGATACCTGCACAACGATAACGCAGTGTAGCGGGATCGATATTGAGATCGCGCGCCAGTTCTTCCGCCGTTCCCTGCACCGAATGGCACAACCCTACCTGTTTGATATGCGGATAGCGGGCATACATTGCCCAGGTATTCATCGCCATCGGGTTAACGTAGTTCAGCATGGTGGCGTCGGGGCACACTTCCGTCATGTCCTCACAAATCTGCCACAGATGCGGAATGGTACGCAGCGCGCGCATAATGCCGCCCGGCCCCAACGTGTCGGCAATAGTTTGTTCCAGACCGTGACGCTTACAAACCTCAAAATCGGTGACCGTACAGGGTTCATAACCGCCAATCTGAAATGCCACCACCACGAAATCAGCATCCTGTAAGGCTTCTTTCTGTTGGGTATGACAGGTAATTTTGCCGCTGGCTCCTGCTGAATCCATCAGCTTACGCACCACAATGTGCGACTCTTCCAGGCGGGTGGGATCGATATCCATCAGGGCAATATGCGCCGTTTTCAGCGCCTCGCGATGAAACACATCACCAAGAATATTTTTAACGAAAATCGTCGAACCAGCGCCGATAAAAGTAATTTTGGGTGCAGACATCATTCAGGTCTCCTGGCTTGCTTGAATGATTTCATCATGGCAGGCGATTTCGCAGAAAACCTCCGGCTTCCCCGTTGAGCATTCCCAAAAACTCAGATCCTGGGTTGCTTAGCAGTAAATCTGAGTTTTCGGGAATAAATTGCCTAAAAAACAGAGTAATTAGCCCTTATAAAGCCCTGTCCATTCCTCTCTCTTTACGTTTTGTGTCGTCATTCGCAGTCACCCCTGCCAACTTCTGCCATGATTCTGATAATCCAGGAAAGAGGGCTATCGATGAATACAGACACATTTATGTGCAGCAGTGATGAAAAGCAGACCCGCAGCCCACTGTCGCTATACTCGGAATATCAGCGGATGGAAATTGAATTTCGCGCGCCGCATGTCATGACCTCCAGCCACTGGCATGGTCAGGTTGAGGTAAATGTGCCTTTCGATGGCGATGTGGAATACCTGATCAACAATGAACACGTAAGTATCAATCAAGGCCATATCACGCTGTTCTGGGCCTGTACGCCGCACCAGCTAACCGATACCGGAACCTGCAAGAGCATGGCAATTTTTAATCTGCCAATGCATTTGTTTCTCTCCTGGCCACTGGATAAAGACCTTATAAACCATGTGACTCACGGCATGGTGATTAAATCACTGGTGGCACAGCAACTTAGTCCGTTTGAAGTACGCCGCTGGCAGCAGGAGTTGAACAACCCAAACGAGCAAATCCGCCAGCTCGCCATTGATGAAATTGGCCTGATGCTCAAGCGATTTAGCCTCTCCGGCTGGGAGCCTATTCTGGTCAATAAAACTTCGCGCACGCACAAAAATAGCGTCTCGCGCCATGCGCAGTTTTATGTCAGCCAGATGCTGGGCTTTATTGCGGATAACTATGATCAGGCGCTGACCATCAACGATGTGGCCGAGCACGTCAAACTTAATGCCAATTATGCAATGGGGATATTTCAGCGGGTCATGCAGTTGACGATGAAACAGTACATTACTGCGATGCGCATCAACCACGTTCGCGCATTACTGAGCGATACCGATAAAAGTATTCTCGATATTGCACTGACGGCAGGCTTTCGTTCGAGTAGTCGTTTTTACAGCACGTTCGGCAAATATGTCGGCATGTCGCCGCAACAATACCGAAAACTTAGCCAACAACGCCGCCAGATGCTTCCCGGCTAAAAACGATATCAGTATCAGCCAAAAAAATAATTTAGCTGTCGATAATAAACATTGAAAATCAATTAAAAAATTAATTTAAACTTTTGTTTATAATATAAAAATTTTAAAAAACGCTTGTTTTTCAATCACTTTACAGCCTGAAATGCCCGGAAGATACTTGCCCGCAGCGAAGATTCCTTCACAACCGGGTAAGCAATGATGAAAGTATTAATTGTTGAAAGCGAGTTTCTACATCAGGACACCTGGGTCGGTAGCGCCGTTGAGCGTCTGGCAAATGCCTTGAGCCAACAAAATGTTACCGTGATTAAATCCACCTCCTTTGATGATGGCTTTGCCATTCTCTCTTCAAATGAAGCCATTGATTGTCTGATGTTCAGTTATCAAATGGAGCATCCGGACGAACACCAAAATGTCAGAGAATTGATCGGTAAGCTTCATGAGCGTCAGCAAAATGTGCCGGTATTCCTGTTAGGCGACCGGGAAAAATCAATCGCCGCGCTGGATCGCGATCTGCTGGAGCTTGTCGATGAATTCGCCTGGATTCTGGAAGATACCGCTGACTTTATCGCCGGACGCGCCATCGCAGCGATGTCCCGCTACCGCCAACAGCTATTGCCGCCACTGTTCAGCGCGCTGATGAAATATAGCGACATCCATGAGTACTCCTGGGCCGCGCCAGGTCACCAGGGCGGTGTTGGCTTCACTAAAACCCCCGCCGGACGTTTCTACCATGACTACTATGGTGAAAACCTGTTCCGCACCGACATGGGCATCGAACGAACTTCCCTCGGTTCTCTACTTGACCATACTGGCGCATTTGGCGAAAGCGAAAAATATGCCGCGCGCGTATTTGGTGCCGACCACTCCTGGTCCGTCGTCGTCGGCACTTCAGGGTCTAACCGCACCATCATGCAAGCCTGCATGACAGATAACGACGTGGTTGTTGTTGACCGTAACTGCCACAAATCCATCGAACAAGGTTTAATGCTGACTGGCGCGAAACCGGTATACATGGTGCCAAGCCGCAACCGCTACGGCATTATCGGGCCAATCTATCCGCAGGAAATGCAGCCTGAAACCTTGCAGAAGAAAATCAGCGAAAGCCCGCTGACCAAAGACAAAGTCGGGCAAAAACCCTCTTACTGCGTGGTAACCAACTGCACCTATGACGGCGTATGCTATAACGCCAAAGACGCGCAGGATCTGCTGGAAAAAACCGCCGATCGTCTGCACTTCGACGAAGCCTGGTACGGTTACGCACGTTTTAATCCGATCTATGCCGATCACTACGCGATGCGCGGTGAGCCGGGTGATCACAGCGGTCCTACCGTTTTCGCCACTCACTCCACTCATAAACTGCTGAATGCACTGTCGCAGGCGTCTTATATTCATGTACGTGAAGGCCGCGGCGCGATTAACTTCTCCCGCTTTAATCAGGCATACATGATGCATGCCACCACTTCCCCGCTATATGCCATCTGCGCGTCAAACGATGTGGCTGTATCAATGATGGACGGCAACAGCGGCCTGTCGCTGACTCAGGAAGTGATCGACGAAGCGGTCGATTTCCGCCAGGCAATGGCACGGTTGTATAAAGAGTTTGCTGACGAAGGTAGTTGGTTCTTTAAGCCGTGGAATAAAGAAGTGGTTACCGATCCGGAAACCGGCAAAACCTATGACTTTGCCGACGCACCGCACAAACTGCTGACCACCGTTCAGGACTGCTGGGTAATGCATCCGGGCGAAAGCTGGCACGGCTTCAAAGATATTCCGGATAACTGGAGTATGCTTGACCCGATTAAAGTCAGCATCCTCGCTCCGGGGATGGGTGAAGACGGTGAACTGGAAGAAACCGGTGTTCCGGCGGCACTGGTTACCGCATGGCTGGGTCGCCACGGCATTGTGCCCACCCGTACCACCGACTTCCAGATTATGTTCCTGTTCTCAATGGGCGTAACCCGTGGGAAATGGGGAACGCTGGCTAACACCCTCTGTTCCTTCAAACGCCACTACGACGCTAACACCCCGCTGGCTCAGGTAATGCCGGAACTTGTTGAACAATATCCTGACACTTATGCGAACATGGGTATTCACGATCTGGGCGACAAAATGTTTGCCTGGCTGAAAGAAAACAATCCTGGCGCACGATTGAACGAAGCCTATTCCGGCCTGCCGGTGGCAGAAATCACTCCGCGCGAAGCATACAACGCAATTGTCGATAACAACGTTGAACTGGTATCCATTGAAAACCTGCCGGGACGTATTGCGGCGAACTCAGTCATCCCATATCCGCCCGGGATTCCAATGCTGCTTTCCGGTGAAAACTTTGGCGATAAAAACAGCCCACAAGTAAGCTATTTACGCTCACTGCAATCCTGGGATCATCATTTCCCTGGTTTTGAACACGAAACGGAAGGCACCGAAATTATTGACGGTATTTACCACGTAATGTGTGTGAAAGCGTAACCACTATTCCGCTGAAGGCGTAATTGTTTAAATAACATTACGCCGCCTGGCCTGAGGCCTTTTGAGTATGGCAACGTTTTCATAAAAATTGCTGCAAACAAAAATGTCATACTTTTTGCGCGGTCCCACCCCGCGCTTTTTTTGTTTGTTATTTACACTTCTTCACTCTGTAAAAATTTTTGTACATGAGAAATTACTATAAAAATTTGTAATATTAGCAAAACACGTTATTTTTATGCATGTTTTGATTCGTCATACAATTATATAACCAGTCCCCGGTATCTCTCTATGTTGGCGAGATCCACTATTTTCTTTGCATTTCAGGAGTACATGTATGAGGATTTGCAGCAACCAACCTTGTATAGTTTTATTAACTGAAAAAGATGTCTGGCTAAGAGTGAATGGGAAAGAACCTATAAGTTTGAAAGCTAACCATATAACGTTATTAAGTTGTGAAAACAATATTATCGACGTCTCCTCTCTGAATAACACTTTGGTTGCGTATATTAGCCTCGACATCATCAAAGATTATCTCCGTTTTCTGAATAAAGATCTCTCGAAAATACCGGTCTGGCAGCGTAGCGCCACGCCTTTTATTTCCCTGTCATGCCTGACACCAGAGGTGTTTCGCGTCGCAGCGCAACACAGCATAATGCCCGCTGAAACAGAGTCGGAAAAGGAACGAACACGTGCATTATTATTCACTGTACTATCTCGTTTTCTCGACAGTAAAAAATTCCTTTCACTGCTAATGCATATGTTACGTAATTGTGTTAGCGACAGCGTTTATCAAATCATTGAAAGCGATATCCATAAAGACTGGAATCTTAGTATGGTAGCCAGTTGTTTATGCCTTAGCCCAAGTTTGTTAAAGAAAAAGCTGAAAAGCGAAAACACCAGTTATAGCCAAATAATAACCACCTGCCGGATGCGTTATGCCGTAAATGAATTAATGATGGATGGTAAAAATATCTCACAGGTGTCACAGTCCTGTGGCTACAACAGTACGTCTTACTTTATTTCTGTATTTAAAGATTTCTATGGCATGACCCCACTCCATTATGTTAGCCAGCATAGAGAACGTTCTATCGCCTGATTTATAACCTTAACGAAGAGATATATTAATAACAGCATCAGCGATAAGCCAGCCGACGATAATTCAACACGCGAATGCAGGCGTATGATATGACGTAATTTATTGTCACGAAGCTCGCCTTCGCAGGAGTTTTATTATGTCTTCGGATGCTGATGCTCACAAAGTGGGCTTAATCCCCGTCACCCTAATGGTGTCGGGGAATATTATGGGGTCAGGTGTTTTTCTGTTACCTGCAAATCTGGCCTCGACGGGGGGGATTGCTATATATGGTTGGCTGGTGACAATTATCGGTGCTTTGGCTTTATCGATGGTTTACGCCAAAATGTCGTTCCTCGATCCCAGCCCTGGCGGTTCATATGCCTACGCGCGCCGCTGTTTTGGTCCTTTCCTCGGGTATCAAACTAACGTTCTCTACTGGCTGGCCTGCTGGATCGGCAATATTGCTATGGTGGTCATTGGCGTCGGCTACCTGAGCTATTTCTTCCCGGTACTGAAAGATCCGTTGGTATTAACTATCACCTGTGTTGTGGTGCTGTGGATCTTCGTTCTGCTTAATATCGTCGGGCCGAAAATGATTACCCGCGTGCAGGCCATCGCCACTGTACTGGCGCTGATCCCCATCGTCGGGATTGCCGTATTCGGCTGGTTCTGGTTCCACGGAGAAACCTATATGGCGGCCTGGAACGTTAGCGGTCTGGGCACTTTCGGCGCAATTCAAAGCACCTTAAACGTAACGCTGTGGTCATTTATCGGGGTAGAAAGTGCTTCTGTTGCAGCGGGTGTAGTGAAAAACCCGAAACGCAACGTCCCTATTGCCACCATTGGTGGGGTACTGATTGCTGCCGTCTGCTATGTGCTCTCGACCACGGCAATTATGGGGATGATCCCGAATGCCGCACTGCGCGTTTCCGCCTCGCCATTCGGTGATGCTGCACGGATGGCGCTGGGTGATACCGCAGGAGCCATTGTCTCCTTCTGTGCGGCGGCTGGTTGCCTGGGTTCGCTCGGCGGCTGGACGTTACTGGCTGGACAAACGGCGAAAGCCGCTGCCGATGACGGTTTGTTCCCACCGATTTTTGCCCGCGTCAACAAAGCAGGCACACCGGTAGCCGGGTTGATTATCGTTGGTATCCTGATGACTATCTTCCAGTTCAGCAGCATCTCACCAAACGCAACCAAAGAGTTCGGTCTGGTCTCTTCCGTATCGGTTATCTTTACCCTGGTGCCTTATCTTTATACCTGTGCAGCTTTACTGCTTTTAGGCCACGGTCACTTTGGCAAAGCGCGTCCGGCGTATCTGGTCATCACAACTATCGCCTTCCTTTATTGCATCTGGGCGGTGGTTGGTTCTGGTGCACAAGAAGTCATGTGGTCATTTGTCACTCTGATGGTGATCACCGCTATGTACACGCTGAACTACAACCGGCTGCATAAAAACCCGTATCCTTTAGATCCACCCATTAGCAAAGATTAAGCCTCCTTAATCCAGCAAACATAAAAGCCAACCTTAAGAACTTAAGGTTGGCTTAACTTTGCTTTGCGAGCATATGCGCACTTTGTTCGATGGAAACACCGTGATGTTAAAGCGCCTTTTAAAAAGACCCTCTTTGAATTTACTCGCCTGGCTATTGCTGGCCTCTTTTTATATTGCTATCTGCCTGAACATTGCCTTTTTTAAACAGGTGTTACAGGCGTTACCGCTGGATTCGCTGCATAACGTGCTGGTTTTCTTGTCGATGCCAGTCGTCGCGTTCAGCGTGATTAATATTGTTCTGACACTAGGCTCTTTCTTATGGCTTAATCGACCACTAGCCTGTCTGTTTATTCTCGTTGGCGCATCTGCGCAATATTTCATCATGACTTATGGCATCGTCATCGACCGTTCGATGATTGCCAATATCATTGATACCACACCGGCGGAAAGTTATGCGTTGATGACGCCACGCATGTTACTAACGCTAGGGTTAAGCGGCGTACTTGCTGCGCTGATTGCCTGCTGGATAAAAATCAAACCTGCTGCCTCGCGCCTGCGCAGTGTTCTTTTTCGTGGAGCCAGTATCCTGATATCTGTACTGCTGATTGTGCTGGTTGCCGTGCTTTTTTATAAAGACTACGCCTCGCTGTTTCGCAACAACAAAGAGCTGGTGAAATCTTTAAGCCCCTCCAACAGCATTGTTGCCAGTTGGTCATGGTATTCCCACCAGCGACTGGCGAATCTGCCACTGGTACGCATTGGTGAGGACGCACACCGCAACCCGTTAATGCAAAAAGGAAACCGGAAAAACCTGACCATTTTGATCGTCGGGGAAACCTCGCGGGCGGAGAATTTCTCACTCAATGGCTACCCGCGTGAAACCAACCCGCGGCTGGCGAAAGATAACGTGATCTATTTTCCTAATACTGCGTCTTGCGGCACAGCAACGGCTGTCTCCGTACCGTGCATGTTCTCAGATATGCCGCGCGAGCATTACAAAGAAGAGCTGGCACAACACCAGGAAGGCGTGCTGGATATCATTCAGCGGGCAGGCATCAACGTACTATGGAATGACAACGATGGCGGCTGCAAAGGCGCATGTGACCGCGTGCCTCATCAGAACGTCACTGCCCTGAACTTACCCGGTCAGTGCATCAACGGCGAATGCTATGACGAAGTGCTGTTCCACGGGCTGGAGGAGTACATCAATAATCTGCAAGGCGATGGGGTGATTGTCTTACACACCATCGGCAGCCACGGCCCGACCTATTACAACCGCTATCCACCGCAGTTCAGGAAATTTACTCCCACCTGCGACACCAACGAGATCCAGACCTGTTCCAAAGAGCAACTGGTCAATACTTACGACAATACGTTGCTCTACGTCGACTATATTGTTGATAAAGCGATTAATCTGCTGAAAGAACATCAGGATAAATTTACCACCAGCCTGATTTATCTTTCTGACCACGGTGAATCGTTAGGTGAAAATGGCATCTATCTACACGGCTTGCCTTATAGCATCGCCCCGGATAGCCAAAAGCAGGTTCCGATGCTGCTGTGGTTGTCGGAGGATTATCAAAAACGGTATCAGGTTGATCAAAGCTGCCTGCAAAAACAAGCACAAACGCAGCACTATTCACAGGACAATTTATTCTCAACCCTGTTGGGATTAACCGGCGTCGAGACGAAGTATTATCAAGCCGCGGATGATATTCTGCAGGCATGCAGGAGAACGACTGAATGAAAATTCTAATTGTTGAAGACGATACACTGTTATTGCAGGGATTGATTCTGGCGGCACAAACTGAAGGCTACGCGTGTGATGGCGTCACGACCGCGCGGATGGCGGAACAAAGCCTGGAAGCCGGTCATTACAGCCTGGTGGTGCTGGATTTAGGTTTACCCGACGAAGATGGACTGCATTTTCTCGCTCGTATCCGGCAGAAAAAATACACCCTGCCGGTACTGATCCTCACCGCCCGCGACACGCTTACCGACAAAATCGCCGGGCTGGATGTCGGTGCCGACGACTATCTGGTGAAGCCTTTCGCGCTGGAAGAGTTGCACGCCCGCATCCGCGCCCTGCTGCGACGCCATAATAATCAGGGCGAAAGCGAGCTGAAGGTTGGCAACCTGACGCTGAATATGGGTCGCCGTCAGGTATGGATGGGCGGTGAAGAGCTGATCCTGACACCAAAAGAATATGCCCTGCTGTCGCGCCTGATGCTCAAGGCGGGTAGTCCGGTGCATCGGGAAATTCTCTACAACGACATTTACAACTGGGACAACGAACCCTCAACGAATACCCTGGAAGTGCATATCCATAACTTGCGCGACAAAGTGGGCAAAGCCCGTATCCGCACCGTGCGCGGCTTTGGCTATATGCTGGTCGCTAATGAGGAAAACTAATTGAACCTGATGCGTTTTCTGCGTCGACCAATATCGCTGCGTCAACGGCTGATATTAACCATTGGGGCAATTCTGCTGGTGTTTGAGCTGATCAGCGTTTTCTGGCTATGGCATGAAAGCACCGAGCAGATTCAGCTATTTGAGCAGGCGCTGCGCGACAATCGCAACAACGATCGCCACATCATGCGTGAAATCCGTGAGGCGGTCGCCAGTCTGATTGTTCCTGGCGTGTTTATGGTCAGTCTGACGCTGTTTATCTGCTATCAGGCGGTACTTCGCATCACCCGCCCACTGGCGGAACTGCAAAAAGAGCTGGAAGCGCGTACCGCCGACAACCTGACACCTATTGCTATTCACAGTGCCACCCTCGAAATCGAAGCGGTAGTTTCTGCATTGAACGATCTGGTCAGTCGCCTGACCAGCACGCTGGATAACGAACGGCTGTTTACCGCTGACGTCGCTCACGAACTACGAACGCCGCTGGCAGGGGTACGTTTGCATCTGGAGTTAATGGCGAAAACGCACAACATTGACGTAGCGCCGTTAGTCGCGCGGCTCGATCAGATGATGGCCAGCGTCTCCCAGTTGTTACAACTGGCGCGCGCCGGACAGTCATTCTCTTCGGGTAATTACCAGCATGTAAAGTTGCTGGATGATGTGATCCTGCCCTCCTATGACGAACTCAGCACCATGCTCGACCAGCGTCAGCAAACCTTGCTGTTGCCAGAAAGCGCCGCCGACATCACTGTCCAGGGCGACGCCACTCTACTACGCATGTTGTTGCGTAACCTGGTAGAAAACGCCCATCGCTATAGTCCCGAAGGCAGCAACATTATGATTAAACTGCAAGAAGATGGCGGTGCGGTAATGGCAGTTGAAGATGAAGGGCCTGGTATTGATGAGAGTAAATGCGGAGAGTTGAGCAAAGCGTTTGTACGGATGGACAGCCGTTATGGCGGAATTGGTCTGGGATTAAGTATTGTCAGCCGCATCACGCAGTTGCATCACGGGCAGTTTTTCCTGCAAAACCGGGAAGAGACTTCCGGCACGCGCGCCTGGATACGGCTGAAGAAAGATCAATACGTGGCAAACCAAATATAAAGAAAGCTGCTTACTACCAGCACGCTAAACACGGTAGTTAAACTTTCATAAATACGGTTTTTCATTGCACTCTCCTCCATTGAACTGGAGGAGAGTATGCACGCCAGAGATTAAGTGAACCTTAAGAGTCGGGCCAGACCGATTGGGGGCCTGATAAGACGCGACAGCGTCGCATCAGGTAATCCATTTCAGGTTACTCATCAATTCGCGGATGTTGCTGTACCAGGCGAGTGCGTTTCGCCTGCAAATCGGCAATCTCGTGGTCAATATCTTCGATTTTTTGCTCGATATTATCGTAATGCTCAACGAGAATTTCCTTCGCTTCCTGCAAATCTGACGCCGCCGGTGTCGCGCCTTTCAACGGACGATTCGCCGTCTCTTTCATGGTCACGCCGGTAATCAAACCAATCACCGCCACTACCATCAGGTAATACGCTGGCATCATCAGATCCTGCGAACTTTCTACCAACCATGCCGCCAGCGTTGGCGTCAGACCGGCAATCAGCACCGAAATATTAAATGCCGCCGCCAGCGCGCTGTAACGGATATGCGTCGGGAACATCGCTGGCAGCGTTGAGGCCATAACGCCCGTAAAACAGTTGAGGATCACTGCCAGCATCAACAGTCCGGCAAAAATCAGACCGATGATATTACTGTTAATCAGAATAAACGCCGGGATCGCCAGTGCAAACAGCGCAACACTACCGAGGATCACAAACGGGCGACGGCCAAAACGGTCACTCAGCAGGCCCATTACCGGCTGCACAAACAACATCCCGATCATAATGGCGATAATAATCAGCACCCCGTGATCTTCGGAGTAATGCAGGTTATGCGACAAATAACTTGGCATATAGGTCAGCAGCATGTAGTAAGTCACGTTAGTGGCTATCACCAGACCAATACACGTCAACAGGCTGCGCCAGTGCTTCGTGGCAATCTCTTTAAACGAGATTTTCGGGCCATCCTGCAAACCTTCGCGGTCGCCCTGTTCCAGTTTCTCAACATGTTGCTGGAACGCTGGTGTCTCTTCTAAAGCATGACGTAGATAAAGTCCGATAATCCCTAACGGCAGAGCGATAAAGAACGGAATACGCCAGCCCCAGTCGAGGAAGTTCTCTTCACCGACGATGGTAGAAATTAACACCACCACACCCGCGCCCAGAACAAACCCGGCAATAGAACCGAAATCCAGCCAGCTACCCATAAAGCCACGTTTGCGGTCAGGAGAGTATTCCGCAACAAATATCGATGCTCCGGTATATTCGCCGCCGACCGAGAAACCTTGCGCCATCTTACAAATCAACAGCAGAACCGGTGCCCAAATACCAATCGAGGCATAGGACGGTATCAATCCAATACAGAATGTACTGATCGACATAATCACAATGGTGATAGCGAGGATCTTCTGGCGACCATATTTATCGCCCAACATACCAAAGAAGAGCCCGCCAAGCGGTCGAATCAGAAAGGGAACGGAGAAGGTGGCAAGTGCAGCAACCATCTGCACGCTGGGATCAGCCCCAGGGAAAAAGACTTTACCTAATGCGTAAGCAACAAAACCATAAACACCAAAATCAAACCATTCCATTGCATTACCCAGCGATGCTGCAGTAATGGCTTTTCGCAGTTTACCGTCATCAATAATAGTGACATCACGAAGGGTTATCGGTTTTACTTTTTTCCTTTTCAGCATAGCTTTCCTCGCAGAGTAAGCCCATTTCCGCACACGTCAGGCAAATCGACGTGGCGCCCGCAAAAGGGGAGCGGGAATTGCAGGGTGCAATCTCTGTAACAAGCGTAGCGGGTTTATTTACACGTTCTGATTAAGAACTGTACAACCAAACCTGTTGACGCCTGAATTGGGCAGTTAATGACCTTTTTACCCTACCAGCGTTTAAATTTGTGATCAACTTCACACATGGATTTCGTTTAACACTCATTGGTGTAACCGATTATTTACACTTAATTTACAGTGAAGATTTCCTCTACCATCGCCCCCGCCAGACGCTGTGCTGAGCAGAGCCGTGGCATCCCCAGCGCGACAGTTTGCCAGCGTTGGGTTACTGACCAGCAAACGGGCTGTTTATCGGCATCGGACCACTTGCCCAGCCAGCTTAAAAAGTCAGCATAATCTCCGCCAGTCGGGGTAGTGGGAGAGGTAAACCACTGAGGGTAATAATGACGAGTAGTCGGTGCTGCGTTGATACTTTCGGCCAGATATTGCGTCGCTTTCACGCGCAAATCGTCAAGCAACAACACCGCCGCTTGCGGGCTTCCCAGACGGCAGGCATCACCAAACGCCCCCCAGCGCAACTCTTCCAGAACAATGAAACAACGCCCAGGCAACGACCAGGCGTTATACGCACCAGCACGCCAGCGGGTAAAAACTTGCGCGCTCTGCTCGCCCGCCTGCACCAGTAATCCTCGTTGCATTAACGCTTTTTCCTTCCAGCAACAACGGCTGGAAAACCACTCATACAACGCGGCAATTTGCTGCGGAAGTTTCGGAAAAGCAGATTGTGGGCGGTGATCCATTTTTTGCAATAGTGCCAGATGTTGCGCGACCTGCGTCAGCGCCAGATGAGCGGGATCAAGTATCGCCGCCAGTTTTTCCACCAATGTCAGGCGCAGGCTAAGCGGCGCATTTAACATTCCTGCGTTCGCCCACGTCTGAAGCTGTGTGCGAGCAAGGATCTCCAGCATCAGCCGTTCGCGAAACTGCTGCTGATGGGCTTGTGGATAGCGGGCGTCATTGCCCTGCGCCAGATCCACTAAAAAGCGGGGATAAACCGACTCCAGCACGCGACCGGGGCCGTCCAGTAACGTCTTAGTCAATATCGTTCTGCCGTGAAAAGTGTTTGAATATCATCGCGTAACAACTGAGAGTCCGTATAAATCCAGCCGTGAGTCATCACAGTCTGCTGCAATTGCTGCTGCATCATCTTAACTACAGATTCATTTTGTTGACGCAGAGCCAGGCTTTCGCGTAAACGCGTCTGTAATTCCGTCAAGCATAAAGCGAAATCAGCAAAAAAAGTGCTCATGTCTGCCGTGACAGAATCATCGACCTGAACCGCCAAAGCTTTAGCCATTTGTTGGCAATAAAGGTCGACTTCCGCGGTTAACATTCGTTGTAGCGCGCTGTAATCAATAGCCTCCGGCGGAGATTTCTCACTACTCCGCCCCCAGTCGGGCTGATTCAGCCAGCGCGAGAAAGTCTCACGCACAATGCCAAAACGGGTGATCTGCTCATCCGTTTTTTCCTGGCGAGATATTGCATTGCTGAACAACTGACGAGTATTGAAGTGGGGAGCTGCGCTGTGAAAAGCAGGAAAATGAAATCCAGGACGAAACCCGGACTCACTCAATTCCGTTTTAACCCGTTGCTCAATGGGACGAATAACATCGGTTAACACCCGGCAAAGGGTTGATTCCAGTTCAGTAAAACGCAGCGTGAAGTCACGGCTGATTTTGGTTTGTGCCGTCTGTAACAACGTCTCGCAGCGGGTGCGGCTCTCACTTAACGGCCACGAATCATGTTGAAACAGCGCAGCTAACTGGGCATTCACCTCATTTTGCTGCTGACACAGAAAGTCGGTGGCTGACGTCAGGGCCACCTTGATTTCATGTTTAATCTCGCCACTCACCTGTACCTGATTGAGCTGCAATAGCTGCATATTTTCTTCAACCTGGCGGATATTTTGCCGCAATTGTTCGCAGGCGACGTTCAGCCCGTGTGCGCGAAAATCCAGATATTCCCGCGCCTGCAGGGCGTAATTCAACAACTTATGCGATGCAGATCGCAGAGCATATAACGACGCGTTAGCGTAGGCGGCATGGAGTAACGCCTGAACCGGTTGGGCGAATAGCGAATCGTCCCACAGTTGATCGGCAGCATGACGAATATGGTCGATATCCGCCAGATCGGCGTTACACCAGCGCCTGCCCAGCGCCGCATGGGCAAAATCCTCCACCCAGCGTTGTTGCTCCGGTGCTGGTAATTTACCGTTGTTGACTAACTCATGGCGTGCCCGATTCGCCAGATAGCCCCACATCGACGACACCGGAAATATCTGCCCAGGCGTAACGCAACCTTTCATCAGCGTCCCGGAAATCAGCGCCCTCACCTGTTCGGCATCGTCACTGTTCCGATCCTGCTGATCGAACTTATTGACCAGTACATACAGCGGTACTGATTTCCCCACCGCTAAAACCGCCTCACGAACCTCCTCATCGGAGATTGACTTCAGTTGCGTATAATCCAGTACCGCCAGCACTGCGGAGGCGCGCGCCAGTTGCTCGTTAAGCATTTCTTGTAGATGTGGTTGCCCGGCTTCATTTGGCCCAGGAGTATCCAGTAACGTTAACTGCCCGGGATAACTCTCCAGCCCCGCCAGATGGACAAACTCCACTTCAATCACTGGAATATGCTCAATGGCGGCATAAGCAGAAAAGGGAAAATCGACGTCCAGCGCCTTCGCCAGACGCACCAAATCATTCAAACTTTTCAGGCAATGAAAAATAGGCTGGGCACCAAGATAATATTTTTCGAAAGCGATGCCATTTTCGATCCGCTGCATAAGTGCGCGCATATCTTTATCTATTTCCAGCAGATCGGTCAGATGTTTAATATCGAAATCACGCAAGCGCTGTTGTAATTGTTGGATTAAACGGTCGATTGGCGCGACATGCGAAAAATGCAACACCGGTTCTTTTTGCCCCGGAGCATGGCGAATAAGCGTCGGTAGCGCAGTCATAGGACGGTTGCGATTAGGAAGAACTTCAGTGCCAACAATAGCGTTAATGGTGGTTGATTTCCCTGCTTTCATGGTGCCAACAATCGCCAGCACCATTTCCAGACGGGAGATTTTACGCAGCTCATTACTCAACATGGCATGACGCTCGTCGATATTATGCTGCCCCCAGGGCAAAGTCAGTGGTGGTGTATCTTCTCCGGGTACAGAGAGAGGCATTTTTTCCAGTAACTGCAACTGTTGTCGGGAAAGCTGTAACAGGCGTTCAGCCTCCTGACTTAACTCATATATTGTCTGTGTGTACATGGAAAATTCTTCCTTAAAGCAAATTTTATTACTTTTATTTAGCCAGATTGTTTTTTAGTTCTGCTTTCGGATTTTATAATTACAGCAGTAAATAACTCTTATAATTAATATAGTCTTTTTATCCGAATGAATAAGCCTCTTCCGATACATTTAAAATGTCAGAAAGATAGAAATAATAATTGAATTAAAAAAAGAACAAGAAGAGAGTTAACCTTAACTTAAATAATAAATGGAGGCAAAAAGATTATTTTCTTTTTGCGTTGTCTTTCAAATGAAAACGTTTGTCGTCTAAAATCAGCAGTACCCCCGACAAACTCAGGGATTTTGTGTATAATTGCGGCCTTTTTCGGCAATCTGCCGTTTTTTGGCGCTTTTGCCCTGCTGACTTTGAGGAAATCCACATGTCATTACCAAACTGCCCGAAATGCAACTCCGAATACACTTACGAAGATAACGGCATGTACATCTGCCCGGAATGCGCCTACGAATGGAACGACGCTGAACCTGCACAGGAAAGCGACGAGCTGATCGTTAAAGATGCTAACGGCAACCTGCTGGCTGACGGCGACAGCGTTACCATCATTAAAGACCTGAAGGTAAAAGGTAGCTCTTCGATGCTGAAGATCGGCACCAAAGTGAAAAACATCCGCCTGGTTGAAGGTGACCATAACATCGATTGCAAAATCGATGGTTTTGGCCCGATGAAACTGAAATCTGAGTTTGTGAAAAAGAACTGATTTCGATTGCCGGGTGCGAAGCATCCGGCAACGGTGCCAATGCCTGATGCGACGCTTGCACATCGTATCAGGCCGGGGAATTCCCGCGCTATCCGTAGGCCGGATAAGGCGTTTACGCCGCATCCGGCAATGGTGCCAAATGCCTGATGCGACGCTCGCACATCGTATCAGGCCGGGGAATTCCCGCGCTATCCGTAGGCCGGATAAGGCGTTTACGCCGCATCCGGCAATGGTGCCAAATGCCTGATGCGACGCTCACCGCGTCTTATCAGGCCTACAAATTCCCACACCATCCGGCAACTGTGCCAAATGCCTGATGCGACGCTTACCGCGTCTTATCAGGCCTACTCTTCATCTGTACAAAATTCAAACTACACTTAACTGACTTCTCTTCACTGAGGTCACCATCATGCCGTTAAGTCCCTACATCTCTTTTGCCGGTAACTGTGCCGACGCAATAGCCTATTATCAACGCACGTTGGACGCGGAACTGCTGTATAAAATCAGCTTCGGAGAAATGCCGAAACCCGCACAGGAAAGCGCCGAAGGCTGCCCATCAGGAATGCAATTCCCCGATACTGCCATCGCCCATGCTAACGTGCGCATTGCCGGTAGCGATATCATGATGAGCGATGCCATACCGTCAGGAAAAGCCAGCTACTCCGGCTTTACGCTGGTGCTCGATTCGCAACAGGTCGAAGAAGGGAAACGCTGGTTTGACAACCTTGCCGCCAATGGAAAAATCGAAATGGACTGGCAGGAAACCTTCTGGGCGCATGGCTTCGGCAAAGTCACCGATAAATATGGAGTGCCGTGGATGATTAATGTTGTTAAACAACAGCCCACAAAATAAGCCCCACCGGGAGGCTCGTCCTCCCGCGATGTGAGCAGACGTTATTGTCACAAGTGACTTTGTTATACACAGAGTCGAGGAGTGAGTTACGCTTCTGAAGGCGATCGTTGCGGATAAACTGGAACCGGGGTTAACCAGCAATCAAGCAAAAACGATCCGACTAACGCCCATACTCATCTTCCATTCTCCGTTCTTCATCTTCCAGTTGCCGACGCTCCTGATCAAGCTGGCGCTGGCGATCATCCAGTTGCCTGCGGCGATCTTCAAACTGGCGGTGGCGATCATCATATTGTCTGCGACGATCGTCGCTCACTTCACGCTGCCAACCGTCATCACGCGAATCTTCATAATCGCGTCCACGGTCAGGATTATAAGCGTCGTTAATCGCCTGCTGAATATTGCCAATGGTGTCATCGATAATATCGGCATGAGCCGGAACAGCGGTCAGCGTGAGCAGGGTAAATAAAAATAACAGCGGATAGCGTTTCATTAACTAACCTCAGAAAGAGACTCTATCCACATTAGTCATTACTCATCCATGCAAACAGTGGATGAATCTCAATTCCTCCGCTGCTCTATTGCCATAATCGCCTCCACACGCTGTTGATGACGACCGCCTTCGTACTGCGCCCCCAGCCATGCATCCACAATCATTTTCGCCAGTTCGAGGCCAACCACTCGTGAACCAAAAGCCAGCACGTTGGTGTCGTTATGTTGCCGCGAGAGTTGCGCGGAATAAGGTTCGCTACAGACGACCGCACGAACTCCGGCAAACTTGTTCGCCGCTATCGAAATGCCGACACCTGTACCACAAATCAAAATCCCGCTATGCTAACGATATTACCGTTAATATATATAATTAAAGAATAAACCGTTTCGTATTATTTATAGAAAAAATAAAACTATCGCTGTCCTCCTTCTTCAGCACTAATGCCTAATAAAATAGCGTGTTCTGCTCACACTTACTCTTATTAAAGTCGAAGCTTCCCAATTATGATAACGCCAGTTTCAAATGACGTATTTTGTATGGGTCATATATTTACAACACAAATGATAAATGGAGATTTATATGAATAACTCACGGTTATTCCGTTTGAGCAGGATTGTTATTGCATTAACCGCCGCCAGCGGCATGATGGTAAATACCGCTTACGCGAAGGAAGAAGCTCAGGCTGCCAGCCAATATACTCAGCAAATTAACCAGAACTACGCCAAATCATTGCCGTTTAGCGATCGTCAGGATTTTGACGATGCCCAACGTGGATTTATCGCCCCGCTACTGGATGAAGGTATTCTGCGTGATGCTAACGGAAAAGTTTATTATCGGGCAGATGATTACAAATTTGATATTAATGCCGCCGCACCGGAAACCGTAAATCCCAGTCTGTGGCGTCAGTCGCAGATCAACGGCATTTCTGGCCTGTTTAAAGTCACCGATAAAATGTATCAAGTGCGCGGTCAGGACATCTCTAACATTACGTTCGTTGAAGGCGAGAAAGGGATTATTGTTATCGACCCACTGGTGACGCCGCCAGCCGCGAAAGCCGCACTTGACCTTTACTTCCAGCATCGTCCGCAAAAACCAATTGTTGCCGTTATCTACACCCACAGCCACGCCGACCATTATGGCGGAGTGAAAGGCATTATCACTGAAGCTGATGTTAAATCAGGGAAAGTTCAGGTAATCGCTCCGGCAGGCTTTATGGACGAAGCTATCAGCGAAAACGTGCTGGCGGGTAACATCATGAGCCGCCGAGCCCTTTACTCTTACGGCCTGTTACTGCCGCACAACGCACAGGGCAACGTGGGTAATGGCCTCGGTGTCACGCTGGCGACCGGCGACCCGAGCATTATTGCGCCAACCAAAACAATTGTCAGAACTGGCGAGAAGATGATTATCGATGGTCTGGAGTTTGACTTCCTGATGACCCCAGGCAGCGAAGCACCCGCGGAAATGCATTTCTATATTCCGGCCCTGAAAGCGCTGTGCACCGCCGAGAACGCCACTCACACCCTGCACAACTTCTACACCCTGCGCGGCGCGAAAACCCGCGACACCAGCAAGTGGACCGAGTACCTGAACGAAACGCTGGATATGTGGGGTAACGAAGCGGAAGTACTGTTTATGCCACACACCTGGCCAGTCTGGGGCAATAAGCATATCAATGATTATATTGGTAAATATCGCGATACCATCAAGTACATTCACGATCAGACCCTGCACCTGGCAAACCAGGGCTACACCATGAATGAAATCGGAGACATGATTAAGTTGCCGCCAGCACTTGCCAACAACTGGGCCAGCCGCGGCTACTATGGCTCTGTTAGCCATAACGCCCGCGCGGTGTATAACTTCTATCTTGGCTACTACGATGGCAATCCGGCTAACCTGCATCCATATGGTCAGGTGGAGATGGGCAAGCGTTATGTACAGGCGCTGGGCGGTTCCGCGCGCGTGATCAACCTGGCACAGGAAGCGAATAAGCAAGGGGATTACCGCTGGTCGGCAGAATTACTGAAACAGGTGATTGCCGCCAATCCGGGTGACCAGGTAGCGAAAAATCTGCAAGCCAAAAACTTTGAACAGCTTGGTTATCAGGCTGAGTCCGCCACCTGGCGCGGTTTCTACCTGACTGGTGCGAAAGAGCTGCGCGAAGGAGTACATAAGTTCAGCCACGGCACCACCGGTTCCCCGGACACCATTCGCGGGATGTCAGTCGAAATGCTGTTCGACTTTATGTCCGTGCGCCTCGATAGCGAAAAAGCCGCTGGCAAAAATATCAGCCTGAACTTCAATATGAGTAACGGCGATAACCTCAACCTGACGCTGAACGATAGCGTGCTTAACTACCGTAAAACGCTGCAGCCTGAAGCCAACGCCGCTTTCTACATCAGCCGTGAAGATCTGCACGCGGTGCTGACCGGACAGGCGAAAATGGCAGAGCTGGTAAAAGCGAAGAAAGCCAAAATTATTGGCAATGGTGCGAAACTGGAAGAAATTATTGCCTGTCTGGATAATTTTGATTTGTGGGTGAATATCGTTACCCCAAATTAATTCCACTCACTTTCGGGGGCAATTAAGCTCCCGAAAGCATTTATATCAAAAATATAAATCATTAACTAATACATAAAATAAATAAGTTATGAATGCGGTGGCTGAATAAAGCTATTTTTATTCCACAAGAAAATAGCCATACTGACGCCTTCAATGGATATTGACATTCACTACAGATATTGTTCGCAGCAGACAGGATGTATTTATTATGCCAACAGTTCTCTCTCGCATGGTGATGCAACTCAAAAAAGCAACCTGGATAATTCCCGTCTTCATGGTTTCGGGATGCTCATTATCTCCGGCGATCCCGGTAATCGGCGCTTATTATCCCGGCTGGTTTTTCTGCGTTATTGCCAGCCTTATTGTGACTCTCATCACAAGGCGAATTATTCAGCGGGCAAATATCAATCTGGCATTTGTCGGAATTATTTATACAGCCCTTTTTGCTCTCTACGCCATGCTGTTCTGGCTGGCATTTTTCTAATCTATTTTGAGATGCGCTCATGGAAAGTACGCCGAAAAAAGCTCCTCGCAGTAAATTCCCTGCCCTGCTGGTGGTTGCGCTGGCACTGGTTGCCGCTGTTTTTGTTATCTGGCGCGTCGACAGTGCGCCATCAACTAACGACGCTTACGCGTCAGCCGATACCATTGATGTAGTACCGGAAGTCAGCGGTCGCATTGTAGAACTGGCAGTCACCGACAACCAGGCAGTTAAACAAGGTGATTTACTGTTTCGCATCGACCCGCGCCCGTACGAAGCTAATCTGGCGAAAGCCGAAGCTTCCCTCGCCGCGCTGGATAAGCAAATTATGCTCACTCAGCGTAGCGTTAATGCCCAACAGTTCGGTGCTGACTCGGTTAACGCCACGGTAGAAAAAGCTCGCGCCGCTGCCAAACAGGCCAACGATACATTACGCCGTACTGAGCCGCTACTGAAGGAAGGTTTTGTCTCTGCGGAAGATGTAGACCGCGCGAGAACCGCACAGCGTGCGGCAGAAGCCGATCTTAATGCTGTATTGTTGCAGGCACAGTCAGCCGCCAGCGCCGTTAGCGGCGTCGATGCACTGGTCGCGCAACGCGCGGCGGTCGAAGCGGATATTGCCCTGACCAAACTGCATCTGGAAATGGCCACCGTTCGCGCACCGTTCGATGGTCGGGTGATTTCCCTCAAAACCTCGGTTGGGCAATTTGCCTCCGCGATGCATCCTATTTTCACGCTAATCGACACCCGTCACTGGTACGTGATCGCCAACTTCCGCGAAACCGATCTGAAAAACATTCATGCCGGTACGCCTGCGACAATTCGCCTGATGAGCGACAGCGGCAAAATCTTCGAAGGTAAAGTGGATTCCATTGGCTACGGTGTGTTGCCGGATGACGGTGGTCTGGTGCTTGGCGGTCTGCCGAAAGTGTCTCGTTCTATTAACTGGGTCCGCGTTGCCCAGCGTTTTCCGGTCAAAATCATGGTCGATAAACCTGACCCGGAAATGTTCCGTATCGGCGCATCAGCAGTCGCTAATCTTGAGCCGCAATAATGAGCGCCCTCAACCCCCTGCCATTACCGGTGGTCAGGCTGCTGGCGTTCTTTCATGAAGAGCTAAGCGAGCAACGGCCAGGTCGCGTGCCGCAGACCGTGCAGCTCTGGGTAGGCTGCCTGCTGGTAGTGCTAATCTCGATGACCTTCGAGATCCCCTTCGTGGCGTTATCACTGGCAGTGCTGTTTTACGGTATTCAGTCGAACGCGTTTTACACCAAATTTGTGGCGTTCCTGTTTGTGGTCGCCACAGTGCTGGAGATCGGCAGCCTGTTTTTGATCTACAAATGGTCTTACAGCGAACCGTTGATCAGACTGATCATCACCGGGCCGATCCTGATGGGCTGTATGTTTTTGATGCGCACCCATCGGCTGGGGCTGGTCTTTTTTGCCGTCGCTATCGTCGCCATTTACGGGCAAACCTTCCCCGCCATGCTCGATTATCCGGAAGTCGTCGTGCGCTTAACGCTGTGGTGTATTGTTGTCGGCCTCTACCCGACGTTATTGATGACGTTAATCGGCGTGTTGTGGTTTCCCAGCCGCGCCATCACGCAAATGCATCAGGCACTTAATGACCGACTTGATGAAGCGGTAAGCCACATGACAGAAAGCCTCACGCCACTACCTGAAACGCGGATTGAAAGAGAGGCGCTGGCGCTGCAAAAACTCAGTGTCTTTTGCCTCGCGGATGACGCCGACTGGCGAACCCATAGCGCATGGTGGCAAAGCTGCGTGGCAACGGTAACCTACATTTACTCGACGCTGAATCGCTACGATCCCACCGCGTTTGCTGACTCGCTGGCAATCATTGAGTTCCGGCAAAAACTAGCCCTGGAAATCAACAAACTGCAACATGCTATTGCACAAGGTCAATGCTGGAAAAGCAACTGGCGGTTAAGTGAAGAGGAAGCAATGGCGGCGCGGGAATGTAACCTGGAGAATATCTGCCAGACGCTGTTACAGCTTGGTCAGATGGACCCGCATACGCCGCCGACACCCGCCGCCAAACCACCTTCATTTGTACCCGATGCCTTTACCAATCCGGACTATATGCGCTATGCAGTGAAAACGCTGCTGGCCTGTTTAATCTGTTACACCTTCTATAGCGGCGTGGACTGGGAAGGCATTCACACCTGTATGTTGACCTGCGTGATCGTCGCTAACCCAAATGTTGGTTCATCGTACCAGAAGATGGCGTTGCGTTTTGGCGGGGCTTTTTGTGGGGCAATTCTGGCGCTGCTAATGACCATTTTAGTCATCCCCTGGCTGGACAATATTGTCGAATTGCTGTTTGTGCTGGCACCGATTTTCCTGTTGGGGGCGTGGGTTGCCACCAGCTCTGAACGTTCTTCTTATATCGGAACGCAGATGGTGGTGACCTTCGCGCTCGCCACACTCGAAAACGTTTTTGGTCCGGTGTATGACCTGGTGGAAATACGCGATCGCGCCATCGGTATTCTTATCGGCACTGCGGTATCGGCAGTGATTTACACCTTTGTCTGGCCTGAAAGCGAAGCACGCACACTACCGCAAAAACTGGCTGGCGCGCTGGGTATGTTAAGCAAACTGATGCGTATTCCTCGCCAGCAGGAAGCTACAACGCTGCGTACCTATATACAAATTCGTATTGGTCTGCATGCAGCGATTAATGCCTGTGAAGAGATGTGTCAACGTGTGGCGCTGGAGCGTCAACTAGATAACTCAGAGCGTGCTTTGTTGGTTGAACGTTCGCAAACAGTGATTCGCCAGAGCCGTGACCTTCTTCACGCCTGGGACGCTACCTGGAACTCGGCGCAGGCACTGGATCACGCGCTCCAGCCGGACAGGGCAAGCCAGTTTGCTGAGGCGCTGGAGAAATACTCCACGGGTCTGGCAACCACAATCAGCCATTCGCCAGTGATAGCGCTTGAAGAGACACCTGCCTCGCAGGCCATCCTGCCCACCTTATTAAAACAGGAGCAACACGTCTGTCAGCTCATCGCCCACTTGCCAGACTGGACTGCCCCGGCATTAACGCCCGCCACGGAACAGGCACAAGGAGCCACTCAATGATCAATCGTCAACTTTCACGCTTGTTGTTGTGCAGCATTCTCAGCAGCGCGACGCTGATTTCTGGTTGTGCGTTGGTGCGTAAGGATTCAGCCCCTCATCAACAACTTGAACCAGAGCAAATCAAACTTGCCGATGATATCCATCTGGCCAGTTCCGGTTGGCCACAAGCACAGTGGTGGAAACAGTTTCATGATCCACAACTGGATGCGCTGATCCAACGGACGTTAAGCGGTTCGCACACCCTCGCTGAAGCGAAATTGCGGGAGGAAAAAACGCAGTCGCAAGCTGATTTGTTAGATGCCGGTTCACAATTACAGGTTGCGGCGTTAGGGATGCTTAACCGCCAGCGCGTTTCGGCAAACGGCTTTTTAAGCCCTTATGCGATGGATGCGCCCGCACTGGGAATGGACGGGCCGTACTATACCGAAGCTACAGTAGGTTTGTTTGCTGGACTGGATCTCGATTTGTGGGGTGTGCATCGCTCAGCGCTTGCTGCCGCCATTGGCGCGCATAACGCGGCTCTGGCAGAAACCGCAGCGGTGGAGTTATCGCTGACCACTGGCGTGGCGCAGCTTTATTACAGTATGCAGGCCAGCTACCAGATGCTCGATCTGTTAGAACAAACCCGCAGTGTGATTGATTACGCGGTGAGAGCGCACCAGAGTAAAGTGACGCATGGTCTGGAAGCGCAAGTGCCTTTCCACGGCGCGCGGGCACAGATTCTGGCGGTCGATAAACAAATTGCTGCCGTCAAAGGGCAAATCACCGAAACGCGAGAATCCCTGCGCGCATTGATTGGCGCGGGAGCCAGCGATATGCCAGAGATCAAACCGGTGGCGTTACCGCAAGTACAGACTGGCATTCCGGCGACGCTCTCTTATGAGTTGCTCGCCAGACGTCCGGATCTGCAAGCCATGCGCTGGTATGTTCAGGCGTCATTAAATCAGGTGGATTCCGCACGGGCGCTGTTCTACCCGAGCTTTGATATCAAAGCGTTTTTCGGACTGGATTCCATTCACCTGGACACCTTGTTCAAAAAAACCAGTCGCCAGTTCAACTTCATACCGGGTCTGAAATTGCCGCTGTTTGACGGTGGACGGTTGAATGCCAATCTCGAAGGCACTCGCGCCGCCAGCAACATGATGATTGAACGTTACAACCAGTCAGTACTGAACGCGGTGCGCGACGTTGCAGTCAATGGCACGCGTTTGCAAACGCTGAATGAAGAACGGGAGATGCAGGCAGAACGCGTAGAAGCGACTCGCTTCACCCAGCGCGCCGCCGACGCCGCCTACAGACGTGGATTAACCAGCCGCTTACAGGCAACCGAAGCCCAGTTGCCGGTACTTGCCGAAGAAATGTCCTTACTCATGCTGGATAGTCGCCGCGTGATTCAAAGTATTCAGTTGATGAAATCGCTGGGCGGCGGGTATCAGGCTGCCCCGATCGTTGAGAAGAAATAAAACAGACGTCGCGTGATGGCTGTCACGCGGCATATCGTTTCGTCACGTCAAAACTGACGACAGCCTGTTTTTCGTCAGAGTTTTGAACAAAAAGCGCCCGTAATATCAGGGAATGTCCCCAAATAAAAGGTGGCATAAAAGATGCATACTGTAGTCGAGAGCGCGTATGCGTGATTTGATTAACTGGAGCGAGACCGATGAAAAAAGTCGTCACGGTTTGCCCATATTGCGCATCAGGTTGCAAAATCAACCTGGTCGTCGATAACGGCAAAATCGTCCGGGCGGAGGCAGCGCAGGGGAAAACCAACCAGGGTACTCTGTGTCTGAAGGGTTATTATGGCTGGGATTTCATTAACGATACCCAGATCCTGACCCCGCGCCTGAAAACCCCCATGATCCGTCGCCAGCGTGGCGGCAAACTCGAACCTGTTTCCTGGGATGAGGCACTGAATTACGTTGCCGAGCGCCTGAGCGCCATCAAAGAGAAGTACGGTCCGGATGCCATCCAGACGACCGGCTCCTCGCGCGGTACGGGTAACGAAACCAACTATGTAATGCAAAAATTTGCGCGCGCCGTTATTGGTACTAATAACGTTGACTGCTGCGCTCGCGTCTGACACGGCCCATCGGTTGCAGGTCTGCACCAATCGGTCGGTAACGGCGCAATGAGCAATGCCATTAACGAAATTGATAATACCGATTTAGTGTTCGTCTTTGGGTATAACCCAGCGGATTCCCACCCGATCGTAGCGAATCACGTGATTAACGCTAAACGTAACGGGGCGAAAATTATCGTCTGCGATCCGCGCAAAATTGAAACTGCGCGCATTGCTGACATGCACATCGCACTGAAAAACGGCTCGAACATCGCGCTGTTAAATGCGATGGGCCATGTCATTATTGAAGAAAATCTGTACGACAAAGCGTTCGTCGCTTCCCGTACGGAAGGCTTTGAAGAGTATCGTAAAATCGTTGAAGGCTACACGCCGGAATCGGTTGAAGATATCACCGGCGTCAGTGCCAGTGAGATTCGTCAGGCGGCGCGGATGTATGCCCAGGCGGAAAGCGCATCCATTCTGTGGGGCATGGGTGTTACCCAGTTCTATCAGGGCGTGGAAACCGTGCGTTCTCTGACCAGCCTCGCAATGCTGACTGGTAACCTCGGTAAGCCGCATGCGGGCGTTAACCCGGTTCGTGGTCAGAACAACGTGCAGGGTGCCTGCGATATGGGCGCACTGCCAGATACGTATCCTGGCTATCAGTACGTGAAAGATCCGGCTAACCGCGAGAAATTCGCCAAAGCCTGGGGTGTAGAAAGTCTGCCAGCCCATACCGGTTACCGCATCAGCGAGTTACCGCACCGCGCAGCGCATGGCGAAGTCCGTGCGGCGTACATTATGGGCGAAGATCCGCTGCAAACTGACGCGGAACTGTCGGCAGTACGTAAAGCCTTTGAAGATCTGGAACTGGTCATCGTCCAGGACATCTTTATGACCAAAACTGCGTCAGCGGCGGATGTCATTTTACCGTCAACCTCGTGGGGCGAACATGAAGGTGTCTATACTGCGGCTGACCGTGGTTTCCAGCGTTTCTTCAAGGCGGTTGAACCGAAGTGGGATCTGAAAACGGACTGGCAAATCATCAGTGAAATTGCCACCCGTATGGGTTATCCGATGCACTACAACAATACCCAGGAGATCTGGGATGAGTTGCGTCATCTGTGCCCGGATTTCTACGGTGCGACTTACGAGAAAATGGGCGAACTGGGCTTCATTCAGTGGCCTTGCCGCGATACTTCAGATGCCGATCAGGGGACTTCTTATCTGTTTAAAGAGAAGTTTGATACCCCGAACGGCCTGGCGCAGTTCTTCACCTGCGACTGGGTAGCGCCAATCGACAAACTCACCGACGAGTATCCAATGGTACTGTCAACGGTGCGTGAAGTTGGGCACTACTCCTGTCGTTCGATGACCGGTAACTGTGCGGCACTGGCAGCTCTGGCTGATGAACCTGGCTACGCACAAATCAATACCGAAGACGCAAAACGTCTGGGTATTGAAGATGAGGCACTAGTTTGGGTGCACTCGCGTAAAGGCAAAATTATCACCCGCGCGCAGGTCAGCGATCGTCCGAACAAAGGGGCGATTTACATGACCTACCAGTGGTGGATTGGTGCCTGTAACGAGCTGGTTACCGAAAACTTAAGCCCGATTACCAAAACGCCGGAGTACAAATACTGCGCCGTGCGCGTCGAGCCGATTTCCGATCAGCGCGCCGCCGAGCAGTACGTGATTGACGAGTACAACAAGTTGAAAACTCGCCTGCGCGAAGCGGCGCTGGCGTAATACCGCTTTAACTCACGTTAAAGGCGACGGTATTACCCAACGCCTTTGTATCAATCCGGGAACGCTCATCCGTTTCCGGATTTTTTATACATACCCGCGCAGTCAGACCAGTCCATCCTGGTTATCAGCGACATCCTCTCCGTTGTTATTCTCATCCAATCACAAGTGCAAATGAGAATTATCTTTACTCAATTCCCATCGCGGCCTAACGTAATAATACTTTACATTTGATGATTAAAATTTCGGCAAGGTGAGAAATCATCGACCGTCTAACATGCTCTATTAAAGGGATATTTTGGCGCAATTTATGCAGTAATGCCCCGTCAGATAGCGTATTGATAACCTCAAAGTAACTTCAGGGATTGGGAAGCATATGATTAAAAAACTATTATCTTTACTGGTATTAAGCGCAATTTCCGCCACCGCCTTTGCCGCGACACCGCCGAATACGTTGGTTGTTGCCCAGGGACTGGATGATATTGTGAGTCTGGATCCGGCAGAAGCTAATGAACTCTCCAGTATTCAGACTGTACCAAGCTTGTATCAACGCGTTGTGCAGCCGGATCGTAACGATCCCGCGAAAATCACTCCGATTCTGGCCGAAAGCTGGCAGGCTGATCCTGTAGTAAAAACGCTGACCATAAAACTCAAAAGCGATGCGAAATTTGCCTCCGGTAATCCGGTGCGCCCGGAAGATGTGATTTACTCTTATGTCCGTGCCGTCACGCTGAATAAGTCCGGTGCGTTTATTCTCAATGTACTGGGCTGGCAACCGGAAAATATCGCCAGCCAGTTGAAGAAAATCGACGACCATACTGTCCAGGTACAGTGGAGTGCTGACGTCAGTCCGGCGCTGGCGCTGAATATTCTCTCTACGCCAATTGCCTCAATTGTTGACGAGAAGTTGGTTGCGCCAAACGCCAAAAATAACGACTTTGGTAATGAATGGCTGAAGATGCATTCCGCTGGCAGCGGCGCGTTTAAAATGCGTACCTACCAACCGCATCAGGCCATCGTGATGGAAGCCAACGCCAGTTCACCGACCGGCGCACCGAAGCTGAAAAGCGTCATCATCAAAAATGTTCCCGATCCTGCAACGCGTCGCCTGCTGATCCAACAAGGCGATGCTGATATGGCTCGCGATCTGGGGGCAGACCAAATTGATGCATTACAGGGTAAACCTGGCGTCAAAGTGATGAGTATTGCCTCCGCTGAGCAGAACTATCTGGCCTTTAATACCGGCAACAAGGATAACCCGCTGATGAGTAATCCTGCGTTCTGGGAAGCTGCTCGCTGGTTGGTCGATTACGACGGCATCACCAAAAATCTGCTGAAAGGACAATACTTTACCCATCAAAGTTTCCTGCCAGTAGGTTTCCCCGGAGCACTGGAAGAGACACCGTTCACCTTTAATCCTGCCAAAGCAAAAGAGATCCTCGCTAAAGCTGGAATCAAAGACCCGCACTTCACGCTTGATGTCGAAAATAAACCGCCATTTATTACCATCGCGCAGTCAATTCAGGCCAGCTTTGCTCAGGGTGGTGTAAAAGTGGATTTGCTGCCAGCCGCGGGGAGCCAGGTTTACTCACGGGTTCGCGCCCATCAGCATCAGGGGGCCATTCGTATGTGGTTGCCTGATTATTTTGACGCACATTCCAACGCCAGCTCTTTCGCCTATAACGATGGCAAATCCAGCACCGTTGCCGGGTTAAATAGCTGGAAAATCCCGGAACTGAACAAAGAAACGCTGGCGGCAGTCGCTGAACCCGATAATGCTAAACGTCTTGATTTATATAAAAAAATGCAACAAGAACTGCAACGTAGTTCCCCGTATGTCTTTATTGATCAAGGCAAAACGCAAATTGTCATGCGTGATAATGTGCAGGGTTATCAACAAGGATTGAATGCCGATATGGTCTGGTTTGATCAGGTAACCAAATAATCCTGTACGCCACTCGCGCCCGACAACGTTATCGGGCGCGGTTACCAGGGCTGGCCCGCACTGCAGACCAGTCGCTGATTTTTCACTGTATGGAAAGATCATGTCTGCCGCTTTTTCCACTCACGCGAGATGGCGAGGCAAACGCCCTCTGCTCGCGCTCTTGCAGGGACTGTTTACCGTCTCTCTGACGTTGCTCGGCCTGCTGCTGATTACCTTTGCGCTTTCGGCCCTCTCACCGGTCGATCGGGTACTGCAAATCGTTGGCGATCACGCCAGCCAGTCCACCTATGATCAGGTGCGCCACCAGTTAGGGTTAGATCAACCGTTAGCCGTCCAGTTCTGGCATTACCTGGTGAATCTGGCTCACGGCGATCTCGGCATTGCCAGCGCTACCGGGCAACCGGTTCTCCAGGACTTGCTATCGGCGTTTCCGGCGACCCTGGAACTGGCGACGTTGGCGCTTATTGTCGGCTCCGTTGTCGGCGTTATTGCGGGTGTACTTTGCGCCCGTTATGTCGGTTCACCGCTGGATTTCGCCGTGCGGACACTGACTCTGCTGGGAAATTCCGTCCCCATTTTTTGGCTTGGTCTGCTGATGCTGGCACTGTTTTACGCCAGACTGCAATGGAGTGCCGGACCGGGCCGGCTGGATGATATTTATCAATTCACCATTGAACCCCGCAGCGGATTTGCGCTGATTGATACGTGGCTTTCTGGCGATCGCGAGGCGTTTACCAATGCCATCAACCATTTGATACTGCCGGTTTTATTACTGGCGTACTTCTCACTCGCCAGTATTACGCGCCTGACACGTTCCGCTTGTCTTGGCGAAATGAATAAAGAATATATTCTGCTGGCGCGCGCCAAAGGGGCCAGCGAGATGACAATTTTGCTACGTCATGTTTTGCCCAACATTCGCGGCACCTTGCTCACCGTTATCGCTCTCGCCTATACATCGATGCTGGAAGGCGCGGTACTGACAGAAACTGTCTTTTCATGGCCGGGCATTGGGCGCTATCTCACCACGGCGCTGTTCGCGGGCGACACTACAGCAATCATGGGGGGAACATTGCTGATTGGCGTCTGCTTTGTGTTGATAAATAACCTCACCGACCTGCTGGTCCGGCTGACCGATCCGAGGTTGCGCTGATGCCGATGTTTCTCTTTTTACGCCGTTTGCGTCATTCACCCGCCGCGTTCTGCGGTTTGATAATTATCCTGTTATTGATGCTAATTGCGCTCTTCGCGCCGTGGCTGGCTCCTCACGATCCTAACTGGCAGGATGCGGCTGCACGGTTACAAGCGCCGGGTAGCCAGCACTGGCTCGGAACAGATAGTTACGGGCGAGATCTGCTTTCACGTTTAATCTACGGCAGCCGACCAGCGCTGGGTCTGGTGGCACTGGTGACCATCATTACACTCCCGGTCGGCCTGCTGATTGGCATTTTATCCGGATACTATGGCGGCTGGCTGGAACGCGTGCTGATGCGTTTTACTGACGTGGTGATGTCAATGCCGCGTTTGATTCTGGCCTTTGCTTTCGTTGCCATGCTGGGGCCGGGGCTGGTTAACGGCGCGCTGGCGCTGGCGTTAACCACCTGGCCCGCTTATGCGCGTCAGGCGCGCAGTGAGATCCAACGTCTACGACACAGTGATTATCTTGCTGCTGCAGAGATGATGGGCATCCGCGGCTGGCGTCTGCTTATTGGTCATATTTTGCCATTGTGCCTGCCATCGGCCATTGTCCGCCTGGCGCTGGATTTAGCAGGCATCATTCTGGCGGCTGCTGGCCTGGGTTTTCTTGGTCTTGGTGCTCGTCCGCCAATGGCGGAATGGGGAGCCATGATCGCTGATGGTATGCAGGTCATTTTCGATCAATGGTGGATTGCCGCCGCGCCCGGCGCAATTATCTTAATTGCCAGCCTGGCCTTTAATCTACTGGGCGATGGCTTGCGCGATGTTCTGGAGCCACAACATGACTGATCCGCGCCTTAGTATCAACAATCTCTGTGTCGACTATCCGGGTTCCCGGGTCGTTAACAATATCAGTTTTACATTAGGCAATGAGCGTCTGGCGCTGGTCGGTGAGTCAGGTTCGGGTAAGTCCATGACCGCCCGCGCCCTGATGGGGCTGGTACGCAAACCCGGAGTGGTAACCGCAGACACACTTAACATCCTGGGTCGTGATGCGCTCACCCTTAACGCGCGTGGATGGCAACAACTGCGCGGTAACGATATCGCAATGGTATTGCAAGATCCACGTTATGCACTGAATCCTGTGAAAACTGTGAAAGCACAACTGGAAGAGGCACTTACGCTTCACCAACGCCTGAGTCGCCGCGAAAAAGAAGAGAAAATAAATACCGTAATTCAGGCTGTCGGCCTTAATACGCGAGTGTTGCAAAGCTATCCACGAGAACTTTCTGGCGGGATGGGGCAGCGAGTGATGATTGCAATTGCGCTCATCAACAATCCCCGGGTATTGATTGCCGATGAGCCAACATCGGCACTGGATGTTCGCCTGCGCAATCAGATTCTGGAACTGCTGGTGACCCTGTGTGAACAACGACAGATGGCGATGCTGCTGATCAGTCACGACCTGCCATTAGTTGCCCAATTTTGCCATCGGGTGCTGGTGATGTATCAGGGAAGTAAGGTGGATGAAATGCGCGCCGATGCGCTACCCACAGCAACACACCCTTACACGCGCACACTGTGGACTTGCCGCCCGAGTGCGCAAACTTACGGACAGATGCTGCCGACGCTGGACAGGACGGCGATGACGCCGGAGAAATACCATGACGATTGTTGAAATTAATCACTTGCAGGTTACTTTTGCTGAGAAAACCGCAGTTTCAGCCGCCAGTTTTTCGGTTAATGCCGGAGAAACATTTAGCTTAATTGGCGAATCAGGCTGTGGAAAATCCACAATTTTGCGCGTAATTGCCGGATTACAGCGCGACTGGCGCGGCCAGGTATCGCTGTTTGGGCACACCATCAAACCAGGCATGCGTTTTCAGGGCGATCTCCGCCGCAATGTGCAAATGGTGTTTCAGGATCCCTATGCCTCATTGCATCCCAATCATACGTTGTGGCGAACGCTGGCTGAACCGCTCAAAATCCGTGGTGAACGTGAAATAGAAAAACACGTCCATACCGCACTGGAACAAGTTGGTTTACCTGCCGACGCCGCTCGCCGCTACCCGCATCAACTTTCCGGTGGTCAGCGACAACGTATGGTTATTGCTCGCGCCCTATTATTACGGCCACAACTTCTTCTGCTGGATGAACCCACCTCAGCACTGGATATGTCGGTACAAGCGGAAATTCTTAATTTGTTGAATCAACTGAAGCGGAAGCACCAAATGACCTATCTGCTGGTCAGCCACGATGCAGATGTCATCGCGCACATGTCTGACCGGGCGGCAATGATGGATGGAGGGAAAATTCAGCGATTTTTCGATCGCAACGCTCTGGAAAAAGGTGAGCATCGGATGGATTAAAAATCCTTACATCGCATTAAATCATTCTGCCTGCAGGTCTTTTTACAGTTGTTTTTTTGTCCATCCGAACACTTTATACTGTCTATACCCTACCAAACCTCATTATCAAAATGAAAAAAATTATCACTTTGATGTTATTTTTGACATTCTTTGCCCACGCAGACGACTCCGAGCCAGGCAGCCAGTATGTAAAGGCAGCAGAGGCCGGAGATAAACGCGCACAATATTTTCTTGCCGATAGCTGGTTTAGCTCCGGCGACTTGAGCAAAGCCGAATATTGGGCACAGAAAGCCGCTGACAGCGGTGATGCCGATGCCTGCGCGCTGTTAGCGCAGATCAAAATCACTAATCCGGTCAGTCTGGACTATCCACAAGCAAAAGTGCTTGCCGAAAAAGCGGCGCAAGCGGGCAGTAAAGAAGGTGAAGTGACGCTGGCACATATTCTGGTTAATACCCAGGCAGGTAAACCGGATTATCCGAAAGCGATTTCACTGTTAGAAAACGCCTCGGAAGATTTGGAGAACGACTCCGCCGTTGATGCCCAAATGCTGCTTGGCTTAATTTACGCCAACGGCGTGGGCATCAAGGCCGACGATGACAAAGCAACCTGGTATTTCAAGCGTAGCTCTACCATTTCCCGTACCGGGTATTCCGAGTACTGGGCGGGAATGATGTTCTTAAACGGTGAAGAAGGTTTTATCGAGAAGAACAAACAAAAGGCGCTGCACTGGTTGAACCTGAGCTGTATGGAAGGGTTTGATACCGGATGTGAAGAATTTGAAAAGTTAACTAATGGCTAAAATTGGGGTGTCGGATGCGGCGTAAACGCCTTATCCGACCTACAAAAATTACGCTAAATCAGGCTATTGTGCAGTCTGGCGTAGGCCTGATAAGACGCGGTAAGCGTCGCATCAGGCATCCACACATTGCCGGGTGGATATAACTTCCCGGCAATCTTCAATTACTGATCCGCCGTCTTATCAAATTTGCCCAGCACTTCACGCTCGTAGGCCATCGCCTTTTTGCGGTCAAATTTGTGTTCCCACTTGGCAATTACCAGCACCGCCAGCGCATTACCCACCACGTTCAGCGCAGTACGCGCCATATCGAGGATACGGTCAACACCGGCAATAAACGCCAGGCCTTCCAGCGGGATCCCCACGCTACCCAGCGTTGCCAGCAGCACCACAAACGACACGCCCGGCACGCCAGCAATCCCTTTCGAGGTCACCATCAGCGTCAGTACCAGAATGATTTCCTGCCAGATGGACAAGTCAATGCCATACAACTGGGCGATGAAGATAGCGGCAATACTTTGATACAGCGTCGAACCATCGAGGTTAAAGGAGTAACCAGTTGGCACCACGAAACTGGTGATTGATGCTGGTGCGCCGTAGGCTTCCATCTTCTCGATAATCCGCGGCAGCACACTTTCAGAGCTGGCAGTGGAGTACGCCAGAATCAGCTCGTCTTTCAGAATACGAATCAGGATCCAGACGCTTAACCCGCACAGGCGCGCCACAATTCCCAACACCACCAGCGCAAAGAACAGAATGGCAAAATGCACCAGCAGCACCAGTTTCGCCAGCGGCCACAGAGAAGAAAAACCAAAGTTAGCTACTGTCACCGCAATCAACGCAAACACACCAATCGGCGCGTAACGCATCACCATGTGAGTCACTTTAAACATGGTTTCGGAGATGGAGCGGAACACGGTCACCAACGGTTCACGATGCGTCGCGGGCAGGGAGGAAAGTCCCAGACCAAACAACACCGAGAAGAAGATGATCGGCAGCATTTCGCCTTTCGCCATCGACGCCACAATGTTCGTCGGCACCAGCGACAAAATAGTGCCCATTATGCCGTGGGAACTGCTTTGTACCGCTTCCGTGGTGCTCTGATATTTCGAAATATCGACAGTCGCCAACTGCGACATATCCACCCCGGAACCGGGCTGGAAGACGTTCGCCAGAGTGATCCCCAGAATGATAGCGACGGTGGTGATCACCTCGAAGTAGATAATGGTTTTCGCGCCAATTCGTCCGAGTTGTTTAGCATCACCAACACCTGCAATCCCAACAACCAGCGTGGAGATAACAATCGGCACAACAATCATTTTGATCAGGTGGATAAAAATATCACCCGCCGGAGAGAGCAAATTGACGACCAGCCATTCGCGGCTGTCGCTATGGTAGTGCAGGTAACTTCCCAGGAGAATGCCCAGCACCATAGCAAACAGAATCTGCCAGGCCAGGCTGAATTTTATATTTTTCATCAGAATAACTTCCTCAATGGAGCGCCGCTCTCCCGTTCAAAAACGTGAGAACGTGACATACTGCCAGGGCATGAATTGTGTTGCGTTGGTTTGTAGATTTTTTTAACGCTTATGATCAGTATCATTTGCGCGGTATGTTGCGCAACCCTTTAACAACAGAGCTTTTCGCTGCATTAATGCATAATAACGCGAGTTTATGGCAAGATTAATGCATAACCATTTGTTATGGAAAGATTTTTATTTGTTTAATTTGCAATAATACTGATTGGTGATTATTTTCTGAATGCGTTCATTCGGTTAATTTTTATGCAGCTCAATAACATAATCTTCAGCTCCGGATGATTAATCCGATCGCCGCTGCAGCAGTTTTGCCATATTAATCGACTCAACCAACTGTGTCCGGTTTACCCTGGGTGAGTTGAGATCCATCACTTTTTGCCATAGTTCGATGGATTGCGCGTAGTTCGCCTGCATAAACGCATCAGAAGCCAGCAGCATCAGGGCGGTGATTTCGTTTTCGTCCAGCGCCAGGGCTTTGTCGATCATCGCACGAGCCTGGGCGGTCATATGCTGGCTGGCCTGGTAATAAAGCACCGTCGCCAGCGCCGCGTACAGTTCAGCGTTCTCACCGCGCAGTCGCAGCGCCTGACGGTACGCCAGCAGCGAATTGCTGTAATCGTTTTGCCACAGGTAATACTCACCCAGCAGCGCCCACTGTTCGCTATTTTGCGGGTTGGCGCGAATTTTATCCTGCAATGCCTGAAGCTGTGTCTCCGGTGTTTGCTGGCTGGCAAACTGATGTAACGGATCGCGCTGGCGCAGATACTCCGCACGTGCCGCCTGCCATTTCGGACTTAACAGATAACCGCCGATACAGAGCAGCGCCATCACAACCGCCAGCGCCACCAGCGTTTTTACCGGCACTTGAGGCTGTTTCATCGTTTCCCCCTCACCCGCCAGAGGATCAGCGCCATCAGCAGTAACAACACCACTGGCAGCGCCCACAGGAGCAGCGTCTGGCTGGTCAGCGGTGGGTTATAGCGGACAAAATCACCGTAGCGTTCGGTCATCCAGCCGACAATCTCAGCTTTGCTTTTCCCCTCCGCCACCATCTTGTAAACCTGATGACGCATACTGACTGCCACCGGCGCGTTGGATTCCAGTAAGTTCTGATTCTGACACTGCGGGCAACGTAACTGACTGGCAATATTTAACGCCTGTTCCTGTTGTTGCAGATTGGCGAATTGCCAGGTGTCTACGACCTGGGCGTGTGCAAAACAGGCAAATATCAACAGTAACGTGAGAAGCAATTTATTCATCGCGATTTCTCCCCCGCCATCCGCTTAGCAATGCACCCGCAATCATCAACAATCCTCCCCCCCAGATCCAGCGCACGCCGCTTTGTACATACAAACGAAAAGCGTATCGATCTGGCCCGGTTTTCTCCCCCATCACTGCATACCAGTCATGGATGCCGTTCCAGCAAATAGACGGCTCCATCATTTGCTGACGGCGCGCTTCATAAAAACGCCGCTCCGGCGTCAGTTCACCAATACGTTGCTGATGGTCAAACAGCGCCACTACCGCTTTTTCGCTGGTGTAATTGCCTTTGGCTTGCAGATCGAGGCGTTCAAAACGGAAGGTGTAACCCGCCAGCGTCACCTGCTGACCCGGCTGTAAATTCAGGCTGATCTCCTGACGGCTAATGCTGGAAACCACGATCCCGGCGGCAAATAACAGTACGCCAGAATGTGCCAGCAGCGCCGGAAGCGGTGCACGTTTGCCAGAGACATACGTCGCCAGCACAATCACCACCAGCATCAACAAACCAAACGGTAATGTCGCGCGATTAAAATACGGCGCACCAACGGAGAGACGCCCCCAGCCCAGCAGGCCGTAAATCATCGGATACAGCGTTCCCACCAGTACGATCAGCAGCACCGCGCAAAACAGTAACAGCGTTGCGAGAATTAACATTTCCCGCGATACCCCCGAAAAACGCACCGCAGAGCCACCGTCCCGCGCCCGCCAGCTATACAGCGCCAAAGACGCAAGGCTAATCAGTGCAAACAGGCTGAACAGCGGCACGGCGCGAACGTTATCCAGCGCGAACGCATGAACCGAAACCAGAATGCCGGAACGAACAATCAACGTACCCAGCAGCGACAGCATCAGCGTAACTATCGCCAGCAACAGCGACCAGTGGCGGAAAATTCCCTGCCGACGAGTCAGAGACAAACTGTGCAGCAGCGCAGTGGCAGAAAGCCAGGGTAATAAGGAGGCGTTTTCCACCGGGTCCCAGAACCACCAGCCGCCCCAACCCAGTTCACAATAGGCCCACCAGGAACCGAGGATGATCCCCACCGTTAATGCACACCACCCCGGCAGCGCCCATCGCCAGCAGACACGGGCGCTGGCTGCATCAAACTCGCCGCGCAGTAAACTCGCCAGCGCCACACTCGTCGCCACCATCAAACCGCCATAGCCGAGATAAAGCAGCGGCGGATGGAAGATAAGACCTGGATGCTGCAGCATCGGATTGAGATCGCGGCCTTCTATTGCTGGTGGGAATATGCGCACAAAGGGATCAGACCACAGCAACACAAACAGCAGCAGCGCGGCGAGTATGAGAGATAAAACGGCTAACGTGAGCGGAAATAGCGACCCGGTTTGCTGCCGATAATGCCAGGCAAACAGCGCGCTCCAGGCGGAAAGCAACAGCACCCAAAGCATCAACGAACCTTCATGACCGCCCCACACCGCCGCCAGTTTGAGTTCCCACGACAGCAAACTGTAGCTATGTTGAGCGACATAAATAACCGAGAAATCGCTGGTGAGAAAACAATACGTCAGTACGCCAAAGGCAAGCAGCAGGAGCGCGAACTGTGCCAGAGTGCCGATGCTGGTGAGCCGCATCATAGCAGGCCAGCGCAGTCGCACACCCACGAAGGTCGTCAACGGGGTCAACACGTTGACCCCGAGACTTAACAACAACGCCAGAAAACCGACTTCAGGAAGGAATACGTCCAGAAACCACCTCTTTTCTGGCCTACGCCACCGTCAACTGCCCAGCGTAGAGAATGAAAAAGCGCAGCATCAACACACCGATCAGGCTGGCTCCACACGCCGCCAGCACGGCGGGAATGCCGGAACTGCGATTCACCCACGGTTTGAGCAGCATTGGCACAATCAGCCCCAGCCCGACAACGCCAAGCCAGAACCACCCTGTCCAGAAACCGCCGCCCAATGCTGCCACCAGCGCCCGCACTTTACCGTCATCGCCCAACGCCAGACCGACGAAAAACGCCACCAGCAGGAAGATTTCACCCCATACAACGGGTATTTCCATACGGTGAACAAAGTGCGCTTCCGTGGAATGCGGGTTATTGCGCTGGCGTATCGCCATGGCGATCAGCGCCACTGCCGCACCGGACGAGATGCCGGAGAACAGGAACAGCACCGGCAGAATCGGGTTATTGAGGAACGGATACGATTTCAGCGCCGACAGCAGAAAACCGGTATAAGCCCCCAGCAACACCGCCAGCACCAGCATCAGCGTTTCCAGCCCGCGATGAACAGGCGTCAGCAGGGTCAGAACCTTTTGCACGATCCCCAACTTCGGCAACCAGCGTTGTTGCAGGGCAAGCAAATCTTGTTCAAAGATTTTCGCCAGCCACAGCACCAGCACCACCATGTAGAGCTGAAACAGCATCACCCCCATCGACATCACCGAGGTAAAACTGTAGTGGAACATCAGTTTCCAGAAGGTCCACGGCTTCGTCAGGTGGAAGACGAGGATCAACAAACCGAGGATCACCGCGCCAGGCCCGACAAACAGCGTGGTACGCAGCAACGTACTGTCTGCACCGCCCGCCTGTGGATAGAAACGACGCAGCAACACAGCCAGCGTCACCAACCCCGCAGAAATTCCCACTAAAAACAGATAGATGGCAATCGACCAGTCCCACACCAGCGATTCAAAATGAAATGCGGAAGCCTGAGTCATTGGCTTACCTCCCCGTATTTAAACGGCACGCGGTACAGCTTCGGCTTGGTTCCCAGCGCCAGCTTGTAGCGGTAAGTGGTTTTCTGGCGCAGCAGTTTTGAAATTTCACTGTTGGGATCATCCAGATTGCCAAATGTCAGCGCCTTCGTCGGGCAAGCCTCAACGCACGCGGGCAGCTTACCGGCCTGCAAATTGGTCTTACGGCAGAAGTCGCATTTGTCCGCGGTCTTCGTGACCGGATGGATAAAGCGCACGCGGTACGGACAGGCGGCGATGCAGTACTGACAACCGACGCAGAGATCCGGATTAACATCGACAATCCCGCTGGCGGCATCGCGAAAAGATGCACCGGTCGGGCAGACGTCAACGCACGGCGCATGGTCACAGTGCTGGCAAGACTTACGGAAGAAGCGATATTTCACATCAGGAAATTCGCCCTGCGGCTCGCTGCGAATAATCGTCAGGCGCGAAACACCTTCCGGCACCTTGTTCACTTCCCGACAAGCATCCATACAGGCGGTACAGCCGATGCATAACGACTCGTCATGCACCATGCCGTAACGCACGCCATTGATATTCAACGTTTTCGCCACCACGCGCCCTGCGGTGCCGCTGACGGCTGCCAGCACGCCGACGCCGGTGAGAAACTGGCGACGAGACCAGGTCATGGCTGCTCCTTAAGCAATGGAACAGACGCCGGGTTAAAGTTCGGATTGGTGCGCTGATCGCTGTGGCAATCGACGCAAATCTTAATCCGTCCTTTGTCACTTAACGTCTGCATCGTATCTTGCTGTGGATGCAGGGAATGACAACTGGCGCACGCCACTTTAGTGACATGAACATCGTGCGGCCAGAATGCTTTTTGCAACTGTTCCGGTAGATGACAGGACATACAGACACTGTTCTGCTCTCCAACGTTGTACATCGGCTCGTTAAAGCGCATCACATCTTTCACCCCTTCGCGATGTTGCGGCGACGGCTGGCCGTGACAGTTGGTGCAGGTAACCGGCAGTTTGTTATTCGGGTTGATAACGGAAGCATGTTTGCCATGCATACCTTCGGTGTCTGGCTTATGACAGTCCAGACAGGCGGCGTCCGGGTTACGCTGCTGGGTAACTTCGTAGCGATCATCAGATACCTGCGCTGCAGGGGTAGCGGTAATTCCGTTCAGGCTCCACAACAGGCCCGACGCCAGCACCCCGGCAGTTAATAACGAACGTAATACGCTCATATTCACTCCATTGTGTTTTCCGCCCCTTGCGAGGCGGAACGGGGTTATTGGCTTAACAGACCGTTTTTACGTGCCTGCTCTTCCCACTGCGGGATCACCGTTTTGATAAAGTCCTGCTTCTCGGCCTTGATTTGTTCCATGTTCAGGCCAATTGCCTGCTGGGCTTTCTCTTTGGTCGAGATATCCGGGATCTGGATTTCATGGGTGATGCCTTTGGTCGCCAGCAGGCGCGCCAGTTTGGTACGCGCATCAGCGGCTTTATCCATCGCCGTGCCGAGCATCCGCAGACCTTCTTCCGGTGCATGCATATGAATGCCGTGGGAAGCGATCGCCAGATCCCAACGCCACTGGGCATGACGGATGTCGTCCTGAATCGGCTTCATCTCGGCTTCCGTAGCGCCTGCATCCAGTGCCGCTTTCGCTTCGAAGTGAGCGTGAACCAGTTGATCCTCAACCTTGATTTTCAGGTCATTAATCGACTGTTTACGCTCCGCGACCACTTTTTGCAGCGTGGCTTTGTCCTGGGTATGACAGTTCGCACAAGTCTGGGCGAAGTTATCAAACGGATTGCCAATTTTATGGTCGGTGTAGAGTTTGCCTTCCGCGTTCTGCACTTTCGGCATGTGACAGTCGATGCAGGTCACGTTGTTTTTGCCATGAATGCCCGCAGTCCAGGTTTCATATTCCGGGTGTTGCGCTTTCAGCATCGGCGTTTTCGACAGGGAGTTGGTCCAGTCGGAGAAGGCAATTTTGTCGTAATACTGCTCCATATTTTCGACTTTCATGCCGTTATCCCACGGGAATTTAACGGCTTTATCTTTACCGTCAAAGTAATACTCCACGTGGCACTGACCGCAGACCATCGACTGCTGGTCAAAACGACCACCTTTCTCAAAAGGCTTACCAATGGCTTCCATCGCACGTGCCGCATACGGACGGGAAAGAGTTAACTCTGGTTTGCCTTTGGCGAACTCTGGCGAAGCGGTGTTATGGCAGTCAGCGCAGCCCAGGTTGTTGACGATTTCCGGGCCCCCGCGCGCCCATTTACCGTGGAAGTAACCATCTTCTCCGTCTTTCTGGATCAAACGCGCCACGTCCGGGCTTTTACAACTCCAGCAGGCCATTGGCATCGTGCCATCTTCGGCATTTTTCGGCGCACCGGTACGCAGGGTTTCGCGCACATCGGTAACGGCGTAGGCATGACCGCGCGGTTTGTTGTAATCGCGCGAGAAAGGATACCCCGCCCACAGGATCACCAGTCGTGGATCTTCCGCCAGTGCGTCAACACGCTCTGACTGTTCCGAGGTGGCTTTCCAGGAGAGATATTGATCGGGATGCTGCGGGGCAAAGGTTTCATTCTTCGCTTCCACAGTTACAGGTTTCGCGGGAGCGGCCGTTTGTTCAGCGTGAACAGAAGTGAGAAAGAAAAAAGGAACCAACAAGCTGAAGAAACGGCGTGCGTTTATTTTTATCCTTGTCATAGGGGCTTCATCCAAATTTTGCCATTGAGGCAATGGCAGTTTTTATTGTTTTTTCATAACAGTAACCGCACATACACTGTCATGACATTGCTCGCCCCTATGTGTAACAAATAACCACACTCTGAATGTTGTCTTTAATCAATTGTAAGTGCATGTAAAATACCACTTTAGAGTTAGTCGGTATTTTTCCCGTTTCCAACGGTATGCATAACTGCATGTTCCTCAAAGAATTAATCAACTTTTGTTAGTGACCTTCAAAAATACCCTGCCGTTTATTTGCACTATTCTGCTTTTGCGTGATCTGCCGCCCAAATACTAAACAAAACTACCAATACCCCTACATTTAACGCTTATGCCACATATTATTAACATCCTACAAGGAGAACAAAAGCATGAGTCAAATTCACAAACACACTATTCCTGCCAACATCGCAGACCATTGCCTGATAAACCCTCAGCAGTATGAGGCGATGTACCAACAATCCATTAACGCACCAGATACTTTTTGGGGCGAACAGGGAAAAATTCTCGACTGGATCAAACCGTACCAGAAGGTGAAAAACACCTCCTTTGCCCCGGGTAACGTCTCGATTAAATGGTACGAAGACGGCACGCTGAATCTGGCGGCAAACTGCCTTGATCGCCATTTACAAGAAAATGGCAATCGTACCGCCATCATCTGGGAAGGCGACGACGCCAGCCAGAGCAAACATATCAGCTATAAAGAGCTGCATCGCGACGTTTGCCGCTTCGCCAATACCCTGCTCGGGCTGGGCATTAAAAAAGGCGATGTTGTGGCGATTTATATGCCAATGGTGCCGGAAGCTGCGGTCGCAATGCTGGCCTGCGCCCGTATTGGCGCGGTGCATTCGGTGATTTTCGGCGGCTTCTCGCCGGAAGCGGTGGCCGGACGCATTATCGACTCTAACTCACGACTGGTGATCACCTCTGATGAAGGCGTGCGTGCCGGGCGCAGCATTCCGCTGAAGAAAAACGTTGATGACGCACTGAAAAACCCGAATGTCACCAGCGTTGAACATGTCATTGTACTGAAGCGTACTGGCGGAAAAATCGGCTGGCAGGAAGGCCGCGACCTGTGGTGGCACGACCTGGTTGAGCAAGCCAGCGATCAGCACCAGCCGGAAGAGGTCAACGCCGAAGATCCTCTGTTTATTCTTTATACCTCCGGTTCTACCGGAAAACCGAAAGGCGTGCTGCACACTACCGGCGGTTATCTGGTTTACGCGGCGCTCACCTTTAAATACGTCTTTGATTATCATCCGGGTGATATCTACTGGTGTACCGCCGATGTGGGCTGGGTTACCGGGCACAGTTATTTGCTGTACGGCCCGCTGGCCTGCGGCGCGACCACGCTGATGTTTGAAGGTGTGCCAAACTGGCCGACGCCTGCCCGTATGGCGCAAGTGGTGGATAAGCATCAGGTCAATATTCTCTATACCGCGCCAACAGCCATTCGCGCACTGATGGCGGAAGGCGATAAAGCGATTGAAGGCACCGACCGTTCGTCGCTGCGCATTCTCGGTTCAGTAGGCGAGCCAATAAACCCGGAAGCGTGGGAGTGGTACTGGAAGAAGATCGGCAACGAGAAATGCCCGGTGGTCGACACATGGTGGCAGACCGAAACCGGCGGTTTCATGATTACCCCACTTCCTGGCGCTACCGAACTGAAAGCCGGTTCGGCAACGCGTCCGTTCTTCGGTGTGCAACCGGCACTGGTAGATAACGAAGGCAATCCGCTGGAGGGCGCGACCGAAGGCAGCCTGGTGATGACTGACTCCTGGCCGGGCCAGGCGCGTACGCTGTTTGGCGATCATGAACGTTTTGAACAGACCTATTTCTCCACCTTCAAAAATATGTATTTCAGCGGCGACGGCGCGCGTCGTGATGAAGATGGTTATTACTGGATCACCGGGCGTGTGGACGATGTACTGAACGTTTCTGGTCACCGTCTGGGGACTGCGGAGATTGAATCGGCGCTGGTTTCGCATCCGAAGATAGCCGAGGCCGCGGTGGTCGGTATTCCGCACAATATTAAAGGCCAGGCGATTTACGCCTACGTCACGCTTAATCACGGGGAGGAACCGTCACCAGAACTGTACGCAGAAGTCCGCAACTGGGTGCGTAAAGAGATTGGCCCGCTGGCGACGCCAGACGTGCTGCACTGGACCGACTCCCTGCCTAAAACCCGCTCCGGCAAAATTATGCGCCGTATTTTGCGCAAAATTGCGGCGGGCGATACCAGCAACCTGGGCGATACCTCGACGCTTGCCGATCCTGGCGTGGTCGAGAAGCTGCTTGAAGAGAAGCAGGCTATCGCGATGCCATCGTAACCCACAATTGCCTGATGCGATCCGGCCTACATTCGGCAACGGCTGTAGGCCTGAAAAGGCGCATCAGGCTATGGGTTACCTGGGCGTTAACCCTCTCCCACAAGGGAGCGGGAATTAAAACAATCCCTACATTACCTCTGGAGAATCTGTGATGAATGGCACTATTTATCAGCGGATAGAAGACAATGCGCATTTCAGGGAGTTGGTCGAAAAACGGCAACGGTTTGCCACCATCCTGTCGATTATTATGCTGACAGTTTATATCAGCTTTATTTTACTGATTGCCTTTGCGCCTGGCTGGCTGGGCACTCCGCTGAATCCGAACACCAGCGTCACACGCGGTATTCCCGTTGGCGTCGGGGTGATTGTGATCTCCTTTGTTCTCACTGGTATCTACATCTGGCGGGCGAACGGCGAATTCGACCGCCTTAATAACGAAGTCCTGCATGAGGTACAAGCGTCATGAAAAGAGTTATGACGGCGCTTGCCGCCACACTCCCTTTCGCAGCGAACGCCGCGGATGCCATTAGCGGGGCCGTAGAACGCCAGCCAACAAACTGGCAGGCGATTATTATGTTCCTGATTTTCGTCGTGTTTACGCTTGGTATCACCTACTGGGCATCAAAACGCGTGCGTTCCCGTAACGACTACTACACCGCAGGCGGTAATATCACCGGCTTCCAGAACGGTCTGGCGATAGCCGGTGACTATATGTCTGCCGCCTCATTTTTGGGGATCTCCGCGCTGGTGTTTACCTCCGGTTATGACGGCCTGATCTACTCGTTGGGCTTCCTGGTAGGCTGGCCAATCATTCTGTTTCTGATTGCCGAACGTCTGCGTAACCTGGGTCGCTATACCTTTGCGGATGTCGCCTCATACCGTTTGAAACAAGGGCCAATCCGCATTCTTTCGGCCTGTGGGTCTCTGGTGGTGGTGGCGCTATATCTCATCGCCCAAATGGTTGGTGCGGGTAAACTGATCGAGCTGCTGTTCGGCCTTAACTATCACATCGCCGTGGTTCTGGTTGGCGTATTGATGATGATGTATGTCCTGTTTGGCGGCATGTTAGCAACCACCTGGGTACAGATTATCAAAGCCGTTTTGCTGCTGTTCGGTGCCAGCTTTATGGCCTTTATGGTGATGAAGCACGTCGGTTTTAGCTTCAACAATCTGTTCAGCGAAGCGATGGCAGTACACCCGAAAGGTGTCGACATCATGAAGCCGGGCGGGCTGGTAAAAGATCCAATCTCCGCACTCTCGCTGGGGCTGGGACTGATGTTTGGTACGGCAGGTCTGCCGCACATTCTGATGCGCTTCTTTACGGTTAGCGATGCTCGCGAAGCGCGTAAGAGCGTGTTCTACGCCACCGGCTTTATGGGTTACTTCTATATCCTGACCTTTATTATCGGCTTTGGTGCGATCATGCTGGTCGGTGCAAATCCGGAATATAAAGATGCGGCGGGCCATCTTATTGGCGGTAACAACATGGCGGCGGTTCACCTGGCCAATGCGGTGGGCGGCAACCTGTTCCTCGGCTTTATTTCAGCGGTTGCTTTCGCCACCATCCTCGCGGTGGTTGCAGGTCTGACGCTGGCAGGCGCATCGGCGGTTTCTCACGATCTGTACGCCAACGTCTTCAAAAAAGGCGCGACCGAACGTGAAGAGCTGCGGGTATCGAAAATCACCGTGCTGATTTTGGGTGTGATTGCGATTATCCTCGGCGTGTTGTTTGAGAATCAGAACATCGCCTTCATGGTGGGTCTGGCGTTTGCTATCGCCGCGAGCTGTAACTTCCCAATCATTCTGCTTTCCATGTACTGGTCGAAACTGACTACGCGTGGTGCGATGCTGGGCGGCTGGTTAGGCCTGATTACAGCGGTAGTGTTGATGATCCTCGGCCCAACGATTTGGGTGCAGATCCTCGGTCACGAAAAAGCCATCTTCCCGTATGAATACCCGGCGTTGTTCTCCATCTCCGTGGCATTCCTCGGTATCTGGTTCTTCTCGGCAACCGATAATTCAGCGGAAGGCGCGCGCGAGCGTGAACTGTTCCGTGCGCAATTTATCCGTTCCCAGACCGGCTTTGGCGTTGAGCAGGGCCGCGCGCATTAATCTCCGTTTGTCCCTGGTCGCCTGACCAACGGTAAAAAGGTGCGATGTACTGCACCTTTTTACCGATTGCGTCAGGCTATCTTACGCCGTCAGAGCGTTACTGATTTTCTTCAATTAACAACGCTTCCAGCAAATCAAGATCGTGCAATAATTTTTGCAGCGTTTCGTTGCTGATCTCCCGCGTGGCGCGCAGGTGGTACAGTTCAGCACGTTCAGAACGCAGTGCCGCCAGACGGAAGCGGCGTTCCAGGTCTTCTTCCAGGATTGAACTTTCAACATCATTACGCCCATCGGCGCGACGACGCAGGTTACCAATCACACGAGAACTCACCTCTGTGAGCAACTGGTTATCGATGTTCTCTTCGGTGTCCGCCGCCAGACGTTCTTCCATTTTCTGGATCGCCACAATCGCTACTTCAGCCGTTGCCGCGCGTGCAATGCGTTCCTCTTTCAACTGCTGGGAATGATCCGCGACTTCAATGTGTTGCAGCAAAATAGGCAACATCACTACACCAACAAACAGCGAGAAGAGAATCACGCCAGCCGCCAGGAACACCAGCTCATAACGCGCCGGGAAGACGTTACCATCCGGCAACAGCAGAGGAATGGAGAGCACACCGGCCAGAGTGATTGCCCCGCGCACCCCAGCGAAAGACGCGATCAGGATTTCTCGTGTGGTCCACGAACCAAACTCCATCGGCTTCTTCTTCAGGAAGCGGTTACTGAGCTTTTTCATCGTCCACAACCAGCCAAAACGAACCAGCATTAAGGCGACATAAATCAGCACGATATCGACAAAGAGCATCCAGACTTCGACGTTGGGGTCGATTTCCGCCGCCATCAGCGACGTCTCCAGAATGCCCGGCAATTGCAGGCCCAGCAGCAGGAACACCATACCGTTAAAGACAAATTCCAGCATCGCCCAGGTGCTGTTGGCACGCAGTCGCATCGCCAGCGGCGCACGGCGCATCACACCGGAGCGGGTGATGGTCATACCGGCGGCAACCGCTGCGAGGATGCCGGAAACGCCAATATGTTCGGCAATAAGATAAGAGGCGAACGGCAGCAGGAACAGCAGTACGATCTGCGTTGCCGGTTCATCACCGCCCCAGCGACTCAGGAAACGCAACGAGCGACCATACAGCCAGCTCACCGCAAAACCGGCGAGAATACCGCCAATTGCCACTTTCATAAATTCGACCGTCGCGCCGCCAACGGTGAAGATCATCGTCCCCATCGCGACTGCCACGGCAAACTTCAGCGACACCAGGCCGGAGGCGTCATTCATCAACGCTTCGCCCTGCAAGATGCCCATAATTTTTTTCGGTATGCGCCCTTCTCCAACAATCCCGGAGAGCGCTACAGCATCGGTCGGAGAGAGCACCGCCGCCAGCGCAAAAGCGGGGATCAGCGGAATACCTGGCACCACCCAGTAAATAAGGAAGCCAATGCCGACCACGGTGACGACGACCAGCGCCAGCGCGAGACCGAAGATCTCCCGGCCATGCTCAAGAAATTCGCGGGTCGGCGTTTTCCAGCCATCCGCGAACAGCAACGGCGGGATAAATAAGACTAAAAAGAGTTCTGGGTCAAATTCCACATGCAAACCAAACGTCGGCCACGCCAGTAGCGCACCAATGGCGATTTGCATAAGCGGAAGCGGGATCTGAAAGGGCATGACACGAGTGACCACCCCGGACAGCGAGACCACGAGGGTCATTATCAGTATGGTGAAGAAGATTTCCATGCGTTCCCTGTTTGCGATGTTTTTTATGATTTGAGAAAGGTTTTATACCCGGATTCTCAGTTTTTCAGAATATCGCAAAAGCTCACACAATGTACGGAGAAAATAAAAACGGGCAGCAATTGCTACCCGTTTTCAGAATCTTATTAAAGATTAGATAGCCCAGCCACCCGCGTAGAAGGTGACCAGCGCCACGGCGATAACGACCGTACCAATGTTCAGCCTACGCCATTCGCCAGAGACCAGACGACCAATCACCAGAGTCGCGAAGCCGATCATGATGCCTGTTACGATGTTACAGGTCAGCACGATGAATACTGCCGTTACCAGACCCGCCATTGCATCGACAAAATCAGCAAAGTCGATTTTCGCCACGTTGCTCAGCATCAGCAGGCCAACGTACATCAGCGCCGGAGCCGTTGCGTAACCCGGAACAAGATAAGAGAGCGGAGAGAGGAACAGAATCAGCAGGAACAGCACGCCAACGGTGATAGCCGTCAGGCCGGTTTTACCGCCCGCCGCTGTACCCGCCGCAGACTCGATGTATACCGCAGCCGGTGCCGCGCCAACCAGGCCGGAGAAAACGCTACTCAGGGAGTCTGTAGTTAGTGCTTTACCACCGTCAATAATCTGCCCGTCTTTATCCAGCAGATTCGCCTGACCAGCAACTGCACGGATGGTTCCGGTAGCGTCAAAGACCGCCGTCATCACCAGCGCCAACACGCTCGGCAAGACCAGTGGGTTCAGTGCCCCCATAATGTCCAGGCTGCCAATTAGCGAATTGCCGTTCTCATCACTCAATGAAGGCATGGCAAAAACGCCGGAGAAATGGACATTAGGATCGAAGATCAGGCCCACAATCGAGATACCGATAATGGTCAGCAGAATGCCGCCCGGTACTTTCAGTTTTTCCAGGCCGATGATCACTGCCAGACCTACCAGCGACATAATCACCGGGAATGTCGCGAAATCACCCAGCGCAACCGGCAAACCATCAAGCGGGTTTTTAATCACCAGACCGACGCCGTTGGCAGCAATCAGCAGCAAAAACAGGCCGATACCAATCCCCGTGCCATTCGCCACGCCGTGCGGTAAGTTGCGCAAAATCCAGCTACGGATACCTGTTGCGGAAATAACCGTAAACAGCACCCCCATCAGGAACACAGCACCCAGCGCCACCGGAACACTGATATGTTGCCCCAGCACCAGGCTGAATGCGGTAAATGCAGTCAGGGAGATGGCGCAGCCGATAGCCAATGGTAGATTGGCCCACAACCCCATCGCGATAGAACCCATCCCGGCAACCAGACAAGTCGCAACAAAAACGGCCGCTGGCGGGAAGCCCGCTTTGCCCAACATGCCCGGAACGACGATAACCGAATAGACCATCGCCAGAAACGTTGTTAACCCGGCAACCACTTCCTGACGAACAGTGCTTCCACGTTGTGAAATTTTAAACCAGGCGTCGAGTGAACCGCCGGTACGCGCTGATGGCGTAGACATAAGAAAACATCCCCTGAGAGTTTATTTTTCGTCAAGATGCGTGGCGGACAATCCCCTGCCAGCGAAACGTTATCTTCCTGCTTCTGGTTTGCGACAATCGGGGTCGTCGCAAAAAGCAAACGTTTAGCTCCACGCATACAAAACGGGTGGTAAAAAAAAGCAAACGATTATCCGGCGATCATAGCGGCTTTTTCAACCGAAGTTTGCTGCTTTTTTCCCTTTTCTTGTATTGACGATGAAAAACCAGGCAACTGATGCGCAAACGTTATCGTCGATGCGCAAAATTACGGCATTTGTAGGCAACTTGTAGCAAAATTTTGCGGTAAAAAATCACGCAAGATGACAAAAATATTGCGGCTAAAAAGGATCACTTTGCACTGGCGAAGAAACGGCGGTGGCATACAATTAAAGTATCAACACCAACCGGAACCTCCACCACGTGCTCGAATGAGGTGTGTTGACGTCGGGGGAAACCCTCCTGTGTACCAGCGGGATAGAGTGAAAGACAAAGGCCGGAAACAAACTAAAGCGCCCTTGTGGCGCTTTAGTTTTGTTCATCTTCCAGCAAACGCGCACCAGTACCTTCTTCGCCTAAGCGATCGCCTGGGTTACGCAACGGGCAGTCGCTACGCGAAAGGCAGCCGCAACCAATACAGCCGTCCAGTTCGTCACGCAACGCAACTAAGGTATGAATTCGCCGGTCCAGTTCTTCACGCCATTGTGATGAGAGTTGCTTCCACTCTTTCGCACTTAATGTATGCCCTTCGGGCAACACACCAAACGCTTCACCAATGGTCGCCAGCGGAATACCAATACGTTGAGCAATCTTGATGATGGCGACATATCGCAACACATCACGCTTATACCGCCGCTGATTGCCGCTGTTACGGATACTGGTAATCAAACCTTTGCTTTCATAGAAATGCAGCGCCGATACCGCCACTCCACTACGTTTCGCCACTTCGCCTGGAGTAAGCAAGGCTTTAATGCGGGGTAATTTCTTTTCCATAAATCGCTTTACCTCAAGTTAACTTGAGGAATTATACTCCCCAACAGATGAATTAACGAACTGAACACTGAAAAGAGGCAGATTTATGTCCCATCAGAAAATTATTCAGGATCTTATCGCATGGATTGACGAGCATATCGACCAGCCGCTGAACATTGATGTGGTGGCGAAAAAATCAGGTTATTCAAAGTGGTATTTACAGCGGATGTTCCGTACGGTGACACATCAGACGCTTGGCGATTACATTCGTCAACGCCGCCTGCTACTGGCTGCCGTTGAGTTGCGCACCACCGAACGCCCTATTTTTGATATCGCGATGGATCTGGGCTATGTCTCACAGCAGACCTTTTCCCGCGTTTTCCGTCGGCAGTTTGATCGCACTCCCAGCGATTATCGCCACCGGATCTAGGGTTTACTGCCCGCGCATGACGTCATGCGCGGGTACTGGCTCTGCCCATGCCATAAAAACCTGCGGCGGCATCGCCTTTGCAAAGTACCAACCCTGACAATAGCGCACGCCGCGTTTGCGCAGCCAGTTGACCTGATCCTCAGTTTCCACCCCTTCTGCAATCGTTTTTAGACCCAGACTGTGTGCCAGTTCGATAATGTGTTCTGCAATCAAATGGCTGGTTCTGTGCGTGGTTAGCGTCTCAACAAACGATTTATCGATTTTCAAGATATCGATATTCAATGAATTAAGATTATGCAAGTTGGAGTAGCCAATACCAAAATCATCGATCGCCACTTCGTAACCAGCCTGACGGAAAGCCAGAATAATCGGCGTCATTTTGGCGACATCAAGAAACGCATGTTCAGTGACTTCAAATTTAATTTGCTGCGGACGCACGGTAAATTGCTCGATTTTTTGATTGGTTAGGGCAATCACCCTTGAAGTATGAAAATCAGAGGCGGATAAGTTAACTGAAATAGAGAGTTCAGGATGTTTCGCCAGCCAGGCACCGAGATCGTTAAACACCCTATTAATGACATAATTGGTAACCTGCTCAATTAGCCCCTTTTGTTCCGCCAGTGGAATAAACTCCGCTGGCGTCATTACTTGTCCCTGAGTCCCCGGCCAACGTAGCAACGCCTCAGCGCCAATACATTTATTCGTTTTAATATCAACAATTGGCTGGTAATAGAGACAAAGTTGCCGTTTTTCGAGAGCACGTTGCAATTTACGCTCAGGAGACTGGTACTTCTGGTTTATACGCAACCAGAGTAAAAGCAGCACCAGGCTGCCCAAAATACCTGCCGGCAAGGCAAATACAAGGTGATTATAAAAATGCGAAAAAATACGCTGGTTTGAGGTTGCTACGATAGCGGCAATGGGACGTTTTGTTGAATGAACTATCGCATATAAATAACCATTCTGCTGTACGGTTATTTCCCTCTGATGAATCAATGGTGAAAAATTTTCTGCGGAGGCCTGTTTGCTTAAAGAGAAAAAGGTTTTCGTCACCGTATCATAAACCCCCCATTGCAGCGTCGGATCGTCAGACATCACCTCGCTCCAGAATAAAGGGTTAATTACCGCGACATAGTTTCCTCGCTGCATATAGGTCATTTTATAACCTGAGAAAAAAGGCGTATCACGGTAATAATAGATTGAGACATCAGGTTCACGCTTATAGTTTGCTGACGCCATCCTGTAGCCGTTAACGGGAACTATTAATGTTGAACATAAAAAAAGGTTATCGTGGGCATATATCAATTCGTTGATATAAAGATAACCGCGGATAATATTCAGCATTTGTTGTTGATGAATGGGAGTGCAAATTTGTCCCTGATAGCGTTCTGCATCGTCGCTCGCTAAATCTGCCTGCTGAATGACCAACTCGGATTTCTCCAGGGCTAACCGGGCAAAAGCACGAAGTTGATTATTCACTTCCGCTTTAGCCCAAAGGAGGGCAATCCATAGTGAAAGGATAACAGGAAGGAGTACCACAAAGATGATGCCCGGCAACGCCAGCATCCTGCGTCGTGCACTTTGACTCATTTCTATCAATTCCCTGCCTGGTTATACCTGGTCATTGCAAGGTGAAAACCTTGACTACCGACGACGTTAGATAAATCTTACGGTATAAATAGCACTTTTGCCTGATTTGAAATTGATACCTTTATAATCGTTATTTGCATAAAAATAACTCGCTGATATCAAAAGAGCTTTGTTGGAAAAATGCAGGTCAGGCAGGAAATTACAATATTTCTTTATTGTACATTGCCTCGACATCACTGAATAAACCACATCATTAGTGCAGTAATAAAGTCGCGGCATAATCTGGTTAACAAACAACCAATTGTGATATAGTTCACGAAATTTATGAAACAGCAAAAGTGTTTCATTTTTGTGTTCTGAAAGCCCCGCGATAGCCAGAGTGTACCACGCCTCCCGTGAGAAATGCCGCGCTGTCCAGGGCCTGGCAATTTTCTGAGGAAATGTTTGATGGCTACCCTCACCACGGGCGTGGTTCTTCTTCGCTGGCAGCTTCTTAGCGCCATACTGATGTTTCTGGCTAGTACGCTCAACATCCGTTTTCGGCGGTCTGATTATATCGGGCTGGCAGTGATCAGTAGTGGTCTGGGCGTTGTTTCCGCCTGCTGGTTCGCGATGGGACTGCTCGGAATCACAATGATGGATATTGCCGCAATCTGGCACAATATTGAGTCGGTAATAGTGGAAACCACAAATCAGGCACCGCCACAATGGCCAATGATTTTGGTGTGATATGCAGAAGCCTCCATATGGAGGCTTCTTTTTTATCCCTGGCAGATGCGTTAATCACCTACCTTAAAACAATATAATCTATTGTTTTAAAACAAAATCAGAATGGGATATCGTCATCGAAATCCATCGGCGGCTCGTTAGACGGCGCTGCCGGAGCGGACTGCTGCGGGCGAGACTGCGCGCCGCCGCTGAACTGATTGCCACCCTGCGGCTGCTGAGGTTGACCCCAACCGCCCTGCGGCTGACCGCCCCCGATGTTACCGCCTGCCGGAGCGCCACCACCCTGACGACCACCCAGCATCTGCATGGTGCCGCCAACGTTCACCACGACTTCTGTGGTGTAGCGATCCTGACCGGATTGGTCGGTCCATTTGCGGGTACGCAACTGACCTTCGATATAAACCTGGGAACCTTTACGCAGATATTCACTGGCCACTTCCGCCAGTTTGCCGAACAGCACAACGCGGTGCCATTCAGTCTGCTCTTTCATCTCGCCGGTCGCTTTATCACGCCAGGATTCGGAAGTAGCCAGCGTAATGTTGGCAACTGCGCCACCATTTGGCATGTAGCGTACTTCCGGGTCCTGGCCCAGATTACCAACGAGAATAACCTTATTTACGCCTCTGCTGGCCATGTTCGTGTCTCCTGAAAAAAACGGTCTAATAAGTGTAAACGCGCGATTGTAGCATTACCAATAGCGGTTTTACCACGATGTGACCTCGGTTCCGGGAAACAAACATGGTCCGACATTGTTACACAGCACTCCGGATTCTGCATTCCAATACTGTATATTCATTCAGGTCGATTTGTGTCATAATTAACCGTTTGTGATCGCCGGTAGCGCCATGCCGCCGGGCAAAAAGTGTTTAATCCGGGAAAGGTGAATGGATAAGATCGAAGTTCGGGGCGCCCGCACCCATAATCTCAAAAATATCAACCTCGTTATCCCCCGCGACAAACTGATTGTCGTTACCGGGCTTTCGGGTTCTGGCAAATCCTCGCTCGCTTTCGACACCTTATATGCCGAAGGGCAGCGTCGTTACGTTGAATCCCTTTCCGCCTACGCGCGGCAGTTTCTGTCACTGATGGAAAAGCCGGATGTCGACCATATCGAGGGGCTTTCACCCGCCATCTCGATTGAACAGAAATCGACGTCCCACAACCCGCGCTCCACGGTGGGGACAATCACCGAAATCCACGACTATTTGCGTCTGCTGTACGCTCGCGTCGGTGAGCCGCGCTGCCCGGATCACGATGTCCCGCTGGCGGCGCAAACCGTCAGCCAGATGGTAGACAACGTCCTGTCGCAGCCGGAAGGCAAACGTCTGATGCTACTCGCGCCAATCATTAAAGAGCGCAAAGGCGAACACACTAAAACGCTGGAGAATCTGGCGAGTCAGGGTTACATCCGCGCACGTATTGATGGCGAAGTCTGCGATCTTTCCGATCCGCCGAAACTGGAACTGCAAAAGAAACACACGATTGAAGTGGTAGTTGATCGTTTCAAAGTGCGTGACGATCTTACCCAACGCCTGGCGGAGTCATTTGAAACGGCGCTGGAGCTTTCCGGCGGTACGGCGGTGGTTGCCGATATGGACAATCCGAAAGCGGAAGAGCTGCTCTTTTCCGCCAACTTCGCCTGTCCGATTTGCGGCTACAGTATGCGCGAACTGGAACCGCGTCTGTTTTCGTTCAACAACCCGGCGGGCGCCTGCCCGACCTGTGACGGCCTCGGCGTTCAACAATATTTCGATCCTGACCGAGTGATCCAAAATCCGGAACTATCGCTGGCGGGCGGCGCGATCCGCGGCTGGGATCGCCGTAATTTTTATTACTTCCAGATGCTGAAATCACTGGCAGACCACTATAAGTTCGACGTCGAAGCGCCGTGGGGCAGCCTGAGTGCGAACGTGCATAAAGTGGTGCTTTACGGTTCTGGCAAGGAAAATATCGAATTCAAATACATGAACGATCGTGGCGATACGTCTATCCGCCGCCATCCGTTCGAAGGCGTGCTGCACAATATGGAGCGCCGTTATAAAGAAACGGAATCCAGCGCGGTACGCGAAGAGTTAGCCAAGTTTATCAGCAATCGTCCGTGCGCCAGTTGTGAAGGGACGCGTCTGCGCCGTGAAGCACGCCACGTTTATGTTGAGAATACACCGCTGCCTGCCATCTCTGACATGAGCATCGGCCATGCGATGGAGTTCTTCAACAATCTCAAACTCGCCGGGCAACGCGCGAAGATTGCGGAAAAAATCCTTAAAGAGATTGGCGACCGCCTGAAATTCCTCGTTAACGTCGGGCTGAACTACCTGACACTTTCCCGCTCGGCAGAAACCCTTTCCGGCGGTGAAGCCCAGCGTATCCGTCTGGCAAGCCAGATTGGCGCAGGGCTGGTTGGCGTGATGTACGTGCTGGATGAACCGTCTATCGGCCTGCATCAGCGCGATAACGAACGCCTGCTGGGTACGCTTATCCACCTGCGCGATCTCGGTAATACCGTGATTGTGGTGGAGCACGACGAAGACGCTATTCGCGCGGCTGACCATGTCATCGACATTGGCCCGGGCGCAGGTGTACACGGTGGTGAAGTGGTCGCGGAAGGTCCGCTGGAAGCGATTATGGCAGTTCCGGAGTCGTTAACCGGCCAGTACATGAGCGGTAAACGCAAAATTGAAGTGCCGAAGAAACGCGTACCCGCAGATCCGGAAAAAGTGCTGAAACTGACAGGCGCGCGCGGCAACAACCTGAAAGATGTGACACTGACGCTGCCGGTAGGTCTGTTTACCTGCATCACCGGGGTTTCAGGTTCTGGTAAATCGACGCTGATTAACGACACGCTGTTCCCGATTGCCCAACGCCAGTTGAATGGCGCAACAATTGCTGAACCTGCACCCTATCGCGATATTCAGGGGTTGGAGCATTTCGACAAAGTCATCGATATCGACCAAAGCCCAATTGGTCGTACTCCGCGTTCCAACCCGGCGACCTATACCGGCGTGTTTACGCCTGTACGCGAATTGTTTGCGGGCGTACCGGAATCCCGTGCGCGCGGTTATACGCCTGGACGGTTCAGCTTTAACGTCCGTGGTGGGCGCTGCGAAGCCTGTCAGGGCGATGGTGTAATCAAAGTGGAAATGCACTTCCTGCCGGATATTTACGTGCCGTGCGACCAGTGCAAAGGTAAACGTTATAACCGCGAAACGCTGGAGATTAAGTACAAAGGTAAAACCATCCACGAAGTGCTGGATATGACCATCGAAGAAGCGCGTGAGTTCTTTGATGCTGTGCCCGCACTGGCGCGTAAACTGCAAACGCTGATGGATGTTGGTCTGACGTACATCCGTCTCGGGCAGTCAGCAACCACGCTTTCCGGTGGTGAGGCCCAGCGTGTGAAGCTGGCGCGTGAATTGTCAAAACGCGGCACCGGGCAGACGCTGTATATTCTCGATGAACCGACCACCGGTCTGCACTTTGCCGATATTCAGCAACTGCTCGACGTTCTGCATAAACTGCGCGATCAGGGCAATACCATTGTGGTGATTGAGCACAATCTCGACGTGATCAAAACCGCTGACTGGATTGTTGATCTGGGGCCAGAAGGTGGCAGCGGCGGCGGTGAGATCCTCGTCTCCGGCACGCCAGAAACCGTCGCAGAGTGTGAAGCATCGCATACAGCGCGCTTCCTCAAGCCAATGCTGTAATCGTTAAGGCCGCTTTCTGAGCGGCCTCAGATTATTGACAAAGTGCGCTTTGTTCTTGCCGGATGCGGCGTGAACGCCTTATCCGGCCTACAAAAACATGCAATTTCAATATATTGCAGGGATTACGTAGGCCTGATAAGCGTAGCGCATCAGGCAATTTTGTGTTTGTCATCATTCTCAGGCCGCTTGCTGAACGGTCTTTTCCTTTCAGAGTTGCACCAGCAATTTACGTTTTTCTTCCGGCAGCAAATTCACCGCCTGCTGATACGACGCATCGACCAGATAATAGATTTGCGAATCCGGCAGCGAGCCATCGAGATAAACAGTGCTCCAGTGCGCTTTGTTCAGATGTCGGCTGGGGCGAACATCACTGTGCTGCTGACGCAGAAGATCCGCCAATTCCGGGCTGGTTTTCAGCGAAACCGCTGGGCGATTTTCCACCTCTTTCACCATCGCAAACAGCACATCTTCAACTTTGATTTGCGTTGCTTTCCAGTCACTATGCACACTCTGTTCTGCGCCTGGTTTTGCCATGCAATATTGTAGCAACTCCGAAATAGTCATTTTTTACTCCCCTTGTAGTGTCGCGATGATGCGACGCGATCCGCCGTGGATGCGATGTTCCCCCAGCCAGATCCCCTGCCAGGTGCCGGTCTGAATACGCCCTTTATGCACTGGCAATACGAGCGATACCCCCAGCATTGAGGATTTGATATGAGAAGGCATATCGTCTGCTCCTTCATAGTCATGCTCATAGCTACCGTTATCGGGAACCGCACGGAGGAAAAAACGCTCCATGTCATGGCGTACAGTGGGGTCGCAATTCTCATTAAGTGTCAGAGAGGCGGAGGTGTGTTGCAGCAACAGGTGCAGTAAACCAACATTAACACGCGGCATATCAGCCAGTTGATTCAGAATTTCATCCGTTACCAGATGGAATCCACGAGATTTGGCGCTAAGCGTGAGCGTTTTTTGATACCACATGTGCTGCTCCTTGATAAAACTCTCTTAATCAGTTTGCAGCAAGACAGCGAAAGGATAAAGGTTTGATTAAAAAAACAGCATTCGGGAGAGTGTCATACTCTCCCGCTCTGTCAGTATTCTGAATTGACGATCACCTCTTCGCCAAAAGCACCCGCTTGTGGCAAGGGTTTGTAGGTAGAGTTGGAGGCTCGCAGAATACGGATACCACGAATGCCAACATCACGCGCGGCAGTGATATCGTTATCAGAATCACCATAAAACATTCGGATATTTTTATCCTGCAACCACTGCGTTTTTGTGTTTTGTCCTGGTTTATCGCCCGCAAAAATGACCGGGTTCATACTGGTTGCCGGGATATGAAAGTCATCAGCTAATGTTTTTGAAACCGTTTCTGTTTTCGTTGGGCTACGGCCAGTCACAAAGAAGATAGCGTCGCCGCGGCGGACATGTATATCAATTAGCTGACGTGCAACCTCTTTTGGAATGCTGAATTCATCCCAACCGTTGTTCATCTTTTCCCAGAAGGCCGGGTTTTTCAGATAATCTTCGCTTTCTGGCGAGAATATTTTCTTGCCGCGCCAGAATCCGGGGCTGGAAAACAGAACCGTGTCATCAATATCGAACCCAACCGCCATTGGTGGACGCCCTGCGAGGCTATTTTCAATTTGTGCGACCGATACCCAATGGACAGGTGCCTGTTCAGCAAGTCTGGCAACGTTAGTGCCGGGATTAAGCGGTGAAGGTGAAGAGGCCAGTGCAACAGCGGAACTGTTTAGAGCGAACAATAAGCAAACGGCACTCAATGCCTGTGTGATCTTGCGCATATTTTTCCCTAAATAGTCAGTAAGTTGAAACTTTTTATTGTGATATTTGTTGAAAAAACCATCTGACCATAACGCCAGCAGTGTGAGAAAGGAAGGATTATCTGCGGCTTTTGTGAAGAAAGGGAGCAGGATCACATGAGACCAGCCCATGTTTGTTAATATTTAATAACTTAATGTATTTCCATAGAATAATAGAGCAGGCGGCTATTCAACCGCCTGCTGGCGAACCTTACATCACCGCAGCAAATGCCTTTGCCACACGCTGCACGTTTGCAGAGTTAAGCCCCGCCACGCACATACGCCCGCTGGCGATCAGGTAAACACCAAACTCTTCACGCAGTCGGTCAACCTGGGCGGCGCTTAAACCGGTATAGCTGAACATACCGCGTTGCTTAAGCAGATAATCGAAATTACGCCCCGGCATCTCAGTACTCAGCACCTGCACCAGTTGCTGACGCATTGCCAGAATACGGGTACGCATTTCTTCTACTTCTGCCAGCCAGTTGGCTTTCAACGCCTCATCATTCAGCACCGTTGCCACCACCTGCGCACCAAAATTCGGCGGACTGGAGTAAATACGGCGCACAGTGGCTTTCAATTGCCCCAGCACGCGGCCTGCGGCTTCGGCATCTTCACACACTACCGAAAGACCGCCGACACGTTCGCCGTACAGCGAGAAAATTTTCGAGAATGAATTGCTCACCAGAGCGGGCAATCCGGCACTGGCAATGGCGCGAATGGCATAGGCATCCTCGTCCATACCAGCACCAAATCCTTGATAGGCGATATCAAGGAATGGGATAAGCTCACGTGTCTTGAGGATTTCAATCACCGCATCCCACTGGTCATTGTTGAGATCGGCGCCTGTTGGGTTATGGCAACACGGATGCAACAGCACAATACTGCGGGCGGGCAGTGTTTTCAGCGTCGCCAGCAAGTCGCTAAAACGCACACCGTTGGTCGCTTCGTCATACCAGGGGTAAGTGCTCACTTCGAATCCAGCACCGGCGAATATTGCTACGTGGTTTTCCCAGGTAGGATCGCTGACCCAGACGCCTGATTCAGGGAAATAGCGTTTCAGGAAGTCAGCGCCCACTTTTAATGCCCCCGAGCCGCCGAGGGTTTGAATGGTCGCCACACGCTGTTGTTGCAACACCGGATGGTCCGCACCGAACAACAGCGGCGCAAGAGCATGGCGATAGCTGTTAAGCCCTTCCATCGGCAAATAAAGCGAAGCGCCGTGAGGCTGCGCATTCAGGCGCGCTTCCGCTTCTGCGACGGCTTTTAGTTGCGGGATAATCCCGTCTTCGTTGTAGTACAGGCCGATACTTAAATTCACTTTGTCGCCGCGAGGATCTTCTTTAAAACGCTCCATAAGCGAAAGAATCGGGTCGCCAGCGTAGGCGTCAACTTTTTGAAACACGCGATGGTTCTCCAGGTTTACAGGCAGGTGGTTAAAACACAATAAACCGGAAGATGGGGAAGATCGAGAGGATGTTTAGCAATGAGCGGCAATTAATAACGTAGCGCGGCTGATGAAAAACGCAAAACCTCCAGTGGCAAAACGACAAGAGTGTATCAATTTATTGAATTTACATTGCGTTGCTGGCCGGATAAGGCTTTCACACCACACCCGGCACAGACAATCAAATATTGCTGAACGATTAATCGACGTATTTCATCGCCACCCTTGACGTCAGGCGCGTGATAAGTTCGTAAGCACTTACTTTTGTCATTGCAGCGATTCGCTCAACCGGCAGACCTTCACCCCACAGAATCACCGGATCACCCGCTTTATCCTGCGCCTCTGGGCCTAAGTCTACGCAGATCATATCCATCGCAACTCGCCCGACGATTGGCACTTCGCGGCCATTGACCAGCACTGGCGTACCGGACGGAGCTGCGCGAGGGTAGCCATCGCCATAACCCATCGCCACAACGCCAAGACGGGTATCACGTTCGCTGATCCATGTTCCGCCATAACCTACAGGCTCCCCGGCTTTATGCCCACGCACAGCAATCAGACTGGAGGTCAGAGACATCACTGGCTGGCAACCGAAATCAGCACCGGTGGAGCCATCTTCCAGCGGCGATACACCGTAAAGAATGATGCCGGGGCGCACCCAGTCAAAATGCGACTGTGGCCATAACAAGATTCCACCCGATGCGGCGATTGAACGCTTGCCGGGCCTGCCTTCGCAAAAGGTATTGAAGATATCGAGTTGTTTCTCAGTCGCGCCGCATTTTGGCTCATCAGCGCGAGCAAAGTGGCTGACAATATTCACCGGCTGACGGACGTTTTTGCATTGCGTAAGTCGTTGATAAAACGCCTCAGCTTGTTCCGGTAACACGCCCAGTCGGTGCATACCGGTGTCGAGTTTCATCCAGACGGTAACTGGCTCCTCCAGATTAGCCTCTTCCAGAGCAGCAAGCTGTTCTTCGTTATGCACGGCGGTATGCAGATGTTCAGCGGAGATCGTCGACAAATCGTCTGCTTCAAAAAAACCTTCCAGTAACAAAATAGGTTGCGTGATGCCCCCCGCTCTAAGCCGCAGAGCTTCTTCGAGACGGGCGACGCCAAAAGCGTCAGCATCGGGGAGCGTTCGCGCGGTCTCAATCAGACCGTGACCGTAGGCGTTCGCTTTCACCACCGCAACCAGTTTACTGGCAGGTGCCAGTTCACGCAGACGTTGCAGGTTGTGTCGCAGAGCGCGGCGGTTAATCACAACAGTTGCCGCTTGCATTTGTGTTCCTTGATAAGTGTTTGCTTTAATTACCTGATTTATAAAATAATTATTACTCGTCGTCGTATTGCGGCCCTGCGTAATTATCAAAGCGCGACCATTGACCGTTAAAGGTCAGCCGTACCGTCCCGATTGGGCCGTTACGTTGTTTACCGATAATAATTTCCGCGATGCCTTTTAAATCACTGTTTTCGTGATAAACCTCATCACGATAGATAAACATGATCAAGTCCGCATCCTGCTCGATGGAGCCGGATTCACGCAGGTCAGAGTTGACCGGGCGTTTGTCGGCACGTTGTTCCAGAGAGCGGTTCAACTGCGAGAGTGCCACCACCGGCACGTTCAGCTCTTTTGCCAGCGCTTTTAGCGAGCGGGAGATTTCTGCAATTTCCAGCGTACGGTTATCGGAAAGCGCCGGTACGCGCATCAATTGCAGGTAGTCGATCATGATAAGCCCGATGCCGCCGTGCTCACGGGCAATACGGCGCGCGCGGGAGCGCACTTCCGTTGGCGTCAGGCCGGAGGAATCATCGATATAGATATTACGTTTTTCGAGCAAAATGCCCATCGTGCCGGAAATGCGCGCCCAGTCTTCATCATCAAGCTGCCCGGTACGGATTTTGGTCTGGTCAACACGTGACAGTGACGCCAGAGAACGCATCATAATCTGTTCTGATGGCATCTCCAGCGAGAAGATCAATACCGGTTTATCCTGCAACATCGCCGCATTTTCAACGAGGTTCATCGCAAATGTCGTTTTACCCATCGACGGACGTGCCGCGACGATGATCAAATCCGACGGCTGCAAACCCGCGGTTTTTTTGTTGAGATCGTCGTAGCCGGTATTAACACCGGTTACACCATCGTGCGGCTGCTGGAAAAGTTGCTCAATACGCGCCACCGTGGCGTCGAGCACATCAGCGATGTTCTTCGGTCCTTCGTCTTTATTGGCACGACTTTCGGCAATTTTAAAGACGCGAGACTCAGCAAGGTCGAGCAGGTCTTCACTGGTGCGTCCTTGCGGATCAAAACCGGCTTCGGCAATCTCATTAGCAACCGAGATCATCTCACGGACAACGGCACGTTCGCGCACGATGTCGGCATATGCACTGATGTTTGCTGCACTTGGCGTATTTTTTGACAGTTCCGCCAGATAGGCAAAACCACCAACGCTGTCGAGTTGCCCCTGGCGCTCCAGCGATTCTGCCAGGGTGATCAGGTCGATGGGGCTACCGCTTTCCTGCAAACGCGCCATTTCGGTAAAGATATGACGGTGCGGACGGGTGTAGAAATCGTCTGCCACCACACGCTCGGCCACATCATCCCAGCGTTCGTTATCCAGCATTAAACCGCCCAACACCGACTGCTCCGCTTCGATCGAGTGCGGAGGCACTTTCAGCCCGGCAACTTGTGGATCGCGTTCGCGGGGTTCAGTTTGTTGTTTGTTGAAGGGTTTATTGCCTGCCATAACGAATGGTGTTACCTGATGTTGAACGGGGGACAAGAGAGTATAGCGAGAAACGGTTTCTCGCTACAGCATTTAACGCCCCTGCTTTCCGGTGGAAGCGCGAATTTGCAGGGTTGGGCGATAAACGTAATGGCTGAGCGGCGCATCAGGTTGCGCGATACGCCGTAGAATTTGCTGCGCCGCTTGTTTCCCCAGCGCCAGTGGTTCTACCGCAATGGTGGTTAACGGCGGGTTACTGTAAGCGCAAGCCGCCACGCCGTCATTACCAATCAGCGAAATATCTTTTCCGGCAAGCACCCCTCTTTCGCCTAACGCCGATTCCGCGCCAAAAGCCATGAGATCGTTATAACAAATTACTGCTGTCGGTGGCGAAGGCATATCTAACAGTTGTTGCATCAACTGGTAGCCGTTGGCCTGAGTCGGTTCAGCACGCAGCGAAAAAGCATCAGTACTCCACGGTTGTAAACCATGATGGTTCATCGCCTCCAGATATCCCTGATAACGCATATGGTGCGTAAGCCCCCCAATAAACACGATGTCCCGGTGTCCTTGTTGAATGAGATATTCCGTAGCTTCCCGGACACCTGCGTGGCTGTCCACGCCAACGTAATCGACGGGCAATTGTTGCCAGTCCAGAGGGCGCATCGTGATTAATAAGGGTGTGGAACTGTTGGCATAACGCTGTAAATCGGCTTCTGAGGTGCTGTTTACTGGACAGAGGACAATGCCCGCGACGTGGTGTTCCAGCAAGGTATCAAGTACCTGTTTTTGCCGATCGCTACGCTGGGAGGTATTGGACATTACGGTGATAAAACCGTGCTCCGCCAGCGTCATCTCAAGGCCCATTGTAAATTCAGCGAAGAAAGGGTTGGTCAAATCATCAATCACCACGCCGATAGTCAGTGATTTTTGCGAACGTAGATTGGCGGCAAAACGGTTATAGACATAGCCTAATTGCTCAATGGCTTGTTGGACTTTTTGTTGAGTCTCTTTTTTGATCAACGGACTGTCGTTGAGTACCAGCGACACGGTCGATTTCGAAACGCCAGCCGCACGTGCAACATCGGTTAATGTTACCCGCTTTCTTCCTGTATCCGACTTCGCCATGACTACTCCAATCCCCCATAAGATCAAGGCATTTACTTTATCATAATCTCCTTTTGCTCATGCGATCCGTTACCCCCGGGATCGCAGGAGATCGTCGTTTCGATCACAGATTCACACTTCGCTTATTGTTTTTTTTGCACACCAATCGTACAAATTACGCATAAATTAGATCGTTCCAATTAATTTATAATCACTATTACATTGTTATACATGCATATTTTTAATTATTTTTATATCGAAATAAGGAAATTATTATGTGCTCTGTACGCACGATCACTGCATCGGAAGCTGCAGATTTGATTGCTGATGGCGCAGTTGTCACCGTCTCCTCCTCCAGTGGAATGGGTTGCCCGGATGTCGTGCTGGCGGCAATAGGTGAACGCTTTCAACGTGCCGGACATCCGCAAAACATCACTACCATCCACCCTATCGCTGCAGGTGATATGTATGGCGTAAAAGGTGTCGATCATCTGGCGCAACCGGGCTTACTGGCAAAAGTGATCGCAGGCTCCTACCCCTCCGGGCCATCATCAATGACGCCTCCGTTAATCTGGCAAATGATCAATGACAACGCGATCCCCGCCTGGAATCTGCCTTCCGGGATCTTATTTGATATGCACCGGGAAGCCGCGGCTCATCGCCCTGGCGTGCTGACACAAACAGGTATGGATACTTATGTAGATCCCCTGTTGCAGGGCGGTGCAATGAATGAAAAAGCGGCGCAACAATCTCTGGTTGAACGTGTTCGATTTGCTAACGACGACTGGCTGTTTTTCCCCAGTATCGTGCCCCAGGTGGCTATCATTCGCGCTACTACTGCCGATGAACGCGGCAATCTGACTTATGAACATGAAGGGGCTTATCTTGGGCCACTGGAACAAGCCACCGCCGTTCGCAATAACGGTGGAATCGTAATTGCGCAAGTAAAACGGCAGGTTGCTGCCGGAAGCCTGAAACCAAAAGAGGTGCGTATTCCTGGTGTATTGGTGGATTACATCGTAATTGCACCGGAACAAACACAAACCACGCAAACGCAATACGAACCTGCTATTTCCGGCGAAATCAGTCGTCCGCTGTCAGACTTTAGTTATATGGAACATAGCCCGGCGCGGGTTATTGCCCAGCGAGTCGCGCAAGAACTACAACGTGGTGATGCGGTAAATATTGGCTTTGGTATTTCTGCCAACGTGCCGCGTATTTTGCTGGAACAAGGTCGCCACGGTGACGTCACCTGGCTGCTGGAACAAGGGGCGATTGGCGGAGTTCCACTGCTGGAATTTCAGTTCGGCTGCGCTTCTAATGCGGAAGCATTTTTGCCCTCTCCCCAGCAATTCACCTATTTCCAGGGCGGTGGCTTTGATCTCACTCTGATGTCATTTTTACAAATCGGCGCAGATGGCTCAGTAAACGTCTCGCATCTGCCCGCTCGTCCACATGTGACTGCCGGATGCGGTGGTTTTATTGATATCACTTCACATGCGAAGCGGATTATTTTCTCTGGCTTTTTCAATGCAGGTGCACAGCTACAACTGGAAGATGGCCAACTACGTATCATTAAAGAAGGCAAAGCCAAAAAACTGGTGCAAGAAGTCGCCCACGTGACGTTCTCTGGCAAACGCGCGATGGCGCGAGGTCAACAAGTGCAATACATCACTGAACGCTGCGTGTTGGAATTAACACCAGACGGGTTACTGGTCACGGAAATTGCCCCGGGTATTGAGCCTGAACGCGACATTCTCTCCCAAAGCGATGCCCCACTCCGTCTGGCAGACGATCTCAAGTTAATGAATCCCCTCTATTTTCAACAAGGAAGTGACCATGAGTAACGGCACCATTGACCTCCTGCGCAACGATTTCGTTGCCACACTGGTGATTAACCGCCCGGCGAAACTCAACGCATTAACTCCGGAGATGCTTGAACAGCTACTGACACATTGCCATACGCTGGAAACTGATTCGGAGATCCGCGTGGTACTACTGACCAGTGCCAGTGAAAAAGCATTTTGTGTCGGCGCGGATATTCATCGCTGGTCCTCTCTTTCTGCGCTCGATATGTGGCGCAACTGGATCCGTCGCGGTCATCAGGCATTTGACGCACTGGCACAACTGCCACAGCCCGTAATTGCTCTGATGCACGGCCTCGCCTATGGCGGTGGCCTGGAACTGGCTGCTACCGCCGATATCCGTATTTGTAGCGACGAAGCACGGATGGCGCTACCAGAAACCGGGCTGGCGACCGTGCCTGGCTGGTCAGGTACTCAGCGGCTGACGGCACTGATTGGGCGCTCACTGGTGAAAGAATTGATATTTACGGGCGAACCACTGGATGCGCAACGTGCACTGTCCTGCGGACTGGTAAATCGTGTTGTCGCCAGAGAAGCGTTACACGATGCCGGGCAGCAACTGGCACAACGTATCGCCCAGCGCGCTCCCATTGCTGTGCAGCTAGCCAAACAGGTTATTGATGCCGGTGAAGGTATTGCCGTGGCCTCAACGCTTGAAGCACTGGCTGGCGCTTTTTCCTCCACTACTCAAGATGCTCGTGAAGGCAGTCAGGCATTTGCCGAGAAGCGTCAACCGAACTTTAGCGCCCGATAACTTAACGTTTCATTTTGGATTTTAACAACAACGCAGAATCCCATTGATTTTGGGCGGATCTCTTTTATCCGTCTGAAAGGAGATACATCATGCAACCTACACAACTAGCTGAAAAAACGAATGTTTCATCAGCAGATCTGCGTCGCGCGGCGTGGACCTGCTCTCTCGGCAGCGCACTGGAATACTACGATTTCGCACTTTACAGCCTGGCCTCCGCCATTATTTTTGGGCCACTCTTTTTTCCTAATCAGGAACCGGGAATGGCGCTTATCGCCAGTTTTGGTACTTACTTTCTCGGGTTTGCCGTCAGACCGGTAGGCGGCATTCTCTTCGGCTCATTAGGTGATCGTCTGGGACGTAAATTTGTCCTGCTCGCAACGGTGTTGTTAATGGGGATCGCCAGCACGTTGATTGGGGTTTTACCCACCTACGAAACAGCAGGGATCTGGGCACCGATCATGCTTATCGCATTACGCCTGTTACAAGGGCTTGGCGCGGGTGCGGAACAGGCTGGAGCGGCTGTACTGATGACCGAATATGCCCCCAACGGCAAACGGGGTTATTACGCTGCGCTGCCGTTCCTTGGTATTCAGATTGGCACGTTTATGGCATCTGCCGTTTACTTCATCCTGCTCCACAATGTGACAAATCTTGCCGAAACCTGGTGGTGGCGTCTGCCCTTCCTCTCCAGCGTGGTGATTATCGCGGTGGCCATTTATATTCGTCTGCATCTTAAAGAGTCACCGTCATTCGCCAAACTTGAAGCTCGCCAACAAGTTACAGAATCACCTTTACGCAATTTGTTGAAAACGTCACGCCGCAACGTCTTCGTGGGGATTGGTTTGCGCCTGGCAGAAAACGGCGGCTCTTCGATTTATCAGGCTTTAGCTATTAGCTATATCGTTGGTGTGGTTGGGCTGGATAAATCGGTCGGCACACTGTGTCTAATGTCCGCGGTGGTGGTAGGCGCAATTATGGTGCCCGTTGCTGGTTGGCTGACAGACCGCTTCGGCAGGGTTATTGTCTATCGCAGCCTGGCAATTTTTCAGCTATTGATCACCTTTCCGGTATGGTGGTCTTTCAGCCACGGCAATGTTCCGGTCACGATTGTCTCTCTTTCTCTGGCGTTGGGTGTTGGGGCATGGGGGATGTTCGGCGCTCAGGGCGCTTTCCTGCCGGAATTGTTTGGTGCCCGCCATCGTTATATTGGCGTAGCACTGGCAAGGGAAGTTTCTGCAGTTATCGCGGGTGGGATCGCCCCGCTGGTTGGCTCAGCCATCATCTCCTGGGTAATTCACACCAACGATCCAAGCGGTATTGCCGCCTGGATGCCAATTGCGATTTACCTCAGTCTGTTGACCGTTGGCACGATCATTGCGACCTTTTTTGCGCCAGAAACACGCGATCGTGATCTTGATGATCTGGCCGATGCAAGCGTGATCACCGTCTCCCGACGCAATCAAACTACGGGGTCATACCATGACGCATAATGTCTCTGAATCCATTATCGATTCCCTGATAGACGTGAAAATGCCCCATTACGCACCGCTGGCTCAGACCAGCGGGTATATCGACCTCAACGGTTCACTATTGCCAGAGTACCTTTGCAACACTCTGGTTTTGGGAAGCGGTGCCGCCGGGTGGCGTGCCGCAGTTGAGCTCAAGCGACAGAATGTCGATGTGATGGTAGCCTCCAGCAAAGCCTTCTGGGGCACTTCCGCCTGTTCTGGTTCTGATAAACAAACGCTTCACACCGCCAATACTCGTGCAAATGGTGACCATTTTCTGGCATTAAGTGACTCTCTGGCGGCGGGTGGTTCGATGGATTATGACACTGCATATGTTGAGGCCGTCGGATCAGTGAACACCTGTGAAATACTGAAATATCTGGGTCTGGACCTGCCAGAAGATCTCTTTGGCGCAACGTTGCGTTATCAAACCGATCACGATGAGTTTGGCCGCGCAACCAGTTGCGGCCCACGCACATCGCGCCTGATGGTTAAGGTGCTGGCTCAGGAGGCAATGCGCCTTAATATCCCTCTTTGCGATCACACAACAGCGATTCGTATCCTGACCAGTGATGAAGGAGAAAATAGACGAGTCGCAGGGGTGATCGCAATCGATAAAGCCTGTCGGGATAATCCCTGGCGAATGGTAGTGATTCGCTGCCAACATCTAGTTTTAGCCACGGGCGGGCCTGGTGAACTTTATCGTGACAGTGTCTATCCGGTGAACTGCTTTAGTGCGTTGGGCATGGCACTGGAAGCAGGTATAACCCTGGTGAATCTTACGGAAAGTCAGTTTGGCATCGGTACACCGCGCAGCCAGTTTCCGTGGAATCTTTCCGGTACTTACATGCAAGCAATGCCGCGCATCTACTCGCAGGACCACTCCGGACGTCAGTATAATTTTCTGGCAGCTTATTACCCCACGACTCGTATGCTGGCCTCCGCTATATTTCGCAAAGGTTACCAATGGCCGTTTCACGCGGAACGAATGCTGGACTATGGCTCCAGCCTGCTAGATGTCGCGGTATATGAGGAGACACAAAAAGGGCGCGATGTTTTCCTCGATTTTCTGCAGGAACCGGCCCCCGCAGCGGACGGAACGCCATTCAACCTGCAGGAACTGGATGATGATGTCATCGGCTATCTGCAAGAAAATCACGCTCTGTTGGCGCAACCACTGGCGCGATTAACACAGATGAATCCACTGGCTCTTCGTTTGTATCAGATGCATGGTCATGACCTGACTGCCTCACCACTAAAATTTACGTTAAACAATCAACATCTTAATGGCGGAATTGATGTTGATATTTGGGGGCGTACCTCGCTAATTGGTTGTTATGCTGTCGGAGAAAATGCCGGAACACATGGTGTCACGCGCCCTGGTGGATCAGCGCTCAATGCCGGGCAAGTTTTTGCCCGCCGCTGTGCATTGCATATTGCTCATCAGAAAAGCCAAAACCTCCCTCTCGAGAGGCAACAAATTCTCAGTACGATTAACGAGGCGCAACAGTACCTGAATCAAGGACTGCTGCGCGACGACGTGCGAGAAGCGATACAAAATACCATGAGCCACCATGCCGCAATTTTGTGTCATACACAGGAGATCAACGCTGCCGCGCAAACCATAGCAACACTCTGTGAAGATATTCGCCGGGAAGGTATTCAAAGCGATGAAAACAGCCTCGCCCAATCTTTCCAGTGGCGGCAAAGTGCGCAACTGGCGCTGGCGGTACTGCGCTCTTTACAATGCTATATCGAAAACGGTGGAGGAAGTCGTGGTGCCAGAGCGATCTATGATGGTGAAGCCGGTATCGCACCGCAAACACCCGGTGGGCCACTCCTGACCTGGCGTTTTCGGCCTGAAAATCAGGATGCCCGGCAATTTATGATTTGTGTTTGTCTGGATGCTAATAGTTACCAAACCTGGACTCGCCCGTGCCGTGAGCGAGGCGTATTAACGCTAACCAACTTTGAGCACCAGTGGCAAAACTGGATTTTGGCGACGCTGTTTCATACTGACCAGAGATATTCCGGGTTGTGACCGCAGACCGGAAAAAATCCCCGCGTGGCCTGGCGACTACTGTTAGGCTTAAAACAGATATGTCGCTCAGTAAAGGAGTTTAAATGGCAACGCGCATCGAATTTCACAAGCATGGTGGCCCGGAAGTACTGCAAGCCGTGGAGTTTACTCCTGCCGATCCAGCAGAGAATGAAATCCAGGTCGAAAATAAAGCGATTGGCATCAATTTTATCGACACGTATATCCGCAGCGGCCTTTATCCGCCGCCATCACTACCCAGTGGATTAGGCACCGAAGCGGCTGGCATAGTAAGTAAAGTCGGCAGTAGTGTGAAACATATTAAAGCAGGCGATCGCGTGGTCTATGCGCAGGCGGCATTAGGGGCTTACAGTTCTGTGCATAACGTCAATGCTGATAAAGCAGCGATTCTGCCAGCAGCGATCTCTTTTGAGCAAGCTGCCGCCTCGTTCCTGAAAGGCTTAACGGTTTATTATCTGCTGCGTAAAACCTATGAAATCAAACCTGACGAGCAATTCCTGTTTCATGCCGCGGCGGGTGGTGTGGGCCTGATAGCCTGTCAGTGGGCGAAAGCCTTAGGGGCGAAACTTATTGGTACCGTGAGCACCGCGCAAAAAGCACAAAGTGCCATAAAAGCCGGGGCATGGCAGGTGATTAACTATCGCGACGAAAATCTGGTCGAGCGATTAAAAGAGATCACCGACGGCAAGAAAGTGCGCGTGGTATACGATTCCGTAGGCAAAGATACCTGGGAACGGTCGCTGGATTGTCTGCAACGTCGCGGTTTAATGGTCAGTTTTGGCAACTCATCAGGCGCGGTTACCGGTGTGAACTTAGGCATTCTCAATCAGAAAGGCTCGCTGTATGTGACGCGCCCTTCCTTGCAAGGCTATATCACCACGCGGGATGAGTTAACCGAAGCCAGTAATGAACTGTTTTCATTAATTGCCAGCGGCGTGATTAAGGTCGATGTCGCGGAGCAACAAAAATATCCGCTGAAGGATGCGCGGCGCGCGCATGAGATTCTGGAAAGCCGGGCAACGCAGGGTTCCAGTCTACTGATCCCATAAAGAAATTGGGCTTCCACCTGGGAAGCCCTTTCTTTTATAGTTCGGCTGTATGTAGGGTACAGCTCGATGAATTTGTTTGACGCGCAATAGTGACAGATTTGATTATCAATTCCTATTTTGTTCTAAGGATAAAACCTTAGGTTGTGATCATCCGCACAATCCCTTAGTAACGCCAGCGGTCATAGCGCTGATATTTCGGCACTTTTGGTGCTTTAATCGTCTTGATTACCCACACTACTGCAATCGCCAACAGCAGCCACGGCAACAACTTGATCATCAATGCCAGCATACCGCCGAGGAACATAATGGCCGTCGCCACAACCAGCGCGGCGATAATACCCAGCAACGAAACACCAGTGACCATCAACATGACAAAAAAGCCAATAACGAAAAGTAGTTCCAGCATGATGTTCTCCCAAAAATGAAATCTCTTGCTGCCATTACAAGAATCATGCCAAAAACTAATATATTGATTTATCAAAGAAAACGCCCCGCGACCGTGCGCAGGGCGTAGTGAATTTGACTACTTTATGGTGAAAAATTAACGCTTGTCCGCCACCAGTTTGAGCGCGTGTTCCAGCACGTTAATATCGGCACCTGCTTTATGGGCATTTTCACTTAAATAACGCCGCCACTGCCGCGCGCCAGGGATCCCCTGGAACAACCCCAACATATGGCGGGTGATATGACCGAGATACGTACCCTGGCTAAGCTCGCGTTCAATGTACGGATACATGGCTCGTACCACCGCCACCGGATCGGCATCGGTATCCGAGGAACCAAAAATCTCACGATCCACCGCCGCCAGAATGCCGGGGTTTTGATACGCCTCGCGCCCAACCATCACACCATCCATATGTTGCAAATGCGCTTTAGCCTCTTCCAGCGACTTAATACCACCGTTAATCGACATCGTCAGATGCGGGAAATCACGCTTCAGTTGATAGACGCGCGGGTAATCGAGCGGCGGGATTTCACGGTTTTCTTTCGGACTTAAACCAGAAAGCCAGGCTTTACGCGCGTGGATGATAAACATCTCGCATTCGCCTTTGCCGGAAACGGTGTTGATGAAATCACAGAGAAATTCATAACTGTCCTGATCATCAATGCCAATACGCGTTTTCACCGTCACCGGAATCGACACCACATCGCGCATCGCTTTCACGCAGTCGGCTACCAATTGCGCATTGCCCATCAGGCACGCGCCAAACATCCCGTTCTGCACCCGGTCAGATGGGCAGCCAACATTCAGGTTGATCTCATCGTATCCGCGCGCTTGTGCCAGCTTCGCACATTGCGCCAGCGCCGCCGGATCGCTTCCACCCAACTGCAACGCCACCGGATGCTCTTCTTCACTGTACGCCAGGTAATCACCTTTACCGTGAATAATCGCCCCGGTGGTCACCATTTCGGTATAGAGCAACGTATTGCGGGAAAGCAGACGCAGGAAATAGCGGCAGTGTCTGTCCGTCCAGTCGAGCATAGGAGCAATCGAGAAACGGTGTGCGGGATAAGCGGTTTGTGATTCTGCTGACATGGCGATTTTTTAAGCATCCGGTGAATTTGGGGCGCTACTATAGCATAACGAATATGCGATCAGGCAATGTGACAGCTATGTCCCCTGTTCTCGGCGTTTAAGTGAGAACTATGGTAAAGTAAGGACATTCTTAACCCCACTTTGAGGTGCCCAATGGAAAAGACCACAACGCAGGAGTTATTAGCGCAGGCTGAGAAACTCTGTGCGCAGCGAAATGTGCGCCTGACCCCGCAGCGCCTGGAAGTGTTGCGTTTGATGAGTCTGCAGGAAGGGGCAATCAGCGCCTACGATCTGCTTGATTTGCTGCGTGAAGCCGAGCCGCAAGCCAAGCCGCCAACGGTTTATCGCGCACTAGATTTTCTGCTTGAGCAGGGTTTTGTACATAAGGTGGAATCCACCAACAGCTATGTGCTCTGCCATCTGTTCGATCAGCCAACTCATACCTCCGCAATGTTTATTTGCGATCGCTGCGGCGCAGTGAAAGAAGAGTGTGCGGAAGGTGTAGAAGACATCATGCATACACTGGCGGCAAAAATGGGTTTTGCCCTGCGGCATAATGTGATTGAAGCGCACGGATTATGTGCAGCGTGCGTGGAAGTAGAAGCGTGTCGCCATCATGATCAATGCCAGCATGACCACTCTGTACAGGTGAAAAAGAAACCACGTTAAGAGGGCGTACTTCCTTGTACACATCGGGCAGGAGGGATTAATTACCAGCGGTAATCATGGCGTTTTTCCCAGCTATCAACCTCTTTCTCTGCCTGATCTTTCTGGTAACCGTAACGTTCCTGGATTTTACCCACTAACTGGTCACGTTTACCTTCAATGACCGTCATATCATCATCGGTCAGTTTGCCCCATTGCTCTTTCACTTTACCTTTGAACTGTTTCCAGTTACCGCCGACTTCGTCTTTATTCATATTCAAGTCCTCATCGTTAGGTGGTGAATGAGAGTACGCTCGCTTTTCTTCTGAACGTGGGATTAAGTGTAGTCAGGAATTTGGCTCAGGATTATTTATTCAGAATTTTTAACCATCACGTTTCAGCAAACCAGGTTCCATTGCGCCAGTGACGCCGCCAGATAGCCGCCAGAGAAAGCCCGCGCAGAGCCAGAAAGACGGTTAATGCCAACCACAACCCATGATTACCCAACCACGGCAATGTGAGTAACGTAAGTGCAAAACCTGCCGCTGCCACTGCCATGCTGTTTCGCATTTCGGCGGCGCGCGTTGCGCCAATAAACATGCCATCCAGCAGATAACACCAGACTCCCACCAGCGGCAAAATGACCTGCCAGATAAGGTAACGATCGGCCAGATTCTGAATTTGGGTTAACGAGGTCAGCAACGCGATAATGTGTTCCCCTGCCAGCAGATAAACTACAGAAAACAACAGTGCCACGACACCTGACTGGCGGCACGCTGCGCGCCAGATATCCAGCAATTGACTACCGTCACGCGCGCCATACGCCTGACCAGAATGCGCTTCAACGGCGTAGGCAAAGCCATCCAACGCATAGGCGGTGAAGGTGAGTAACGTCATCAGAACCGCGTTAACAGCGATAATATCGCTCCCCAGCCGCGCGCCAATAACCGTTATTGCGCCAAAGCAGAGTTGCAACAGCAATGAGCGAAGCATGATGTCGCGGTTAAGCGCCAGTAAGCGACGGAAATTTCCTCGCCAGGCTGTTTTCAGCATTTCGCCGGAGATACCGCGCAGTTTGAGGATTTTACGTACCATGAGCAGACCAATCAGCAACGTCGCATATTCTGCAACAACCGTCGCCAGCGCTGCGCCCTGCACGTTCATATGCAGTCCCATCACCAGCCAGATATCCAGCACAATGTTGAGGATATTGCCAACCACTAACAAAATCACTGGCGCACGGGCATATTGCACACCGAGCAACCAGCCAAGCAGCACCAGATTCGCCAGCGACGCCGGGGCGCTTAGCCAACGGATTTCAAGAAAGCGCCGCGCCTGTTCCAGCACTGCTTCGCTACCGCCAACAATATGCAGCGCCAGATCGATAATCGGCGTACGCAGTAGAGCAATCAACGCCCCAGCCCCCAACGCCAACAGCAACGGCTGCACCAGCGCCCGCGCTAATGCCTGAGGATTTTGAGCACCAAAAGCCTGTGCAGTAAGCCCGGTAGTACTCATACGCAAAAACAGCAACAGCATAAAGAGAAAGCTGGTCGCCGTTGCACCAACCGCCACGCCGCCCAGATAAACCGGACTATCAAGATGACCAATAACCGCCGTATCAACCAACCCCAGCAAGGGAACGGTAATATTGGAGAAGATCATGGGTAAGGCGAGATGCCAGAGCGCTTTATCAGATGAAGTGAGGAATGCCATGCCGACAAGCCTGATGAAGAGAGATGAAAAACAAACCGCGACGCCAGGCGGCATCGCGGTATCAGAGATATATTACAGCCAGTCACCGTTGCGAATAACCCCAACTGCCAGCCCTTCAATAGTGAAGCTCTGCTGACGAAGGTCAACGACAATCGGTTTAAACTCACTGTTTTCTGGCAGCAGTTCGACTTTATTACCCTGCTTTTTCAGACGTTTAACGGTAACTTCGTCATCAATACGCGCGACAACGACCTGACCATTACGTACATCCTGGGTTTTATGCACTGCCAGCAGATCGCCATCCATAATGCCGATATCTTTCATCGACATCCCGCTGACGCGCAGCAGGAAATCGGCATTCGGTTTGAACAGGGAAGGATCGACCTGATAATGACCTTCAATATGCTGTTGCGCCAGAAGCGGTTCACCAGCAGCCACACGGCCTACCAGCGGCAGCCCTTCTTCCTCTTCATGCAACAGACGGATCCCGCGCGATGCGCCGGAAACAATTTCAATAACGCCTTTGCGTGCCAGCGCCTTCAGATGTTCTTCAGCCGCATTTGGGGAACGGAACCCCAAACGCTGCGCGATTTCCGCACGCGTCGGCGGCATACCTGTCTGGCTGATGTGATCACGAATGAGATCAAACACCTCTTGCTGCCTGGCCGTTAACGCTTTCATTCCGCCCCCTGGGTGTATATACAGTTATGCTGTGAGTATATACAGCAAAAGGTGATTTTGGAACCATAAACTGCACAATAAACCAGAGATTTATCGAATTCTGGAAGGGTTATCCAAAATGCGACCATAACAGGATGCACCAGGTAATCACTGCGACGATAATCGCGATCAACACCGCCGCGGACCCCATATCTTTCGCTCGCCCGGAAAGCTCATGGTATTCGGAGCCAATACGGTCAACTACGGCCTCGATGGCGCTATTGAGAATTTCTACGATCATGACCAACATGACGGAGCTAATAAGCAGTACGCGGGTTATCGCGTCCACATCCAGCCAGCAGGCGATGATCACCGCCAACAATACCGCAACGCCTTCCTGACGGAATGCCGCTTCGTTGATCCATGCTGCGCGTAACCCTTTCCAGGAATAGCCAGCAGCTTTGATAATTCGAGTGAATCCAGTGGTATTATTGGCCATTGAAAGAACCTTTTTACATTATGAGCGTCAATATCAGTGTACCGTTAAATCCGATGACTCGGGTTTGCATAACGCCGCGCGAAACATGAGCGGATACCACAGAATTTCCCATGACTTTCTGCTATCCTTGCCGCGCATTTGCATTATTAACCAGAGGCTTTACATCGTTTATGTCCGGCTGGCCACGAATTTACTACAAATTACTGAATTTACCATTAAGCATCCTGGTAAAAAGCAAGTCTATTCCGGCAGATCCTGCCCCGGAACTGGGACTCGATACCTCTCGTCCAATTATGTACGTTTTACCGTACAACTCAAAAGCGGATTTGCTGACGTTGCGCGCCCAGTGTCTGGCACATGATCTGCCCGACCCATTAGAGCCGCTGGAGATCGACGGCACGCTGCTGCCACGCTATGTGTTTATTCACGGCGGGCCGCGTGTTTTCACCTATTACACGCCAAAAGAAGAATCCATTAAGCTGTTCCACGATTATCTCGACCTGCACCGCAGCAACCCGAATCTGGATGTGCAGATGGTGCCGGTATCGGTGATGTTTGGTCGTGCACCGGGGCGCGAAAAAGGCGAAGTAAACCCACCGTTGCGTATACTCAACGGCGTGCAGAAATTTTTCGCCGTACTGTGGCTTGGTCGCGACAGTTTTGTGCGTTTCTCGCCGTCAGTTTCGCTGCGTCGCATGGCTGATGAACACGGCACGGATAAAATTATCGCCCAGAAACTGGCGCGCGTGGCACGTATGCACTTTGCCCGCCAGCGCCTTGCTGCCGTGGGTCCACGCCTGCCTGCCCGTCAGGACTTGTTCAATAAGCTACTTGCCTCCCGCGCCATTGCCAAAGCGGTAGAAGATGAAGCCCGCAGCAAAAAAATCTCCCATGAAAAAGCGCAGCAAAACGCTATTGCGCTGATGGAAGAGATTGCGGCGAACTTCTCTTACGAGATGATCCGCCTGACTGACCGTATTCTGGGCTTCACCTGGAACCGGCTTTATCAGGGCATCAACGTCCATAACGCCGAGCGCGTTCGCCAGTTGGCCCACGACGGCCATGAGCTGGTATATGTGCCTTGCCATCGCAGTCACATGGACTACCTGCTGCTCTCTTACGTGCTTTATCACCAGGGGCTGGTGCCGCCGCATATCGCCGCTGGGATCAACCTGAACTTCTGGCCTGCCGGGCCGATTTTCCGCCGTCTGGGTGCGTTCTTTATTCGCCGTACGTTTAAAGGCAATAAACTCTACTCCACAGTTTTCCGCGAATATCTCGGTGAACTGTTCAGCCGTGGTTATTCCGTTGAGTACTTTGTGGAGGGTGGGCGTTCGCGAACGGGGCGTCTGCTTGATCCAAAAACCGGCACCCTGTCGATGACCATTCAGGCGATGCTGCGTGGCGGTACACGCCCGATTACGCTGATTCCGATCTACATCGGTTATGAGCACGTCATGGAAGTGGGGACTTACGCCAAAGAACTGCGCGGCGCGACGAAAGAGAAAGAGAGCCTGCCACAGATGCTGCGCGGCTTAAGCAAACTGCGTAATCTTGGACAGGGCTATGTCAACTTCGGTGAACCAATGCCGTTGATGACCTATCTCAACCAGCATGTGCCGGACTGGCGCGAATCAATCGACCCCATCGAAGCGGTGCGTCCAGCCTGGTTAACGCCGACGGTGAATAACATTGCCGCCGATCTGATGGTACGCATTAACAACGCAGGGGCGGCAAACGCCATGAACCTGTGCTGTACTGCGCTTCTGGCGTCACGTCAGCGCTCACTCACCCGCGAGCAGTTAACCGAGCAACTCAACTGTTATCTCGATTTGATGCGCAACGTGCCTTACTCCGCGGATTCAACGGTGCCTTCAGCCAGCGCCAGTGAGCTTATCGATCACGCGCTGCAGATGAACAAGTTTGAAGTCGAGAAAGACACTATCGGTGACATCATCATTCTGCCGCGTGAGCAAGCGGTGCTGATGACCTACTATCGCAACAATATTGCGCATATGTTGGTTCTGCCTTCACTGATGGCGGCAATTGTAACGCAGCATCGCCACATCTCCCGCGACGTATTGATGGAGCACGTTAACGTGCTGTATCCAATGCTGAAAGCAGAGCTGTTCTTGCGCTGGGATCGCGACGAATTACCGGGTGTGATTGATGCGCTGGCGAATGAGATGCAACGTCAGGGGCTGATTACGCTGCAAGATGATGAATTGCATATCAACCCGGCGCATTCCCGCACGCTTCAGTTGCTTGCCGCAGGTGCGCGCGAAACGCTGCAACGTTATGCCATCACTTTCTGGCTGCTGAGCGCCAACCCGTCAATCAACCGCGGTACGCTGGAAAAAGAGAGCCGCACCGTGGCACAACGTCTCTCTGTGCTACACGGCATCAACGCACCGGAGTTCTTCGACAAAGCGGTGTTCAGTTCTCTGGTGCTGACGCTGCGTGATGAAGGGTATATCAGCGACAGCGGCGACGCCGAACCGGCAGAGACGATGAAGGTGTACCAGTTGCTGGCGGAGTTGATTACATCCGATGTGCGTTTGACGATTGAGAGTGCGACGCAGGGCGAAGGGTAATTGGTGAGCGTTGCCGGATGCGGCGAAACCGCCTTATCTGGCCTACCATGACCTGCAAATTCAATAAATTGCGATGTGTTATGTAAAGCTGATAAGCGCAGCGCATCAGGCAGCTTTTCACAGAAAAAAGCCGGATAATGGACTGCACCCCAAAAGTTGGACACCCAACTGATTAAGGTGCAGTCCATAATCATCCGACTTTTTTTACATCATCAGAAATGCCAGTAACTCATTGCCAGCCCTAAAAATAGTACCAGGCCAACATAGTTATTATTCATAAACGCTTTAAAGCAGGCTTCACGCTCGCGATTGGCAATCAGTTTTTGTTGATAAACAAACAGCGCGCCCGCTACCAGAATTGACCAGTAATATCCCCAGCCTAAGCCATTTAACTCGCCAATAATCGCCATCAGTACCAGTACGCCGACCTGCAAAATGCCGATAATCAACTTATCGTATTGACCAAACAAGATTGCCGTGGACTTAATGCCAATCTTTACGTCGTCGTCACGGTCAACCATCGCGTACTGAGTATCGTAAGCCACCGCCCAGAGAATATTGGCGAGGAACATCAGCCAGCAGCTTAACGGTACTGACTCACTCACTGCGGCAAAAGCCATTGGAATCGACCAGCCAAACGCCGCGCCCAGCACCACTTGCGGTAGATGGGTATAACGTTTCATAAATGGGTAAACCCATGCCAGCACCAGCGCAGCAATCGACAACAGAATGGTCATCGTATTCAGCGTCAGCACCAGTAAGAACGAAATTAGCACCAGCACCACAAACAGTGTGCGCGCCTCTTTCTCAGTCACCGCGCCACTGGGAAGCGGTCGGTTTGCCGTGCGCTTAACATGACCGTCAAACTTACGGTCAGCATAGTCATTCACTACACAACCGGCGGCGCGCATTAGCCAGACGCCAGCAACAAACACCGCCAGGATCCAGAGCTGGGGAACACCTGGTGTCGCCACCCATAGCGCCCACAAAGTTGGCCAGAGCAGCAGTAACGCGCCAATTGGCTTATCCGTACGCATTAAGCGGTGAAACGCCAGCAGCTTATTTTGCGTCAGACTCCACTCCATATTTTTTTCCTCTTAGTACAACGGTGATGCCGGTAAAAACAGTTCGGTCAGCAGCAGCGGCTTACCGCTTAATCGCAGGCGGGAACGTCGTCCCCACAGTCCGGCATCACGGCCTATCTCAATAAAGTCCCGGGTTAATGTCGATGATGTGAACAGATAGCGTCCTAACGGCGTTTTACCCAATTTTTGTAACGCCAGCTCAGGGCCACTTAACGTTGACACAGGAACGACGGTACGCCCGGCAAGCCAGGGTTCACCATCAGCACATAACAAAATTTCACGTAACCAGTAACGAGACTCTTTCGGCAGCAGCGGCAATTCTTCGGGGATTTCATTCTGCTCGACAAACCCTTCGCGGATCATCGTCACACTCACCGTTTTTCCCTGCTGTTCAAAACGTTTGGTCATGGAATCTTGCAGCAACAACCAGTCGAGCAGTTGCGGTTCCAGCGCAGGGATCTCTGCAAAATAGCGCAGCGCACGCAGTTGCGTTAACGCGGGGTGTGACATGCCGAACTCTCCGTTACATAACGTAAAGGCATTGTATCGCAGAAAAGCGTTAACGGGAGATGTAAAGCATATTAAGTGATCTAATACGCAACAATAACGCAACAATCACCAAGGGAGAGAAAAAAAGGTGCATCAGAAGACGCACCAGTTGTTGCAAAATCAGCACTGTGGGGCGTAATTACCCCTTGCCTTTTACACTGCTGATAAAGGTGGAACGGGCAGATGTCGATCCCAGACGTTCAGCTTCATCAAGCAGTTTTAACGCCTTATCAACATCACCTTTCGCGACAGCGTTTTTGATCGCGGTATTAAAATAACTTTCCGTGTCGTTGAGCATAGGTTCGCTTTTCTTCGCTGACACTGGAGCAGGCGCAGCTACGGCTGGCGCTGCCGTGTTGCCTACCGTAACCGGAGCAGGAGCGGAAGAACCAAACAGCGGCCCTACCAACACGCTGGAGCTGGAGTTGGTCTTCACTTTCAGCTTCAGCAAGCCATCAGTGGTATGACGGGCAACCGGATCTGGAATATCCGGCACCGAGTTACCAACGCCTTTGGCATAGGCTTTTGCCGGGTCGAGCAGTTGGGTCGTCTGCTGGAGATCTTTTTCAGTGGTAAAGACCAGAACATAAAGTTTTTGCTGCCCCAGTGCTGGCGTCAGGCGCATAACCCCTTCCAGGCGATCGGCACTCATGACGCCGGGTTCCTGATAGGTGAAATAACTGCTGGGGAAGAAGGCCGATGGCGTCATGTTTTGATCAAGAATCAGCACATTCGGCGCAAATACGCTGGTTTGTTTGTTCACTTCACTGGTCAGCGTCAGAGTAAGCTCGCCAATATTGGCCGGAACGCTGTATGCGGCAACCGGGCCACTGATACCAGGGATGTTCAGTTGTTGGCCGCCGGTCGCCAGTTGGGTCGTCTGAGTCTTAGATTGGTCGACCGGTGTCCAGGTTAATTGTTGCAGCGCGGCAGATGGAATGGCTGGCGCGTCGCTGGTGTTTTGCGGTACGTAGTTGACGTTGGCCAGGCTGATTCCAGGCGCACTCGCCAGCACCCCTGCTGATAAACAGAGGGCGATGAGACTTTTATTCATTTTCATTGTTTTCACCTCAAAATCTGGAGTTCAGCGGTGGCCAGGCAATAGCGCGCTAAACCCGATAAACAGAGGGGCTTACGCCCTTTATAGATAATGACAACCTGTTTTTATGCCGGATGCGGTGCAAGCACCTTATCCGGCCTACATTCGGCTGCGGTTGTAGGCCTGATAAGACACGACAGCGTCGCATCAGGCATTGGTTGCCGGATGCGGTGCAAGCACCTTATCCGGCCCAGGTTTTGCTATTACCACCAGATTTCCATCTGGGCACCGAAGGTCCACTCATCGCTATCGCCACGACCGAAACTACCGCCTTCGAAGTTCGCCGGAACAGCTTTGCCGTAGTTCGGGTTAGAAGAGGAACTACCGTTGTAGTCATAACCCCATTTCTCATCCCACTTGGCGTAGGTTGCGAAGACACGAATAGCCGGGCGTGACCAGATGCTGTCGCCAGCCTGCCATTGTTGTGCGAGGGTGATTTTGTACTGGTTATTCTTGTCGCCAGTGCGCTGGGATTCGACGTTGTCGTAGCCGATCTCCATCAAGGTACTCATGATAGGCGTCCACTTGTACATCGGACGAATACCGACGGTCCACCATTTGGTGCCGTTGTCGTTATCCCAGTTGATGTCCTGATACATACCCACGTACATCATGTCCCAATTGTCACCCATAGAAATCGCACCGTGATCCAGGATACGCAGCAGGTGACCGTTGTTGTTGATGTTGTAAGCAAAGTGTTCGTTATCAAATGCGACGCCAGACCCTTGCGACAGCCCTTTGCCCTGTGAGGTCATAGAGTCTGTTGCGTACTGAACAACAAACTTGTTAAAGCCTTTCAGGATGCTCTGGGTATGCTCGGCAGTGAACATCCAGCCATCTTTCGATGCGCCATCAACCAGACGATAGTTATCACGCAGGTTGGCACGACCGTAGTCGACACCCAGCTCTAAGGTTCCGCCCGGGTTAATTTCCATCTGCGCTAAACGCACGTCAAAGACGTCGTTCGCAGTTTCGTTGGTATAGTCATAAATATTGTTGCTGGCGAAAGAGGAAGAACCGCCCGCTTCAGAAGAACGCGTTGCTGCCAGGGAAAGTTTACCGAAACCAACGTCGATGTTTTCCAGACCGGCACCAGGACCAGAAATATCCCAGTAGTAGAAGTCGATCATATGAACGTCATGACGCTGATAGAAACGCTTACCAGCCCAAATGGTGGCACCTGGCAGCCATTCAATCAGGTTTTTCCCCTGCACATTCGCTTCACGGAAAGCCGGATCGGTGGCCTCCCAGTCATTCTGTTGTGCTACGGAATAGGCCACGTTAGTGTCGAAATAGAAGCTCTTATCGCCCTCTTTCCACACTTCCTGACCCAATTTTAATTCAGCATAAGTTTCACATTCGTTGCCAAGACGGTATTTACTTTGAGCGCCAGTGGTCTGGAAACACTGTTGTTCACCGCCGCTCCCTGTCCAGCCGATACCGGAACGAGCGTAACCGTGGAAATCCACAGCCATTGCCTGAGCAGACATTACGCACGCTGCGACGGCAACCGCCAGAGGAAGTTTGCGCAGAGTAATCATCATTCTATCTCCTGAGTCATTGCTTTTCTTTTTTCACATCACCTGTCACAGGCTCTGTGTCTTTTGTAGGATGCTTAAACGCCCGGTTCCTGATGCAGTCGACGACATGCAGTGCCATCCTCACGGAACAGATGGCAACGCTCTGGCGGCAGGCCGATAGCGAATGTGGCACCTTCTTCTACCAACACCACGTCAGACTGGCGGTACACCAGGTTTTGACGAATAGAAGGGATCTGGATATGAATTTGCGTTTCGTTGCCAAGCTGTTCGACCACCTGAACCTCACCCTCAAGGATGACGTCAGCGATATCGCTTGGCAGTAAATGTTCCGGGCGAATGCCCAGCGACATGTTGGCACCGACCTGAACATCGCGGCTTTCAACCGGAAGCCAGACTTGCTGGAGGTTTGGCATCGGCAGCTCAACCTGGACCTGATCGATTGCGGTAGCGGTTACTTTCACCGGCAGGAAGTTCATCTTCGGTGAACCAATAAAACCGGCGACAAAGCGGTCTGCCGGATAGTGATACAGTTCAAGAGGCTTCCCGACTTGCGCCACGCGACCGGCATCCAGCACCACGATTTTGTCGGCCAGCGTCATCGCTTCGACCTGATCGTGAGTGACGTAAATCATTGTGCGACCCAACCGTTTATGCAGACGGGAAATTTCGATACGCATCTGTACGCGCAGCGCTGCATCGAGGTTGGAAAGTGGTTCATCGAGTAAAAACACGCTTGGCTCGGCCACCAACGTACGACCAATCGCCACACGTTGACGCTGGCCACCGGAGAGCGCCTTCGGTTTGCGATCCAGCAAGTGCGCCAGTTGCAGCACTTCCGCTACCTGGTTAACACGCTGGTTGATGACCTCTTTCTTTGCGCCTGCTAATTTCAGGCCAAACGACATATTTTCTGCCACAGACAGATGGGGATAGAGCGCATAGGACTGGAACACCATGCCGACGCCGCGTTCTGCTGGCGGGGTGTCGTTCATTCGTTTTTCATCGATGAACAGGTCGCCGCTGGTGATCGTCTCAAGACCGGCAATCATGCGCAGTAAAGTGGATTTACCGCAGCCAGATGGTCCGACAAACACCACGAACTCACCTTCGTGGATGTCGAGATTGATATCTTTCGATACCACCACATCCCCCCAGGCCTTCGTTACATTTTGTAGCTGTACGCTCGCCATGCCCTTCTCCCTTCGTTACAACCTGTCATCGACAGCAACATTCATGATGCAGTGACTATGCGTCATCGGAAGATGGCTTAAATCCTCCACCCCCTGGCTTTTTTATGGGGGAGGAGGCGGGAGGATGAGAAGATGGTGTCTGCATACTAATCCGAGGAGAAGTAAGGAAATTCGTGATATTGCTTGCAAAAAACATGGCAATTTTGTGTGCGCCTCCCCGCAATACTGCTATTTCTGCGACGCAGATCACACAAAGCGAGGGTGGGGCGTAGGGGCAAGGAGGATGGAAAGAGGTTGCCGTATAAAGAAACTAGAGTCCGTTCAGGCGTTTTCACAAGCACTTCACCAACAAGGACCAGAGATTATGAAAATAAAAACAGGTGCACGCATCCTCGCATTATCTGTTTTAACGACGATGATGTTTTCCGCCTCGGCTCTCGCCAAAATCGAAGAAGGTAAACTGGTTATCTGGATCAACGGCGATAAAGGCTACAACGGCCTCGCAGAAGTGGGTAAGAAATTCGAGAAAGATACCGGAATTAAAGTTACCGTTGAGCATCCAGATAAGTTGGAAGAGAAATTCCCCCAGGTTGCGGCAACTGGCGATGGTCCGGACATTATTTTCTGGGCGCACGACCGCTTTGGCGGCTATGCCCAATCTGGTCTGTTGGCTGAAATCTCCCCAGACAAAGCGTTACAGGACAAACTGTATCCTTTCACCTGGGATGCTGTTCGTTATAACGGCAAACTGATTGCTTATCCGATCGCAGTTGAAGCGTTATCGCTGATTTATAACAAAGACCTGCTGCCGAACCCACCGAAAACCTGGGAAGAAATCCCGGCTCTGGATAAAGAACTGAAAGCGAAAGGTAAGAGCGCGCTGATGTTCAACCTGCAAGAACCGTACTTCACCTGGCCACTGATTGCCGCCGACGGTGGTTATGCGTTCAAGTATGAAAACGATAAATACAACGTGAAAGACGTTGGTGTGGATAACGCTGGCGCGAAAGCGGGTCTGACCTTCCTGGTTGATCTGGTTAAAAACAAACACATGAATGCGGATACTGATTACTCCATCGCAGAGGCAGCCTTTAACAAAGGTGAAACTGCGATGACCATCAACGGTCCGTGGGCATGGTCCAACATCGATACCAGCAAAGTGAACTACGGCGTGACGCTGCTGCCGACCTTCAAGGGACAACCTTCCAAACCATTCGTTGGTGTTCTGAGTGCAGGCATTAACGCTGCCAGCCCGAACAAAGAACTGGCGAAAGAGTTCCTCGAAAACTACCTGCTGACCGACGAAGGTCTGGAAGCAGTGAATAAAGACAAACCGCTGGGTGCCGTGGCGCTGAAGTCTTACCAGGATCAGTTGGCGAAAGATCAACGCATTGCCGCCACCATGGATAACGCCAAAAACGGCGAAATCATGCCGAACATCCCGCAGATGTCCGCCTTCTGGTATGCCGTGCGTACCGCAGTGATCAACGCTGCCAGCGGTCGCCAGACTGTTGATGCCGCGCTGAAAGATGCACAGGGTCGTATCACCAAGTAATGCCGTTAAATGCCGGATGCGGCGTGAACGCCTTATCCGGCCTGGAAAACGAAACCTATGTAGGCCTGATAAGACGCACCAGCGTCGCATCAGGCGGTTGTTGTCGGATGCGGCGTAAACCCTTATCCGACCTACGAAGCCGAAGCGTATGTAGGCCTGATAAGACGCCTCAGCGTCGCATCAGGCATTGATTGCCGGATGCGGCGTGAACGCCTTATCCGACCTACGAAGCCGAAACCTATGTAGGCCTGATAAGACGCCTCAGCGTCGCATCAGGCAGTTGTTGCCGGATGCGGCGTAAACGCCTTATCCGACCGAAAAAACGAAACCTATGTAGGCCTGATAAGACGCCTTAGCGTCGCATCAGGCAGTTGTTGTCGGATGCGGCGTAAACGCCTTATCCGACCGAAAAAACGAAACGTATGTAGGCCTGATAAGACGCGCCAGCGTCGCATCAGGCAGTTGTTGCCGGATGCGGTGTAATCATTTATCCGTCCTGGAATGAGGAAGAACCCCATGGATGTCATTAAAAAGAAACATTGGTGGCAAAGCGACGCGCTGAAATGGTCAGTGTTAGGTCTGCTTGGCCTGCTGGTGGGTTACCTTGTAGTTTTAATGTACGCACAAGGGGAATACCTGTTCGCCATTACCACGCTGATTTTGAGTTCAGCGGGGCTGTATATTTTCGCCAACCGTAAAGCCTATGCCTGGCGCTATGTCTATCCGGGAATGGCCGGAATGGGCTTATTCGTCCTCTTCCCTCTGGTCTGCACCATCGCCATCGCCTTCACCAACTACAGCAGCACCAACCAGCTTACTTTTGAACGCGCCCAGGAAGTTCTGTTGGATCGTTCCTGGCAAGCGGGAAAAACCTATAACTTCGGTCTTTATCCGGCAGGTGATGAGTGGCAACTGGCGCTTACCGATGGTGAAACCGGCAAGAATTATCTCTCCGACGCCTTTAAATTTGGCGGCGAGCAAAAGCTACAGTTGAAAGAAAGCGTCACACTGCCTGAAGGCGAGCGCGCAAATCTGCGCGTGATTACCCAAAATCGTCAGGCACTGAGCAACATTACCGCCATTCTCCCGGATGACAACAAAGTGATGATGAGCTCCCTGCGCCAGTTCTCCGGTACGCAGCCGCTCTACACGCTGGGCGATGATGGTACGCTGACCAATAACCAGAGTGGTGTAAAGTATCGCCCTAATGACCAGACAGGCTTTTACCAGTCCATTACCGCCGACGGCAACTGGGGCGACGAAAAGTTAAGTCCGGGTTATACCGTAACCACCGGCTGGAAAAACTTTACCCGCGTCTTCACCGACGAAGGCATTCAGAAACCGTTCCTCGCGATTTTCGTCTGGACCGTGATGTTCTCACTGATCACTGTCTTTTTAACGGTGGCAGTCGGCATGGTGCTGGCTTGTCTGGTGCAATGGGAAGCGTTGCGCGGCAAAGCTATCTACCGCGTACTGCTGATTCTGCCCTACGCCGTCCCCTCATTTATTTCAATTTTGATTTTCAAAGGGTTGTTCAACCAGAGCTTCGGTGAAATCAACATGATGTTGAGCGCACTGTTTGGCGTGAAGCCCGCCTGGTTCAGCGATCCAACCACTGCGCGGACGATGCTGATTATCGTCAACACCTGGCTGGGTTATCCGTACATGATGATCCTCTGCATGGGCTTGCTGAAAGCGATTCCAGACGATCTGTATGAAGCCTCTGCGATGGATGGCGCAGGCCCATTCCAGAACTTCTTTAAAATCACGCTGCCGCTGCTGATCAAGCCGCTAACACCGCTGATGATCGCCAGCTTCGCCTTTAACTTTAACAACTTCGTACTAATTCAACTGTTGACCAATGGCGGCCCGGATCGTCTTGGCACCACCACACCAGCCGGTTATACCGACCTGCTCGTTAACTACACCTACCGTATCGCCTTTGAAGGCGGCGGTGGTCAGGACTTCGGTCTGGCGGCAGCGATTGCCACGCTGATCTTCCTGCTGGTGGGTGCGTTGGCGATAGTGAACCTGAAAGCCACGCGAATGAAGTTTGATTAAGGGAGATAACAAAAATGGCAATGGTCCAACCGAAATCGCAAAAAGTACGTTTATTTATTACTCACCTGCTACTGCTACTTTTTATCGCGGCGATTATGTTCCCGCTGCTAATGGTCGTCGCCATCTCGCTGCGCCAGGGGAACTTCGCGACCGGCAGCCTGATCCCGGAGCAAATCTCGTGGGATCACTGGAAACTGGCGTTAGGTTTTAGCGTTGAACAGGCGGATGGTCGCGTTACGCCACCGCCGTTCCCGGTACTGCTGTGGCTGGGGAACTCGGTGAAAGTCGCGGGGATTTCTGCGATTGGTATTGTGGCGCTCTCCACTACCTGCGCCTACGCCTTTGCCCGTATGCGCTTCCCTGGCAAAGCGACGCTGCTGAAAGGGATGCTGATTTTCCAGATGTTCCCGGCGGTACTCTCACTGGTCGCGTTGTATGCGTTATTTGACCGCCTGGGTGAGTACATTCCGTTCATCGGCCTGAATACCCACGGCGGCGTTATCTTTGCTTACCTGGGGGGGATTGCGCTGCACGTCTGGACGATCAAAGGTTATTTCGAAACTATCGATGGCTCGCTGGAAGAAGCGGCGGCGCTGGATGGCGCGACGCCGTGGCAGGCCTTCCGCCTCGTCCTGCTGCCGCTGTCAGTACCGATTCTGGCAGTGGTGTTCATCCTGTCATTTATCGCTGCTATTACTGAAGTTCCGGTCGCGTCGCTGTTACTGCGTGATGTGAACAGTTACACCCTGGCCGTGGGTATGCAGCAATACCTCAACCCACAAAACTACCTGTGGGGTGACTTTGCTGCCGCTGCTGTGATGTCTGCATTACCGATCACCCTCGTCTTCTTGCTGGCTCAACGCTGGCTGGTCAACGGCCTGACGGCGGGTGGTGTGAAAGGTTAAAGATGTTGTTATGCCAATGTTATGCCGCTGCACCCTCAACTTACGTTATCCTAACTTGTGACTGTTATTCGGCGCTCTTCGGAGCGCCTCTTTTTTACTCCCGCTTCAGCCGTTTCGAATTACACAGCCATAGAGTGATCACCAGTAACAGGATCGCTGCAGAGTAGATCAACACATCCAGTGGCGATTTATGATCGACGATGATCAAGCGCACAATGGCGGTGATCCCGATATAGACAAAGTAACGTAAGGGAAAGTGAAATCCGGACTGAAAATACTTCACAATCAGGGCGATAAATTCGAAATAGAGAAAGTAAACCACCAGCCCTTCCACCAGCTCATATTTGCTGGTTTGTTCTGGTGCGAACAGCACATCAGCCAGATGCACCGTTTCTTTGCCGAGAAAGACAACCAGAATCAAGCCCAGGCACAACAGGCCAAGATTGAGTACGGTCTGCAAAATAGTGGAGATAAACTCCACGCGGGGACGAGATAGCGACGTCATAACAGCCCTCCAACTCAGTGGCGAGCTTCCTGTATAACGTAAAAATGTGACGGAGATCTATATTTTTTGTGTATGTTTTGTTCAACCTGGATTTAGATGGCTCCTCCCGCCAGCGCCGGATGCGGCTCCCCGTAGGCCGGATAAACCGCGCCTGACTGTGCCTCCGGCAAGACACGCGCCCTCAAAAAATCACCCATTCAGGTGATTCCCAGCCACCAACAAAGCGCGAAAAATCGACAATGTTCCTCTGGAACAAATAAAACCTAACCTGATAAAGGTGGTAAAAATGAAGCCTTATTTTGCTGCTTTGTTGTTATCAGTCTCTGTTCTTCCTGCTTTTGCCGGTCCGCTCGGTACTGCTGATAAAGCCGACCTTCCGCAAAGCAATGTCTCCAGCCCAATGATGGCTCAGTCGCTCAGGCAACCAGACCTGCAACCTATATCGACGGACAGGAAGACAGAATGTTTTCGCCTTTACACACCAGATCGTAAACCGGGGGTGAACTGCGTTCCTGATGGCTCGACAGGCCATTAAGAATGAGGGTGCCAGTGATTGCGAAAGCTGGCACCTTTCCCATGACTTAACGGAAATTTACGCTACGATCGCTGGTCATATCATACAACTGGAACTTACGCCCAAGTTGCTGACCACCGTCGCGCGTCAGCGGTGTCCAACCAATTGCCGCACGACTGCGGGTCGGGCCGGACGAGAAGAGATCCAGCGGTACAGAGACATACACGCCTTTGGTGAAATCCCCTTCCCCGTACTCCTCTTTCGAAACGTTAGTGATCGTGGCATAACCACCCACCACCACGCCGCTATCAAAACGTTTGGCAATCTCCAGCGTACCGCCTTTATCCCCTGCCAGATACTGCCCGACGCTCGCTTTGACTAACACATCCTGGGCGAAAGATGGCGTCCAGTACGCGGTCAGATGTCCGGTTTTCACGCTGTAATCGGTAAACTTCATCATATCTTTCGCGCTACGCCAGTCGCGCTGTTTCACATAGTTAGCATCCAGCCCAAACGCCCAGTTGCTATCCAGCGGACGATACAACACTTCTGCCCCCGCACCGCCAAACATGGTTTCGAGATAGCCGCCGTAGACCTGGCCATAGAAGCCGTTGCCCAGATGCTGGAAGTAGTTGGCTTGCAGGTTATTGACGTAAACATCGTTCTGCACATATTCACGAACATGAGTACGCACACGCGGCAGATGGGAGTCCTGCGGCGGGTTAGTGTAGTTAAACTTGTCGTAGTTATTCGCCAGGTTAGCAAACAGGCTGCCGGTAGTCAGCAGATGATCCGTTAGCCACAAATCCGCCGTCCCCATCACGCCAAGCTGGTACATATAGAAATTTTCCGGGCCACCAACTGACTGATTCAGTACTGGATCGATATGGAAATCAAAGCGCGATTTGTCAAAATACCAGCCTTGTTCAGTGGACTTCGGCACCACCGGTTCGACGCGTTTTTGTGCCAACGTTGTTTCATGACCCAGCGGCTCTCCGGCAAGATGATTTTTCAGGCTGGCGACATCCGTTTCAGTGGTCACCTGCGGCATATTAAGCCGATTTTCCGTTATACGGATCATGCGGATCCCATCCGGCAGATCGTTCATCACGATCCGATTGGCACGAATGATCCCTTCGCGCGAATCGCGATATTTCACCTGCTCGCCGGTAACATACAGCGTATCGCCTTTCACCTGGATCTGCGGATCAGCAAGCCCGGCGTTGTATTTCAACAGCGTTAACTGATTCGCCACCACCGAATGCTGCAAAATGGCATCCTGCGGCTGCGGCTGGTATTGCGGTCGGGCGTTATCGTTGTACGACGGGCGCAGATCGTTAAAGTTGGTGCGCAGCGTGACGCCAAACATAAAGGTGTTGCCACGTTCATAGCTAAGGTTAACGTCGGCCCAATCGGTAACGCGATAAATCGCCCCGACGTTAAACTTACTTTTTTGCTCCAGCTTCCCGGCAAAATCCTGCTGATAATTATTGCCTTCATACTCCAGTTTCAGGCGCAGCGGCTGCCAGGGCGTCTGGTATTCCACTCCCCCAAACAGCGAGGCCGGGCCGTGGAACATCTGGCTGCCGTCGATAGAACCCGCCTGTTTATAGCTGTTATCGCGATAGCAATATTTGTCACTGGCTGAACAGAGCGGATTTTTCACGTTACCGCTGGTGCCCAGATATCCCCACCCCAGGCCGAGCGTGAAATCGAACGGCCCCCAGGCTTTGCTGGCGACCAGATATTCCGCATCAAACAGCCCCGTACCGCCGATATCCCGCGCGCCAACAGCCACCTGCGGCATCCAGTAACTCTCTTCCCACAAACGCAGTTTAAGATCGAAGGCTTTATCTTTATACGTTTGGTCGCCAGAGAACGCTTCGACGCTGCTGTACTGTCTGGTACGCACGTCGGTATAGCGCAGCGTCGTTTCCAGCCACGGGAAGAGTTGCACTGAAGCTGAGTAATAACGGTACTGATCGTTATCGCGGTAGTTGAGACTAAGCTCCCCTTCCCGCGCCATACGGGCGGTGGGCGTTTGCAACAAACCGACGCCGCCGAAATCTGATTGCGACGGCCCGATAGGCGCAGGATACGTTTCGCCGTAGCAGGCCGCGCTAATGCCCAGCGCCAGTACGCTAAGCAGATGTCTTTTTTTCATTATTGGGGTATCCGCTGCGTCAGAATCTGAAGAATGTCGGCGTTCAGGGCGTCTGGCGTCTTACTCCAAACGGAGTCCGCCAGGCCAACATAAATAATGCTGCCGGGCATCGGCTCTACGTGACGCTTGTTCCAGTAAGCCACCGGCGCTTTTTGCGTGTGACCGTCTGGATAAATAACCCATGCGTAGCTGCGATCCGCACCACTAAGCAGGTTCTGACCGGAGAGGTAACTCGCCACGTCACGACCTGGGGTAAATGGCTGATTGCCTGGACGACTAATAAGCCCAAACAACGTGACCGTTGACGGCGGAGATCCGACCCACAGCGTGTAGTTGCCCTGCAACGGCGGGTTACCGCGTTCGGCAACGCGCACCATATCGGGATCAAGATTGATTTTTTGCCTGCCCGTCACTTTCAACGCCTGAATTTGCTGGCGTAAGGTGTTAATGGCGGCGGCATCATCACCGCTGGAATCTGCGGCCAACGCCGCCAGTCGTGCCAGCAACGCCTGCTGTTGACGCAATGCCGCCGCCGTTGCCAGCTCTTCGCTAATCACCGCACCGGGCCACCAGCTATTTGCCAGTCGTGGTTGCCCCACCAGATCGATTAAATACTCTGCGCCCGTCAGCGTTTTTGCCTCGCGACTACCATTGCTAAACACCTTGACGGTTCCCGCCGCCAAGACCGATGACATCCCTACGCTCAAAAGCAACGCTGCAATTGTTTGTTTAATCATTGTTTTGCTGCCTTGATGAGCGTGGTTTTCACCGGGAAATAATCTGCACCGAGATACTGTTCCGACTGGCGAATTTGTCCTTCGCTGTCGATCCAGTAACGGTTATGCCAGCACGCCTGATCGGTGGAGACTTCTTCATCCAGCACGCGAACCGGGGTTTCATCGCTGCCGACTTTGACGGTGTCAGTACCATCCCATTTAAAGACTGAACGAGCTGTGGCGTAGCGCACCTGCTGATACTCGGTCCAGCCCATCGTGCGAGTCCAGGTTGTGCCATCAACGATTTGTGCGGGTTTGGTCAGCGGATCGGCAGCAAGATTATTTACTTCAATCAGGTTGTCGCCACCGAGCAGGGTTTTCACCAGACGACCATGTTGCGTAACGAGGGTGGCCTGATCCTGAGTAACCCATTTTTGTTGTCCGTCTTCAGCGAAGGCCAAAACGACAAATAACTGTGGACCGCCATTAAGCTGCATATACTGGCTGGCGTAGGGCATATTTTGAATATCATCGTCCGTAAGCTGAACGCCCGGCGTACCGAACAGGCTGTCCCACAGTGAGTTGCCCAGTTCTTGAGTAGTGGCTGAACAGGCCTGTAATAACAGGCAGATAAGAATGAGTGCAGGTCGCTTCACGACTCTTCTCCAGAGGGGCAGAATAACCACACCGGAGTGTGGTTATGGTAAATCCCTTCATACCTCAAGCCACAGATGCGATGACTCGAATTATTCTGGGGATACATACTTTATTACTGAGTACTGGTGGTCGTGGTTGTTGTGGTCCCGGTATTAGAACCATCACCGCCACCGGTTGCCGCGAGCGCGACGCCCACCGCCGAGCTTACGGTGCTGACGCTGGTCGCAGAGGAACTACCCGCTGAAACCGACGTTGCTGCTGACCCTGCCGCTTCGCCCACCTGTACAGGTGCAGCCCACGCAGAAGTCACCGCAAGCGCAGATATGGCAAAAATGCCATACAGAACTTTTTTCATAATAATTTCCCTTCATTGAATGAATGGAGATTTACCCAAAAACATTTCGGGCGGGATCGAGTATACACAACTAAAGCATACGAATTACGCCGCGGGGAATTAGTGAAGGGGTTTTAGGATAATTGGAATGAATATCAACTATATATTTTTATAATATGAAAACAATCAGTTAAATCATTCAGTTAAAATAAATATAAAAATAAATTCCCTGCGTATTTTCTGAAATTAACACAGACTAAAAATATATTTTAGGATTAACCTCACGGTATGATTTTCGTTAAATCACCGGCAAGGGGATTTATCTGATAAAACAATGCCGACTTATAGTCGGCATTGTTTTTAAGGCTATTTAGTCAATCGAGCTATGTATTAATTGCCGAATGCGATGTACATATCGGCATCGACCTGTAGGCCTGATAAGACGCGACCGCGTCGCATCAGGCACCGGTTGCCGGATGCGGCGTGAACGCCTTATCCGGCCTACATATCGGCATCAGAAATGCACGATGATTAACCGCGCCACGCTTTATAGCGGTTAATCAGACCATTGGTCGAGCTATCGTGGCTGCTGATTTCTTTATCATCTTTCAGCTCCGGCAGAATGCGGTTCGCCAGTTGTTTACCCAGCTCTACGCCCCACTGGTCAAAGGTGAAGATGTTCAGGATCACGCCCTGAGTAAAGATTTTGTGCTCATACAGCGCAATCAAGGCACCCAGACTGAACGGGGTGATTTCGCGCAGCAGAATGGAGTTGGTCGGGCGGTTGCCTTCGAACACTTTGAACGGCACAACATAATCGAGCGTCGCCGGATCTTTACCCTGATCACGGTATTCCTGCTCAACCACTTCGCGGGATTTACCAAACGCCAGAGCTTCGGTCTGAGCGAAGAAGTTAGACAGCAGTTTCTGGTGGTGATCAGAGAGCGGGTTATGGGTGATAGCCGGGGCGATGAAATCGCACGGCACCATTTTGGTTCCCTGGTGAATCAACTGGTAGAACGCGTGCTGACCGTTCGTACCTGGTTCACCCCAAATAATCGGGCCAGTCTGGTAATCCACCACGTTACCGTTACGGTCAACGTACTTACCGTTGGATTCCATATTGCCCTGCTGGAAGTACGCCGCAAAACGGTGCATATACTGGTCGTATGGCAGAATCGCTTCAGTTTCCGCGCCAAAGAAATTGTTGTACCAGATGCCGATCAGCGCCAGCAGTACAGGCAGGTTTTTCTCTGCCGGAGTAGTGGAGAAATGCTTGTCCATGGCGTGTGCACCGGAAAGCAGTTCAACGAAGTTATCAAAACCGATGGAGAGAACAATCGACAGACCAATCGCTGACCACAGAGAGTAACGACCGCCGACCCAATCCCAGAACTCGAACATGTTAGCGGTATCAATACCAAACTCGCCAACAGCTTTCGCGTTGGTGGAGAGCGCCGCAAAGTGTTTCGCAACGTGCTTCTCATCGCCAGCCGCTTTCAGGAACCAGTCACGCGCACTGTGGGCGTTGGTCATAGTTTCCTGAGTAGTGAAGGTTTTAGACGCCACCAGGAACAGGGTGGTTTCCGGATTCACTTTTTTCAGTACTTCTGCGATGTGAGTCCCATCGACGTTAGAAACGAAGTGCATGTTCAGGTGGTTTTTGTACGGGCGCAGCGCTTCAGTCACCATGTACGGACCAAGGTCAGAACCACCGATACCGATGTTTACCACGTCAGTGATTGCCTTGCCGGTATAACCTTTCCACTCACCAGAAATAATCGCTTCCGAGAAGGTTTTCATCTTCTCCAGCACCGCGTTGACTTCCGGCATCACGTCTTTGCCATCAACCAGAATCGGCGTATTGCTACGGTTACGCAGCGCCACGTGCAGTACAGCGCGGTTTTCGGTACGGTTGATCTTCTCGCCAGAGAACATCGACTTAATCGCGCCAGCCAGATCGCACTCTTTCGCCAGATCCTGTAATTTCGCCAGCGTCTCTTCGGTGATGCGGTTTTTGGAGTAATCCACCAGCATCTGATCGTCGAAGGTTGCGGAGAACTTAGAAAAACGATCGCCGTCTTTAGCAAAAAGCTCAGCGATCGTAACGTCTTTCATTTCATCGAAGTGTTTCTGTAGTGCCTGCCAGGCAGCGGTCTGCGTTGGATTGATATTTTTCATTAGCAATACTCTTCTGATATTGAGAATTGTGACTGTGGAAGATTGTAGCGCCAGTCACAGAAAAATGTGATGGTTTTAGTGTCTTTAGCTCGTTCAACCGCCGAAATGGATAAAACAGTATAGCTGTTATAAGCACAATTTCTGGCCACCAGCGCTGCATGAATAATCCGCATAATCCCAGCGTTGACACACTCCGCTACACCTTTTATTTATAAATACGGTCTGCGCCTGCACCGGTTTCTGTTTTGCCTTTGTGCCATGGTCGCTTCTTTCATTCCCTGACACGAGGTTGTTATGCCCGATATTGTTGTCTCCAAATTTGGTGGTACTAGCGTGGCTGATTTCGACGCCATGAACCGCAGCGCTGACATTGTGCTTTCTGATGTGAATGTGCGTTTAGTTGTGCTTTCCGCTTCCGCAGGGATCACCAATCTGCTGGTAGCACTAGCCGAAGGTCTGGAACCGGCTGAGCGTTTCGAAAAACTCGATGCCATTCGCAATATTCAGTTCGCTATTCTGGAACGCCTGCGTTACCCGAACGTCGTCCGTGAAGAGATTGAACGTCTACTGGAGAACATTACCATTCTGGCCGAAGCAGCAGCACTGGCAACCTCTCCGGCGTTAACAGATGAACTGGTCAGCCACGGCGAGCTGATGTCTACTCTGCTGTTTGTTGAGATCCTGCGCGAACGCAATGTTCAGGCACAGTGGTTTGATGTGCGTAAAGTGATGCGTACCAATGACCGATTTGGCCGTGCGGAGCCGGATGTTACTGCACTGTCGGAACTGGCTGCGTTGCAGTTGGCCCCACGACTCAGTGAAAGTTTAATCATCACTCAGGGATTTATTGGCAGAGAAAGTAAAGGCCGTACCACAACACTTGGTCGTGGCGGCAGCGATTATACGGCAGCCTTGCTGGCGGAAGCTTTACACGCATCTCGTGTGGATATCTGGACTGACGTCCCCGGCATCTACACCACCGATCCGCGCGTGGTGCCCGCAGCAAAACGCATAGATGAAATTGCTTTTGAAGAGGCCGCTGAAATGGCGACCTTTGGCGCGAAAGTGCTGCATCCGGCAACGTTGTTGCCTGCAGTACGCAGCAATATTCCGGTATTTGTCGGCTCCAGCAAAGATCCGCGCGCTGGCGGTACGCTGGTGTGTAATACCACCGAAAATCCACCGCTATTTCGCGCCCTGGCCCTGCGCCGTAAACAAACGCTATTAACCCTACATAGCCTGAATATGCTGCATTCCCGCGGCTTCCTCGCGGAGGTTTTCGGCATCCTCGCGCGACATAATATTTCGGTAGATTTAATTACGACGTCAGAAGTAAGCGTGGCGTTAACTCTCGACACTACCGGATCAACATCTACCGGCGATACGTTGCTGACGCAATCCTTACTGATGGAGCTTTCGGCACTGTGCCGGGTAGAAGTGGAAGAAGGCCTGGCGCTGGTGGCACTGATTGGCAACGACCTGTCAAAAGCCTGCGGCGTCGGCAAAGAGGTCTTTGGCGTACTGGAACCGTTCAACATCCGCATGATTTGCTACGGCGCTTCCAGCCATAACCTGTGCTTCCTGGTGCCAGGCGCAGACGCCGATCAGGTGGTGCAGAAACTGCATAGTAATTTGTTTGAGTAAAAACAGTACGGCCCGGATGATATGCCCCGGGCCGTATTTATTTCCCCATCACTGTCGTCATCAACAGACGATCCAACTCCCTGACATCGCCTTCCCTGCTGTCCGGTAACACTGGTGGAATTTCCCCGCGCGCCAGTTCCGCACGAATAAACGCATGTAGCAATGGACGGCGCGGTCCATATTCCGCTTCTCCCGCGCGCTGTTTACGTTCCAGCAATTCATCTATTTCTGCACGTAAGGCCGCATCCAACTCACTTCCCGCCAGTAACTCAGCAAAGCGCATTGGCGGTACACCTTTACCCGCTTCGACCCAGCGCACGGCCAGCAGCGGGCGCAGCACGTAAAAATATTTTTTCAGCCGAACTTCGTCGGCCTGCAAATAGCCGCGGAAGTTTTTCTGCGCCATCGAATAGTAATGCCAGCGCGCACGTAGCGGAGAAAACCACTTCGGCACCATCGCCTTAAGCGCCGTTATCGTTTCTTCATCCTGCTGATAGACCACCGGCGAATCCAGCCATTCAATCAGCGTCGGGTTCGCGCCTTTCAATAATCCCAGCGCCTTGCGCCACTCCCAACCTGAAACATCCAGCTCGTCGTCGATGGGCAGTTCGATAACATCGCGTGGTGACTCTACCCGCAGATACCATTCCAGCGGGTGAACATACAAAAAACGCACATCGTAATCGCTGTCTGGCGAGGCAAATCCCCAGCCGCGACTCCCCGATTCGCAGGCGTACAGCACTTTCACGCCATACCGCCATTCAATTTCCTTTAACTGCTGCGATACCCGTTCACGCATCGCAGCACTGACTCCATTTAATGGCATTTGACTCATCCTTTGATATTAACTCACCCGCGCCAGACCACTGAAAACAGAAATGTTATCAATGCGATAGCGTTATTGCGAGAAACGAGCCAGAAATGGACCCTAAGATTTAACACATTGAATAATAAAAGATTAATTAAATTTGAACAGTTACCAGTGAATTATTTCCGTTAAATTTTTATATGTATTTATCGCTAATTAGCTAAAAACATAAAAATAAAAGAGAACGCAAATGAATCTTATCGGTTCTGCTCGCAAATGAATTCCCGTACACTGAGCTATCCGATTAACAGAGGGCACCATCATGGCACTCCCCCGCATTACTCAAAAAGAGATGACTGAGCGTGAACAGCGCGAACTGAAGACGCTGCTGGATCGAGCGCGTATTGCACATGGCCGCGTGCTGACCAACGCCGAAACCAACAGCATTAAGAAAGAGTACATCGATAAATTAATGGTTGAGCGTGAGGCTGAAGCGAAAAAAGCCCGCCAGTTGAAGAAAAAGCAGGCTTATAAACCGGATCCTGAAGCGTCATTCAGTTGGTCGGCAAATACGTCGACGCGTGGCAAACGCTGATTAACGACCTTTTTTCTTCCGCCCCGGCGAGGCGAAACGCTTGCCGTTTGATGCCGGGCGACCACCTTTTTCCGCTGTTTTCTCCACCTTCACCACCGGGCGTTTGATGCCTGCCGTTTTCGGTTTGGCCTTCGCTTTGGGCTTCGCCTCGGAAGAGGAATTTTCAATGAGTTTAAAGAGATCGATAAGCTCATCGTCGGTTAAATCACGCCATTCACCCAGCGGAATGCCGCTTAAGCTGACGTTCATAATGCGCGTACGTTCCAGCTTTTTCACTTCGTAGCCAAAATGTTCACACATACGACGGATCTGACGGTTCAACCCTTGCACCAGGGTAATACGAAAGACAAACGGCGCTTCTTTTTTAACTTTGCACTTTTTGGTCACTGTCCCGAGGATTGGCACCCCCGCACTCATGCTGCGAATAAACTCCTCGGTAATCGGTTTATCGACCGTCACCAGATATTCTTTTTCATGGTCGTTGCCAGCACGAAGGATCTTATTGACCAGATCGCCGTGATTAGTGAGGAAAATCAGCCCCTGGGAGTCTTTATCCAGGCGACCAATCGGGAACACGCGCTTGCTGTGATTGACGAAATCGACGATGTTATCGCGCTCGCCATCTTCCGTAGTGCTGACAATGCCCACGGGCTTATTCAGGGCGATAAGCACTAAATCTTCGGCTTCCCGCGGCTCGATCAACTGACCGTTTACTTTTACAACGTCACCGGGCTTTACCTGATCGCCAATAGTGGCACGCTTGCCATTAAGGAACACATTGCCTTGCTCGATATAGCGATCCGCTTCGCGGCGTGAGCAAATTCCGCTTTCGCTGATGTATTTATTTAAACGGACTGATGAGTCGGGCAGCATAAATTCTCCTCTGAAACGCGGAATATACCTTACCTCTTAGCGAGGAAAAACAGGATTTATGCGGAATACGATAAGTTACGTACCAGCATTAATAGCCGTTTAATAGAAAATCGATAGCATCACGCAGTTCGATTCGCTGTTGACTAAGATCAGCTATACGTTCTCCCAACTCTTTTAGCGGTATTCCTGTCATCACCATGTGGTCCAGGCCAGCAATTGAAACCACCGGACAAACTTTTACAGGTGGTTTACCGCCAGATAGCTGAGCAAGTCTGACCGCCGGACAACAATGGCATTCTTTAATACATCAGCGACAGGATTTACGTGCCTCTTCCAGAATCTCGGGGGGCAGCGAAACATTGACAGATTTTTTCACCTTCGACATTGTGCGCATAATTCCCTCCATCATGATGCGCATACTCTGTCTAAAAGTAGCGTAATTAGCGAGCATTTTTCCTCCAGTTTCCTTAAAAATTTGTCGGAAAATACCGCTGTTGCGAATACCTGTCACGCCTGAACATTCAAACTTGCGAGACGCTTTCCAGAAGCAATACGCGACATCGTGAGCCATGTCAGTAAGCGGTTAAATCCACAGTGGTAGCATGCCTTCCGTGATTTCTTACTAACCGGAGAAGTAATGGAACTGCTTTTATTGAGTAACTCGACGCTGCCGGGAAAAGCCTGGCTGGAACATGCGCTGCCGCTGATTGCTGAACAGTTGCAGGGTCGCCGTTCCGCGGTGTTTATTCCTTTCGCTGGCGTAACGCAAACCTGGGATGATTACACCGCCAAAACGGCTGCAGTTCTTGCCCCACTTGGCATTTCTGTCACCGGTATTCATAGCGTTGCCGATCCTGTTGCCGCGATTGAAAATGCGGAGATCGTGATTGTCGGCGGTGGCAACACTTTCCAGTTACTGAAAGAATGCCGTGTGCGCGGTCTGCTGGCACCGATTGTTGACGTAGTGAAACGCGGCGCGCTGTATATTGGCTGGAGCGCAGGCGCTAACCTCGCTTGCCCAACCATTCGCACGACCAACGATATGCCGATTGTCGATCCGCAGGGCTTCGATGCGCTGAATCTGTTCCCGCTGCAAATCAACCCGCACTTCACCAACGCGCTGCCGGAAGGTCACAAAGGTGAAACGCGCGAGCAGCGTATTCGCGAATTACTGGTGGTAGCGCCAGAACTGACGATTATTGGTCTGCCGGAAGGTAACTGGATCACCGTAAGTAAAGGTCACGCTACGCTTGGCGGCCCGAATACCACTTATGTGTTTAAGGCCGGTGAAGAAGCCGTGCCGCTGGAAGCGGGTCACCGTTTTTAAGTGAATTGCCGGATGCATGAGCCGGCATCTTGTACATAGTGCCTGATGCGACGCTTAACGCGTCTTATCAGGCCTACAGGATTCACAATATTAATACTCGTCCCGTCCCTCATCTTCATCTGGCTGTTCCAGTACGCTGTAAGCCACCGAACAAAACAGCGAGTTCAGACGCTGCATATCTCCCAATAAACCTAAATGTAGCGAACTGGTTTCAATACTCTGCACGTTTTGCTGATGCAGGCGATCGACGTGAGCATGGGAATAGCGGCGATTAAGAATGCGAAAGCGATGCTTACTGCGACGTAAACGGCGAGCGCTGGTGACATCGCCAGAGAAGAACACCGACATTGCCAGTTTTAAATTGCTGAGCAATTGCTCATAGAGCGCATCCAGTTCCTTCAACCCATCAAGCGAAAACGCCCGCCGTGCTGCCAGTGATTTGTCGGCAATTTCGCTGCCCATGCGCTCGACAATATCGGAAGCCTGCTCAAGGTTGAGCGCCATTTCGATAATCTCCGCCCAGCGACGTGATTCTTCTTCCGCCAACTCTTCTTTTGGCATCCGCGCCAGATAAAGTTTAATCGCGGTGTAGAGGACGTTGATATCATCCGCCAGCTTGCGCAACTCCTTCTCTTCACGCGGTTCGCCGTGCATCACTTTATTCAGCCCTTCCATCATCTGTTCCATCGCGTCACCGATGCGCAGTGTTTCACGGGCGGCATTCGCCAGAGCAAGGGTCGGCGTATCCAGCGCGCTGACATCCAGATGTTTTGGTTTCAGATGGGCATCCAGTTCGGGTTCATCGCGAATAATGGTTTTGCAAAACCGTGCCATCGGGTCGACAAATGGCAGCATCGCCAGACAGCGCACAAGGTTATAGAAGACGTGGAAATAGATAACCAGTTCCGCTTTCGGCAAAGGCAGTTTATCCATTGATTCTGCCAGAACGTGGACAAACGGCAGGATAATCAGGCTCCCCACCAGCTTAAAAAGCAGGCTGCCCAACGCGACACGACGTGCGGCAGCATTAGCGGCGCTATTGTTGAGCATCGCCAGCAAGCCGGAACCAAGGTTAGCGCCAATAACCAGGCAGAGCGCCACCGGGAAAGAGATAATGCCCGCAGCAGTCAGAGTCGCAGTCAGCAGTACCGCGGCAAGGCTGGAGTAGCTGATAATGGCGAACATCGCGCCAATCAGCGCATCCAGCAGAATATCGCCGGTCAGCGAGGCAAAGATCACCTGAACACCGTTCGCCTGGGTGATCGGCGTTACGGCCTGCACAATCAACTCCAGTGCCAGCAAAATCAACCCAAGGCCAATACCGACGCGGCCCAGTTGCCCGGCGCGCGACTGCTTGCGTCCGAGGAAAAAAATTACGCCGATAAAAATAAGTAGCGGCGACAACCAGGATAAATCGAAGGTGAGAACCCGCGCCATCAGCGCCGTTCCGACGTCGGCCCCCAGCACAATCACCAGCGCAGGCGCGAGAGCAACCAGATCCTGGGCAACAAACGACGTCACCAGCATGGTGGTGGCATTACTGCTCTGCACCAGTGCCGTAACGCCAATCCCCGCACAGAAGGCGAGCGGCTTTTTTTCGACGCTCCGGCTAAGGACAGTACGCAGCCGTGCGCCAAAGACACGCATTACGCCTGTTCGAACAATATGCGTCCCCCAGACCAGCAGGGCGACGGCAGAAAGCAGGTGAAGCAGTGTTAACACGAGTTCAGGTTCTCCTTATCGTTATATGTGCCTGAAACAGTTCCGGAAGCGCTTTTCCGGTCTGATATAAGTCCAGTATATGTGTTTACTATCAATAAAGAGACAGGGCACTCCGTGAGTGCCCTGTTTGTTGTAAAGAAAAGTGACAGATTTGTGAATCAGTCGGCGTCATACCCCAGATTCGGCGCCAGCCAGCGTTCAACATCAGAAACGCTCATACCTTTACGGCGGGCATAGTCTTCAACCTGATCGCGCTGAATTTGTGCCACTGCGTAGTACTTGCTGTCCGGATGGCTGAAGTACCAACCCGAAACTGATGCGCCAGGCCACATAGCGAAAGATTCCGTGAGTTTCATGCCGGTGTGTTTTTCCACTTCCAGCAGCTCCCAGATGGTGGCTTTTTCCGTATGTTCCGGGCAGGCCGGATATCCTGGTGCCGGGCGGATGCCCTGATAGTTTTCGCGGATCAGGTCTTCGTTGCTGAGATTTTCATTCGGCGCGTAGCCCCAGTAGACTTTACGCACGCGCTCATGAAGATATTCTGCAAAGGCTTCGGCTAAACGGTCGGCAAGCGCTTTCACCATGATTTTATTGTAATCATCGTGCTGCGCTTCGAAGGCATCAGCCAGCGCGTCCTCTTCCAGCCCGCCAGTTACGGCAAATGCACCGATGTAATCCGCTTTGCCGGAGAGTTTCGGTGCCACAAAATCAGCGAGGCAGTAGTTAGCAAAGCCGGTTTTTTCCGTCTGTTGGCGCAGATGGTGGCTGATATTAATCACATGCGTGCGTGTTTCATCACGATAGATTTCAATGTCGTCACCCACCCGGTTTGCCGGGAACAGACCAACCACGCCGCGCGGATTCAGCGATTTTTCAGCGCTTAATTTATCCAGCATGTCGTTAGCGTCTTTAAACAGGCGTTTTGCCTCTTCGCCCACCACTTCATCTTCCAGAATGCGCGGATACTTTCCGGCCAGCGACCAGGTCATAAAGAACGGCGTCCAGTCGATATAGTTACGCAGCGTTTCGATGCTGGCTTCGACTTCCTGCACGCCGAGACGGTGCGCTACAGGCGGCGTATAGGCCTGCCAGTCAAAAGCGAAATCGTTATCGCGCGCCGCTTCCAGCGTGACCGGTGGCGTGCGCGGTTTCTTGCGCCCGTGCTGAATACGCACGGTTTCGTACTCTTTGCGGGTACGAGCGACAAAGTCGTCACGCTGAGTGTCGGAAAGCAGCGCCGCCACAACACCAACGGTGCGCGAGGCGTTTTGCACGTAAACCGTCGGGCCGCTGTAGTTTTGCTCGATTTTCACCGCTGTATGCGCTTTTGAGGTAGTCGCGCCGCCAATCAGTAGCGGAATGGTGAAGCCCTGACGCTCCATCTCTTTCGCCACGTTGACCATTTCGTCCAGCGACGGCGTGATCAGCCCCGAAAGACCAATCAAATCAGCATTCACCTCTTTGGCAGTGCGGAGGATTTTTTCCGCTGGCACCATCACGCCGAGATCAACAATTTCATAGTTGTTACATTGCAGCACCACACCAACAATATTTTTACCGATATCGTGCACGTCACCCTTCACGGTGGCGATCACCATCTTACCGTTGGTTTTACCCTGCTCTTTGCTGGCTTCAATATACGGTTCGAGATACGCCACCGCCTGCTTCATAACGCGTGCCGATTTCACCACCTGCGGCAAAAACATTTTCCCTTCACCAAACAGGTCACCGACGACGTTCATTCCGTCCATCAGCGGCCCTTCAATCACTTCAATCGGGCGAGCGGCTTGTTGACGAGCTTCTTCGGTGTCCTGTTCGATAAACTCAGTAATGCCTTTGACCAACGAGTACTCCAGGCGTTTCTTCACGTCCCACGAGCGCCACTCCGCCTGTTGGGCGTTGGCGGTGTCGTCGGTTTTACTGCCGCGATATTTTTCGGCAAGTTCCAGTAAACGCTCTGTACCATCGTCGCGACGGTTAAGGATCACATCTTCCACCGCGTCGCGCAGTTCCGCAGGCAGATCGTCGTAAATCGCCAGTTGTCCGGCGTTGACGATCCCCATATCCATACCGTTACGGATGGCGTAGTAGAGGAACACCGCGTGAATAGCTTCGCGCACCGGGTCGTTGCCACGGAACGAGAAGGAAACGTTGGAGACGCCACCGGAGATGAGTGCGTGCGGCAGTTCGCGTTTGATGTCTTCGCACGCGCCGATGAAATCCTGCGCGTAATTGTTATGCTCTTCAATCCCGGTGGCGACAGCGAAGATGTTCGGGTCGAAAATGATATCTTCCGGCGGGAAGCCGACTTCCTCGGTGAGGATTTTGTACGCCCGACGGCAAATCTCGATTTTCCGTGTGCGGGTATCGGCCTGGCCCTGTTCGTCAAAGGCCATTACCACCACCGCCGCACCGTAACGGCGTAATAATTTGGCATGATGGATAAAGGTTTCAACGCCCTCTTTCATCGAGATAGAGTTAACAATGCCTTTGCCCTGAATACACTTCAGTCCTTTTTCGATGACGTCCCATTTCGAAGAATCGATCATAATCGGCACGCGAGCGATATCCGGCTCGCCAGCAATCAGACTGAGGAAACGCACCATCGCCGCTTCGGCGTCGAGCATCCCTTCATCCATGTTGATATCGATAATCTGCGCGCCGTTTTCCACCTGCTGACGCGCCACGTCCAGCGCCTCGCTATATTTCTCTTCTTTGATCAGGCGTTTGAACTTAGCGGAACCGGTTACATTAGTTCGTTCACCAACGTTAACAAACAAACTATCGTCGCCAATGTTCAGCGGCTCCAGTCCGGACAAACGGCAGGCTACGGGGATATCAGGCAGTTTGCGCGGTGCTAATCCTTCAACTGCACGGCTCATCGCAGCAATATGTTGTGGCGTCGTGCCACAGCAGCCGCCGACAATATTCAGGAAACCCGATTCAGCCCATTCGCGAATCTGTTTCGCCATTGTGTCAGCATCGAGATCGTATTCACCAAAGGCGTTTGGCAGCCCGGCATTCGGGTGCGCGGTGACGTAGCATTCGGCAATACGCGAAAGTTCCTGCACGTACTGACGCAGTTCGTCTGGCCCCAGTGCGCAGTTGAGGCCAAAGGTCAGCGCTTCGGCATGCCGCAGGGAGTTGTAAAATGCCTCGGTTGTCTGACCGGAGAGCGTGCGCCCGGAGGCGTCGGTAATGGTGCCGGAAATCATAATCGGCAACTCCACACCCAGCGCTTCAAACTCGGTTTTCACCGCAAAGACCGCCGCTTTCGCGTTAAGAGTGTCGAAAACAGTTTCAATCAGAATCAGATCTACACCGCCTTCCACCAGCGCTTTGGTGGATTCACGATAAGCCGCCACCAGTTGGTCAAAGGTGATATTGCGAAATGCCGGATCGTTTACATCCGGAGAAATAGATGCTGTGCGATTGGTTGGGCCGAGAACACCAGCAACGTAGCGTGGTTTCCCCGGCGTGCGGGCGGTCCACTCGTCAGCGCAGGCACGTGCCAGTTTCGCTGCTGCAAAGTTGATTTCTGCTGACAGGGATTCCATCTGGTAATCCGCCATCGCAATAGTCGTGGAGTTGAAGGTGTTGGTTTCGATGATATCCGCGCCCGCTTCAAAGTAAGCGTTGTGGATCGCGGCAATCACATCAGGTTTACTGAGCACCAGCAGGTCGTTGTTGCCTTTTAGATCGCACGGCCAGTCGGCAAAACGCTCACCGCGAAAATCGGCTTCGTTCAGACGATAATTCTGGATCATGGTGCCCATACCGCCGTCCAGCACCAGAATACGTTCATTTAACTGCGCACGCAGTTGTTCAACTTTGCTGCTCACACTTGCTCCCGACACGCTCAACCCAGATTTAATAAAAATTCAACAAACCATACTGGCACAAACGCATCAGTGGTAAAAGCGACCACTACGCAACATGAGATTTGTTCAACATTAACTCATCGGATCAGTACAGCAACTGTTGCATTAGTTAACAATAAAAATGAAAATGATTTCCACGATACAGAAAAAGGAGGCTGTCATGGTCGCACCCATTCCCGCAAAACGCGGTAGAAAACCTGCCGCAACCAGCGCCCCCGCGACTGGACAGGTTCAGTCTTTAACGCGTGGCCTGAAATTACTGGAGTGGATTGCCGAATCCAATGGCAGTGTGGCACTAACCGAACTGGCACAGCAAGCCGGATTACCCAATTCCACCACCCACCGTCTGCTAACCACTATGCAACAACAGGGCTTTGTGCGTCAGGTCGGTGAGCTGGGTCACTGGGCGATCGGCGCGCATGCATTTATGGTCGGTAGCAGTTTTCTCCAGAGCCGTAATTTGTTAGCTATTGTCCATCCTATACTGCGCGATCTGATGGAAGAATCTGGCGAAACGGTCAATATGGCGGTGCTCGATCAAAGCGATCACGAGGCGATTATTATCGATCAGGTGCAGTGTACGCATCTGATGCGAATGTCCGCCCCTATTGGCGGTAAATTGCCGATGCATGCTTCCGGTGCCGGTAAAGCCTTTTTGGCTCAACTGAGTGAAGAACAGGTGACAAAGCTGCTGCATCGCAAAGGGTTACATGCCTATACCCACGCGACGCTGGTTTCTCCTGTGCATTTAAAAGAAGACCTCGCGCAGACACGCAAACGCGGTTATTCATTTGATGATGAAGAACATGCGCTGGGACTGCGTTGCCTGGCTGCGTGTATTTTCGATGAACACCGCGAACCGTTTGCCGCAATTTCAATTTCCGGGCCGATTTCACGTATTACCGATGACCGCGTGACTGAGTTTGGCGCGATGGTAATTAAAGCGGCGAAGGAAGTAACGCTGGCGTATGGTGGAATGCGGTGACTTTTCGCCTCTGATTTATACAAACCGCACGCTAAACCGCTGTCTGCGCCGATATGCATAAACATCTTCCACATGTCCTTCGCGGATGCGGTTTTGTAGAGCGCGCCAGTAATCGGCGCGGAACAGGTCGGCGTGCATTTCCTCGAACAGTGGACCAATGCGTGGGTCGGCACATAGCCAGTGGCGGAACTCTTCCGGGAAAACATCGCCCGGCGAGACGCTATACCACGGTTCGCTGGCGAGTTCGTCTTCCGGGTAGCGCGGCGGTGGGATGTCGCGGAAATTCACTTCCGTCATGTAGCAAATTTCATCGTAATCATAAAACACCACGCGCCCGTGTCGGGTGACGCCAAAGTTTTTAAACAGCATATCACCGGGGAAAATATTGGCGGCGGCAAGCTGGCGAATAGCGTTGCCGTACTCTTCTATAGCATCACGCAGTTGCTGACCCTCAACCTGTTCAAGCCAAATATTGAGAGGCACCATCCGCCGTTCGATATAGAGATGGCGAATCACAATTTGTTCGCCCAGATCGGTGATTTTTTCTGGCGCTTCCTGAAGCAGCAAATCCATTAATGACGGGGAAATATGTCGCTTCTCCAGTACAAAGTTTTCAAACTCCTGGGTATCCGCCATCCTTCCTACGCGATCGTGCTCTTTTACCAGTTGATAGCAGGCGCGGACGTGAGCCGCTGACATCTCTTTCTGCGGGGCGAATTTGTCTTTGATGACTTTGAATACCCGATCAAAGCCCGGCAGCGTGAACACCAGCATGACCATCCCACGAATGCCCGGCGCTTCAATAAACTGCTCATTACATCCTTGTAAATAAACGAGATATTCACGGTAACTTTCGGTTTTGGCATGCTTCTGGCAACCGATAGCCATATACAGTTCTGCGGTAGTTTTGCCCGGCAGAATCTCCCGTAGCCACTCGACCAGTGCGGCAGGCAGCGGCGCGTAAACCATAAAATAGGATCGCGCGAAGCCAAAGACGATGCTCGCTTCGGCGGTCGTCGTCAGGCAGGTATCAATAAACAACTCGCCGTCGTCCGTCTGGTGGATCGGCAGCAAAAATGGCAACGTGCCGGAAGGCGTTATCAGTTTGCCCACCAGCCAGGCGGCTTTATTACGGTAAAACAGTTCGTTCGCCACCTGTAGATGACTTTCAGCGAGGTTATCTGTCCCCAGCGTTTCCGTCAGATGAAGAATGATATAGTTGATATCACGGCTTTTATTCTGCCAGCGCAGGCGTAGCGGCAAGTCGCTAATAACGCGCATCAGCAGTGATTCCCAGCCGTGATCGGGGTAAAAGTCTTTGGCCAGCGGGCGCGGAATGGTACGAAAGCGGCGTTCCGGCTGGGAGCTAAAGATAAAAAGCCGCTCGGGAGTAAGCGAGCGGTGGTCAAATAACCGACAGTATACGGAGTTGAAAAAACTCTCCGCAATCTCGAAGCGCGGGTAGTCCGGCAATAGCCGGGTGTAATGCTCTTTGACGTGCAGTAAAAATGCCGCATTCGTGCTTTGGCCGTTGGTAATGCAGCGTAACTGCTCCACCACCAGACCCACGTGATGATCGTAAAGATGGATACGATTTTTCATCGCCTGCTGGACAGCGTGCCAGTCGGCCTGTTCGAAACGCTGCTGCGCCCCGGAAGTCACTTCGAGGAATCGACCATACTGGGCGTCGAAACCCTGCAAAATTGTTTGTGCAATCAGTAATTCCAGGCCACGCGGCATTTGTTGCCCTCATCGGGAGCTGTGAATTGCCGGATAAGACGCACAAGCGTCACATCAGGCGTTGATTGCCGGATGCGGCGTAAACGCCTTATCCGGCCTACGCGTCTGCAACATTTGTAGGCCTGATAAGACGCGCAAGCGTCGCATCAGGCGCTCATTGCCGGATGCGGCGTAAACGCCTTATCCGGTCTACAGCCAACAACAATTGTCGGTTGCTTAGAACTGCGATTCTTCGGTAGAGCCGGTCAGTGCGGTAACCGACGATGTGCCACCCTGAATAATGGTCGTCACTTTATCGAAATAACCCGTACCCACTTCCTGCTGGTGAGAAACGAAGGTGTAGCCATCTTTCGCAGCAGCAAATTCCGGCTGCTGCACTTTCTCAACATAATGCTTCATCCCCTCGCCCTGCGCATAGGCGTTTGCCAGGTCGAACATGTTGAACCACATGCTGTGGATACCCGCCAGGGTGATAAACTGGAATTTGTAACCCATATCCGACAATTGCTGCTGGAAGCTGGCAATAGTTTTGTCGTCGAGATTTTTCTGCCAGTTGAACGACGGCGAGCAGTTGTAGGCTAACAGCTTGCCTGGATATTTCGCATGAATAGCGTCGGCAAAACGGCGCGCCAGTTCCAGATCTGGCGTAGAGGTTTCACACCAAACCAGGTCAGCATATGGCGCATAAGCCAGACCACGGCTGATAGCTTGTTCAATGCCCGCATGGGTACGGAAGAAACCTTCATTAGTGCGTTCACCAGTGATGAATTCGCTGTCGTACGGATCGCAATCGGAGGTGATCAGGTCTGCTGCATCGGCATCGGTACGAGCAACCAACAGGGTCGGAACTCCTGTAACATCCGCAGCCAGACGCGCCGCGACCAGTTTCTGGATCGCTTCCTGGGTTGGCACCAGCACTTTACCGCCCATGTGACCGCATTTTTTCACTGACGCCAACTGATCTTCGAAGTGAACTGCCGCTGCACCGGCTTCAATCATCGCTTTCATCAGCTCAAAAGCATTCAGGACACCACCAAAACCGGCTTCAGCATCGGCAACGATCGGCAGGAAATAATCAACATAACGCGGATCGCCCGGCTCAATACCTGCGGACCACTGGATCTGATCAGCTCGACGGAAGGTGTTATTGATCCGCTCCACTACCGCTGGCACTGAATTTGCCGGATAAAGTGACTGGTCCGGATACATGCTGGCCGCCAGGTTAGCATCCGCCGCTACCTGCCAGCCAGACAGGTAAACCGCTTCAATACCCGCTTTCGCCTGTTGCAGCGCCTGACCGCCAGTCAGTGCGCCGAGGCTGTTGATATAGCCTTTTTTCGATTCACCGTGCAGCAGTCGCCACATTTTTGCCGCGCCCAGTTGTGCCAGCGTGCATTCCGGATTGACCGAGCCGCGTAATTTCACCACGTCCTCCGCGCTATATGGGCGGGTAATACCTTCCCAGCGCGGTTGAGTCCACTCTTTCTGTAATTCTTCAATTTGTTGTGTACGGGTTTTCATGTGCAGATGCTCCATAGTTATGTGGTGGTTTACGCTAACAGGCGGTAGCCTGGCAGGGTCAGGAAATCAATTAACTCATCGGAAGTGGTGATCTGTTCCATCAGGCGAGCAGCATCATCGAAGCGCCCACTATTGAAACGTTGTTCGCCCAATTCATGGGCAATCTCTTTCATCTCTTCAGCCAACATCTGGCGGAACAGTGCTTTGGTCACCGGTTTGCCATTGCTCAACGTTTTTTGATGGTGGATCCATTGCCAGATAGAGGTGCGGGAAATCTCTGCCGTTGCTGCGTCTTCCATCAGACCATAAATCGGCACACAGCCGTTGCCGGAGATCCATGCTTCGATGTACTGCACGGCCACACGAATATTGGCGCGCATGCCTTCTTCGGTACGCTCACCGTCACAAGGAGCCAGCAGTTGTTCGGCAGTAACCGGTGCATCTTGCTCGCGCAGGACTTCTAACTGGTTTTTACGAGAGCCGAGGATGTCGTTAAATACCGCCATAGCGGTATCAGCAAGGCCTGGATGGGCGATCCACGTACCATCGTGACCGTTGCTGGCTTCTAGTGCTTTATCCGCTTTTACCTTGTTGAGAACCTGATTATTGCGCTCTTCATCTTTACTCGGGATAAAGGCCGCCATGCCGCCCATCGCGAATGCACCGCGTTTATGGCAGGTTTTAATCAGCAGACGTGAATAGGCACTGAGGAACGGTTTATCCATTGTCACTGCCTGGCGGTCTGGCAGGACGCGATCGGGATAGTTTTTTAATGTTTTGATATAGCTAAAGATGTAATCCCAGCGACCGCAGTTCAGACCGACAATATGGTCGCGCAGTGCGTGAAGGATTTCATCCATCTGGAATACAGCAGGCAAGGTTTCAATGAGTAACGTTGCCTTGATGGTGCCGCGCGGCAGGTTAAAGCGACCTTCTGCGTAAGTGAAGACTTCGCTCCACCATGCAGCTTCCTGCCAGGACTGAGTTTTTGGCAGATAAAAATAAGGACCACTGCCCTTTGCCAGCAGCGCCTGGTAGTTGTGGAAGAAGTAGAGAGCAAAATCAAACAGGCTGCCAGGGATTGCTTCACCACGCCAGGTAACATGTTTTTCCGGCAAGTGCAGGCCGCGTACCCGACAAATCAAAACCGCCGGATTGGGCTTGAGTTGATAAATTTTACCTGCTTCGTTGGTGTAACTGATGGTGCCGTTAACCGCATCGCGCAGGTTAATTTGCCCGTCGATCACTTTGTTCCAGTCCGGGGCCAGTGAATCCTCGAAGTCAGCCATGAAGACTTTCACATTAGCGTTTAGCGCGTTAATCACCATCTTGCGCTCAACGGGTCCGGTTATCTCTACCCGGCGATCTTGTAAGTCCGCAGGAATTCCGCGAATCTTCCAATTACTTTCTCGAATGGAAGTTGTTTCCGAAATAAAATCAGGCAACGTCCCGTTATCGATATCCTGCTGTTGCTGAATGCGCGCTGCCAGAAGTTTATTGCGTTGTGGCGTAAAATGCGTCACCAGCTCAGTCAGAAATTCTACCGCTTCGGCGGTGAGAACTTGCTTCTCCTGCTCGCCATACGGCCTTATGAAAGCCAGTTCATCGGTTGTTGTTGCCTGTTGAGTCATCGTGCAGCTCCTCGTCATGGATCCGAATACTTCCCCACTGTGAACGAAGGATCGTTGTGCGCTTTTCGTTCAGCACAACTAAGACTACTCATTTAAAATGCAAAATCAAAAACAATTTCCATTTTTAATTTAATTATCAATTAACTTATTGATAACAATAATAATAAAATTAATTCACTTGATGAGTGACGTTTCAGAAATAAAAAAGGCACCCGAAGGTGCCTGATGTAATGTGCTGAATCGCTTAACGATCGATCGCCGCAGAAGATTAATCCAGCGTTGGATTCATGTGGCGTAGATCGTATGGCGTAATCTGGTAGACGTAATAGTTGAGCCAGTTGGTAAACAGCAAATTACCGTGACTACGCCAGCTCGCACACGGTTTGTTTTGCGGATCGTTATGCGGGAAATAGTTATACGGTACATCCGGAGTTAGTCCGGCTTCTACATCGCGGAAATATTCCTGCGCCAGTGTTTGCGCATCGTATTCGGGATGGCCCGTCACAAAGGCAATGCGCTTGTCTTTGCTGGCAAACAAATACGCATCCCCTTCTTCTGTCTCTGCCAGAATCTCCAGATCGGTGTAATCACGAATCAACGCTGCCGGAAAGTCTGCATATCGCGAATGCGGTGCCAGAAATGAATCATCAAATCCACGCGTCAGAAGCGCATGAGGATGGAGAATGTGGTGCTCGTATACACCCGAAAGTTTGTCGGTGCGGGTTTGCTTGGGTATACCGTAGAGAATATTAAGCGCGGCCTGAACCGCCCAACAGACAAATAATGTCGAGGTGACGTGATCTCTCGACCACTCCAATACCTGTTTGATCTGCGGCCAGTAAGCGACGTCATTAAACTCCACCAGACCCAGCGGCGCGCCAGTTACAATCAGACCATCAAAGTTCTGTTCCTGTATATCTTCAAAGTTGCAGTAGAAGTTGTTCAGATGCTCTGCAGGCGTGTTGCGCGACTCGCGAGAATCGATGCGCAACAACTGAATATCGACCTGCAAAGGAGAGTTTGAAAGCAGGCGTAAAAACTGATTTTCAGTTTCGATCTTCTTCGGCATCAGGTTAAGGATAAGCACCTTTAGCGGACGAATTTCCTGACCAGACGCGCGCGAAGTTGTCATCACAAAGACGTTTTCTTCACGCAAGAAATTGACGGCGGGTAGCTCGTCCGGCACACGAATCGGCATAACCTGATTACCTCACTACATACGTTCAAACGTTTAGACATCCAGATAGCTGAAGATAACCAGAAAATTCGCCAATGTCGAGCCTGCATGTTCAAGGTGAGAAAGTTTCAAGAAAAAGGCTGAGTTAGAATATAAGCATGAATAAAAGGAGTGGAAATGGTTATTAGAATTCGCCGTTCACGGCATGAGGAAGGGGAAAAACTGGTTTCGATCTGGGGTCGTTCTGTCGATGCTACCCACCATTTTTTGTCTGCAGACTATCGGGTCGAACTGGAAGAGCTGGTGAGTTCGTTTCTGCCAGAAGCGCCGCTGTGGGTTGCGGTTAATGAGCGGGATCAACCGATTGGGTTTATGTTGCTAAGCGGGCAGCATATGGATGCGCTATTTGTCGATTCTGATGCGCGCGGGTATGGCGTAGGTCGACTACTGGTGGAACATGCGCTCTCGATGGCCACGGAACTGACAACCAACGTTAATGAGCAAAATGATCAAGCAGTAGGATTCTATAAGAAGATGGGATTTAAAGTTACCGGGCGTTCGGAAGTCGACGAGCTGGGGAAACCGTATCCGCTACTGAATCTGGCGTATGGGGGGGAATAATGCGCTGC
>OAXB01000037.1_pt1 | contig 106899 bp, 86 predicted proteins | sample 1501541 | NCBI WGS metagenome assembly OAXB01 (sample SAMEA2580302, study PRJEB22360) | human gut metagenome | biome: human gut; feature: human-associated habitat; material: faeces | place: Denmark | collected 2008/2010
GTTTGTCGTTTTCAGTTGCGAGCCGTTGACGGCATCGGTACTGGTGTCTGACAGGCTACCGGCCATGACGTTGGTGATTTTGCTGGTGGTGTTGGTGCCATGTTTGGCGCTGAACGCAGTACCATTCCACTGCAGTGCATCATCTTCCAGGCCTGTGATTGTGGTGTTGATATCCGCGACATCATTGGTCAGGTTGGTGATGTTGGTGGTGTTGGTGGTGTTGGTGGCAACGTTATCGTTTGTCGTTTTCAGTTGCGAGCCGTTGACGGCATCGGTGCTGGTGTCTGACAGGCTACCGGCCATGACGTTGGTGATTTTGTTGGTGGTGCTGGTGCCGTGTTTGGCACTGAATGCAGTGCCATCCCATAGCAGAGAATCGTCCTTCAGATCTGTCACCGCCGTATTGGTGGTGTTGATTGTCGAATTCACTGCATCAAGAGCATCACCTACATTGTTGTAGGTCCCTGAGGAAATAGTATAGGTTGGCGCATTAACGGTTCCGTCAGCAGCATTCACGCTGGCATTGCCGCCTAACCGGTTTGCTACCGATTGGCTAAGCGCAAAAATCTGCGAGCCATTGACGGCATCGGTACTTGTTTTGTTGATGATGCCTTTATCAACAAATACAATTTTTCGCTGGTCCGTATTGTTACCGACAGAGATAACATTGTCTTCCGCTGCGAGAGCACCCGCACCAAGCGCGACGGAATTATTTCCTGATGTTCTGGCTCCATTACCAAGAGCGGCGCTATCGTTTCCGCTCACAAAGCTGTCCTGCCCCAGTGCGACAGCCCCTGTTCCGTTTGACTGGCTGTTATAGCCCATAGCGACAGAACCGGCTTTGGTCGCCTCACTTGCTTGGCCTATCGCGAGTGAATGCAAGCCATTGGCTTCGCTGTCTTTGCCTATCGCGGTGGCATAATCACCGTTAGCATGAGCGCTATTCCCCAACGCAAGGGAATACTCTTTGGTTGCTTGAGCCGCACTTCCGATTGCAATAGCCCGGCTGCCAGTAGCTACAGTTGCTTGCCCCAACGCTACCGATCTTTCTCCAGACGCATTGCTACTGAAGCCTAATGAGGTTCCCCCCACGCCAGAGAACGCACTTTGCCCTATTGCAACACTTGATGTATTGGATCCTCCACTTGGCCCTGTTTGTGCTGATGTTGCGATGGCTCCAAAACCAATGGCAATCCAGCCATTACTAAGTGGAGTAGCTTCAGCAGATTTACCGCCATCAAGAGCGACTTCTGCATGTGCTCCAGACGACAACAACCCACCGACAACTAACGCAGAAATTAACAGCTTACTGCGCCCGCTCTTCTTCCCACGGCTTTTTGCCGTTTCGCTGGCAACGCTATAACTGCCCGTCGCCGGGTTCCAGATAACTTTAAATATTTTGTTCATTATTGATGCTCTCTATTCCTTGATATAAGCGCAGAAGCCGCATTTATTTTTTGCTTTTTCTCTGTCGGGATTCCGCAGAGTGAAGGTCGTCGAACTGAAGGTTTGCCATATTGATGGCGAGTTTCAGGTATTTCAGATTATTGGGAGATACGCCTTTCAGCGTCAGATTAATGTCTTGCCATTGACCTGGTAATAATTTCAGCGAGGAGTTCATTGAGGTACTGAAAAGTAATTGCTGCCATTTTGTTAAGTCTTTAGGATCGGCAGGTTTTTCATTGCCCCATGTAGCATGAAAGCCAATATTTGATACGGGAACGCTTAATAGGTTAACCAGCGAAATACGAATAACGCTGCCATTTTCAACCGCATCGACAGACAGTACCCGACCTGCTAAACCGACAGAGCCGTTATTTAAAATGAAGTATTGGGTTTGTGCTGGGTTAAATTCAGTGAAGATAAATTCGTCCTGTTTGTCTTTGACTGCCTTTACGATGCTGGCAAGAGTTTTGGTACTGCTTATGATGCTATTTTGTTGTTTTTCAATAATTTCAATTTTATTTTTATATTGTTCTTGCTGCTTTTTTAGAGTGTCTATTTGACCTTGTTGCAACGCTTGCTGTTTGGTGAACTCATCAATTGCGTTTACTTTTTCAGTATTGTCACACCCTGTTAATGCGCAGAGTGACGATATTGTTAACACTCTTAGTACTGCTTTCTTCATGTTCATAGGATGAATTCCTTTTCATAATCCTGATGCTTTGATAACTACGTTGTAGTTATTTTTTGTATGAATAATTTAATATTTCATATTCACAATAAAAATTTATGAGAGAGTTTTCGAATTAATGGGTGCTGAGAGTGTGTTATTAAATGTCAAACTATTTTAGTTTGTAGATACTAATAACCTAATCTCGCGAATTTTAATGACCGGTGTCAATTCATGTCAAATGTTTAACGGAGTTAAGGTGAGGAGGGTAAGAAGTTAATATTTGTATGGTAAATGTTTTGTGACGATAAATGTGACACTGGCTGGAAAACATAAATAATTAATCATTGGAATGTAAATAATCATACTTATTATTTATATATAGCTCTTTTATTACGCAGCATATTTTCAGAATTTGACTTGTGATGTTCATGCAGACAGTCGGACAAAATTGAACATGCAATGCTAAGAATGTTAATAATTTTTAGTATTTGAAAGGGGCTCCTGCATGTGCCAGCAGGAGCGAGTAAATCGTGAGAGGCTGTGATTACAGCGACCAGAAAGGAACTTAAAACGCGGTCTTTGAGAACCCTGTCATCTCTTGCAGGCCCATTTCACGGCCCAGCTCTGTCATTGGGTGCACCACCACCAGCCCACGAACACTCTTCTTCAGTTTGCCCATGTCCGCTTGCTCTTTTTTAGTAATCGCACGCTGGAAAGGCATTTTCATCAGCTTTTGTGCTTCTTTGCTGAGTTTTTGGCTGTGAACGTCACGCAGACGAGCAATTTCAGCTTCCAGCGTGGCTTTCTCTTTTTCCAGTTCGGCATATTTGTCTGCGGCTTCAACTAGCGACAGGTCGGCCTGTTGGTGACGGATGGCGTCCAGGCGATCGCTAAGACGTTTAATTTCGTTTTTTTCGACTTCTTTCATGTGATGGCTTCTGATAAAGATAAATTTATAGTCCTAGTATGCGTGACGGGGTGCTTTGTTCACAACCGATGGTATTGTAATAGTTTTGCTGGGTAACCAATTTTGCGTTCAGAAAAGAATGTAATTTATTGATTAATAAAAAGTAATAAGCAAGTGAGGACAAGCGTTGTAGATTTCGCACGTTTTCCTTAATGCCATTTTTACCGGGATCTAAACTAAAATTGGCGGCCGCGCATTCCCGGCGCGGGGTAATTCGGAGATATTATGATGGGCAAAATAGGTGAAAACGTTCCGCTTTTTATCGATAAAGCCGTAGATTTCATGGCATCTAGCCAGGCGTTCCGGGAGTATCTGAATAAACTTCCCCCTCGTAACGCGATCCCGTCCGATATACCTGAGGAAAGCGTGCCGTTATATCTCCAACGCCTGGAATATTATCGTCGGCTTTATCGACCGAAGCAGGTAGAGGGGCAGCAGTAAGCGAGCATTGCTTACTTTTGAAAGGCTTTTTTTAAGCTGATTTTGGAAATCAGCTCTGTCAGTGAAAGGACCATTGTTGATCGCACAGCTTGTTGATAGCGTTGAACTTGCATCGCGTACAAACTGGAGTCTGCTGGTTCAAACTGTGGCGGCGGGGGTAGCGCCGCCACGCAATGCAGTTCGCCAAATGGCCCAAGAATTTCATCATCGGTAAACGCGTACTCGTTGCCGTCGTGGTTCAGCTCTTCCCGCAGTGCCATCAACAGTTCCGCATCTTCGTATTCATGGCGACTGATTACGCCAAGCCCATAAATCAGCTTTAAGCGCACGGACAGATCGCCCAGCGGGCCATTGCCGTCGAGTAACGGTTCTACAGCATACTTCACCGCGTAATCGTCTTTGCGGAATACCTGAAGCACCAGAAGATTCACCGCCTCGGTCAGGAGATCGACGGCGGTAATCAGAAAGCTTCGCACGGTTTTGCCAGCATTCAGACGCTCAAGCACACGGTTTTCAAAGGCCTGGGTTTGTTCCATTGTTGCCTGCATATCTGACAATCTGTTATTCGGGCGCAGGGACCCCTGCGCCTGGTCCACCATTATTGCATTGCGTTATAAGCGGTTACCGCTTCTGTGACAACCTCGCTGTTGGCATCAAGCCCGGAAATCTGTGCCAGCGCAGCCTGCGGCCCTTTGTCGGCAATCAGCGCAGCCAGTTCCTGAGCCTGTGGATCTTCTTCACTGCGGAAGTGCATGGCGGCAGCAATACCCTGAATCAGGTTTTTGTGCGGTAAACCGTACTCCAGCGTACCCAGCAGCGGTTTTACCAGACGATCTCCGGCGCTCAGTTTACGCAGCGGCTGACGGCCTACACGCTCCACATCATCTTTCAGATACGGGTTTTCAAAACGGCCGAGGATTTTCTGGATATACGCAGCATGTTTATCAGCATCAAAACCGTAGCGCTTGATTAGCACCGCGCCGCTTTCTTCCATCGCACCTTTTACCACCGCACGGATTTTCTCATCGAGAATTGCGTCACGGATGGTCTGATGACCCGCCAGTTTTCCGAGGTACGCGGTTATAGCATGGCCCGTATTCAGGGTGAAGAGTTTACGCTCAACAAATGCCATCAGGTTGTCGGTTAGCTCCATACCTGGGATGTTTGGCAGCGCGCCTTTGAATTGAGTTTTATCGACAATCCATTCGCTGAAGGTTTCTACCGTCACTTCCAGCGGATCGTTGGTTGCAGAAGCAGAAGGTGGCACGATGCGGTCAACGGCGGAATCGACAAAGCCAACGTGTTCTTCAACCCACGCTTTTGCTTCTTCCGGCAGGGCATTCATTACATGGCCTTTCAACTGAGTGGTGCCGCGAACCATGTTTTCACACGCGATGATGTTCAGTGGGGATGCATTACCTTGTTCTTTGCGTTTCACCAGCCCTTTAGCAATCGCCGGAGCAATTCGTTCCAGCACGACCGGGCCAACGGCGGTAGTGACTAAATCGACCTGAGCGATTAAATCCACCACGTCATCACCAATACTGCTGACGGCATCAACGCCGGAAACGGTATCGACCTGCTCGGTTTCACCGACCACATGAACCTGGTAGCTATGACGGGCATTCAGGGCATCAAGTACCACCTGATTGACATCGGCAAATGTCAGTTGAATACCCGCATCAGCCAGCAGTTTACCGATAAAGCCACGACCGATGTTACCTGCGCCAAAATGTAATGCTTTCATAGTATTAACCTTCATCAATGTTTTTACCCGAGAGGGCTGGGGTGAGGCATTTCCCTCACCCAAACCCTCTCCATGAGGAGAGGGGCCGAGATATTGCCGGATGCGGCGTAAACGCTTTATCCGGCCTACAAGAACGAGCAAATTCAATAAATTGCACTTTGTTTTGTAGGCCTGATAAGCGTAGCGCATCAGGCAATTAGCCCCACCTTCTCCATGTGGAGAGGGTGGGAATGGGTTACTTACGACCAGCCAACAGTTCCAGCACTTCGTCCACGCTGGTGGTGTGTGCCAGACGCTCAATGACGGACTCATCATCCAGCGCGTTGGTCAGGCTGGTGATAACCTGAATGTGCTCGTTGTTACGGGCAGCAATACCAATCACCAGACGGGCAATGTCATCTTCTTCTTCACCGAAGCGCACGCCTTCCGGGTACTGACAGAACACGACGCCAGTTTTCAGCACGCGATCTTTCGCTTCAACCGTACCGTGCGGCACGGCGATAGACTCACCCAGATAGGTCGGGGTCAGTTTTTCACGATCCAGCATTGCCTGTACGTATTCCGGCTCAACGTAACCGCCTTTCACCAGTTGTTCGCCAGCAAAGCGAATAGCTTCTTCTTTAGTTGCCGCTTTACGACCGAGGAAGATGTTCTCCGCGCCCAGTTTGAACAGGTTGGCGTTAGAATCGTCAAAGCTGTCTTTCAGGCTGTCTTTCACTTTCTCTTCGTTTTCAGTATGGCGCTGGGCAGCAACCAGACGTTCGGTCAGGCTGGTGTACAGGCCACTGTCGAGGAAGTTAGTCAGCGAAATATGCTGAGCCTGCGGAACCTGACGCATAGCGCGCTCGGTCAGATCACGGTGAGTGATGACGAGGTCCACATCTGGCGGCAGGTTATTGATCGCGCTGTTAGTGACGGAAATCTGTGACAGACCGGCATCCTGAATTTTCTTACGCAGCACACCTGCGCCCATTGCACTGGAACCCATACCAGCGTCACAGGCAACGATGATTTTACGCACGTGGCTCAGGTCGTTAGTCACATCACCAGCAGACAGCGGAGACGCGCCTTTAGCCTCAGCTTTCATGTCCTGCATACGGCGAGTTGCCGCTTCAATATCGTCTTCCTCTTTCACTTTGCTGGTTTTCAGCAGAATGGCAGAGACAACGAAGGAAACCGCCATTGCCGCACATACACCCGCGATGTTAGCGAAGTAAGCACCTTTTGGCGTCATCGCCAGTACCGCGAGGATAGAACCCGGAGATGCCGGAGAAACCAGACCACCGCCCAGAATAGTCAGCGTAAACACGCCAGTCATACCGCCGAGGATAACGGCGAGGATCAGACGCGGATTCATCAGCACATACGGGAAGTAGATTTCGTGGATACCGCCCAGGAAGTGGATGATTGCCGCACCGCCCGCAGACTGTTTAGCGCTACCACGACCAAAGAACATGTACGCCAGCAGAACGCCCATACCCGGACCCGGGTTTGCTTCAATCAGGAAGAAGATGGATTTGCCCATCTCATGGGACTGCTGAATACCCAGCGGCGAGAAGATACCGTGGTTAATGGCGTTGTTAAGGAACAGGATTTTCGCCGGTTCAACAAAGATAGACGCCAGCGGCAGCATGTCATGGACAACCATGAAGTTAACGCCCGCAGCCAGCATTTTAGACAGGGCTTCAACCAGCGGACCAATCCCCATGAATGCCAGAATCGCGAGGATCATCCCCATGATACCGGCAGAGAAGTTGTTCACCAGCATCTCAAAACCGGATTTGATCTTACCATCTACCCAGCGGTCGAAATGCTTAATGCACCAGCCGCCCAGCGGGCCTGCAATCATAGAACCGAGGAACATCGGCATATCTGCGCCGACGATAACGCCCATGGTGGTGATAGCACCGACCACGCCGCCACGTTCACCACCTACCAACTTACCACCGGTATAACCGATCAGCAGCGGCAGGAGGTAAGTGATCATCGGCCCGACCAGCTTCGCCAGCGTTTCGTTCGGTAACCACCCTGTTGGAATAAATAACGCGGTGATGATACCCCACGCGATAAACGCGCCGATATTTGGCATCACCATGTTGCTGAGGAAACGACCAAAGCTTTGCACTTTGATCTTAATATCGGATGACATAAAAACACCCCTTCTTATGTTTGCTGTCGCGCAGGCTGGAAGCCCGAGGTTTTTTGTTAATGTGGCGGCAGAGGTAGCCGGACCTTGTAGATACTGCGAAATCTGGCACTGAATCGGTTAACTGTCCAGTCGACGGTCTTTTGTGTGATATCAATCACATAAATATAGGGGGTAGAGAGGTAATTGACGTGATATTCATCACAAAATACTTGTGTAAAAAAACAACAAGGCGGTGATTTTCGCTAAAAATGGCATTTAAATGTGAGGTTTGTCACATTTTTTCTTTAGTGGTTTGTTGAATATTTGTGATCTAAATCACAAGATATTTTCTTAAGTCGTTCACCCGATGTGATCTACGGCATGTTCTGGCTCTGCCTTAAGGCCGTTATGTCACTGAGTAACTCATCACCGCTTAAAATTATTCTTCGGTGTGATGGCGAGAATCGCAAACCCGGATTATTGTCAAATAATCAGCCCGACGCCCATCTGGCTGCCAGCCCATAACAACTCTGATAAGCGTGAATCCGAGGCAGCTATGTTTCTAAACTATTTCGCGTTGGGAGTGCTGATTTTCGTCTTTCTGGTGATCTTTTATGGAATCATCGCGATACATGACATCCCCTATTTGATTGCCAAAAAACGCAACCATCCTCATGCCGACGCCATTCATACCGCAGGGTGGGTCAGCTTATTTACACTCCACATTATCTGGCCGTTCCTGTGGATCTGGGCCACGCTTTACCAACCGGAGCGCGGCTGGGGAATGCAGTCGCATATTACACCGCAAGAGAAAACGCCTGACCCAGAAATTGCCGCGCTTTCTGATCGCATCTCCCGGCTGGAGCAGCAACTCGCTGCTGAGAAAAAACCTGACTACTCCACGTTTCCGGAGATCTAATCATGGATCTGTTGATTGTCTTAACTTACGTGGCGCTGGCGTGGGCGATATTTAAAATCTTCCGTATTCCGGTGAATCAGTGGACGCTGGCGACGGCGGCGCTCGGTGGCGTGTTTCTGGTGAGTGGTTTGATTTTATTGATGAACTATAACCATCCCTACACCTTTATGGCGCAAAAGGCGGTGATTGCCATCCCCATCACGCCCCAGGTCACAGGGATTGTTACTGAAGTCACGGACAAAAATAATCAGCTTATTCAAAAGGGCGAGGTGCTTTTTAAGCTCGACCCGGTGCGTTATCAGGCGCGGGTAGACCGACTTCAGGCCGACCTGATGACGGCGACACATAATATTAAGACGCTGCAAGCGCAGCTCACTGAAGCGCAGGCTAACACCACTCAGGTTTCAGCGGAGCGCGACCGGCTGTTTAAAAATTATCAACGTTACCTGAAAGGTAGCCAGGCGGCGGTGAATCCGTTTTCGGAACGTGACATCGACGACGCGCGGCAAAATTTTCTCGCCCAGGATGCGCTGGTGAAAGGTTCCGTGGCGGAGCAGGCGCAGATCCAGAGCCAACTCGACAGCATGGTCAACGGCGAGCAGTCGCAGATTGTCAGCTTAAGGGCGCAACTTACCGAAGCGAAATATAATCTTGAGCAGACCATTATTCGTGCACCGAGCAATGGCTATGTTACTCAGGTGCTAATCCGTCCAGGCACTTACGCGGCAGCTTTGCCGCTGCGTCCGGTGATGGTTTTTATCCCTGAGCAAAAACGGCAAATTGTCGCCCAGTTCCGGCAAAACTCGCTGTTGCGTCTGAAACCCGGCGATGATGCGGAAGTGGTATTTAACGCGCTGCCGGGGCAGGTATTCCACGGCAAACTGACCAGTATCTTGCCGGTGGTGCCAGGAGGTTCGTACCAGGCGCAGGGGGTACTGCAATCATTAACGGTCGTGCCTGGAACTGACGGTGTGCTGGGAACCATCGAACTGGACCCTAACGCTGATATTGATGCTTTACCTGATGGGATCTACGCCCAGGTGGCGGTTTACTCCGACCATTTCAGCCATGTTTCGGTGATGCGTAAGGTGCTGCTGAGAATGACCAGTTGGATGCATTATCTTTATTTGGATCATTGAATGTTGGGGTATTGAGTCGCATAAATGTGGTTGAGAGCTAAAAAAGTTGCAAATACAGGACATGAGTATTCGCTGTTCGGCCTACGAAACTCGTGTCCTTTTTGTCTAGTCCACTGAGCATATAAACGCTCCCCTGATACCAGAAAGTGGACATTTAATTTTTTCTTTTTACCTTGAGAGAAAACTGTTTCGGTGTAATACCAAAGTAACTTTTGAAGTTTCGAATGAAATAAGATGTGCTTGTATATCTGTAAATAGACCCGTTTTAGTTCCATGCATTTTTTGAGAGTCCGGCTAAATATTACGGTTGTTGATAAGTTAATCGCAGAGAACAATATTCTGTATGTGAAACCGACTAAACCGCTTAACGAAATGTCTGTCGGTGATATTCCGTTGATCACGGCAGAAAATGGAACCAACAATACCCAGGCGTTTAAAACTGTGACTCAACAAATGGGTTTTCACTCAATGACCCCTGATATTGAGGTGGTAAATACTGACAGTGCCACACAGTGGCGTCTGAAAGGATTCGATGTTCAGCGTAATAATGCTGCACTCAGTGAAAGTCAGCGCTTTATGGATATCCGGTACAGAAACTTCCTATCTGAGGTGAATAACCTTAACCGACGTATGGGTGATCTACGCGATACCCAAGGAGAAGCCGGTGCCTGGGCACGGTTTATGACCACTTCTGGTTCAGGTGAGGGGGGATTCTCTGATCGCCACATGCATCTGCAAATTGGTGCCGACAAAAAACATCACTTTGATGGAGGCGATCTTTTTACAGGTATCATGATGACTGTTACTGACAGCAAAGCCAGTGGCGAAAGTTACCAGGGGAAAACCCGCTCTGTAGGCGGCGGTTTATACGCATCCACCCTGTTTGATTCAGGATTGTATATTGATGTGGTCGGAAAATATGTCCACCATCGTGACGATTACACAATGCAAACATTAGGGCTTGGTAAGGCAGACGATACTGCTCACTCATGGTATTTAGGCGCAGAAACCGGCTGGCGCTATCAGTGGAAGCCTGATGTCTTTATTGAACCGCAGGTTGAACTGGTCTACGGCACGTTGTCAGGCAATACCTTTAACTGGCAATACAACGGCATGGATATCAGCATGAAGCGTAAAACGGCAAACCCCTTGATTGGCCGTACTGGTGTGGAATTCGGAAAAACGCTGGATGGTCACGACTGGCAGGTTACAGCGAAGGCAGGTTTAAGTTATCAGTTTGACCTGCGGAATTCTGGCACCACTACTTACCGTGATTTTGCTGGTGAGTCCACCGTGTACAACGGTAAAGATGGTCGTATGTTAGCCAACATTGGGATTGATACGCGCATTAAAGACAATACCCGTATCGGCCTGACCGTTGAGAAATCAGCATTTGGTAAGTACAACGTCGATAATGCTATCAATGCGAATATCCGCTATTCATTCTGATATTTAAAAAGATCGTTTCATTTACAAGGCCCGGTATGTGTACGTATCGGGCCATCTTGTGTTTGTCATCACGCTCATATCAATAACATCTGCCCTTTTTTTTAACCCTGGGTCATACTCATATTTTGTTAACAAAAAGGAAACATAATGAAACTCATCGGTAGCTACACCAGCCCGTTTGTACGCAAACTTTCTATTCTGTTGTTAGAAAAGGGCATTACTTTCGAATTTATCAATGAACTGCCCTATAACGTAGACAACGGCGTGGCGAAATTTAACCCGTTAGGGAAAGTGCCGGTGCTGGTGACCGAAGAGGGCGAATGCTGGTTTGATTCGCCAATCATTGCCGAATATATCGAATTAATGAACGTTGCTCCGGCGATGCTGCCGCGTGATCCGCTAGAGTCGTTGCGAGTGCGTAAGATTGAGGCGTTGGCAGATGGCATTATGGATGCCGGGCTGGCTTCGGTGCGTGAGCAGGCGCGCCCGGCGGCGCAGCAGTCTGAAGATGAGCTGTTACGCCAGCGGGAGAAAATCAACCGCAGTCTGGATGTGCTGGAAGGATATCTGGTCGATGGCACGCTCAAAACCGATACGGTCAATCTGGCGACTATCGCTATTGCCTGTGCCGTCGGGTATCTCAATTTCCGCCGCGTTGCGCCGGGCTGGTGTGTGGACCGCCCACACTTAGTCAAACTGGTCGAGAATCTCTTTAGCCGCGAAAGCTTCGCTCGCACCGAACCGCCAAAGGCTTGATGCGCGATATGTCCTCCAGACACTTCTCACGTTACAATCTGCGGTTATGTTAAACGCCCTTCTCCGTGTGAGAGGGTCTTGATGAGCCTGGTTTCCTATGACAACCGAAACGCGTTCCCTCTATAGTCAGCTTCCCGCTATTGATCGCTTATTGCGTGATAGTTCCTTCCTTTCTTTACGTGATACTTATGGCCACACTCGCGTGGTGGAGTTGCTGCGTCAGATGCTTGACGAAGCGCGAGAAGTAATTCGCGACAGTCAGACGCTACCCGCGTGGTGTGAGAACTGGGCGCAAGAAGTCAATGCCCGACTGGCGAAAGAGGCGCAGAGCGCGCTGCGTCCGGTGATCAACCTGACGGGAACGGTGCTGCATACTAATCTTGGTCGGGCATTGCAGGCGGAAGCGGCGGTGGAAGCTGTTGCGCAAGTTATGCGTTCACCGGTGACGCTGGAATATGATCTGGATGACGCCGGGCGTGGACATCGCGATCGCGCGCTGGCACAGTTGTTGTGCCGCCTTACTGGCGCGGAAGATGCCTGCATCGTCAATAACAATGCGGCGGCGGTGCTGTTAATGCTGGCAGCAACTGCCAGCGGCAAAGAGGTGGTGGTTTCTCGCGGTGAACTGGTGGAGATTGGTGGCTCGTTTCGTATCCCTGACGTAATGCGTCAGGCAGGCTGTACCCTGCATGAAGTAGGAACCACCAACCGTACCCACGCTAATGATTATCGTCAGGCGGTGAATGAAAATACCGCGCTGTTGATGAAGGTGCATACCAGTAACTACAGCATTCAGGGGTTCACCAAAGCGGTAGACGAAGCGGAGTTGGTGGCGCTCGGCAGAGAGCTGGATGTTCCAGTAGTGACTGATTTAGGCAGCGGTTCGCTGGTCGATCTTAACCAGTACGGTTTGCCGAAAGAGCCGATGCCGCAGGAGTTGATTGCCGCGGGCGTCAGCCTCGTGAGCTTCTCCGGCGACAAGCTGTTAGGCGGGCCACAGGCAGGGATTATCGTCGGTAAAAAAGAGATGATCGCCCGGCTGCAAAGTCACCCGCTGAAGCGTGCATTACGCGCAGATAAAATGACCCTCGCGGCGCTGGAAGCCACGCTGCGTCTTTATTTACACCCTGAGGCTCTGACAGAAAAATTACCGACCCTGCGTCTGCTTACCCGCAGCGCAGAGGTCATTCAAATCCAGGCGCAACGTTTACAGGCTCCCCTTGCCGCACATTACGGCGCGGAGTTTGCGGTACAAGTTATGCCATGCTTGTCGCAGATCGGCAGTGGTTCGCTGCCTGTTGATCGCCTGCCGAGCGCGGCATTAACGTTTACACCTCATGATGGACGCGGTAGCCACCTTGAGGCATTAGCCGCCCGCTGGCGTGAATTGCCGGTGCCAGTGATTGGCCGCATTTACGACGGGCGTCTGTGGCTGGATTTACGCTGCCTTGAAGATGAGCAACGGTTTTTGGAGATGTTGTTGAAATGATTATTGCGACTGCCGGACACGTTGACCACGGCAAAACGACATTATTACAGGCGATTACTGGCGTAAATGCCGACCGTCTGCCGGAAGAAAAAAAGCGCGGTATGACCATCGATCTCGGCTATGCCTACTGGCCGCAGCCGGATGGACGCGTTCCTGGATTTATTGATGTTCCCGGCCATGAAAAGTTTCTTTCCAACATGCTGGCGGGCGTTGGTGGTATCGATCATGCGCTGTTAGTGGTGGCGTGCGATGACGGCGTGATGGCACAGACCCGTGAGCATCTGGCGATTTTGCAGCTTACCGGTAACCCGATGCTGACCGTCGCGCTGACCAAAGCCGATCGCGTGGACGAAGCGCGCGTTGATGAGGTTGAACGCCAGGTAAAGGAGGTGCTGCGGGAATACGGTTTTGCTGAGGCAAAACTGTTTGTCACCGCAGCGACTGAAGGAAGGGGAATTGATGCTCTGCGCGAACATCTGCTTCAGTTGCCGGAACGTGAACACGCCAGTCAGCACAGTTTCCGCCTCGCTATCGACCGTGCTTTTACCGTAAAAGGTGCCGGGCTGGTGGTGACGGGTACGGCGTTAAGTGGGGAAGTGAATGTTGGCGATTCATTATGGTTGACGGGGGTAAATAAACCGATGCGCGTGCGTGCTCTCCATGCGCAAAATCAACCAACAGAAACCGCCCATGCCGGGCAGCGTATTGCGCTTAATATCGCCGGTGATGCGGAGAAAGAACAGATTAATCGAGGTGACTGGCTGCTGGCAGATGTGCCGCCAGATCCGTTCACGCGGGTGATTGTCGAGCTTCAAACCCATACGCCGCTGACCCAGTGGCAGCCGCTGCATATTCACCACGCCGCCAGCCACGTTACGGGGCGTGTTTCGCTGTTGGAAGAGAACCTTGCCGAACTGGTGTTCGACACGCCGCTGTGGTTGGCGGATAACGATCGCTTAGTGCTACGCGATATCTCGGCCCGCAACACGCTGGCGGGTGCCCGCGTGGTGATGCTCAACCCGCCGCGCCGCGGTAAACGTAAGCCGGAATATCTGCAATGGCTGGCGTCACTGGCACGGGTGCAGAATGATGCCGAAGCGCTGGCTGTTCACCTGGAGCGCGGTGCGGTGAATCTCGCGGATTTTGCATGGGCGCGTCAGCTCAACGGCGAAGGGATGCGCGAATTGCTGCAACAGCCGGGCTATATTCAGGCCGGTTATAGCTTGCTGAATGCACCGGTTGCTGCTCGCTGGCAGCGTAAAATTCTCGACACATTAGCGGCTTATCATGAACAGCATCGCGACGAACCAGGACCGGGACGCGAACGTCTGCGGCGCATGGCGTTGCCGATGGAAGATGAAGCCCTGGTACTGTTGCTGATTGAAAAGATGCGCGAAAGCGGCGAGATCCACAGCCATCACGGCTGGCTGCATCTGCCGGATCACAAAGCCGGATTTAGCGAAGAGCAGCAGGCTATCTGGCAAAAAGTGGAACCGCTGTTTGGCGACGAGCCGTGGTGGGTACGCGACCTGGCAAAAGAGACGGGAACCGACGAGCAGGCAATGCGCCTGACGCTGCGCCAGGCGGCACAGCAGGGGATAATTACGGCGATCGTCAAAGATCGTTATTATCGCAATGATCGAATTGTCGAGTTTGCCAATATGATCCGTGATCTCGATCAGGAGTGTGGCTCGACCTGCGCGGCGGATTTCCGCGATCGCTTAGGCGTTGGCCGAAAACTGGCGATTCAAATTCTGGAATATTTTGACCGGATTGGCTTTACGCGTCGCCGTGGAAATGATCATTTATTACGTGACGCATTATTATTTCCCGAAAAATAAGGAAATGATTAATTCATAATAAATATGAATTAATACAAAATTCTTATTAATATTAAGGAAGCACGTTGTATGATGAATATAACGTGCTTTTTATTAAAAATATTTTAATAAACGGGAATGTCGATCATATTTTCGAATGAAAATACTTTGTAATCTGCCAGCCCTTTTTACTCTTCCCGGAGTGTTTTATGGCAGCTTCAACCTTTTTTATTCCTTCAGTGAATGTCATCGGTGCTGATTCATTGAATGATGCAATGAATATGATGGCAGAATATGGATTTCGCCGTACATTAATTGTTACTGACAATATGTTAACGAAATTAGGCATGGCGGGTGATGTGCAAAAAGCACTGGAAGAACGCAATATTTTTAGCGTTATTTATGATGGCACCCAGCCGAACCCAACCACGGAAAACGTCGCGGCAGGTTTGAAATTACTAAAAGAAAATAATTGTGATAGCGTGATTTCCTTAGGTGGTGGTTCTCCGCACGACTGCGCAAAAGGTATTGCGCTGGTGGCAGCCAACGGTGGTGATATTCGCGATTACGAAGGCGTTGATCGCTCTGCAAAACCGCAGTTGCCGATGATTGCCATCAATACCACTGCGGGCACTGCGTCTGAAATGACCCGTTTCTGCATCATCACCGACGAAGCGCGTCACATCAAAATGGCGATTGTGGATAAACATGTGACTCCGCTGCTTTCTGTCAATGACTCCTCGCTGATGATCGGTATGCCGAAATCACTGACTGCCGCTACCGGGATGGACGCCTTAACGCACGCCATCGAAGCGTATGTTTCTATTGCGGCAACGCCGATCACCGACGCTTGCGCATTGAAAGCAGTGACCATGATTGCCGAAAACCTGCCAGTAGCAGTAGAAGATGGCAGCAACGTTAAAGCGCGTGAAGCAATGGCCTACGCTCAGTTCCTCGCGGGTATGGCGTTCAACAATGCCTCTCTGGGGTATGTTCATGCGATGGCGCACCAGCTAGGCGGTTTCTACAACCTGCCGCACGGCGTATGCAATGCCGTTCTGCTGCCGCATGTTCAGGTGTTCAACAGCAAAGTTGCCGGTGCGCGTCTGCGTGACTGCGCGGCGGCAATGGGCGTGAACGTGACGGGTAAAAACGACGCGGAAGGTGCAGAAGCCTGCATTAACGCTATTCGTGAACTGGCGAAGAAAGTGAATATCCCTGCGGGTCTGCGTGACCTGAACGTAAAAGAGGAAGATTTTGCGGTGCTGGCGACCAATGCCCTGAAAGACGCCTGCGGTTTTACTAACCCGATTCAGGCAACTCACGAAGAAATTATGGCGATTTATCGCGCTGCGATGTAATCACCTTCCCGTAACGGCTGGCAAATTGTCAGCCGTTTTTTATCAACTATCTCTGTAATCCTTGCCTGTAAATTTGTGATTGCCGTCGTAAAGCTATCACCGGCTGGCGAAGATTTCACCAACCATGTCTACCCTTGTTATACCTCACACAGCAAGGAGACTACCATGACCAACAATCCCCCTTCAGCACAGATTAAGCCCGGCGAATATGGTTTCCCCCTCAAGTTAAAAACCCGCTATGACAACTTTATCGGCGGCGAATGGGTCGCGCCCGCCGACGGCGAGTACTACCAGAACCTGACGCCAGTGACCGGGCAGCTTCTGTGCGAAGTGGCGTCTTCGGGCAAACGCGATATCGATCTGGCGCTGGATGCAGCCCATAAAGCGAAAGATAAATGGGCGCATACCTCGGTGCAGGATCGTGCGGCGATTCTGTTTAAGATTGCCGATCGGATGGAGCAAAATCTGGAACTGTTGGCGACGGCAGAAACCTGGGATAACGGCAAGCCCATTCGTGAAACCAGTGCTGCCGATGTGCCGCTGGCAATTGACCATTTCCGCTATTTCGCTTCGTGTATTCGGGCGCAGGAAGGCGGGATCAGTGAAGTGGATAGCGAAACCGTGGCTTATCACTTCCACGAACCGTTAGGTGTGGTGGGGCAAATTATCCCGTGGAACTTCCCGCTGTTGATGGCGAGTTGGAAAATGGCTCCGGCGCTGGCGGCGGGCAACTGTGTGGTGCTGAAACCGGCGCGACTCACTCCACTTTCGGTGCTGTTGCTGATGGAAATCGTGGGTGATTTACTGCCGCCAGGCGTAGTCAACGTGGTCAACGGCGCAGGTGGCGAGATTGGCGAATATCTGGCGACCTCAAAACGCATTGCTAAAGTGGCATTTACCGGCTCAACGGAAGTCGGTCAGCAGATTATGCAGTACGCTACCCAGAACATTATTCCGGTGACGCTGGAGCTGGGCGGTAAGTCGCCAAATATATTCTTTGCTGATGTCATGGATGAAGAAGATGCTTTCTTCGACAAGGCGCTGGAGGGCTTTGCATTGTTCGCCTTCAACCAGGGCGAAGTCTGTACCTGTCCGAGTCGTGCTTTAGTGCAGGAGTCTATCTACGAACGCTTTATGGAACGCGCCATCCGTCGTGTTGAAAGCATTCGTAGCGGTAACCCGCTCGACAGCGTGACGCAAATGGGCGCGCAGGTTTCTCACGGACAACTGGAAACCATCCTCAATTACATTGATATCGGTAAAAAAGAGGGTGCGGATGTGCTTACCGGCGGGCGGCGTAAGCTACTGGAAGGGGAACTGAAAGACGGCTACTACCTCGAACCGACGATCCTGTTTGGTCAGAATAATATGCGCGTCTTCCAGGAAGAGATTTTTGGCCCGGTGCTGGCGGTGACGACATTTAAGACGATGGACGAGGCGCTGGAGATTGCCAACGATACGCCATATGGCCTGGGCGCAGGCGTCTGGAGTCGTAACGGCAATCTGGCCTATAAGATGGGGCGCGGCATTCAGGCTGGGCGCGTGTGGACCAACTGTTATCACGCTTACCCGGCACATGCGGCGTTTGGCGGCTACAAGCAGTCGGGTATTGGGCGTGAAACCCATAAGATGATGCTGGAGCATTATCAGCAAACTAAGTGTCTGCTGGTGAGCTACTCGGATAAACCGTTGGGGCTGTTCTGATGTGAAAAACGGGTTGCATCGGGTATTCATTGCCTGATGCGACGCTTGCGCGTCTTATCATGCCTACATGGCTCATGCAATATATTGAATTTACATGATTTTGTAGGCCGGATAAGGCGTTCACGCCGCATCCGGCATAAGCAACGCGCACGTTATCACTATCTGCGACGCTTGCGCGTCTTATCGGTTCAAATGTTTACGTCTTGAATAGCTGAATATTTATTGAACTTAAATCGCGCTATCGTGATTGCTACCAAAACATCTGGCTCAGCGGGTGCAGGACTTTATTGGCGGGCAATGGCTGCTGGTAGATATCAATATGAATCAGTTCGAAGGTCGGGCTGAACGAATCAATATTACAATGCCGAAAGGGTTACTGAACAAGATTGATACCTACGTGCGCAATCATCCTGATTACGCCAGCAGAAGTGCGTTTCTGGCCGAAGCTGCCGGACGAGATTACCGACAGCCCAATGATCGATCGTTATGAGAGTTTTATGTTTGTCACTGGTGTGAGCTGGCGTTTTTAATTGACCAAGGAGATGTTGGATAAATTGCGTTAGCAAAATCTATATTAATCAGTTGTAATTACGGTGTCGGAGGGGTATCCGGCACCGCAATGGATTACGGCAGATAAAACACTTCTTGTAGCTCGCTACTGATCGGGCTGTTATTCGGATTAGCGGGCATAACGTCAGTCATATATTTCCACCAACGTTGGCAAACGTCAGTGCTGGCAACCGCATTCCAGCGTTCTTCAGATTCAATTTCCACGCTGGCAAACAGCAAATTTCGCGCTTTATCGAGATAGATAGCGTAGTTGTGCGCGCCGTGAGATTTCAATACCGCTTCCAGTTCCGGCCAGATCGGGTTATGCCGACGTTGATACTCGTCGTGGGCGTCGGGGTTTACCTGCATAACAAAGGCTTTGCGGATCATGTTTACTCCTTACAGCGCCAGCGCGCTAGCCAGTGGCGTAACGCCGAAACGTTTGCCGAGGGCTATCAACTCCTCACGGCCGATGGTCTGTTTCATGCCGCCCATCGAATACACTTTTACCAACACTTCCGCCGATTTTTCTGCGGTATCGATCAGGCCAAACGCTTCGTCCAGCGTCGGACCGCTGCCGAAGACGCCGTGGAATGGCCAGAGTACCAGTGAATGTTTTTGCATTTCTTGCGCGGTGGCCTGGCCGATTTCGTCCGTGCCTGGCACCATCCACGGCAGAATGCCGACACCATCCGGGAATACCACCAGGCACTCGGTGCTGCCTTCCCACAGTTGGCGGGTGAAAACAGCCGTGTCGTTTTCCAGCACATAGGTGAGGGCGATGAGGTTGGTGGCATGGCAGTGCATGATCACCCGATCTTTACCGTTGGTGGTTTTAATGCGTTCGCAGTGGGAGAGGAAATGAGCCGGAAGTTCGGAGGTCGGAACGGCTTCGTTGGTTAGCCCCCAGAGAATGTGGTAGCCCGCACCGTCGCTGTCGACTTTTACGACGCCTAAATTGGCAGCGGGATCGAGCTGGACGTTACGGAAGAATTTGCCGGAACCGGTGACGATAAACGGTGTATTTGCCAGTAAAGGCATTGGCTGACTGAGCGGGATATAGCGCGGTTGTGGATGGAAATTGTCGTGATAAGGCGCGATATCGGCGTCATCCAGGCGCAGCGTCAGGTTGCCGCCGTTGCGCTCGTCCCAACCTTTCAGCCAGGCATCGGTGGTGGCTTTGATCATTCCCTGGACAAACCAGGACTGGGTAATGTTTTGCATGTTCTGTGTTCCTGTAAATTCGGTGTTGTCGGATGCACGACCTGTAGGCCGGATAAGGCACCTGTGCCGCATCCGGCACTCAATGCCTGATACGTCTTATCAGGCATATAACTGTTGCTGACCTGTAGATCGGATAAGTCACTTGTGCCGCATTCAGCGGTATTTACCCGCGTTGACGCAAAATCGTGTTTTCATAAGCCCGCACGCTTTCCAGCCACTCGCTACCCACTGGCGTATCATGACGCTGGCAATACATTTCCCATACCGCCTGCCACGGCAACGATTTCTGCTCTTCCAGCAACGCCAGTCGCGCGGTGTAATCGCCTGCCGCTTCCAGCTTGCGCAGTTCGGCTGTCGGTTCTAACAACGCACGCAGCAGAGCTTTTTTCATATTGCGTGTACCAATGACCCACGCGGCAATGCGGTTGATGGAGGCATCAAAGAAGTCGAGGCCGATATGTACCCGGTCAAACAGGTCATGACGGACGATCTCGCTGGCGATCGCCTGGGTTTCATCATCCAGCAGCACGACGTGATCGCTGTCCCAGCGTACCGGGCGGCTGACGTGCAGCAGCAACTGCGGCACATACAACATGGCGGCGGAAATCTTGTCGGAAATGACTTCAGTCGGGTGGAAGTGTCCGGCATCCAGGCACAGCGCAGTCTGGCGGCTGGTGGCATAACCCATATAAAACTCATTAGAGCCAACCGTATAGCTCTCCGCGCCAATGCCAAACAATTTACTCTCTACGGCGTCGATATGGTGCGCCGGATCCAGCTTTTCGCTGATCACTTCATCCAGTGCTGCCAGCAAACGCTGGCGCGGGGCAAGGCGGTCAATGGTGATATCTTTCATGCCATCCGGGATCCAGATGTTCATCACTGATGGCGTGCCGAGTTGTTCACCAAAATAGGCCGAAACGCGGCGGCTGGCCTTACAATGATCAATCCAGAACTGGCGAATGCGGTCGTCGGCATGTGAGAGCGTAAAGCCATCGGCGCTTAGCGGATGCGAGAAACAGGAAGGGTTAAAATCCAGACCGAGTTGATTAGCTTTCGCCCATTCAACCCAGTTTTTGAAGTGTTCAGGTTTGATTTGGTCACGCGAGACTGGCGTGTCTGACTCCAGATAGATCGCATGTAAATTAAGCCGTTTCGGCCCCGGAATCAGCCGCATAGCCTGTTCCAAATCGGCACGCAGCTCTTCGGCATTGCGCGCTTTTCCCGGGTAGTTGCCGGTGGCCTGAATCCCTCCAGTCAGCGAACCTTCCGGGTTTTCAAAACCAGAAACATCATCGCCCTGCCAGCAGTGCATTGAAACGGGTAAGCGATCAAGTTGGCGCAGTGCCTCCTCGACATCAATCCCTACCGCCGCGAAACGCTGTTTCGCCAGTTCCCAGGCCTGTTCCAGTTGAGTGGTCATGCGCAAAGCTCCTTAGTCTGTCGTGTAGAGCGAAACTGCGCCACATAGTGGGCAATTTCACTGTCAGGATTAGGGGTAAAGGTGGTCAGATTCGCAGTGGCGCTTACCACCTGACGGAAATCATCCACATTGTTGAGTTCATCCAGCGCCATTAACTGGATGCCGATATTGCCGAGCGTTGAAGCTTCTACAGGCCCGGCGATCACCCGAGTACCGCAGGCATCGGCGCACAACTGGTTGAGTAGTGCGTTCTGGCTGCCGCCGCCGACAATATGCAGTTGCGAGAAATCTTCACCGCGTAGCTGTGCCAGTTCATGCAGCACATCGGCATACAGCACTGCCAGACTGTCGAAAATACAGCGCGCCAGTTCAGCATCACTTTCTGGGATCGGTTGCGCCGTTTCCCGACACGCAGCCTGAATTTCGCTGCACATCGCGTCAGGATTAATAAAGCGATCGTCATTGGGATTGATGATGAAGCGGCAGGCCGGAAGCGCCTGTGTCGTAGCGATAAGTACCGGGAGATCGTTGATTTGCCGCTCCTGAAGCACCCGCTGAAGCAGCCATAAGCCCATAATATTTTTCAGCACCCGATAGCGGCCTTCCGCACCGCCTTCATTGGTGATGTTGGCTGCCAGCGCCGCATCATTGGTGAATGGCGTCTGGCTTTCGAAGCCCATCAATGACCAGGTTCCGGAGGAGAGGTAAGCGGCGCGTGATCCGTTTAACGGCGAAGCGATAACCGCGCTGGCGGTATCATGGCTGGCAACGGCGACCACAGGAATTTCATTATCCTGCGGACAAATCCAGTGACCAATGACATTGCCCGGATGCGTCGGGCGGCCAAACCAGGCTTTGTTGGCACCGCTCCACGCCAGCAGGGAGTCATCCCAGTCATCGCTATTGATATTGACCAGTTGCGTGGTGGTGGCGTTTGTGTACTCCCAGTTCATCTTGCCGGTCAGGCGATAACTAAAGTAATCCGGCATTAGCAGAGCGTGAGCAATGTGTGGAATAAGTTCGGGTTGTTGCTCTGTCAGCGCACGTAGCTGATAGATCGTATTGAAGGGCAAAAACTGAATGCCGCTACGCTGATAAATATCGCGCTTTCCATATTGCTGTTGTGCCAGCGCCATCAGACCACTGGTGCGGCTATCTCGATAAGCAACAGGCAGACCCACGCGCTGACCGTGTTGGTCGAGTAGTACATAGTCCACGCCCCAGGTATCAATACCGATGCTATCGATACGAATCCCTTCCTCACAAACCTTGTTTAGCCCAAGGCGAATGGCGCTCTCAAGGCTATCCACATCCCAGGTGACATAGCCGTTCCGGTTATGCAGTCCATTGTTAAATCGGTGGATTTCACGCAGCATCAGGCTGCGACATTCACGGGAGTAACGCGCCAGCATCACGCGCCCACTGGATGCGCCGAGATCGACGGCGACACAATTGCGAAAGGTCATAATGTGATCCTGCTGAATTTCATTACGACTAGTCTAAAAAGCGCCCGAGTTCGCTACCTTCTTGTTACTGACAGGAAAATACACCACTGGCAACTAGGGAAAGATGAACGTGATAGCGTTCACAATTTTCTGAATTGTGGTGGTGTGATGTTTGCCGCATTTCCTGAAAATTCACGCTGTATCTTGAAAAATCGACATTTTTTACGAGTTTTGCCGTCAAAAATTTAAGGTAAGAACCAAACCGCTTGATTACTATTCCGCCATGTTGATGACATCAGGAGGCCAGTATGACCGTATTACAAAGTGTGGATTTTTTTCCGTCTGGTCACGCGTCCGTGGCGATAGAACCCCGGCTTCCGCAAGCTGATTTCCCTGAGCATCACCATGATTTTCATGAGATTGTGATTGTTGAATATGGCACGGGTATCCACATTTTCAATGGGCAGCCTTATACCATCTCCGGTGGCACAATCTGCTTCGTGCGCGATCATGATCGGCATTTATACGAACATACGGACAATCTGTGTTTGACCAATGTGCTGTATCGCTCACCGGATCGATTTCAGTTTCTCGCCGGGCTGCATCAGCTTCTTCCGCAAGAGCTGGACGGGCAATATCCGTCTCACTGGCGCGTGAGCCAAAGCGTATTGCAGCAGGTGCGGCAACTGGTTTCGCAACTGGAACAGCATGAAAGGGCGAGTGATTTACCCTCGAAAGCCAGTCGCGAGATTTTGTTTATGCAATTACTGCTCTTGCTGCGTAAAAACAGTTTGCAGGAGAGTATGGAAAGTCGTGAATCACGTCTGAACTTGCTCCTGGCCTGGCTGGAGGAGCATTTTGCCGACGAGGTGAATTGGGAAACGGTGGCGGATAAGTTTTCTCTGTCACTACGCACTTTGCATCGTCAGCTAAAACAGCAAACCGGTTTGACTCCCCAGCGTTACCTTAACCGTTTACGGTTGGTGAAGGCGCGTCATCTGTTACGTCATAGCGAGGCCAGCGTGACCGAAATCGCATATCGCTGCGGGTTCAGCGACAGTAACCACTTTTCGACGCTGTTTCGCCGTGAGTTTAACTGGTCACCGCGTGATATTCGCCAGGGGCGGGATGGTTTTCTGCAATAACGCGAATCTTCTCAACGTATTTCCACGCCAGATTATGAATAATCAAATGCGTTTTCTGGCTGAGGTGGCACGGTGGTTCATCAGTTAATCCTTCGCAAAAAAGATTTTTTTGCCAGCGAACAGCAGGCGGTCGCTGTTGCTGACCGTTATCCGCAGGATGTCTTTGCCGAACATACACATGATTTTTGTGAACTGGTGATCGTCTGGCGCGGTAATGGTCTGCATGTGCTCAACGATCGCCCTTATCGCATTACCCGTGGCGATCTCTTTTATATTCACGCTGATGATAAACACTCCTACGCTTCCGTTAACGATCTGGTGTTGCAGAACATTATTTATTGTCCGGAGCGACTGACGCTTAGTCTTGACTGGCAGGGGGCGATTCCGGGATTTAACGCCAGCGCAGGACAATCACACTGGCGTTTAGGTAGCGTAGGCATGGCACAGGCGCGGCAGGTTATCGGTCAGCTTGAGCACGAAAGCAGTCAGCATGCACCGTTCGCCAACGAGATGGCGGAGTTACTGTTTGGGCAGTTGGTGATGCTTTTGAAGCGTCATCGTTACACCAGTGATTCGTTGCCGCCAACATCCAGCGAAACGTTGCTGGATAAGCTGATTACCCGGCTGGCGGCCAGCCTGAAAAGTCCCTTTGCGCTGGATAAATTTTGTGATGAGGCATCGTGCAGTGAACGCGTCCTGCGTCAGCAATTTCGCCAGCAGACCGGCATGACCATCAATCAATATCTGCGGCAGGTCAGAGTGTGCCATGCGCAATATCTTCTCCAGCATAGCCGCCTGTTAATCAGTGATATCTCGACAGAATGTGGCTTTGAAGACAGCAACTACTTTTCGGTGGTGTTTACCCGGGAAACCGGGATGACGCCCAGCCAGTGGCGTCATCTCTGTTCCCAGAAAGATTAATTCGCCATGCCCATACCAACGATGTTGGCGGCGACAATAATCACCACACAGCCGAGGCTCAACACCGTTACCGGACGGCGACCCGCATTGTTCCACTCTTTCAGAACCAGACCGACGATACCGCCGCACAGAACGTAGAAACTCATATGCAGCATCCAACTGATGTAGTCATATTGCGCCGGAATGCGGGCGTGACCCCAGGCATAGAAAAAGAATTGCAGATACCACATCAAACCGCCCAGCGCCGAGAGCAATATGTTGTGAATGATCAGCGGTTTTGCCAGCGAGAAGTCGGCTTTTAGCGACAAATCTTTCACTTTTGCCAGACGAATAAAACAGAAACCGAGGTTAATAATCGCGCCGCCGCCCATGATGACAACATAGCTTGGCAGAGCGACATACAATGGATCAACACCCAACGCGGCAGCCGCTTCATGCATTGGTTTTGCGGCGTTCATCGCAAAGGACATCCCTGCAGAGAAAATGCCGCACATCACCGCCAGTACCAGCCCTTTTTTCAGGTTGAACTCTTCGGCTTTAATGCCCATTTTGCGCTCTTTCAATTGCCCAGCGCGGGTCACAATTCCCACGCCAATCAGCGCTACCAGCACGCCGAGCAACGTCATTCGCCCACCGTCGGTATTAATTAACACATCGAAATTGCCGTTGATAATTGGCGTCATCAGTGTACCGACGATCAACGTAATGCCAATGGCGATACCTATCCCCATCGACATGCCGAGATAACGCATGGTCAGGCCGTAGTTGATATTACCAATCCCCCACATTGCGCCAAACAAAAATACCGGCAGCAAGGTAGAGAGGCTGAACGAGCTATAATATGCCCAGAAATCAGGTAGTAGCATGGCGCTGATAGCCCACGGCAGAATAATCCACGAGACAATTCCACCGACTGACCACATGGTTTCCCATGACCATTTTTTTACTTTTTTGAACGGAGCGTAAAAACAGGCTGCACTGGCCGCGCCGATCAAATGCCAAAAAATCCCCATCGTAATCGCGTTACTCATTTTCTTATCCTCATCATTTTTCGTCGCGTCACATCTCCGACGAGATGAGTGTAAAAATCGTGCTGTCGATTAACCTTTCGCCTGTTGCCGCCGTTGCCGATTTACTGGCAATCACGGCATTAAGTGGGTGATTTGGCTCACATCTCTGGCATTTTCCTGCAAAACCATATCCTTACGAAAAGTACGGCATTGATAATCATTTTCAATATCATTTAATTAACTATAATGAACCAACTGCTTACGCGGCATTAACAATCGGCCGCCCGACAATACTGGAGATGAATATGAGCTACACCCTGCCATCCCTGCCGTATGCTTACGATGCCCTGGAACCGCACTTCGATAAGCAGACCATGGAAATCCACCACACCAAACACCATCAGGCCTACGTCAACAACGCTAACGCGGCGCTGGAAAGCCTGCCAGAATTTGCCAACCTGCCGGTTGAAGAGTTGATCACTAAGCTGGATCAACTGCCAGCAGACAAGAAAACCGTTTTGCGCAACAACGCAGGCGGCCATGCTAACCACAGCCTGTTCTGGAAAGGCCTGAAAAAAGGCACCACCCTGCAGGGCGATCTGAAAGCGGCTATCGAACGTGATTTCGGTTCCGTTGATAACTTCAAAGCAGAATTTGAGAAAGCGGCAGCTTCCCGCTTTGGTTCCGGCTGGGCATGGCTGGTGCTGAAAGGCGATAAACTGGCGGTGGTTTCTACTGCTAACCAGGACTCCCCGCTGATGGGCGAAGCTATCTCTGGCGCTTCCGGCTTCCCTGTTCTGGGTCTGGATGTGTGGGAACACGCTTACTACCTGAAATTCCAGAACCGCCGTCCGGACTACATTAAAGAGTTCTGGAACGTGGTGAACTGGGACGAAGCAGCGGCACGTTTCGCCGCGAAAAAATAATCGCATATTGCCTGCTGCAATGAGGCGTTAACGCCATTTGCCAGCATAAAAAACAAACCATCGCAGATAGCGGTGGTTTTTTTGTGATCAATTTCAAAATAAAAACAATGATCCTATAAAAATAAAACAACGTTTCAATTGGTGTGGTTTTGATCACTTTTATTGCTCTGTTGAATGTCTATCTTCGTTTCCATCAACACTGATGCACCGTGAAGGACGTATGCATCAGCCTATAAAAATATGCCGATAGGTGATGAAAATGCAGATAAAACGCACGATAGAGAAAATCCCAGGGGGGATGATGCTCATCCCGTTGTTCCTTGGCGCACTGTGTCACACCTTCTCGCCAGGGGCGGGAAAATACTTTGGCTCATTCACTAACGGGATGATTACCGGCACGGTGCCGATTCTGGCGGTGTGGTTTTTCTGCATGGGGGCGTCGATCAAATTAAGCGCGACGGGAACGGTGTTGCGTAAATCCGGCACGTTGGTGGTAACCAAAATTGCTGTTGCATGGGTGGTTGCGGCAATTGCCTCGCGCATTATTCCCGAACATGGCGTTGAAGTCGGATTCTTTGCCGGACTTTCAACGCTGGCGCTGGTGGCGGCAATGGATATGACCAACGGCGGGCTTTACGCTTCGATCATGCAACAGTATGGCACCAAAGAAGAGGCCGGGGCGTTTGTGTTGATGTCGCTGGAGTCCGGGCCGCTCATGACGATGATTATTCTGGGAACCGCCGGAATTGCCTCGTTCGAACCGCATGTTTTTGTCGGTGCGGTATTACCGTTCCTCGTAGGCTTTGCGTTAGGGAATCTTGACCCTGAGTTGCGAGAATTTTTCAGCAAAGCAGTCCAGACGCTGATCCCGTTCTTTGCCTTTGCATTGGGCAATACCATTGATTTAACCGTGATTGCTCAGACTGGTTTGCTGGGGATCTTGCTGGGTGTGGCGGTGATTGTCGTGACCGGTATTCCATTGATTATTGCTGATAAGTTGATTGGTGGTGGCGATGGTACTGCCGGAATTGCGGCTTCCAGTTCTGCCGGTGCTGCGGTGGCTACGCCGGTACTGATTGCAGAAATGATCCCGGCCTTTAAACCTATGGCTCCAGCAGCAACCTCACTGGTGGCAACGTCGGTGATTGTGACTTCGATTCTGGTGCCGATTTTGACTTCTGTCTGGTCGCGTAAAGTTAAAGCCAGAGTGGCGAAGATCGAAATATTAGGTGCGGTGAAATAATCCCCCATCCATTTAAATCAAGGGGCCGGATGGTTTGTCGTCATCCGGCTTCTTGCGTTATCTGACAAAGACCTCGTCAATTGTTCGACATTCACTTTCGCTTAACTCGCCACCCGCATTGCGTGATACTCCAGTGCAATAACCAAACTTACGCGATACCACCGTCTTGATAGTAGTGACAAAATCCTCACCAATGGCGTAGATGGACATATAAGTGCCAATCTGTTGCTGAATCTCTTGTAAAGCCGCCAGGTCGCCGCGTTTGAAGGCTTCACGGGCTTCGACAAACAGTTCCGGCATAACGTTGTTCAGGCCGGATATTATCCCCGCGCCACCGGCTAGCAGATTAGGAATGTAATACTCGTCATAGCCCGAAAGTACAGCAAAATCAGAACGAACAGACTGTGTTGCCTGAATCATGCTGCGGGTGTGTGATTGGCAATCGACAGTGTCTTTAATCCCGGCAAAGTGAGGAAATTCACTCGCCAGCGTGGCGGCCAGGTCTGGGGTTAAATCACAACCGGTCCGCGCCGGGAAGTTATATGCGAACCATTTTCCCCGTAACTCGCGACCCAGATGGCGGAAATAGCTTAATAATTGCTTCGCCGTCTGGCCGTAGTAGTAAGGCGGCAGGATCATCACTGCATCATAGCCTGTGCGATACGCTTCTTGTGCCATCACCAGTACATCGTGAGTGCAGGTGGAAGAAACGTTAGCGACCATTTTTAATGTGCTCATGGTACGCGCCTCGCGGATAAGCATGAGTCTCTCTTCGAGGGTGAAAGAGGCAAATTCACCAATGCTGCCCATCAGCAATATCACATCAATGTTGGCTTCCGTTAATCGCTGCAGATGTCGCTTCAGCCCGTTAAGATCCACATTACCGTCTTTATCCATTGGCGTAATGGAAGGACACCAGACGCCAGAAAACTGTGTTTGCTCGGTCACGTTGAACACTCCTTATAATGAAATGGCGTTTCAAATTCATCTCATTGATAACATTTCTAAGGCGTCATCATGTGAACCGTGCTCTCATTTTGCGCGCCTGACGTAAAATAAATATGGTCTAATGGGGAAATTTCTCGGTGGAGAGGGAACAGATGCGATATCCAGTTGATGTATACGCAGGCAAGGTTCGGGAATATCCGGAAAGCCGTCCAAGTGCGATTGCGAAAATCCAGGTCGATGGCGAGTTGATGTTGACAGAGCTGGGGCTGGAAGGTGACGAGCAGGCAGAGAAGAAAATTCATGGCGGACCAGACAGGGCGCTGTGTCACTATCCTCGTGAACATTATCTTTATTGGGCGCGGGAATTTCCGGAACAGGCGGATTTGTTTGTTGCGCCTGCGTTTGGTGAAAACCTCTCAACCGACGGTCTGACGGAAAGCAATGTTTATATTGGCGATATTTTCCGCTGGGGCGAGGCTTTGATTCAGGTTACCCAACCGCGGTCACCGTGCTTTAAACTCAATTATCATTTTGACATCAGCGATATGGCGCAGTTGATGCAAAATGCCGGAAAAACTGGCTGGTTATATAGCGTGATTGCGCCGGGGTTGATATCTGCAGATGCGCCGCTGGAGTTGGTTTCCCGCGTCAGTGATGTCACCGTGCAGGAGGCAATAGCCATTGCGTGGCATATGCCGTTTGATGATGAGCAGTATCACCGTTTACTCTCCGCTGCCGGGCTGTCGAAAAGCTGGACGCGGACGATGCAGAAGCGCCGACTTAGCGGCAAGATTGAAGATTTTTCGCGGCGTTTGTGGGGAAAATAAAAAGCGGAGAGTAGGCCTGATAAGACGCAACCAGCGTCGCATCAGGCATCCGCTCAAATGCCGGATGCGGCGTAAACGCCTTATCCGGCTTATAAAAGCTGCCTGCGCGGTGTTTAGCTCCGCTTATACAGCGGCAGCCAAATTACCAGCCGTAAACCGCCCAGCGGACTGTCTTCAGCTTTCACCCAACCACGGTGCTGCTGGATGGCGGTTTCGACAATCGCCAGCCCCAGACCCGTACCGCCAGATTCACGATCGCGCGCTTCATCGGTGCGATAAAACGGACGGAAAATCTGTTCGCGATCTTCCGGGCTAACGCCAGGACCATCGTCATCCACCGTAATGGTGATACCGTCTTTATCTACCGCGAAGCCCACTTCAATCTTCGTATGGGAATAACGCAGGGCATTACGGACAATGTTTTCCAGCGCACTTTCCAGGGCATTTGGGTTGCCGTACAGCGGCCACGGCCCTGGCGGGAAGTTAACGGTAAACGACTTGCCCATCTGCTCCGCTTCGAACGCTGCGTTATCCAGCACTTCGCTCCACAACTGGTTGGCTTTGATGGTCTCGCTTACCAGCGCGTTTTTCTGCTGATTACGTGACATCACCAACAGGTCGTTGATCATGCTGTCCAGACGTTGTGCTTCGGTTTCAATGCGCTCCAGTTCCTTACTTTCGCCACTACGACGGCGTAGTAACGCCGTACCCAGTTGCAGACGCGTCAGCGGCGTGCGCAGCTCGTGAGAGATATCAGAAAGCAGGCGCTGCTGGGAGGTCATCATGCGTTCCAGCGCAGTCACCATCTGGTTAAAACTGGCACCTGCGGCAAGAAATTCTTGTGGCCCCGCTTCCAGTTCCGGGTGCTGACGTAAGTTTCCCTGAGCGACTTCATCGGCAGCGTTTTTCAGCTTGCGCGCCGGTTTTGCCAGACTCCAGGCCAACCACAACAGCAACGGCGTACTGACCAACATGGTGACAATTAACAGTAATAGCGGGCGGTCAAACAGTAAGTTGATGAAATCGGATTGAGAACTGCTGGCCGGGCGAATCAGATAGAGCTGGTAATTATCTTCACCGTCGCGCACAGAGAACGGCCCGACCAGTTCCACGCGACCATACTTTTTCTTCTGCGGGTGATCGGCGTTATCCGCCTGACCAATAAAGTTGCGAATGATCTGCATTTCGCTGCGTTCAGCACCGATCACGCGGCCTTCGGTGGTTACCAGTAATAAACGCTGACCAGGTGGTGCCCATTTATCAATGGCACGGAACAGGCGACGCCACCACATTAAATCGTTGGGGGGATCGTTCGCCAGTTCCGCTTCGACATGCTGCTCAATCATCAGCCCCTGACGCTGTTCGCTATCCAGAAGCTCGGTCATCTGGCGTGAATCGAGCTTGGGTAACATCAAAACCAGCATCAACACCAGCGCCAGCGTCAGCCAGAAGATGGCGAAGATGCGCGCGGTTAAACTGCCTATCATGAAGCAGAAACCATCAGATAGCCGCGACCACGCAACGTTTTAAACCACGGATGCCCGTCTTTGCGATCCGGCAGCTTACGGCGTAGGTTGGAGATGTGCATATCGATAGCACGGTCGAAAGGCGTCAGGCGTTTGCCCAGCACTTCCTGGCTTAAATGCTCGCGAGAAACTACCTGGCCCAGATGCTGCGCCAGCAAATAGAGCAGGGTAAATTCAGTACCGGTTAACTCCAGCGTTTGTCCGTCGAAGCTGGCTTCCTGACGACCTGGATTCAGCACTAACGCATCTACTTCCAGCGTCGGTGAACCGTTGTCGCTATTTTGCTGTTGCTCGCTCCAGTGCGAACGGCGCAGGATCGCGCGAATACGTGCAACCAGCTCACGATCATTAAACGGTTTCGGGAGATAGTCATCCGCGCCCAGCTCAAGGCCAAGAACGCGATCAAGTTCACTGCCGCGCGCTGTTAACATAATGACAGGCGTCTGGTGTGTCTGGCGAAGTGCCTTCAATGTATCGATACCATTTTTCTTCGGCATCATCACATCAAGCAAAAGTAAATCAATGCTGTCGTCCAGAAGATCAAGCGCCTGTTCTCCATCATGGGCAACAATCACGTCGAAACCTTCCATCTCGAGCAGTTCCTTTAACAGGGACGTTAGCTCTCGGTCATCATCAACTAACAAGATTTTATTCATTCTTTAATTACCTCCGAGGCAGAAATTACGTCATCAGACGTCGCTAATCCATGACTTTACGTTGTTTTACACCCCCTGACGCATGTTTGCAGCCTGAATCGTAAACTCTCTATCGTTGAATCGCGACAGAAAGATTTTGGGAGCAAATGATGCGCATAGTTACCGTTGCCGTCATGGCCTCAACGCTGGCAGTCAGTTCACTAAGCCACGCTGCTGAAGTCGGTTCAGGCGATAACTGGCATCCGGGCGAAGAACTTGCGCAGCGCAGTACGCAGAGCCATATGTTCGACGGCATAAGTTTAACCGAACATCAGCGTCAGCAGATGCGAGATCTTATGCAACAGGCCCGGCACGAACAGCCTCCTGTTAATGTTAGCGAAGTGGAGACAATGCATCGCCTTGTCACCGCAGAAAATTTTGATGAAAACGCTGTGCGCGCTCAGGCAGAAAAAATGGCGAAAGAGCAGATCGCTCGCCAGGTTGAGATGGCTAAAGTCCGCAACCAAATGTATCACCTGTTAACGCCGGAGCAGCAAGCGGTTTTAAACGAGAAACATCAACAGCGAATGGAGCAGTTGCGCGACGTGACGCAATGGCAAAAAAGTTCATCGTTGAAGCTATTGAGTAGTAGCAACTCACGTTCCCAGTAGTAAACCCTGTTTTCCTTGCCATAGACACCATCCCTGTCTTCCCCCACATGATGTGGGGGTTTTTTTTATCCTCAATTTGCCTGTTGCTTAATGCATTGCAGATGATTTGCTTCCGTTATACTACCGTCAGTTGATAGCGGGAGTATTTATGAATCAATCTTATGGACGGCTGGTCAGCCGGGCGGCGATTGCTGCGACGGCGATGGCTTCGCTGCTATTGCTGATTAAAATTTTTGCATGGTGGTATACCGGTTCGGTGAGTATTCTCGCCGCGCTTGTCGACTCGTTGGTGGATATTGGTGCGTCACTGACCAATTTATTGGTGGTGCGTTATTCGTTGCAACCGGCGGATGACGAACATACTTTTGGTCATGGTAAAGCGGAATCCCTGGCTGCGTTGGCGCAAAGTATGTTTATCTCTGGTTCGGCGTTGTTTTTGTTTTTAACCGGGATCCAACATCTGATTTCACCGACGCCAATGAATGATCCAGGTGTCGGTATTATCGTCACAATTGTCGCGTTAGTTTGCACCATCGTTCTTGTCTCGTTTCAGCGTTGGGTGGTTCGCCGTACACAAAGTCAGGCGGTGCGTGCAGATATGCTCCATTATCAGTCTGATGTTATGATGAACGGCGCGATTTTGCTGGCACTTGCATTATCCTGGTACGGCTGGCATAGCGCAGATGCCCTGTTTGCTTTGGGTATTGGCATCTATATTTTATATAGTGCGTTACGCATGGGGTATGAGGCGGTACAGTCATTGCTGGATCGCGCGTTACCCGATGAGGAGCGGCAGGAAATTATTGATATCGTGACTTCCTGGCCGGGAGTAAGCGGCGCTCACGATCTTCGCACGCGGCAGTCAGGGCCGACTCGCTTTATTCAGATTCATTTGGAAATGGAAGACTCTCTGCCTCTGGTTCAGGCGCATATGGTGGCTGATCAGGTAGAGCAGGCTATTTTACGGCGTTTTCCAGGCTCGGATGTCATTATTCATCAGGACCCTTGTTCCGTCGTGCCCAGGGAAGGTAAACGGTTTGAGCTATCATAATGCTTGCGAAAAGAGAGCCAGACCCGCATTTTGTGTATAAATTACCGCCATTTGGCCTGACCTGAATCAATTCAGCAGGCAGTGGTTGTTATACTATCTGCATATTCGTTTGGTGTTCGATATGCAGAATCGACTTCCGGCAACAGATTTCATTTTGCATTCCAAAGTTCAGAGGTAGTCATGATTAAGAAAATCGGTGTGTTGACAAGTGGCGGTGATGCGCCTGGCATGAACGCAGCAATCCGTGGTGTCGTACGTGCGGCGCTGTCGGAAGGTCTGGAAGTCATGGGGATTTATGACGGCTATCTGGGCCTGTATGAAGACCGTATGGTTCAGCTTGACCGTTACAGTGTGTCTGACATGATCAACCGTGGTGGTACATTCCTCGGTTCTGCGCGCTTCCCTGAATTCCGCGACGAAAACATCCGCGCGGTGGCTATCGAAAACCTGAAAAAACGTGGCATCGATGCGCTGGTTGTTATCGGCGGTGACGGTTCCTACATGGGGGCAATGCGTCTGACCGAAATGGGTTTCCCATGCATTGGTCTGCCAGGCACCATCGACAACGATATCAAAGGTACTGACTACACCATCGGTTTCTTCACTGCACTGAGCACTGTTGTAGAAGCGATCGACCGTCTGCGTGATACATCTTCTTCTCACCAGCGTATTTCAGTGGTGGAAGTAATGGGTCGTTACTGTGGCGACCTGACTCTGGCTGCAGCAATCGCCGGTGGTTGTGAATTTGTTGTTGTACCGGAAGTCGAATTCAGCCGTGAAGATCTGGTAAACGAAATCAAAGCGGGTATTGCGAAAGGTAAGAAACACGCGATTGTGGCGATCACTGAACACATGTGCGATGTCGATGAACTGGCGCATTTCATCGAGAAAGAAACCGGTCGTGAAACTCGTGCAACCGTGCTGGGCCACATCCAGCGTGGTGGTTCTCCGGTGCCTTATGACCGTATTCTGGCTTCCCGTATGGGCGCATATGCGATTGATCTGCTGCTGGCAGGCTACGGTGGTCGTTGCGTAGGTATTCAGAACGAACAACTGGTTCACCATGACATCATCGACGCTATCGAAAACATGAAGCGTCCGTTCAAAGGTGATTGGCTGGACTGCGCGAAAAAACTGTATTAATGATATCGGGAAAAGGCAGATTTCTTTTGCCTGAAACCGATGACAAAAGCAAAAATGCCTGATGCGCTTCGTTTATCAGGCCTATATGAATTCTGCAATTTATTGAATTTGCAAATTTTTGTAGGCCGGATAAGGCGGTTACGCCGCATCCGGCATGAACAAGCGTACATTGTCAGCAATTTGAGGCGGATTCATTCCGCCTTTTTTACTCCCCCATATATACCCTCAGGTTATATCCAATCTTTTTTTATTCTTTAATGTTTGATTCACGTTCTGGCACGCTTTGCTTATCACAACACAACATAAGAGAACCGGGCGATGAACAAGTGGGGCGTAGGGTTTACATTTTTGCTGGCGGCGACCAGCGTTATGGCAAAGGATATTCAGCTTCTTAACGTTTCGTATGATCCTACGCGCGAGTTGTACGAACAATACAACAAAGCGTTCAGTGCCCACTGGAAGCAGCAAACGGGCGATAACGTAGTGATTCGTCAGTCGCACGGCGGCTCAGGTAAACAGGCAACGTCGGTGATTAACGGCATAGATGCTGATGTAGTGACGCTGGCGCTGGCTTACGACGTGGATGCGATTGCTGAACGTGGTCGAATTGATAAAAACTGGATCAAACGTCTGCCGGATAACTCCGCGCCGTACACCTCCACCATTGTCTTCCTGGTGCGCAAGGGTAATCCGAAGCAAATCCATGACTGGAACGACCTGGTTAAGCCCGGTATTTCAGTGATCACGCCTAACCCGAAAAGCTCTGGTGGCGCACGCTGGAACTACCTGGCAGCGTGGGGATACGCGCTGCATCACAATAATAACGATCAAGCGAAAGCACAGGATTTCGTGCGGTCGTTGTATAAAAACGTTGAAGTTCTGGATTCCGGCGCGCGTGGCTCTACTAATACTTTCGTCGAACGTGGTATTGGTGATGTGCTGATAGCCTGGGAAAACGAAGCACTGCTGGCAACGAATGAATTGGGGAAAGATAAATTCGAAATCGTCACGCCGAGCGAGTCTATTCTCGCGGAACCGACGGTGTCGGTTGTCGATAAAGTGGCGGAGAAAAAAGGCACCAAAGAGATCGCAGAAGCCTACCTGAAATATCTCTATACCCCAGAAGGTCAGGAGATTGCAGCCAAAAACTATTACCGTCCGCGCGATCCGGAGATAGCGAAAAAATATGAAAACGCTTTTCCGAAGCTGAAATTGTTTACCATCGATGAAGAGTTTGGCGGCTGGACGAAGGCGCAAAAAGAGCATTTTTCTAACGGTGGTATGTTCGACCAAATCAGCAAACGTTAATTTTGTTGAAGGTAACCAGGCCCGGAGGCATCTTGCGACCGGGTTTTTTATTTGTCACGATTTTGCGTTACCCTTGCATCTCTTTGAGGTACAGGGAAAAAACGATGAAAAAAACGGTTATTTTCATTTTGGTGATGATAGTTATCGCCGTTGCTGCGGGTTTCGGCTACTGGAAATTTACCGGTGATTCGGAGGTATTACGTAAGATTGTCCTTGAGCAATGTTTGCCCAATCAGCAGCAAAACCAAAACCCTTCGCCATGTGTGGAGGTAAAACCTAATGCCGGGTATGTGGTTTTAAAAGACATTAACGGCCCACTGCAATATCTGTTGATGCCAACGTATCGTATTAACGGTACTGAAAGCCCTTTGTTGACCGATCCTTCAACGCCTAACTTCTTTTGGTTGGCCTGGCAGGCGCGTGATTTTATGAGCCAAAAATACGGTCAGCAGATTCCCGATCGTGCGGTATCTCTGGCGATTAACTCCCGCACCGGGCGCACGCAAAATCATTTTCATATTCATATTTCTTGTATTCGTCCAGATGTACGCGAACAACTGGATAACAATCTGGCGAACATCAGTAGTCGTTGGTTGCCGCTGCCGGGCGGATTACAGGGGCATGAATACCTGGCGCGTCGGGTAACTGAAAGCGAATTAGTACAACGTAGTCCGTTTATGATGTTAGCGGAAGAAGTGCCTGGGGCACGGGAACATATGGGAAGTTACGGGCTGGCGATGGTACGACAGAGTGATAACTCGTTTGTATTGCTGGCGACGCAACGAAATCTCCTGACGCTGAATCGTGCTTCAGCCGAGGAAATTCAGGATCATCAGTGTGAGATTTTGCGTTAAGGCGAGTTAAGTGCCGGATGTGATATCCGGCACCTGTCAGACTTAAGCCTGTTTAGCGGCTTCTGCAGCTTTAACGATCACTGCGAAGGCGTCGGCTTTCAGAGAAGCACCGCCAACCAGTGCGCCGTCGATGTCCGGCTGAGCGAACAGTTCGGCGGCGTTAGAGGCGTTTACAGAACCGCCGTACTGGATGATCACTTGTTCAGCGATGTTAGCGTCAACTTTAGCGATGTGATCACGGATGAATTTGTGAACAGCCTGAGCCTGCGCTGGAGTTGCAGATTTGCCAGTACCGATTGCCCATACGGGTTCGTAAGCGATTACTGCACCTTCGAATGCAGCAGCCCCCTGAGTTTTCAGCACCGCGTCGATCTGACGTGCGCACACTTCTTCAGTTTTGCCCGCTTCGTTTTCAGCTTCGGTTTCACCGATGCACAGAACCGGAGTCAGACCCTGCTCTTTCAGCACAGCGAATTTTTTCGCGATCAGTTCGTCAGACTCTTTGTGGTAAGTACGACGTTCAGAGTGACCGATGATGATGTACTGTGCGCCGATGTCTTTCAGCATAGCGGCAGAGGTTTCACCGGTGAATGCGCCGGACAGGTTCAGATCCACGTTCTGCGCGCCCAGCATGATGTGGCTGCCTTCAGCTTCACGCTTCGCCATATCGATGTACATTTCCGGTGGTGCGATTGCAACCGCACAGCCAGCAACACCTGCCAGCTCTTTACGCAGGTTAGAAACCAGCTCGTGAACCATGTGGCGGCTGCCGTTCAGTTTCCAGTTACCCATCACTAAAGGATGTCGCATTTTAATTCTCCACGCTTATAAGCGAATAAAGGAAGATGGCCGCCCCGCAGGGCAGCAGGTCTGTGAAACAGTATAGAGATTCATCGGCACAAAGGCTTTGCTTTTTGTCATTTATTCAACCCTTCAAGCGATTCAGATAGCGCCAGCTTAATCGGTTCAACAGCGAAGGTTAGCCCTTTTTCGCCGTTGTCCGCGACAACATAGCGCAATGCGCCTTCTGTCTCGGTGTAATAACGTTTGTTTTTCCCCGCAGTAAGGAGTGATTGCAGCTTTTTTTGGCTCTGTGTTTTGGTCATCAGCGGGGTAAGCGTGCGGATCATTGCCGCCATGTATTCCTGGGCTTTTGCTTTAGCGGCTTTTTGCTCTGGTCCCTGGATTGGTAGCCAGGTAATTTGAATACTTTTGATTTTTAAAGTGCCGCGCTCCAGCGCCGTAGAGGCATACAAGTTCTCGTTAATTTTACTGGCGGCGCGAGTCAGGTTGGCTTTGTCGGGGCTGCTGTCGATGGCGCGAAATTCGTTCAGTGGCAGATTGGGATTCTGGCTGTTAAAGTCTTCTCGAAACTGGCTGATGGAGAGATCGAAAGTGGGGGCACCAGCCAGCAGGTAGGGCGCTGTCGTTGCCGTGCCAGGCGATTGTGCGTGCACCGTTGCACTAACGGATAACACAACAGATAAGAGAAAAAACAGTGAACACCCTGACTTCATCGGCAGTACCTTTTGTTATGACTGGGTTCGATTAAAACGATATCTGTCGCCCTTGTCAAAAGGGTAGAATCCTGGAAAAGACAACCATCAAGGAACTTACATGACCATACAGCAATGGTTATTCTCGTTTAAAGGGCGTATTGGACGCCGTGATTTCTGGATTTGGATTGGCCTCTGGATCGTTGGGATGCTGGTGCTTTTCTCACTGGCAGGTAAAAAATTACTCGATATCCAGACCGCCGCGTTTTGCCTTGTGTGCCTGTTATGGCCGACAGCGGCAGTGACGGTGAAACGGCTGCACGATCGCGGCCGTTCTGGCGCATGGGCATTTTTGATGATTGTAGCGTGGATGCTTCTGGCGGGTAACTGGGCGATTTTACCGGGCGTCTGGCAATGGGCGGTAGGGCGTTTTATTCCGACGTTGATTCTGGTGATGATGCTTATTGATCTTGGCGCATTTGTCGGCACGCAAAGCGCAAATAAATACGGAAAAGACACCCAGGACGTAAAGTATAAGTCCGAGAATAAATCAAGCCATTAGTCCTTAATATATCTCTTATTGCTATTTTTATCCGGGTTCGTTATTTCCACGTTGCAAATGACGATGCCCGGAAAATCTTCTTCATTTCCTCATCTTAAGCAATATCAAAAAAAATGGTAATCCATAAGATCATTACTTGTTTGTTCTTCTCTTAACGGCGCATTATTCTTAAGTGGCAATCGACAGAGAGGCGAATATACAGAGGTGCCCTATGAAAGATGTCGTAGATAAATGCAGTACTAAAGGATGTGCGATTGATATCGGTACGGTTATTGATAACGATAACTGTACCAGCAAACTTTCGCGCTTTTTTGCCACCCGCGAAGAAGCAGAGTCCTTTATGACTAAACTGAAAGAGCTTGCTGCTGCCGCATCCTCTGCGGATGAAGGGGCCAGCGTGGCTTATAAGATTAAAGATCTGGAGGGGCAGGTTGAGCTTGATGCGGCCTTCACCTTCTCATGCCAGGCCGAGATGATTATTTTTGAGTTATCACTGCGTTCACTTGGTTAATGGAGTTAAACATGGCTTATAAACACATTGGCGTGGCAATTTCCGGGAATGAAGAAGATGCCTTACTGGTGAACAAAGCCCTGGATCTCGCCAGACATAACGATGCCCACCTGACGTTAATTCATATCGATGATGGCTTAAGCGAGTTGTATCCGGGTATCTACTTTCCGGCAACAGAAGATATTCTTCAACTGTTGAAAGATAAGTCGGATAACAAACTGTATAAACTGACGAAAAATATTCAGTGGCCGAAGACGAAACTGCGCATTGAGCGCGGAGAAATGCCAGAAACACTACTGGAAATTATGCAAAAAGAGCAGTGCGACCTCCTTGTCTGTGGTCATCACCACTCGTTTATCAACCGTTTGATGCCAGCATATCGCGGAATGATCAATAAGTTGAATGCGGATCTACTCATCGTGCCGTTTATCGATAAGTAACCGCTTACCAGTAATGCTCCGCTGTCATGTGGCCCGGTCGACGACGTAAATGTTTCGTCATCTGCCGGGTCTCTTTCAGCAGTTGCTGCGTATCACGCACCATCTGCGGATTGCCACACAGCATCACATGGCTGGTCTCTTTGTTCATTGGCAGGCCAACCGCATTTTCCAGTTCACCACTTTCAATCAACGCCGGTATCCGGCCGGTAAGTGAACCCGCTACCGTTTCCCGGCTGACCACCGTCTGAATGCGCAGTTTTCCCTCGTAGCGTTTTTCCAGTTCCTGCATAAGAGGCAAATAGCTTAAGTCGGCGGCATAACGTGCGGCGTGAACCAGTACCAGATTTTTGAAGCGATCTAAATCTTTGCCCAATTGTAGAATCGATAAATAGGGGCCAATCGCCGTACCGGTCGCCAGCATCCAAAGTGTTTCGCAATCCGGCACTTCATCCAGCACAAAGAACCCTGCCGCCTCGCTAACGACCTGCACTTCGTCACCCGGTTTTAGCGCCGCCAGTCGCGGGCTTAATTTGCCATCGGGGACGGTGACCAGATAAAACTCCAGATCGGGATTGTCGGGCGAGTTCACATAGGAGTAGGCACGCTGAACGCGTTCGCCATCAATTTCAAGGCCAAGTTTGGTGAATTGCCCGGCGGTAAACGGAAGCACGGGAGCGTGAACGGTGAGACTAAACAGGGCGTCGGTCCAGTTCTGCACTTTAGTGACTTTGCCTGTTACCCAATCAGCCATGTTTCTCTCCTGTTTTGATTGACTTGCCTTATCTTCGTTCTCCGAACAAAAAAATTCCAGTCCCGAAGGACTGGAAGGCTCAATCGATCAAATCGATCAGAGAATATGCACCTGCATTTCCGGGTCTTTACGATCCAGATAATGAATCGACTGAATGCGACGAATGGTACGTGACTTACCACGGATCAGCAGCGTTTCAGTGGTGGCAATATTGCCTTTGCGGCTAATCCCTTCCAGCAGATCGCCTTTGGTGATGCCGGTGGCAGAGAAGATGACGTTATCGCTACGCGCCATATCGCCCAGACGCAGCACTTTACCGGCTTCAATACCCATTGCTTTGCAGCGTGCCAGTTCCTGTTCGCCAATGCGGCGATTTTCCAGGTTATCACCTTTGACATCATGGCGTGCCAGCAGACGGCCGTTCATATCGCCATCTAATGCACGGATCACCGCCGCAGAAACCACACCTTCTGGCGCACCGCCAATGCCGTACAGCACATCAACTTCGCTATCCGGCATACAGGTAAGAATGGAGGCGGCGACGTCGCCATCCGGAATAGCAAACACGCGCACGCCGAGTTGTTGCATTTCTGCGATAACCGCGTCGTGGCGTGGTTTCGCCAGAATCGTTACCGTCAGTTCGCTTAACGGTTTGCCGAGTGCCGTTGCAACATTGCGCAGGTTATCCGCCAGCGGCAGATTCAGGTCGATGACGCCTTTGGCACCAGGTCCGACGATCAACTTCTCCATATACATATCCGGTGCATTGAGGAAGCAGCCTTTATCGCCTACAGCCAGCACTGCCAGCGCGTTAGCCTGGCCCATCGCTGTCATTCGCGTACCTTCAATCGGATCCACAGCAATATCCACCGCATCACCGCGACCAGTACCGACTTTTTCACCAATGTAGAGCATCGGCGCTTCGTCGATTTCACCTTCACCAATGACGATGGTGCCGTCAATGTTGACCTGGTTGAGCATGATACGCATGGCATTTACTGCCGCACCGTCAGCGGTATTTTTATCGCCGCGTCCTAACCATTTGTAGCCAGCCAGCGCCGCAGATTCAGTGACGCGGGAAAATTCGATGGCAAGTTCTCGTCTCATAGCAAACTCTAAGCAGTAAGGAATGGCGCGAAGTGTAGCACAGGGGAGGGGGCGGATTATTGATGTGTGCGGGGATTGCCCCCGCACGGAGCCATAGTCTGCGACATGCCGGATGCGGCGTGAACGCCTTATCCGGCCTACACAAAATGGCATCGGTTCGTAGGCCTGATAAGACGCGTCAGCGTCGCATCAGGCAATCAGCATCAGGCAATCGGTCAGATGCCTGACATTACTCCTCGTGTTCTTCCCACGCCATCGCACGTTTAACCGCTTTTTTCCAGCCTGCGTAACGGTAATTACGCTCGGTAGTTTCGATGCCTGGACGGAACTCGCGTTCAATCACCGCTTTCTCTTGCAGTTCGTCGAGATTTTGCCAGAAGCCAACCGCCAGACCGGCGAGATACGCCGCACCTAAGGCGGTAACTTCGCGAACTTCCGGACGCTCAACGCGAGTGCCAAGAATGTCCGACTGGAACTGCATCAGGAAGTTATTCGCCACCGCGCCGCCGTCCACGCGCAGGGCGTGCAGGCGAATACCGGAGTCAGCCTGCATTGCTTCCAGCACATCGCGCGTCTGATAGGCAATGGATTCCAGTGTCGCGCGGATAATGTGATTAGCGTTCACGCCACGAGTCAAACCGAAAATCGCCCCGCGCGCATACGGATCCCAGTACGGCGCACCCAGCCCGGTAAACGCCGGAACCACATATACGCCGTTGGTGTTTTGTACTTTGGTTGCAAAATATTCGGAATCGTCGGCGTCGCTAATCAACTTCATTTCATCACGCAGCCACTGAATGGATGCCCCCGCCATAAACACCGCACCTTCCAGCGCATAGTTCACTTCCCCGCCTGGGCCACAGGCGATGGTGGTCAGCAGGCCGTTTTCTGATTTCACCGCTTTATCGCCGGTGTTCATCAGCATAAAGCAGCCGGTGCCGTAGGTATTCTTCGCCATCCCTTCTTTCACGCACAACTGACCGAATAGCGCCGCCTGCTGATCACCCGCGATCCCAGCGATCGGAATACGAGTGCCGCCTTTGCCGCCAATGTTGGTCTGGCCGTACACTTCAGAAGAGCGACGCACTTCTGGCAGCATCTCGCGCGGGATATCCAGCGCGTCGAGCATTTTGTCGTCCCAGTCCAGAGTATGGATGTTGAATAACATGGTACGGGATGCGTTGGTGTAATCGGTCACGTGAACGCGGCCCTGAGTCATTTTCCAGATAAGCCAGGTATCAACCGTACCGAACAGCAACTCGCCACGACGTGCACGCTCGCGAGAGCCTTCCACATGGTCAAGGATCCACTTCACTTTGGTGCCGGAGAAGTATGGGTCAATGACCAGACCGGTGTTATTACGAATGTACTCTTCCATGCCATCGCGCTTGAGATGCTCGCAGATCTCGGCGGTACGACGGCACTGCCAGACGATGGCGTTATAGATCGGTTTGCCGGTTTCTTTTTCCCAGACGATAGTGGTTTCACGCTGGTTAGTAATACCAATAGCTGCAATTTGATCGGAACTGATATCGGCTTTCGCCAGCACTTCCACCAGCGTGGAGCTTTGGGTGGCCCAGATTTCCATTGGGTCGTGTTCTACCCAGCCTGGTTTTGGGTAGATTTGCTCAAATTCGCGCTGTGAGACGCTAATGATATTGGCATCGTGATCCATCACGACTGCGCGGGAGCTGGTTGTGCCCTGGTCGAGTGCAACGATATATTTTTTTTCAGTCATGTTTAATTGTCCCGTAGTCACATTACAGTGAAGCTTTTTGTTCTGAAGGAGTTGTGATCTCCTTTTCTTCCACAACACAGATATCGCAAGGCAAATGGCGGCCAATCAGTTTGCGGTAGGCAAATGCACCTACAATCGCACCGACGATAGGGCCAAAAAGCGGCACCAGGAAGTAAGGAATGTCTCTGCCGCCGGTAAAGGCGACATTGCCCCAGCCCGCCAGCCAGGCAAAGGCTTTCGGACCGATGTCACGCGCTGGGTTCATGGCAAAGCCCGTCAATGGACCCATAGATGCGCCAATAACCGCAATCAGTAGACCAATCAACAACGGTGCCAACGGCCCACGTGGTACACCGTTGCCATCGTCCGTTAACGCCAGGATCAGCCCCATCAGAATAGCGGTAATCACCATCTCAACTGCGAAGGCCTGCACAAAATTGATATGAGGATTAGGATAAGTAGAGAAAGTACCCGCCAGATCAACACTTTCGATGCTGCCGCGAACAATGTGATGGGTCTGCTCGAAGTCGAGGAATAAGTTGTAGTAAAGCCCGTAAACTAATGCCGCAGCGCAGAAAGCACCGGCAACTTGTGAAACGATAAAAGGAATAACTTTGCGCTTGTCGAAACAGGCAAACAGCCACAACGCAATGGTGACAGCGGGATTAAGATGCGCGCCGGAAACCCCTGCGGTCAGGTAGATAGCCATCGCCACCCCCAGTCCCCAAATGACACTGATTTCCCACTGACCAAAAGACGCACCAGCGACTTTAAGTGCTGCAACGCAACCCACACCGAAAAAAATCAGCAACCCGGTTCCGAGGAATTCAGCAATGCACTGGCCTTTCAAGGTTGATGTTTGACTCATAATCGGATCCTGAAGAGTTAATGTTTGTTGTATGCGTGAAAGTCACGGACCTCCACGATGCTTGTAGGCATGCTGTAAACTTATCGTTAACGAGCAAAAACGAGAAATATCGAACTTAAAATGTGTGTGCTTCGTCATAAAATGAGCGTTATCGCGCCATTTATTCCATCATGTTTACACATGATGCATGTTTGTTAGATCATTAGTGCAACAAATTTATTAACATTTTCGATTGGTGTGGATTATGTCACCAGGAGAAGGATGAAAAGTGTGGCAAACCGTAATCTGCAAGGCGTGCCGCTGGACAGCGATGGCGCGGCTTCATACAATCGGAGCTAACTAAAGTGCGCTCGTATTTATTAAGGCGTCACCGATAATCGGGACGAGGATTTTTATCCATCAACGCCTTGCAATTCAGGAGAGGTATGACAATGTCATTAGAAGTGTTTGAGAAACTGGAAGCAAAAGTACAGCAGGCGATTGATACCATCACTCTGTTGCAGATGGAAATCGAAGAGCTGAAAGAAAAAAACAACTCACTGTCGCAGGAAGTTCAGAATGCCCAGCATCAGCGCGAAGAGCTGGAGCGTGAGAACAACCATCTGAAAGAACAGCAGAACGGCTGGCAGGAACGTCTGCAGGCCCTGCTGGGTCGCATGGAAGAGGTTTAATCTCTTCCACGCAGAGGCGCCGCAAGGCGCCTTATTTTTTACTTCACTGTATTTTTAGCAGACAACATAATCTCCATCGCCTGTTGGCGATATTTATCTGCCGTATCTGGCTCCATTAATGCAATGATCCCCACAGCCCTGGGGGTGTCTTCAAGATAAACACTGATGGTTCTTTTCTGCTGACCATCAAAATTTATCAACACATCCTGATACTTACAGGTGAAATGTTTGGCATTACAATCATGAAACTGGAAGGTTTCTTCATTGTATTGATCCTTGAGATTGTCTCGCTGCATCTTCTTTAACTCTTCCAGCGAGTCATCGGCGCTACGTCCTGCGGGCAGGCGGAAAGCAGAAATAAAGACGCTATTATCTTCACTTCTTATATCAATGGTTTTATCAGTACTAATAGAAACCGTATTCCAGTGTCGGTTTGGGACAGTCACGGAAATAGCTGCCTTCTCAAACGTATAGTGCCACGGGGTGAACAGACGAAACGTATTGCCGACGTTGGATAAAAGCAGGACTCCCAATACCCAACAGCACCCGCGAGTAAAACTGGCGAAGTTACGCGTTTTTTTAGTGAATGTGCACAGAATACCTGACACAAGCACGGGAAGTAATAACGGCCCAAGAAGTACTGAACCGATATACTCGCCAACCATCCCAGGATCTCCAGTAAGCAAGTTACTGTGCTGAAGATGACTAAGAAAAACAGTTATTATCCATAGTATTAATAAGATAACGTATCTCATATCAATCCATTATTATTAACATGCACATCAGATCATTGACGAGCAGAAAGCATCATTTTCATTACTTCTTCTTGATATTCGTCCAAATAATCTGGGTCGATAGCTGCGACCAGTTGTATCAAATTAGTGTTATCCAGTAGAGTCATGAAAATAGCATGTCTTACTTTGCCATCACTCATTGTTTGCACTCCTTCCTGATAAGCGCAGGCAAATCCCTGAACATCACAAACATGCATTTCTGCAGTTCCGTTTTGAGTCGCGGTAAGTTCCTCGATTGAATGCACACCGAGTTCATTTTGTGAGAAGGCAACAATAGCTAAAATAGCATGGGCATCCCGGGTCACCAGGGTTGGTCCTTGTTTTACTATATTGGCAACCCACTGTTTGCTCGGAACCGTGACGGTGATACCTGGCTCCGGGAAAGTATAATCCCATATGCTGTGTCGTTCCCACACCGTATAGCTGCTATAGATAAGAAATAATCCCATTAACCAACAAGTGCCGCGAATAAAGCTGCGGCTGCTTCTTTTTTTTATCGTTATACAGATGATTGTGGCGATAATAAATGATAAGGCAAGTGGGTTAAAAAATACGTTAGCAAAATATAAAATCATTTCACCCGCGTTGCCAGATAAAAGAAATTTGTAGCGGAAATGGTTAACGGCTATAAGTAATAAATATATAAATAAAAGAATAATATTCTGCATGAATACGTCCATGTATAAAAAAGGGGAATTTAATTCCCCTTTTAACGCATGGCAGATACTTATTCAATATCCAGCGGATCTTCTGAAAGAATAATCCCGGTATTGTCGGCATAAAGATGGTCGCCGGAGAAGAAGGTGACGCCGCCAAAATTGACGCGGACATCGCTTTCACCAATGCCTTCGCCAGCGGCACCGACCGGAATTGCGGCCATCGCCTGGATGCCGATATCCAGCTCTTCCAGATCATCTACCTGGCGCACTGCACCATAAATGACCAGGCCTTCCCATTCATTTTGTACCGCCAGACGCGCCAGTTCAGCATCGACCAGTGCGCGACGAACAGAACCACCGCCATCGACGACAAGAACACGACCACGGCCATTCTGTTCGAGCAGATCGTACAGCAACCCGTTGTCCTCGAAACATTTTACCGTGATGATTTGTCCGCCAAACGACGCCCGTCCACCAAAGTTGGAGAACAGCGGTTCCACGACGTTGACATCTTCTTGATAGATGTCACAAAGCTCGGAAGTATCGTATTTCATAGGCTTAACATTCAGTTGCTGCGAGAATTTTCAGTATATCGCGCTATGTGGGTTGTTGGCAAAATCATCAATTGTTAATTGATATTTGTCAGTTATGCTGCCCACTGGCTTAGGAATATCCCCAAAACAAACAGCAGGTTAGTCAGTAATGCCCCTTTAACAGTGCGTTCCAGCATCGGACGCATCGCCACCGGGTCCATTTCACGCATCACATAACGGGTTTGTTTCACTAACAACGGTGCCGCCAGCAGGAACAGCCAACCCCACAGGCTGTGCAGCGAAAAGAGATTAAACAGTGCCAGGCACACCAGTGACCCCATCAGCAGACAGGCATGGTAACGGCGTGCGTTCACTTCACCTAAGCGTACAGCCAGCGTGTTCTTGCCATTCTCGCGGTCGCTATTGATATCACGCAGATTATTAATGTTCAGTACCGCAGTAGCCAGCAGGCCACATGCTGTAGCCGGAAGGATCAACGCCGGAATCAGGGTATGCGCCTGCAAATACCAGCTCCCCATCACGCTTAACCAACCAAAGAACACCAGTACGGAAATATCGCCAAGGCCAATATAACCATAAGGACGATTGCCCACGGTGTAGGTGATAGCGGCAATGATCGACAACCCGCCAAGAATCAGGAAACCGACAAAATCGGCCAGCGTATGGCACGCCACTGCAACCAGTGCCAGCCCGGAGAGACAGATGAGCACGACGGTAATAATGAGCGCCCGTTTCATCTCTTGCTGGGTAATGACCCCTTTTTGCATCCCGCGTAGTGGTCCGATACGGTCAGGTTTGTCGCTGCCTTTAACGGCATCACCGTAATCATTGGCGAGGTTAGAGAGGATCTGTAACAGCCCGGCGGTAATCAGTGCCAGCAGAGCGACCAGCGGATCGAAGTGACCTTGCCACCATGCCAGCGCCGTCCCGACGATAATTGCAGCAAAGGCGAGGGGGAGGGTTTTAGGTCGTAAACTTTCCAGCCACGCCTGAGTTCGGCTAATTTGTTGTTCAGTCATAATACGCGCCAATAAAAATGGGGCCTTTCAGCCCCATCAAACAATGATGAAAATGATTGAACGCGATTATAGGATAAAACGGCTCAGATCTTCATCTGCCACCAACGCATCCAGATGTTTGCTCACATAATCTGCGTCAATGATGATAGTTTGACCGCTTAAATCGCTGGCGTCGTAGGAGATCTCCTCCATCAAACGCTCCAGAACGGTATGTAAACGACGTGCACCGATGTTTTCGGTAGATTCGTTCACCTGCCATGCGGCTTCCGCGATGCGCTTAATACCGGAGTCGGTGAACTCAATGTTTACGCCTTCAGTCGCCATCAGTGCTTTGTACTGCACGGTGATAGAGGCATTCGGTTCGGTCAGAATACGCTCGAAGTCGCTGGTGGTCAGTGCCTGCAGCTCAACGCGGATCGGCAGACGACCTTGCAGTTCCGGGATCAGGTCAGACGGTTTAGCAATCTGGAACGCACCAGAAGCGATAAACAGAATGTGGTCAGTTTTGACCATCCCGTGTTTAGTGGAAACGGTGCAACCTTCTACCAGTGGTAGCAGGTCGCGCTGAACGCCTTCACGAGAAACATCCGGACCGGAAGATTCGCCGCGCTTACAGATTTTGTCGATTTCGTCGATAAACACGATCCCGTGTTGTTCAACGGCATCGATAGCGTCTTGCTTCAGCTCTTCCGGGTTCACCAGTTTCGCCGCTTCTTCTTCAATCAGCAGCTTCATGGCGTCTTTGATTTTCAGCTTACGCGCTTTTTGCTTCTGGCCGCCCAGGTTCTGGAACATGGACTGCAGCTGGCTGGTCATCTCTTCCATGCCCGGAGGAGCCATAATTTCAACGCCCATCGGTGCTGCGGCAAGATCGATCTCGATTTCTTTGTCATCGAGCTGGCCTTCACGCAGTTTTTTGCGGAATGCCTGACGTGCTGCAGACGGTTCCTGCTGCTGTTCGGTCTGCCCCCAGTTGTTTTTGGCCGGTGGGATTAGCACGTCGAGAATGCGCTCTTCTGCCAGTTCTTCAGCGCGATAACGGTTTTTCTCGATAGCCTGGACGCGTACCATTTTCACGGCGGCATCGGTCAGATCGCGAATAATAGAATCCACTTCCTTACCGACATAGCCCACTTCGGTGAATTTGGTGGCTTCAACTTTGATGAACGGCGCATTCGCCAGCTTCGCCAGACGACGGGCGATTTCAGTTTTACCGACGCCGGTCGGGCCGATCATCAGGATGTTTTTTGGGGTCACTTCATGGCGCAGCTCTTCGTTGAGCTGCATGCGACGCCAGCGGTTACGCAGTGCAATCGCCACAGAACGCTTAGCGTTATCCTGGCCGATGATGTGCTTATCCAGTTCGCTGACGATTTCGCGTGGGGTCATTTCAGACATGGGAGATCCTTACGCTTTGTAGCTTAATTCTTCGATGGTGTGGAAATGGTTGGTATAGATGCAAATGTCGCCTGCAATATCCAACGCCTTTTCAGCAATTTCACGGGCGCTAAGTTCGGTGTTTTCTAACAGCGCGCGCGCCGCCGCCTGGGCGTAAGGGCCGCCGGAACCGATAGCAATAAGATCGTTTTCTGGCTGCACAACGTCACCGTTACCGGTGATGATAAGCGATGCAGTTTCGTCCGCGACCGCCAGCAGTGCTTCAAGTTTGCGCAACATGCGATCGGTACGCCAGTCTTTTGCCAGTTCAACGGCAGCTTTAACCAGATGGCCCTGATGCATTTCCAGCTTACGTTCAAACAGTTCGAACAGCGTAAAAGCATCCGCAGTACCGCCCGCAAAGCCCGCGATGACTTTGTCGTTGTACAGACGGCGGACCTTTTTCACGTTGCCTTTCATTACGGTATTGCCCAACGTGGCCTGGCCATCACCAGCGATGACCACATGGCCGTTACGGCGTACGCTTACTATAGTTGTCACGAGCTGACCCCTTGGTTACGAATACAGAGTACAAACCCCGTACAAAAGTACGGGGCATAATGCAATTATAGATGGGGGAGATTTTGAGGGTTTCAACCCCCGGTGGCGAGCCGAATACAGTTTGTGTGACCCGCCATCTTCAAACGATTGAGGGTGTTGTCTGCGTTTTCTTTGCCTTTCACCGGGCCAATGACCACACGATTCCAGCCATTGTTGGTGGTAATTTTCGAGTCAAAACCTTCGAACGCCAGTTGAGCACGCACCGTCTCTGCCTGTTCCGCGCCTCTGAACGAACCGCACTGTACCATCCAGCGGCGTTCATCTTTTTTCTCTGCCGTCGGTTTTGGCGCGTCTGCGGCACGAGCAACGGGCGCAGCCTGCTGTGGTTTCGGCTGTGCAGCAGTATGCGCAGGCGTTTGCAGCAGATCCTGGTACGGTTGCTGAGTGGACGCAGGTTTAGACTGCCGCGGCTGAGACTGTACTGGCGCGGCTTGCGCAGTACGTGTCTGTTGCTGCCAGCTTTGTTCTGTCGCACGTGGCTGCTGGGCCAGACGTTGCTGTTCTGCTAACTGCTGCGCCTGACGCTGGCGTTGTAGCGTTTGCTGGCGCTGTTCCGGCGTCTGCTCATTCCACGGAACTTCAATTAGCTGCGTTGGCTGCTGACGCATATCGGCCTGCATTTGCTCAAGAAGCTGGCGCTGTTCCGGTGTCAGTTGTTCCGGCGTTTTCACTTCACCACCGGCAGAAGGTTCTGTTGGCGCACGCACACCAGGCTGGCGACTTTCCAGCTCTTTTATGTAACGCCAGCGTTCTTCCGGTTTCGGAGGTAGTCCATTTCCGGTCACTTTCTGGCTTTGCAGCGTCTCGGACTCTTCTTTCTTGTGATGCGTAATGAAGTACAGACCACCGATAAAGGTCACAAGAACGGCGGCAGCAATAGCGACCATTGCGGGAGAAACCGCAGGCAGATTTCGTTGCTTTTTCCGTGAGGTGCTCTTTTTTCGCCGCGAAGGTGCCGGTTGGCTGCGGCGTACATAATCTCGTTGTGCCACTATCGTTTCGCTGTATTTATTCGTTCGTCAGCCCGCCATGTTACTTAAGCGGCGGGCCTTTGACCAGTCACGGAAGTCTTAAAGGTTTACTTTAAGTCAATGTGCGCGTCGATCCCCGGATAATAAGCTCGCAGTCCATTAAACGTGAGCCACTGCCGACCGTTTGCCCTTGCATTTGATCAAGCAATAACAGCATAGCTTCCCGACCGATTTCGTAACGCGGCTGCGCAATGGTTGTCAGCGGCGGATCACAGAATTGCGTCAGGTCGATGTTATCAAAACCGATGATGGAAAGGTCGTCAGGGATTTTCAGCCCCTGACGTTTGGCCTGTGAAAGTGCGCCGAGCGCCATCACATCGCTATGACAGAAGACGGCAGTAGGCGGCTGCGGAAGGTCGAGCAACTGTTGCATGGCCTTACTTCCGGCTTCGAAGGTGAAATCGCCTCGGGCGATATATTGCGGATCAACCATAATTCCGCAGCGACGCAGCGCCTGAACGTAGCCTTGCAGGCGATAGTGACACAGCGGCATCTCTTCTGGACCAGCAATACAGCCAATCCGTTTATGTCCCTGTTCATACAGGTAATTTACCGCATCGAATGCCGCGGTCAGGTTGTCGATATGAACCGTCGGCAGCTCCAGCTCCGGCGCAAATTCGTTCGCCATCACCATAGGCGGCAGATTACGTTGCTCCTCTATGCTGGCATCAAACGGCAGCCTTGAACCCAGCAGCAACATGCCATCAATTTGCTTGGTGATGATTAAATCGATAAAGGTTTTTTCCTGCTGATTTTGATGTGCGCAGTCGCCAATCAGCACCAGATATCCGTGACTTGCCGCCGTAATTTCGATACCGCGAATAATTTCGCTAAAGAAGGGATCACAGATATCCGGGACAATTACCAGAACTGTACGGGACTCATTACGCTTAACGTTACGTCCCATTGGCTGTGGTAAATAACCCACTTCCCGAGCGGCTTTTTCAACCCGATTACGAGTGGCCAGGGAGACTTTATCGGGATTCATCAATGCTCGGGAAACGGTCGCTGTAGAGACTTTTGCTTTCAGGGCAACGTCTTTCATGGTTGCGGCAGTTTCCTGCTTCTTCTTCGCTTTCACACTCACTCCTCGCCTGGCACGTCAGGCGTACTACATCCATGTTTACTTCATATCGGCAACATTTTTAGCAGATAGTGCGTGAAAACGGTTACAGAATTTTCATGAAAAGTGTGATGAATATTTAATTTTTCGATCCGCCTCGCATCGTGAGCGGTTTAGCCTTCAATGGGATCGACATCCAGCACCCATTTCACTTTTCGTGAATCCGGTATTGTGTTGATAAGCGCCAGAGTGCCATTAATGATGTGCTGCAAGCGCACGCGGGAAGGGTGTTGCAACAAGATCTGCCAGCGCCAGCGACCGCCTCGTTTGGGTGCCAGTGCCGGAACCGGGCCGAGAACCCACAGTTTGTCATCCGCCAGCGGACTGGAGAGGATCAGATTGCGCAACTGCTGCAGGAACAGCGGTGCGTGCTGATTATTATGATCTTCTGCGCGCACAATCACATGGCTGGTCCACGGTGGCAGTTGCATCATTCGCCGTTCGGCCAGCGCCTGTTCGGCAAAGGCGTCGTAGCCTTTATAGAGCAACGTTTGCAACAGAGGATGTTCCGGATGGTGCGTTTGCAGCACCACCTCACCCTGTTTACCTGCACGCCCCGCACGACCAGCGACCTGAGTGTAAAGCTGAGCAAAACGTTCTGCTGAGCGAAAATCGGCAGAAAATAGCGCGCCATCGACGTCCAGTAACGCCACAAGCGTGACATCCGGAAAGTGGTGACCTTTCGCCAGCATTTGCGTACCAATCAAAATCCTCGCGCCACCGCGATGCACTTCCGCCAGTTGCTGCTCCAGCGCGCCTTTACGGCTGGTGGTGTCGCGGTCGATACGTGAAATGGCTACACCAGGGAACATCGGCGCAAGCGTCTGTTCAAGCTGCTCAGTGCCCAGCCCCACCGGCATCAGGTGCGTAGAGCCGCAGGACGGACACTGGCGCGGCACCGGGCGCTGGCTATCGCAATGGTGGCAGCGCAGATGTTGCTGTGCCTGATGCAGCGTGTAGTAGTGATCGCAACGTGGGCATTCGGCAATCCAGCCGCAGTCGTGGCACAGCAGCGCAGGCGCAAAACCACGGCGATTAAGAAAGAGAATAACCTGGTTGTCGGCCTGTAAATGCTGGCGCATACGACTGATTAACGCTGGAGCCAGCCCCGCCTGCACCTTCTGACCTTTTAAATCCAGCACGTGTTGAATTGCCGGACGCGCATTACCCGCCCGACGTGTCAGGCGCAGCAGGCGATATTTTTTCTGTTGCACGTTGCATAGCGTTTCCAATGCAGGCGTTGCCGAACCGAGAATGATCGGGATTTGCTCGCTGTGCGCGCGATATACCGCCAGGTCGCGGGCATGATAGCGCCAGCCTTCCTGCTGCTTGTAGGAACTGTCATGCTCTTCGTCGATGACAATCACGCCGAGATTTTTAAATGGCGTAAACAGTGCGGAACGCGTACCAATCACAATCGCTGCTTCGCCATTTTTCGCTTTCAGCCACGCCGAAAGGCGTTCGCTGTCGTTCAGACCAGAATGCAGAACTTCCACGGGGGCGTTAAATCGTTCACGAAAACGGGCGATAGTTTGCGGTGTCAGGCCGATTTCCGGCACCATTACCAGCGCCTGCTTGCCCTGGCTGAGAACGTTTTCCAGCACGCTTAAATAGACTTCCGTTTTACCGGAACCGGTGACGCCCGCCAGCAGCCAGGCAGAAAAAGAATCGGCCGCGCTATGAATTGCGCCAACGGCGGTGGCTTGTTCAGTATTCAGCCGCAGACGTTCGCCAGAAACGGCATAGCCCGTTCGCCAGTCGCTAAATTCTGGCGTTTCGCTTGCCAGTTCACACAAACCTTTTTTGCGCAGCGCCTGTAGTGCGGCATCATTAAATTCGAGAGTGGCGACCTGGTCGCGCCAGATTTTCCCTTGCCGCAATGCTGCCAGCGCTTGCTGCTGTTTTGGCGAACGTTTCAGGCTGTTGATATCCACCGCCTGGCCCTGCTCGGTGGCAAACCAGTACCACATTGGCGTGTTCGCCGCAGGTCGCCCCTGGCGCAGTAAAATCGGCAAGGCATGAAATAACACATCGCCAATCGGATGATGATAGTAATCCGCCGCCCATAGCAATAATCGCCAGACGGAGTGAGTAAACACCGGCTCACTGTCCAGCACTTCTCCCACCGCTTTCAGTTCGTTGAGTGGCAACTCGCTGACGTCGCTAACCGACACCACAATCCCGATGCGTTCTTGCTGTTTGCCAAACGGCACGCGCACGCGACACCCGGCTTTAACCGTCATGCCTTCAGGCAGCAGATAGTCAAAGGTACGAGGGAGCGGAACGGGCAAGGCAACGTGGGCAACGGGCATAGCATCATCCTGACTTGAAATTCGGTGGAACAGTATACACATTGCCGTAGAGGAGTGCGGATCAGTTTGCATACGCTGGTTAATTTCTGTATGATTCGGCGCCTTTGATACGAAATGATCGTATTGAAACTATACTTTAAACATCGCGTGGTGTCTGGCGTTAGGGCTGGAAGAGCGACGCGGCCTTAAACCGAGGTTTTCCCATGAAAAAAGATATTCACCCGAAATACGAAGAAATTACTGCTAGCTGCTCTTGCGGTAACGTAATGAAAATCCGCTCCACCGTTGGTCATGACCTGAACCTCGACGTGTGCAGCAAGTGCCACCCGTTCTTCACTGGCAAACAGCGTGATGTTGCTACCGGTGGCCGTGTTGATCGCTTCAACAAGCGTTTCAGCATCCCAGGCAGCAAATAAGACCGGATTTCCGAAAAAAGCGCCGCACGGCGCTTTTTTTGTGCCTGAAAACTTTCATCAGCAACATAACTCATTGAGTTTGTGTTTTTTTATCTTTTCTTTCATCGCGAAAATCCATTTTATCGATACCGTATTTTTTCATGCGCAAATACAGCTTTTTTCTGGGTATCTGAAAGTAATCTGCAACGTCGTTTATACGACCCTGGTGGAAGTTGAGAGCATCAATAATTATTTGTCTTTCATAACTTTCTACTCGTTCATCCAGCGGTGCTGGATCAGTCTCCATCATCTGCAAATTGACCGAATCGTCCAGCATTAAAACACCTACTGCAACCAGTTCTGCCGCATTCACCAATTCAATGATATTACCCGGCCAGGCACGCGCCATCAGCCGTTTATAAAACGTTTTTCCCAGCAACGGCTGTTGGCGATTTAATCGTTTACAGGTGAGTGTCAGATAATGGTGAAAAATAGGTTCAATATCCCCCGGTCGTTGGCTTAGTGGTGGGCATTCAATGTGGGTGAGTGAAAAAAGAAAATACAATGCGGGAATGATTTTCTGTGCGGCGGCCAGTTCAGCCAGAGGGCTTTGATTAACAACCATCAGACGAAACGATCGATCCTGTGGGCGTTCCTGGAGTTGAATCAAGAGACGCTGATTTTCTTGTGTTAAATGTTCAAGTTCTTTTAATAACAGCGTGCCACCTTCTGCCTCTTTCACCCATTCTTCCAACGGTTGCTGACTATTAGCGCTGAGTGTGCGTTCAATTAAAGGTCTTTCTTTGCGAGAACTAAATTGATGAAGATAATGAGCAGCTAATGTTCTCCCTGTACCCGGTTCGCCGTAAAAACAGACGGGAAGATCGGTTTCTGCCAGTGTTTCAAGTTGTTGGCGTGTCTGGCGGATCCAGCCGCTGTTACCGATTAAGTGTCGATTAAACTGAGTGTGTCGCCATTTTTTTTGTTCCAGATAAGCTTCACGCTCTGCCAGTGCTTTTTCGATAAGTGATAGAAATTGTTCCGGATTGACCGGTTTTTGCAGGAAATCCCACGCTCCCTTTTTTACCGCTTCAACGGCCATAGGAACATCGCCATGACCGGTGATCATCAGAATAGGAAGATTAGGGTCGATCAGCGTTATTTTTTCCAGCAGCGTAATGCCTGAAATATCTGGCATGCAAACGTCGCACACAACGATGCCTTCCCAGGTATTTTGCAGCAATTGTAGGGCCTCTGAAGGGTTGCTACAGGTACATACTACATAACCCTCTTGCTGTAAGAGAGCGCTGTAGGCTTGCAGAACATCATTATCGTCATCAATTAACAGTATTGTTGGGTGAGTGTCTGTCATGCTTAAAGCTTCCTGAAACGTAGAATAACCAGCGCATGGTGGTCGAGAGTAGACGCGATATGTAACTCTCCCTGGCACTGACGCATAATAGAATGACTAATCGAAAGGCCAATACCCAAACCTACAGCTTTGTCAGTGGTAAAAGGTGTTAATAGTCGATCAGCCAGAAGCACAGGCCAGCCTTTTCCATTGTCAGCAATATATAGCGTTACAGTGGTGGCTTCTTCTTCAAAGTTAATGGTTATTGTGGGCGGTTCTTCCAGACAGGCTTCCAGGGCATTGGTAAATAAATTAACTAAAACTTGTTGAATTAAAACATCATCGCCATACACAGCAGGGAAATGATCCGGGTAGTGAAGAGAGGCTTTCAGTGGTCGATGTTTCAATGCCAGAAGTTCCCAGGATGAATAAATTACCTGCTGTAAATTGATTGCGCCGCCAGCTAATTCACTATCACGACGGCGGGCGAAGTTGCGCAGTCGTTTAACGATGTTATCCATGCGTTCGACCAGCGATCGCATAGTGACGATATAATTTTTTACCAAACCAACGTCTTGTTGTTCTAAAGCGCGGTTGGCACTGAACAGATACATAGATAATGCATTAAGTGGTTGATTAATTTCATGTGCCAGTGTTGTCATTGTCTGCCCGACTACGGCCAGTTTTGCGGTTTGGATCAATTCACTTTGTGCAGTACGAAGGTTTTTTTCAGTCGCTATTCGATCGCATATTTCCTGCTCCAGTTGACGTTGTTGTTGATTAATTTGTTCAATGGTCTGGCGGAGCAGGTTGGCAATTCTCCCAAGTTCATCGTTGCCGGAGACAGGGATATCAGCATCGAGTTCACCATTACTTAACTTGACGACGGCATCATTCAGTAACTGAAATCGGCGGATCATTCTGGGACGAATGTAGAGGTAATTTACCAGAATGACGAACAGCAAGGCGGTAACCATAGCCGACAAAATCAGTAGCCCGCTGATTTGCATTATTTTTTCCAATCGTAGATTGAATGTTTGTAGTTGTTGATGGCTATTTCCTAATTGAGTTTCTAATTGGTTGCGTATTTGCGTAAATACACGCTCTTTATCCCCGATAGTACTCATGAGGGTCTGTTGAGCTTGCTGCCAGGCAGCGAGGGTTCCGGGTAGATAATTTTGTTGAGTACCAAGCTCCCACAAGGAATAAACCGTCTGATGTAATGTGATGGTACTGGAATAAGACGATAACGATCTCACATTTTCGTCAATGCTGTGCTTCAAAAAATTCAGGTATTGAATATGTTGTTTTAACGAATCTATATCTCCACTATGTGTGTTAAGCATCTCCTTCAGTGTGCTGACGATCTGGGTTTCTATATGTGAAAGTTCGAAAACAAGTTGTAATTCTTTTTGAATAGTTTGTTGAGCATTTTGCAAATCCTGATTTTCGTGCAGATCTTTTCGTTGGCTGAGTTGATTGAGCAACGACGATTGTTGCCAACTTAAATCCTGAGTCAGAGAGTTAAGCTCATTATTGAAATCATCATGTAACCAGTTAACTCTTGAGGATATAACGTCGAGTTTTCCTTTTTCTTGATTGTTGTTATTCACCGCGCTATCGAGCTTGCTAAGCAATCTGTGACTACTGGCAACCTGTTGGTTAAGCGCATTTTGATGTACTGAATCAAGATGGGGATTAATGGCCTTAATTTTTTGTAGCCGTTGTTCAATTTGTTCCCTCACCTGAAGACGATTAACGGTATTGGTTGTCTGTTGTAGCTCATTGAATTCATTTACCAATGCGGTAAGGTTTTCTTCAAAAAGAAATGAAGCCTGAATCCGCGGGAAATAATCATCAAGCGCGTAGCGAACCTGAGAATTTTGTTCATACCACGAATAGAGGCTAACTACGCTAACGAATAGCGTAAGAACGGCACTAAAAACAAAGGCGAGGCGTAAGCTCGTCCCTATAGTATGTAGTTGTTTCACTTTAATGACTCGAGTTGCATGTTCACTAATTGCTGTTGATGCAGGAAAAACTGCTGCCATGCCATGATCTGAGCTTCACGAAAGCCTGATTGCAGTTCGAATTGCTGCAGATACATGGAATTAATAGCCTGTTGTGGGGTAACAGGAACGGCTGTTAATAATGCGCGCACATCTGGCAATTTACGCTTAAGCCGATGTTCTGCGGCATATAATGATTTCCAGGTGTTTTGAAGTTCGGTAAGGCGAAAAGTAATCGCATTATCAAATAACAATTGCACGAGCTTTTGGCGTTGCATAATCAACGGATAATCAAGGGAAGGAGAGGAAAATAATCGTAGTTGTTGCTCCGCGAGAGGAGTGCCGGAGGGCAGTGGGTATACCGGATATTTTCCTGAGTCAGAATCGCTCAATGCTTGTTGTCCTTCCGGGCTCAATAAGAAATTAATAAAACGACCCGCCTCCTGTGAATGTTCACTGCCGTTTGTGATAGCAATAAACATAGGTGCTGCGCGAGAGTTTGGGAAATAACTGAAACGTAAGGTTGAATTATTAAGCAGTACGTTAGCGTAATTGTCGATTATCGGACCAGCGTCTCCCAACCCTGTGCTGATCTTATTTGCTACACCGAAACTACGTGATGAAATGGTCGCGAGATTGCCGCCTATTTTCAGTAGTGTGCTCCAGCCGTTATTCCATCCTTGTTGTTGCAGGAGATCTTCAATCATCAGATGAGTGGTATCTGAACGCGAAGGGCTACTCATTAATAAGGTTCCTTGATAACGTGACCTGCTTAATTCCTTCCATGAAGTAGGTACTGGCTCATTTTTATCTTCCAGATGCGCTACATTGATCAGGATGCCATAGCCCGATACTGCAACTGCAACGGTGGTTGACCGAATAGAGGCGGGGACTAACTTTCTGCTTGTTTCTATCTGATTATTAAATGGCTGGAGCAGGTTTTTACTTTGTAATCGCTGTAGCAACATGGGGGATGAACTCAATACCAGATCAATATTTTCACCCAATGGATTTTCAAGCAGGCGCTCAATGGATGCACTGGTTCGGTTGAGTGTTCGGATTTGGGTTGCCAGGGGTTGCTTTTGCCATTGACTGATAATGTGCTCTGTCGCTTCCGAAGAAAGCGTTGTAGCAATCACCAGCTCTTGTGCTGAGGTGACGTTGACGCATAAAAGCCAACAGATTAGTGTTCGTTGTATAATACGAATCATGTCAAAAATCCTATTAACGAGAGAAAAACTCTTACGCTGTAATTCATATCATTATCCGTTCGCTAATATACTCAATGAACAGCAAGACACTTGTGTCAGTATCGGAAATTATCATTAATTTGGATGTAGCCAGCGTCACTATATCCGGAAGCGTTTGTTAAAAAAAGATCAATATTGCACCTCTGAACACGTGTATCTTGCGGAAATAGCGGTTGTTATGGGTATGCTCGGTAATTAATTTCCACACTTGCGCTATCGGATTCAGGTTATGACCGGATTCTATTGTTTCTTTGCGCCAGCCTTCATGCGCCGGAAGAATGGCTTTAATTCGAGCGCAAATGTGCTTGTCATGAAGGATATCATGAAAATGTTTAAGTCCTCCTTGTTGTTGAGCGGTGATGAAAACTTTCATGTTGCGCAGCATGATCCTCCGATAGGGTAAAATCAAGTATCTTCAATGATCACGTGTATAGATACAAAATATGTGACTGACATCAAAAACTGAAAAAATTAATAAAAGGAATTATTTTTATATTGGGGCTGTTGTAACCCGTTAAGACTTAAATAAGAGCCGAATTCTATTTTGGGATGTGAAAATGGGAAAGAAATGGAACATGATATTTGTATTTTTGAGTCAATTTTGACTCATTTGCCTTGTATTGTAACTTAAACTCTCTTGCTTCACTATCTTCAGAACCAATGAAGCAAGGGCTTTTGAAATACTCATCAGAGAGTAGCAACTAGCATTGCTGTTTAAAATAACTCTATGAACTGGAAGGTGATGTATGCTTTCTCTATTGAAACCTCAAGTGGCAACACATAAGGTTCCTGAAAGTGAAATAAAGAATACCTATAATCGTTATCGTATGCAGGCGCTATTTAGCGTGTTTATCGGTTATCTTTCGTATTATATTGTCAGGAATAACTTTGTTCTCTCCACACCTTATTTAAAACAAGATCTTAATCTGTCTGCGACTCAAATAGGGCTACTTAGCAGTTGTATGCTAATCGCCTATGGTATTAGTAAAGGGGTAATGAGTAGCCTGGCAGACAAAGCTAATCCTAAAGTCTATATGGCTGTGGGTTTAGTTCTTTGCGCCCTCGTTAACGTGGCGCTTGGTTTTAGTTTTGCTTTTTGGATGTTTGCGGGACTTGTCATTCTGAATGGCCTCTTTCAAGGGATGGGCGTTGGCCCTTCGTTTATTACAATAGCCAACTGGTTCCCTCGTAAAGAACGGGGCATCGTCGGTGCGGTCTGGAATATTTCGCACAATGTGGGGGGCGGTATTGTTGCTCCGATTGTTGGTGGTGCATTTGCCGTATTGGGTACTGAACACTGGAAAATAGCAACGTATGTTGTTCCAGCGATTGTATCAGTTGTCATTGCTATAGTCGTGCTGATGACAGGTAAAGGTTCTCCCGTAAGTGAAGGTTTACCACCATTAAGCGAAATTGTTCCGGACGACGTCAGCATTAAAGCAAAAGATGATCGTGCGCCAGAAGATATGACTGCCTGGCAAATTTTTTGTACCTATGTGCTAAAAAACAAGAATGCATGGTTCGTCTCTTTCGTTGATGTTTTTGTCTATATGGTGCGTTTCGGAATTATCAGTTGGTTGCCCATTTACCTGTTAAGCGTGAAACATTTTACGAAGACTGAAATGAGCACGGCATTTTTAATTTTTGAATGGGCGGCTATTCCAACGACGTTATTTGCTGGCTGGTTGAGTGATAAATTATTTCATGGTCGCCGTATGCCACCCGCGATTATCAGTATGGTATTGATTTTCTTCTGCCTGCTGGGCTACTGGAAAAGCGACTCTCTGCTCTCTATTACCATTTTTGCTGCTTGCGTAGGCTGCCTTATCTATGTTCCGCAGTTCCTGGCTTCTGTGCAGACAATGGAAATTGTCCCCAGTTTTGCCGTGGGTTCCGCAGTCGGTTTGCGTGGTTTTATGAGTTATATTCTTGGCGCAACGCTTGGTACAAGTTTGTTTGGTGTTATGGTCGATCAGGTAGGTTGGGATGGCGGTTTTTATCTTCTGCTTGCTGGTGTTATCTGTTGCATTATTTTCTGTACGCTAACGCACTTTGGCGCGGTCGCTATGGAACGACAGCGTCAAAATGACGTGGCTGCGTTTTCGCAAGAGCTTCAGACCAATAAAAATTAGATTTTGGGGGCCAGTCACGAGGTGATTGGCCCATTACCAGGAAAACAGCGGCCATTCTTTAGCGACGGTAGTGAGTTGTGGCGCATCGAAAACGGCCTGTGGTGAAACCACCGTTTCTTCAAGCGGGATATTTTTGCCGTAGCGTTCTTTGAGCTTCGCCTGGACCAGCGGGTTGCTAAGATCGAACTCTTTCAGTTTTTGCTGCTCGCCCACGCTCATTCCCAGCGCGTTCTGATACACCTTCCACACCACTTCTGAACAATACTGGCGAGCGTCGCTCCACGAGAAGCTGAAATCATACGGTTTACCAAGATAACGTTTTGTCGCTTGCGCCAGTTTTTGCTGTTGTTCGGTATTCAGCCCGCCTTCAACACGGCGCACAATGTATTTGCCCTTTTAACCGTGGGCGATCCACTGCTTCAGCGGGGTGTATTTCACCGGGCCGACGGCTTCAAAGACGTAGGGCTTTTTATTGCGTATCACCAGCATACCGGTATGGCTGTAATCGGAATGGGTCGCCAGTTGGATCGCTTTACTTTGCGATGAGCGAGAGATCTGAAAGATGATGTCGCCGGTTTGTGGCTGCCAGGCAAAGGCTGGCGCAGAAACCAGCAGGCTGGGGATGAGTAGCCTGATTTTCATCGTTAAACGTCCATGTATAAAAAGGCGGTGGGTTAGATCTGAGCCGCTGACAACGTGCTCGTTGTTTATGCCGGATGCGGCGTGAACGCCTTATCCGGCCTACAAGTTCGTGCAAATTCAATAGATTGCAATATGACGTAGGTCTGATAAGCGTAGCGCATCAGGCGATTTTGCCTTTGGCAGCACTCCCCACGCCGCTCTTTTCCGCTTTAGTATTCCCACGTCTCCGGGTTAATCCCCATCTCACGCATGATCTCTTTTGCCGCTTCCGGGATTTCGTCGCTGCGCTCTTTACGCAGATCGGCATCATCCGGCAGCGGTTGCCCGGTAAAGGCATGCAGAAACGCTTCACACAGCAGTTCGCTGTTGGTAGCGTGACGCAGGTTATTCACCTGACGACGCGTGCGCTCATCGGTGAGGATTTTTAACACCTTAAGAGGAATGGAAACCGTAATCTTTTTGACTTGTTCACTCTTCTTGCCGTGCTCAGCGTATGGGCTGATATATTCGCCGCTCCATTCAGCCATGAGATACTTAATCCTCTTCGTCAATAAATTGAGACCAGACCGTACAATTAATAAGGTTACTGGTCATAAACCCGCATAGTTTACCGTACAGGCGCTACCGTGACATCGTGTAATGCGCCTGTCAGCGTGATAATGCATGTAATTTTAACGGCAATTTCTGATTTGCTCAATCTATACGCAAAGAAGTTTAGATGTCCAGATGTATTGACGTCCATTAACACAATGTTTACTCTGGTGCCTGTCTTTTCACCGACTCAGCCCAGGGAACTTCATCACATGACGCGTAAACAGGCCACCATCGCAGTGCGTAGCGGGTTAAATGACGACGAACAGTATGGTTGCGTTGTCCCACCGATCCATCTTTCCAGCACCTATAATTTTACCGGATTTAATGAACCGCGTGCGCATGATTACTCGCGTCGCGGCAACCCGACGCGCGATGTCGTGCAGCGTGCGCTGGCAGAACTGGAAGGTGGCGCTGGCGCGGTGCTTACTAATACCGGCATGTCAGCCATCCATCTGGTGACTACCGTCTTTTTGAAGCCGGGCGATCTGTTGGTTGCGCCGCACGATTGTTACGGCGGCAGCTATCGTCTGTTCGACAGTCTGGCGAAACGTGGTTGTTATCGCGTGCTGTTTGTTGATCAAGGTGATGAGCAGGCATTACAAGCGGCACTGGCAGAAAAGCCCAAACTGGTGTTGGTAGAAAGCCCCAGTAATCCATTGTTACGCGTCGTGGATATTGCGAAAATCTGCCATCTGGCAAGGGAAGTTGGGGCGGTGAGCGTGGTGGATAACACCTTCTTAAGCCCGGCATTACAAAATCCGCTGGCATTGGGTGCCGATCTGGTGTTGCATTCATGTACGAAATATCTGAATGGCCACTCTGACGTAGTGGCTGGCGTGGTGATTGCTAAAGATCCGGATGTGGTCACCGAACTGGCCTGGTGGGCAAACAATATTGGCGTGACGGGTGGTGCGTTTGACAGTTATTTGTTGCTGCGTGGTCTGCGAACTCTGGTTCCGCGTATGGACCTGGCTCAGCGCAACGCGCAGGCGATTGTGAAATATCTGCAAACCCAACCGCTGGTGAAAAAACTTTATCACCCGTCGCTGCCGGAAAATCAGGGGCATGAAATTGCCGTGCGTCAGCAAAAAGGCTTTGGCGCAATGTTGAGTTTTGAACTGGATGGCGATGAGCAGACGCTGCGTCGTTTCCTGGGCGGGCTGTCGTTGTTTACGCTGGCGGAATCATTAGGGGGAGTGGAAAGTTTAATCTCTCACGCCGCAACCATGACACACGCAGGCATGGCACCAGAAGCGCGTGCTGCCGCCGGGATCTCCGAGACGCTGTTGCGTATCTCCACCGGTATTGAAGATGGCGAAGATTTAATTGCCGACCTGGAAAATGGCTTCCGGGCTGCAAACAAGGGGTAAAAATGAGTGTGATTGCGCAGGCAGGGGCGAAAGGTCGTCAACTGCATAAATTTGGTGGCAGTAGTCTGGCTGATGTGAAGTGTTATTTGCGTGTTGCGGGCATTATGGCGGAGTACTCTCAGCCCGACGATATGATGGTGGTTTCCGCCGCGGGTAGCACCACTAACCAGTTGATTAACTGGTTGAAACTAAGCCAGACCGATCGTCTCTCTGCGCATCAGGTTCAACAAACGCTACGTCGTTATCAGTGCGATCTGATTAGCGGCCTGTTACCCGCCGAAGAAGCCGATAGCCTCATCAGCGCCTTTGTCAGCGATCTGGAACGTCTGGCGGCGCAGCTCGACAGCGGTATCACCGACGCAGTATATGCGGAAGTGGTAGGCCACGGTGAAGTATGGTCGGCGCGTTTGATGTCCGCGGTGCTTAACCAACAAGGACTGCCTGCGGCCTGGCTCGATGCCCGTGAATTTTTACGCGCTGAACGCGCCGCACAACCGCAGGTTGATGAAGGCCTGTCTTATCCGTTGCTGCAACAATTGCTGGTGCAGCATCCGGGCAAACGTCTGGTTGTGACCGGGTTTATCAGCCGTAACAACGCCGGTGAAACGGTACTGCTGGGGCGTAACGGTTCCGACTATTCCGCCACCCAAATCGGTGCGCTGGCGGGTGTTTCCCGCGTAACTATCTGGAGCGATGTCGCCGGGGTATACAGCGCCGACCCGCGCAAAGTGAAAGATGCCTGTCTGCTGCCATTGCTGCGTCTTGATGAAGCCAGCGAACTGGCGCGTCTGGCAGCCCCTGTTCTCCACGCCCGTACCTTACAGCCCGTTTCTGGTAGCGAAATCGACCTGCAACTGCGCTGTAGCTATACGCCGGATCAAGGTTCTACGCGTATTGAACGTGTACTGGCTTCCGGCACTGGTGCGCGAATTGTCACCAGCCACGACGATGTCTGTTTGATTGAGTTTCAGGTGCCAACCCGCCAGGATTTCAAACTGGCACATAAAGAAATCGACCAGATTTTGAAACGTGCTCAGGTGCGTCCGCTGGCAGTTGGCGTGCATAACGATCGCCAGTTGCTGCAATTTTGCTATACCTCCGAAGTGGCTGATAGCGCCCTGAAAATTCTCGATGAAGCAGGATTGCCAGGCGAACTGCGTCTGCGTCAGGGGCTGGCGTTGGTAGCGATGGTAGGCGCAGGTGTCACCCGTAACCCACTGCATTGCCACCGTTTCTGGCAGCAACTGAAAGGTCAGCCGGTCGAATTTACCTGGCAGTCGGATGACGGTATCAGTTTGGTGGCAGTACTACGCACCGGCCCGACCGAAAGCCTTATTCAGGGACTGCATCAGTCCGTCTTCCGCGCGGAAAAACGCATCGGCCTGGTCCTGTTCGGTAAGGGCAATATCGGTTCGCGTTGGCTGGAACTGTTCTCTCGTGAGCAAAGTACGCTCTCGGCGCGTACCGGATTTGAGTTTGTGCTGGCAGGCGTGGTGGACAGCCGCCGCAGCCTGTTGAGCTATGATGGCCTGGACGCCAGCCGCGCGTTAGCCTTCTTCAATGATGAAGCCGTCGAGCAGGATGAAGAGTCGCTGTTTCTGTGGATGCGCGCCCATCCGTATGATGATTTAGTGGTGCTGGACGTTACCGCCAGTCAGCAGCTTGCTGACCAGTATCTCGATTTCGCCAGTCACGGTTTCCACGTTATCAGCGCCAACAAACTGGCGGGAGCCAGCGACAGCAACAAGTATCGCCAGATCCACGATGCTTTCGAAAAGACCGGACGTCACTGGTTGTATAACGCCACCGTCGGCGCGGGCTTGCCGATCAACCACACTGTGCGCGATCTGATCGACAGCGGCGACACTATTTTGTCGATCAGCGGGATCTTCTCCGGCACGCTCTCCTGGCTGTTCCTGCAATTCGACGGCAGCGTGCCGTTTACCGAACTGGTGGATCAGGCGTGGCAACAGGGCTTAACCGAGCCTGACCCGCGTGATGACCTTTCCGGTAAAGACGTGATGCGCAAACTGGTGATTCTGGCGCGTGAAGCGGGTTACAACATTGAACCGGACCAGGTGCGCGTGGAGTCGCTGGTGCCAGCACATTGTGAAGGCGGCAGCATCGACCACTTCTTTGAAAACGGCGATGAACTGAATGAGCAGATGGTGCAACGACTGGAAGCCGCCCGCGAAATGGGGCTGGTGCTGCGCTACGTGGCGCGTTTCGATGCCAATGGCAAAGCGCGTGTTGGTGTAGAAGCGGTGCGTGAAGACCATCCGCTGGCATCACTGCTGCCGTGCGATAACGTCTTTGCCATCGAAAGCCGCTGGTATCGCGATAACCCGCTGGTGATCCGTGGGCCAGGCGCTGGGCGCGACGTCACCGCCGGGGCGATTCAGTCAGATATTAACCGCCTGGCGCAGTTGTTGTAATTTCAGGAATCTAATAATGCCTGGTACACATGTTTTCGTGTCTATGGTTTCTAACTAAATATATTGATTTATCATTTGGTTATAGGCCGGATGAAGCGTTTGCGCTACATCCGGCAAGAAGCAATAAGTACGTTGTCAGCCTGCATCTGTAATCCGGTCTGCCTTGCATTCCGGATTTTCTTTTCCTTACCATCCTGAATTTTTCTCATCTTTCCTGATTTTTCCTCACCATCATTGGTCATTTTTCGGTTGACGCTCCTCCGCTTTTCCTTCATCTTTACATCTGGACGTCTAAACGGATGGATGTTCATAACACAACATATAACTACAAGCGATTGATGAGGTAAGGTATGAGCTTTTTTCACGCCAGCCAGCGGGATGCCCTGAATCAGAGTCTGGCAGAAGTCCAGGGGCAGATTAACGTTTCGTTCGAGTTTTTCCCGCCGCGTACCAGTGAAATGGAGCAGACCCTGTGGAACTCCATCGATCGTCTTAGCAGCCTGAAACCAAAATTTGTTTCGGTGACCTATGGTGCGAACTCCGGCGAGCGCGACCGCACGCACAGTATTATTAAAGGTATTAAAGAGCGTACTGGTCTGGAAGCTGCACCGCATCTTACCTGCATTGATGCGACTCCCGACGAGCTGCGCACCATCGCCCGTGACTACTGGAATAACGGTATTCGCCATATCGTGGCGCTGCGTGGTGACCTGCCGTCGGGAAGCGGTAAGCCGGAAATGTATGCTTCTGACCTGGTGGAGCTGTTAAAAGAAGTCGCGGATTTCGATATTTCAGTAGCGGCGTATCCGGAAGTTCACCCGGAAGCGAAAAGCGCCCAGGCGGATTTACTCAACCTGAGACGCAAAGTGGATGCTGGAGCCAACCGCGCTATCACTCAATTCTTCTTTGATGTCGAAAGCTACCTGCGCTTTCGCGACCGTTGTGTCTCTGCGGGGATTGATGTGGAAATTATTCCGGGCATTTTGCCGGTCTCTAACTTTAAACAGGCGAAGAAATTTGCCGACATGACTAACGTGCGCATTCCGGCGTGGATGGCACAAATGTTTGACGGCCTGGATGACGACGCCGAAACCCGTAAACTGGTGGGTGCAAATATCGCGATGGATATGGTGAAAATTTTAAGCCGTGAAGGGGTAAAAGATTTCCACTTCTATACTCTGAACCGTGCTGAAATGAGTTACGCGATTTGCCATACGCTGGGTGTTAGACCGGGTTTATAAGTGTTTTTGTTTCGGTGAAAATCACACAGTGATCACAAAATTAAAACAAAGCACAAAATGCCTCCTCGAAGCGAGGGGGCAGACCAGCAAAACTATTGACTCGCTTTTTCTCCTTTATTCCTTAAAGGAACAGGGAGAAAACAGCGATAAAGCCTCTTTGTATAAAGTATTTATCCGTAATCGGACATAATCAAAAAGGCTTATTTAAGATCATTTTGATCTACATCTCTTTAACTAATGATATGTAAGATCCCAACTATCGCATCCGTGGATTAATTCAATTATAACTTCTCTCTAACGCTGTGTATCTTAAGGGTAACACTGTAGAGGGAGCATATTGATGAGCACGTCTGACGATATCCATAACACAACAGCTAGCGGAAAATGTCCGTTCCATCATGGCGGTCATGACCAGAGCGCCGGTGCGGGAACAACCACTCATGACTGGTGGCCAAAACAACTCCGTGTTGACCTGTTAAACCAACATTCTAACCGTTCTAACCCACTGGGTGAGGACTTCGACTACCGCAAAGAATTTAGCAAGCTAGATTACTACGGCCTGAAAAAAGATCTGAAAGAGCTGCTGACAGAGTCCCAACCGTGGTGGCCAGCAGACTGGGGCAGCTACGCGGGTCTGTTTATTCGTATGGCCTGGCACGGCGCGGGGACTTACCGTTCAATCGATGGTCGCGGTGGCGCGGGGCGTGGTCAGCAACGTTTTGCACCGCTCAACTCCTGGCCGGATAACGTCAGCCTGGATAAAGCGCGTCGTCTGTTGTGGCCAATCAAACAAAAATATGGTCAGAAAATCTCCTGGGCCGACCTGTTTATCCTTGCGGGTAACGTGGCGCTGGAAAATTCTGGCTTCCGTACTTTCGGTTTTGGTGCCGGTCGTGAAGACGTCTGGGAACCGGATCTCGACGTAAACTGGGGTGATGAAAAAACCTGGCTTGCCCACCGTAATCCGGAAGAGCTGGCAAAACGGCCATTAGCAGCAACCGAAATGGGGCTGATTTACGTTAACCCGGAAGGACCAAATGCCAGCGGTGAACCGCTTTCTGCGGCTGCAGCTATTCGCGCGACATTTGGCAATATGGGAATGAACGACGAAGAAACCGTTGCGCTGATCGCAGGTGGTCATACGTTAGGTAAAACTCACGGCGCAGGCCCGGCAACGCACGTAGGTCCTGATCCGGAAGCCGCACCGATCGAAAACCAGGGCTTAGGCTGGAAAAGTGATTTTGGTTCCGGTGTCGGTGCCGATGCCATTACTTCAGGCCTGGAAGTGGTCTGGACGCAAACGCCGACTCAGTGGAGCAACTATTTCTTCGAAAACCTGTTCAAATATGAGTGGGTACAGACTCGTAGTCCGGCAGGTGCCATCCAGTTTGAAGCAGTCGATGCACCGGAAATTATCCCGGATCCGTTCGATCCGTCGAAGAAACGTAAGCCGACGATGTTGGTCACTGACCTGACTCTGCGTTTTGATCCAGAGTTTGAGAAGATTTCACGTCGCTTCCTCGATGATCCACAAGCGTTCAACGAAGCCTTTGCCCGTGCATGGTTCAAACTGACGCACAGGGATATGGGGCCGAAATCTCGCTACATCGGACCGGAAGTGCCGAAAGAAGATCTGATCTGGCAAGATCCGCTGCCACATGCGTTCTTCAACCCGAGCGAGGAAGATATCCTTAATCTTAAGGCGGCGATTGCTGAATCTGGCCTCTCCGTGAGCGAGCTGGTTTCTGTTGCCTGGGCTTCCGCCTCCACCTTCCGCGGTGGGGATAAACGTGGCGGCGCGAATGGTGCGCGTCTGGCATTGGCTCCACAGCGCGACTGGGAAGTTAATGCCGCAGCAGCACGTGCATTGCCGGTGCTGGAAGGGATCTACAAATCCTCCCATACAGCGTCGCTTGCCGACATTATTGTTCTTGCCGGTGTCGTTGGTGTTGAAAAAGCGGCGAGTGCGGCGGGTATCAGCGTTAATGTTCCGTTTACACCGGGCCGTGTAGACGCGCGCCAGGATCAGACTGACATTGAGATGTTTGAGCTGCTCAAACCTGTTGCCGACGGTTTCCGTAACTATCGTGCTGCGGCGGGTGAGGCTACAACTGAATCTCTGTTGATCGATAAAGCACAGCAATTGACCCTGACTGCACCGGAAATGACGGTGTTGGTCGGCGGGATGCGCGTACTGGGTGCCAACTTCGATGGCAGCAAAAACGGCGTCTTTACTGACCGCGTGGGCGTATTGAGCAATGACTTCTTTGTGAACTTGCTGGATATGCGTTACGAGTGGAAAGCGACCGACGAATCGAAAGAGCTGTTCGAAGGCCGTGACCGTGAAACGGGTGAAGTGAAATACACTGCCAGCCGTGCGGACCTGGTATTTGGTTCTAACTCCGTCCTGCGTGCGCTGGCAGAAGTTTACGCCAGCAGCGACGCCCACGAGAAGTTTGTTAAAGACTTCGTGGCGGCATGGGTGAAAGTGATGAACCTCGACCGTTTCGACCTGCTGTAATCTGAACTCCTTCAGCGACTGCCTTTCAGGCGGTCGCTGAAGTTTCTTTACCAGCGTATAGTGTCCACAGGAAAACTACACACTGGATCTCTCATGTCTGCCGCAGGAAAGAGCAACCCACTGGCAATCAGTGGCCTGGTTGTGCTCACACTTATCTGGAGTTATAGCTGGATTTTCATGAAGCAAGTCACCAGCTACATCGGTGCCTTCGACTTTACTGCTTTACGCTGCATTTTTGGCGCTCTCGTTTTATTCATCGTCCTTTTATTACGTGGTCGCGGTATGCGTCCGACGCCGTTTAAATACACTTTAGCTATTGCCCTGTTACAAACCTGCGGGATGGTGGGACTGGCGCAATGGGCGTTGGTGAGCGGCGGAGCAGGGAAGGTGGCAATCCTGAGCTATACCATGCCGTTCTGGGTGGTGATTCTCGCGGCGCTGTTTCTTGGTGAACGCCTGCGACGCGGGCAATATTTCGCTATTCTGATTGCCGCCGTTGGATTATTGCTGGTGTTACAGCCGTGGCAACTCGATTTCTCCTCGATGAAAAGCGCCATCCTGGCAATCCTCTCCGGCATCAGTTGGGGAGCGAGTGCGATTGTTGCGAAACGCCTTTATGCCCGCTATCCGCGCGTGGATTTATTGTCGTTAACATCCTGGCAGATGCTTTATGCGGCGCTGGTGATGAGTGTGGTCGCCTGGCTGGTGCCGCAACGTGAAATTGACTGGCAGCCCACGGTGTTCTGGGCGCTGGCCTACAGTGCGATTCTGGCGACGGCACTGGCCTGGAGTTTGTGGCTATTTGTACTGAAAAACTTACCTGCCAGTATTGCCAGCTTAAGCACGCTGGCGGTTCCTGTTTGCGGCGTACTCTTTTCCTGGTGGCTGCTTGGTGAAAACCCCGGCGCGGTTGAAGGCAGCGGTATTGTGCTGATTGTGCTGGCACTGGCGCTGGTAAGCCGTAAGAAAAAAGAAGCCGTCAGCGTAAAAAAAATCTGAAGAGCGTCTTCCCTGGGCGCTATCGCTTATTTAGCAAAATAGCGGTAGTGCCCGACAATCTGCCAGCTAAACAACACATCTTCTTCCTGCGCGCCTGCGCCAATGTTATGTATCACCAGTGGCGTACCGTTGCGGGCGAAGCCATCTGAAACCACCCCAATATGTGCCAGCCCGTTATCTAATCGCCAGGAGACAATATCGCCCGCTTGATAGTCACTGGGGTTCTTGCTGGTGGGGCGTGTTTTATCGTGGCGGATAAACCAGGTTTCCAGATTAGGCACCCGACGGTGATCGATGTTGCTGTCCGGGCGCTTTAACTTCCATTTTTGCGGGTACTCGGCAAAATTCTTCGCCATATCTTCATGAACCAGCTTCTGCAAATCTACCTGCTGGCTGCGTAATGCGCGGATCACTACATCAGAACATACGCCGCGTTCCTGCGGGACATCACCGCCAGGATAGGTAAGCTGCACATACGCCGGATCGTAAAATAGCGTGCTGCTAATTTGCTGTCTGGCACCGTCTGCGATGGCAAGGTTGGTGTTGGCCTGGATTTGTACCACGGTTGGTGGAACGGCGGGAGATTTTAAGGAGTGGCTGGTAAATGCCGTTAGAAGGCTGACCAACGCCAGTGAAGCTTTCATCTGTTTCGTCCGTGAAAATAAGAGTCACAGATTCGACCTTCCGGGCTAACGATTGTTCTGTGGAGAAAATGTCCAGAAGCGGATAAAAAACTCCCGAACAACGTGGGAGTTTTAGTTTACTGGCACAGAGTGCCGGATGCGGCGTGAACGCCTTATTCGGCCTACAAAATCACGCAAATTCAATATATTGCAGAGATTACGTAGACCTGATAAGCGTAGCGCATCAGGCTATTTTGCGTTCAAACTCCCGAACAAGCCGGGAGTTTGGCGTAGGTTATTCCCACTCTTGCAGGAAACGCTGACCATACTGGTCGGCTACCAGCAATGCAGCGTAAACCTGATCTGGCGTGGCGCCGCCAGGCATGTTGTGAATAGTTTCACCTTCTGCACAAGATGCTTCTGCGACAATCCGCATTTTCGCCGGGATATCTTCTTTAATATCCAGTTGTGCCAGGGTAATTGGCAGACCGACAGCATGGCACAGCGCAGCTACGGTTTCGATTTCCTCAACTGGTGCGTTTTCCAGAACCAGTTGCGTCAGCGTACCGAATGCCACTTTTTCACCGTGATAATAGTGATGCGCATCCGGAATGGCCGTCAGGCCATTGTGCACCGCGTGCGCCGCCGCCAGGCCGCCGCTTTCAAAGCCCACGCCGCTCAAATAGGTGTTAGCTTCAATCACACGTTCCAGCGCCGGAGTCACCACATGCTGTTCAGCGGCAAGCATCGCTTTTTCGCCTTCTTCCAGCAGGGTGTTGTAGCACAGTTCAGCCAGAGCCAGTGCTGCCTGAGTACATTTACCGCCCGCCATCGTGGTTGCGCCGCTGCGGGAACAGGCACGTGCTTCAAACCAGGTTGCCAACGCATCGCCAATACCCGCCGCTAACAGACGTGCAGGTGCGCCAGCAACAATTTTGGTATCCACAATGACGCGTTCCGGGTTGTTCGGCAGCAGCAGATAGCGGTCAAACTCACCATCATCGGTGTAGATAACAGACAGCGCACTACACGGTGCGTCGGTAGAGGCGATAGTCGGAGCGATTGCTACCGGAACACCCATGAAATGTGCCAGTGCTTTGGCGGTATCGAGGGTTTTACCGCCGCCAATACCGAGAATTGCACCACACTGTGCGGTTTCTGCGATGCCACGTAGACGATCGATTTCATTTTGCGAACATTCACCGCCAAAGGGTGCGATTTCAACAACCAGCCCGGCATCTTTAAAGCTTTGCTCGACGGTTGCCTGAGCAAAACCTAATACAAATTTATCGCCAACAACTAACCAACGTTCTGCCAGCGGTTTCAGGTATTCGCCCAGGCGATTAATTACATCAGCGCCCTGGATGTATTTACCTGGTGATTGAATAATGCGGTCCATAATTGCTCCTTTAGAGATGAGTATTGCCAAATGCGGCATTCCAGTCGTGCTCGAACTTCTCTATAGCTGACTCTACCGCAGGGGTGTTAAGCATTTGTTGCGCTACATCTAAGGGCAGTGTGATGGATTCACATCCTGCCAGCAAACAATCCAGCGCCTGACGCGGTGTTTTAAAGCTGGCTGCCAGCACCATGCTTTCTGGCGCGTGCATTTCCAGTAACGCTTGCAGCTCCTGTACGGTACGAATGCCGTCTCCGCCCTGAGCGTCCACGCGGTTTACATAGGGGGCCACGTATTTTGCGCCAGCCAGTGCGGCTAATAGCCCTTGTGCGGCGCTGTAGACTGCGGTTCCCAGCGTGGTAATGCCTTCTTTTTTCAGCAATTTAATTGCTGCCAGACCTTCGGATGTTACCGGAATTTTCACCACAATTCCCGGAATAACGTCGCGCAGACGTTTCGCTTCTTCTACCATGCCCTGTGCGTCGCGGCTCATAGTCTGAGCAAACAGAATGCCCTCATCACCAATCGCTTTTTGCAGACGCGGCAGTACATCCCAGATGGACTCCTTGCTGGCAGCAATAATGCTCGGGTTAGTCGTCACTCCGGCAATCGGGAATATGCGTGCCAGACGTTCGACTTCTGCGACGTTAGCGGTGTCCAGATACAGTTCCATGATGTTTCCTTTTACAGTTCCAGTTCATGTTGCAGCAGGCTGGCGATAGCGTCGGCGGAAGCGGCGTTAACCAGCGCGTTACGGAATTCTTCGTGCATGATGCGGCGAGCGAGGCGCGAGAAAATGCGCATATGCTGATCGCCCGCAGCGTGTTTGTTCAGGGTTAACATAATGATGAATTGTGCTTCATCATCGCCCCAGCGCACAGGTGCTTGCAGACGAGCCACACTGATGGTCGACTGCTCAATATGTTCTGATTTGCTGTGTGGAATGGCGAAACTAAAGCCCAGTCCGGTAGAGAAGACGGCCTCACGCGCCCACAGATCGGCTTCCAGTTTCCGCGGATAGCGACAGCGTCCTGCCAGCAGCAGGTTATCGGTCATGCCTTTGAACACTTCTTCTTTGCTGCGCCAGTCGCTTTCCAGCGTGATGCACTCGGCGGTAACCAGCGGCGCATCCTGTTGCGTCATACGGAACTGCGCCAGCAGATGCTCCACTTCCAGTGAAGTACGGCAGGCCATCGCCTGGTTAAGCAACTGACGACATTCGCGGCTGTCGAGTTGCGCCATGCGTGCTTTTGCCGCCGGAATTGACGGTGCGCTCATGCTAAGTTCATCCAGCCCTAAACCGATCAGCAGCGGCAGTACGGAACCTTTTGCCCCCAGTTCTCCGCACAGGCCGATCCATTTACCCTGGCGATGCACTGCCTGAACGGCGTAATCAAGCGCCCGCAGGAATGCCGGATTCAGACTGTTGTAGTGACGGGTGACTTTAGCGTTATCACGATCCACCGCCAGCAGATACTGCGTCAGGTCGTTACTGCCGATACTAAAGAAATCAATCTCTTCGCAGCACTGGTCGATAATGAACATGACCGACGGTACTTCCAGCATGATGCCGAGTGGGATCTTTTCATCAAACGGAATGTGTTCGTTACGCAGTTGCTGTTTGGCTTCCGCCAGCTTTTCTTTCACCCATAAGATCTCTTCCATTGAGGAGATCATCGGGATCATGATTTTCAGGCTGCCGTGAGCAGAGGCGCGCAGGATCGACCGTAATTGCGTGGTAAACAGTGACGCGTATTCTTCATAAATACGCACCGCGCGATAACCAAGGAATGGGTTGGCTTCTGCGGGAATATTCAGATAATCAACGGGTTTATCGCCGCCAATATCCATAGTACGCACAATAATGCTGCGCCCGTTGGCGGATTCCAGCGCCTGACAAAAAATGTTGTACAACTCGCTTTCGCCCGGTGCACTGGTGCGATCCATATAGAGCATTTCAGTGCGGAACAGACCAACGCCTTCTGCGCCATTGCCAAACGCAGCCTGTGCTTCTACCGAGTGAGCGATGTTAGCAGCAACTTCGATACGGATACCATCAGCGGTGCGGGCTTGCTGGGTCAGCCAGACACGTTGTTGCTCACGCAGAGCGTCCTGTACGCGCGCTTCCTGTTGATAATAACGCGCCACCGCTTCTGTCGGTTCGACCACAATCGCCCCGGCGTTGCCGTCGATATAAATCGTTTGTTGCAGCCACGGGCTAAGGGTCTCGATATCCACGCCGACCAGCGTCGGAATATTAAATGAACGGGCAAGGATCACCGTGTGTGAGGTGGTGCCGCCGCTTTTCAGTAGCAGACCTTTGAGGTGATTTTTATCCAGTTCGAGGAACTGACTGGGGGTTAGTTCATCCGCCATACAAATGGCTGGCTGCGTCAATTTACCCGGTGCCGGGAAGCGTTGTTCGCCGTAAATTTGCTGGAGTAACTGGAAGCAGACGTCGCGCACATCCAGCGCACGCTCTTGCAGGTAGCTACTACTGGAACGGGCGAACTCTTCGCAAAAGTGATTCGCACTGGCAACAATCGCTTCGGCACAGCTTAATCCCTCGCTGACACCCGCCAGTAAGTGTTGACGTAAAGAGGTATCGCCCGCTAACGAACGGTGGGCTTCCAGTATTGCGCTGGTGGCACCGTCGCTATCCAGCAGACGAAACTCAATGTTTTTCAGTACCAGTGTCAGGCCGTTTTCCAGTGCAGATTGTTCGGCGTCAGCATCTTTAGCGGCAGGAAGATTACCCAGTGTATTGAGATCTAAAGAGGAAATCGGCGTCAGGATGCCGCCTGCGCTACCGTTACACACGGTGCGGGCGCGGATAATGCGCGGATTCAGATTAGTCAGTGAAACCGGCAGCGGCTCCAGTTCGTCAGATTTTACTTCTTCCAGCGGCGCGTCACAGTGGGGAAATTCATCGCGCAGCCATTGGCTTAAACGCTGGTGTGCTTCTTGTTCGTCGGCTCCAGAAATCAGTAACTGGCAGTTATCGCCCACCAGTGTATCGGTGCCAATCAGCGCCAGCGCGCTTTTGGCGTTGCCCTTGCGATCGGTACGCAGGTTATGCCACTCAATTTGCGATGAAAAAGTATTACACAGCGTTTCAACGTGGCTTGCCGGACGTGCATGTACGCCATTAGGTAGCTCACAAATAAATTCCACAATCAGGGCCATTGCCTCTCTCCCGGTAAGGTTTTCTGTTTACAGGATAAGAGTGCACGGTAACGGCCTGCCATGTGACAAATCTGTCAAAAGCTAGACAAATGTAATGTAACCGTCAATTTGCGACGCGTCTCACAAGACGCGCCACTCCGGCATGATTCCGAGATAACGCAAGTTATGAGGCGGATCGCATTTTTGTACTGACATTACAAAAGTCCAGTAAATGGCCTTTTTATCCACTGTTTGCTCCGCTTGCGATTGCCTATTGTTTCTCCCATCAAAAAAATATGGACATGGGCTTTTGCAAGCCCAGGAGCAGCTTATGAATGAGTTGGTGCAGATACTGAAAAACACTCGTCAGCATTTAATGACGGGCGTTTCACACATGATTCCCTTCGTAGTATCGGGCGGTATTTTGCTGGCGGTTTCCGTCATGCTGTACGGCAAAGGTGCGGTGCCAGATGCCGTAGCCGATCCGAATCTGAAAAAACTGTTTGATATCGGTGTCGCGGGCTTAACGCTGATGGTGCCTTTCCTTGCTGCTTACATCGGTTATTCCATTGCGGAACGTTCCGCGCTGGCTCCGTGCGCTATTGGTGCCTGGGTCGGTAACAGTTTTGGTGCAGGCTTCTTTGGCGCGCTGATCGCCGGGATTATCGGCGGCATCGTGGTGCATTACCTGAAGAAAATCCCGGTGCATAAAGTTCTGCGTTCTGTCATGCCAATCTTCATTATTCCGATCGTCGGCACCTTAATTACCGCTGGCGTCATGATGTGGGGGCTGGGCGAGCCTGTGGGCGCATTGACTAACAGTCTGACCCAGTGGCTTCAGGGAATGCAGCAGGGCAGCATTATCATGCTGGCGGTCATTATGGGGCTGATGCTGGCGTTCGATATGGGCGGTCCGGTTAACAAAGTGGCGTATGCATTCATGCTGATTTGTGTCGCCCAGGGTGTTTATACCGTGGTGGCGATCGCGGCAGTAGGGATCTGTGTTCCGCCGCTGGGGATGGGGCTGGCGACGCTGATTGGTCGCAAAAACTTCTCCGCAGAAGAACGTGAAACCGGTAAAGCGGCGTTGGTGATGGGCTGTGTTGGTGTCACTGAAGGGGCGATTCCTTTCGCCGCCGCCGATCCGTTGCGTGTGATCCCTTCCATCATGGTGGGCACTGTTTGTGGCACGGTCACCGCGGCATTGGTTGGTGCGCAGTGCTATGCAGGCTGGGGTGGTCTGATTGTGCTGCCGGTAGTTGAAGGCAAGTTGGGTTACATCGCGGCAGTGGCTGTTGGGGCTGTAGCAACGGCTATCTGCGTTAACGTGCTGAAAAGTCTGGCGCGTAAAAATGGGTCTTCAACTGATGAGAAGGAAGACGACCTGGATCTGGATTTTGAAATTAATTAATTGAGGAACGAGCCATGACGAAAATTATTGCAGTAACCGCATGTCCTTCAGGTGTTGCCCATACCTATATGGCGGCAGAGGCGCTGGAAAGTGCCGCGAAAGCAAAAGGCTGGGAAGTGAAAGTAGAAACCCAGGGGTCGATTGGTCTGGAAAACGAACTGACTGCGGAAGACGTGGTGAGCGCCGATATGGTGATTCTGACCAAAGATATCGGCATCAAGTTTGAAGAGCGTTTTGCTGGCAAGACCATCGTGCGTGTCAACATCAGCGACGCAGTAAAACGCGCTGACGCCATTATGAGCAAAATTGAAGCTCACCTGGCGCAAACCGCTTAAGTTCTTATCCCGCCCGCAAGGGCGGGTTCGCTTTCCCACAGGAGTTCCTCATGACGAATCGTATCTCTCGCCTTAAAACTGCACTGTTTGCCAATACCCGTGAAATCTCGTTGGAGCGGGCGCTGCTTTATACCGCCAGCCATCGGCAAACCGAAGGCGAACCGGTGATATTGCGCCGGGCGAAAGCGACAGCGTATATCCTTGAACATGTTGAAATTTCGATTCGTGATGAAGAACTGATTGCCGGTAACCGCACCGTAAAACCGCGCGCCGGGATTATGTCGCCGGAAATGGATCCTTACTGGTTGCTGAAAGAGCTGGATCAATTCCCGACACGCCCGCAGGATCGCTTCGCCATTAGTGAAGAAGATAAACGTATCTATCGCGAAGAGTTATTCCCGTACTGGGAAAAACGCTCGATGAAAGATTTCATCAATGGGCAGATGACGGACGAAGTTAAAGCGGCGACCAGTACGCAGATTTTCAGCATCAACCAGACGGATAAAGGCCAGGGGCACATCATTATTGATTACCCACGCCTGCTGAATCACGGGCTGGGTGAGCTGGTGGCGCAGATGCAACAACATTGCCAGCAACAGCCGGATAATCACTTTTATCAGGCTGCGCTGTTATTGTTGGAAGCCTCGCAGAAACATATTTTGCGTTACGCCGAACTGGCAGAAACGATGGCAGCAAGCTGCGTTAATGCCCAACGTCGGGAAGAATTGCTGACTATTGCGGAGATCTCCCGTCATAACGCCGAACATAAGCCGCAGACGTTCTGGCAGGCGTGCCAGTTGTTCTGGTACATGAACATCATTCTGCAATATGAATCTAACGCCAGTTCGCTGTCGTTAGGGCGCTTCGATCAGTATATGTTGCCGTTCTATCAGGCCTCGCTGACCCAGGGTGAAGATCCGGCGTTTCTGAAAGAACTGCTCGAGTCCCTGTGGGTGAAATGTAATGACATTGTGCTGTTACGTTCCACCAGCAGCGCGCGCTATTTCGCAGGTTTCCCGACCGGCTATACCGCACTGCTCGGTGGTTTAACGGAAAACGGACGTAGCGCGGTGAATGTGCTTTCGTTTCTCTGTCTCGACGCCTATCAAAGCGTACAGTTGCCGCAGCCAAATCTCGGTGTGCGCACTAACGCCTTGATTGACACGCCGTTCCTGATGAAAACCGCAGAAACCATTCGTCTTGGTACTGGTATTCCGCAAATCTTCAACGATGAAGTGGTGGTGCCCGCGTTCCTCAACCGTGGTGTTTCGCTGGAAGATGCGCGCGACTATTCAGTGGTCGGTTGCGTGGAGTTATCCATTCCGGGCAGAACCTACGGTCTGCACGATATCGCGATGTTTAACCTGCTGAAAGTGATGGAAATCTGCCTGCATGAGAATGAAGGTAATTCCGCATTGAGTTATGACGGTTTGCTGGAACAAATTCGCGCGAAGATCAGCCACTACATCACTCTGATGGTTGAAGGCAGCAATATTTGCGATATCGGCCATCGTGACTGGGCACCAGTGCCGCTGCTCTCTTCGTTTATCAGCGATTGTCTGGAAAAAGGCCGCGATATTACCGACGGTGGCGCGCGTTATAACTTTTCCGGCGTGCAGGGGATTGGTATCGCTAACCTGAGTGATTCACTCCATGCGTTGAAAGGGATGGTTTTTGATCAACAACGTTTAAGTTTTGACGAATTGTTGTCGGTATTAAAAGCAAACTTCGAAACGCCAGAAGGCGAAAAAATCCGTGCTCGTTTAATTAACCGCTTTGAGAAGTACGGCAACGATATCGACGAGGTGGATAACATTAGCGCCGAATTGCTGCGCCATTACTGCAAAGAAGTGGAAAAATACCAGAACCCGCGCGGCGGCTACTTCACGCCGGGGTCGTATACCGTTTCTGCTCACGTCCCGTTGGGGTCGGTGGTTGGCGCGACGCCAGACGGCCGCTTCGCCGGAGAACAACTGGCTGATGGTGGTTTGTCACCAATGTTGGGTCAGGACGGACAAGGGCCAACGGCGGTGCTGAAGTCAGTAAGTAAACTTGATAACACGTTGCTTTCTAACGGTACGTTGCTGAATGTGAAATTCACTCCGGCTACCCTGGAAGGTGAAGCGGGATTACGCAAACTGGCTGACTTCTTACGTGCATTTACTCAGCTTAAGTTGCAGCACGTTCAATTTAACGTAGTGAATGCCGACACGTTACGTGAAGCCCAATTGCGCCCGCAGGACTATGCGGGGCTGGTGGTACGCGTTGCCGGATACAGCGCCTTCTTTGTCGAACTCTCGAAGGAAATTCAGGATGACATTATCCGCCGTACAGCGCATCAGTTGTAACGTTGTGGAAACGCGCCGCGAGGATGTGGCGCGTATTTTTAACATTCAGCGTTATTCGCTGAATGACGGTGAGGGTATTCGTACGGTGGTCTTTTTTAAAGGCTGCCCACATCTGTGCCCGTGGTGTGCTAATCCGGAGTCGATCTCCGGCAAAATCCAGACGGTGCGTAGAGAGGCGAAATGTCTGCATTGCGCGAAATGTTTACGTGATGCAGATGAATGTCCTTCCGGCGCATTTGAGCGGATTGGTCGTGATATCAGCCTCGACGCTCTGGAACGGGAAGTGATGAAGGATGACATTTTCTTTCGCACGTCTGGCGGTGGTGTCACGCTTTCTGGCGGTGAAGTGTTGGTGCAAGCGGAGTTTGCTACCCGTTTTTTGCAACGACTGCGGCTGTGGGGCGTGTCATGTGCCATCGAAACTGCCGGAGACGCGCCAGCAAGCAGGTTGCTACCGCTGGCGAAATTGTGCGATGAAGTGTTGTTCGATTTAAAAATTATGGACCCGACAAGAGCGCGGGACGTGGTGAAAATGAATCTGCCGCGCGTGCTGGAGAATCTGCGTTTGCTGGTGAGTGAAGGTATCAATGTGATCCCTCGTTTGCCGCTGATCCCCGGCTATACGCTCAGCAGAGAGAATATGCAGCAGGCGCTGGATGTGTTGATTCCTTTGAATATCAGGCAGATCCACCTGTTGCCGTTTCATCAGTACGGTGAACCGAAATACCGTCTGTTGGGGCGCGAATGGTCGATGAAAGATATACCGGCAACGTCGTCAGCCGATGTGGCATTGATGCGTGAAATGGCTGAACAGGCTGGTTTTCAGGTTACGGTTGGGGGGTAGGATGGCATATCTGGTTGCAGTTACCGCCTGCGTTAGCGGTGTGGCACATACCTATATGGCGGCAGAACGGCTGGAAAAGTTGTGTCAGCAGGAAAAGTGGAGCGTCAGCATTGAAACTCAGGGGGCGCTGGGAACGGAGAACCGCTTATCGGACGAGAATATCCGTCGCGCGGATGTTGTGTTGTTGATTACAGATATCGAGCTTTCTGGTGCCGAGCGTTTTGAACATTGTCGCTATGTACAATGCGGTATCTACGCTTTTCTACGCGAACCTCATCGGGTGATGAGTGCTGTTCGTAAGGTGCTTTCTGCGCCGCAGCAAACGCACCTTATTCTGGAGTAGTTGGTTTTTCTGTCAGTTGGCTGTGGTACTGCCGACGATATTCCGACGGCGAGCGTTCGGTATTTTTACGAAACAGACGGCAGAAGTAGTTGCTGTCGACAAAACCGCAGGCGTGAGCCACTTCTTTTACCTTCAGATCATAGCCTTTCAGTAGCGTCTTAGCATGTTCCAGTCGCGTGTGATTCAGGTATTCGTTAAAGCCAATAGCCCCCGTTTTTTGAAACAGGTGCGATAGGTAGTTTGGTGAAATGTAGAACGCCTGCGCGACAGATTCGCGGGTCAGCGCGGTGGCATAACGTTCGTCGATGTAATCGCGAATGGCTTCGAAAAGTGCCTGGCTGCGAGAGGCTGTCTGAATTTGGCTGCCGAGCAAATCGCGGCAGTGGCTAAGCAAACTGGTGACAATAAGCCTGGCTGTTTGTTGCTCCTGCGGCTGCATTTGCATTTCATTGAGCGTTTGTAGCAGGAACGAGCCAATACGTGGGCCACGTCGGGCGACGTGTTGCTTCGCCAGATTTTGATATTGTTTGCCATCCCACTGTACGACGCTGAAGCCGAGTTGCTGTTTGCCAAACAGAACGCTAAATGTCGTGGCGGGTGTTTCCCATTGTGGGAAATTCCACCCGCCAGCGGGAACGTACAGTACATCGCCGGAAACTAACGTTGCACCTGTACCGGTATCAACAAACTCGCCTTCCAGCACAATTTCCAGCCGTGGAAAATCGACCTTATACGCGAGATCGGGGGCCGGGCCGTTGCTGCTCGCGAAGTAAACCTGGCGGAGTAACAGCGGGCCGTTGATTAGGCGGGAGAGCAGATAGTTGACGTCGTGATACATGTTATTCCCTCAGGTATGTAGACGGGAAAACAGTAACTGGCATTATGAAAAAAGGCCACCTGAAAAGTGTGGCCTGATGGGAGTGAGATGTAAACATTGCGGCAGTTGTATTGCCGGATGCGGCGTAAACGCCTTATCCGGCCTACCGCCGCGATCTGTAGGCCGGATAAGACGCGTCAAGCGTCGCATCCGGCAAATAGCACCTGGTAGATAATTACTGATTACCCACCTGATCGCCATACGGCAGAGTGTCGTAATCGATCAGCGCATTTTTCTTATACGGGTTACCAATCCAGCGGGTGGTTTCTTTGAATTGCGGGTTCACCACCGAACGGGTTGGATCGTAACCGTCGTAAGATAAGCCCGCCAAATCCGACCAGGTGTGGATCAGTTCAGCCAGGCTGTATTTACGATCGACATCCTGCGAGAAATCACGCGGATGAGTCGCCTGCCATTTTTCCGACGTCCACAGCAGGAACGGAATGGTGTACATGTGGCGCGTCGGGTTGTCTTCATTACGCCCCTGAGTTTTATGCGGTGGTGTGTCATAAACCTCTTCACCGTGGTCAGAGAAGTAAACCAGGAAACCATTCGGATCAGCAGCTTTAAAGTCTTTAATCAGGCTGGCAACTACGTGATCGTTGTACAAGTTGGCGTTGTCGTAATCGTTATACGATTCCAACTCTTCTGCGCTTAATCCCGGCGGCACGTGATCGGTATTGCCATCAAACTTGCCCTGATCTTCCGGGTAACGATATTTGTATTTGATGTGCGTACCCAGCAGATGAACGATGATCAGTTTCTTCGGCGCGGGGTCCTTCAGCACTTCCTGGAACGGCTTCAGCACGTTGGTGTCGTATTCACGCGCACTCTGTGTGCGTTGCTGGTTCATGTAGTACTGTTTATCGGTCTGGCGCGAAAATACCGTCAGCATGGTGTTGCGGGCGGTCATCGTTTGCTGGTTGGTGATCCAGAACGTTTTATAACCCGCCTGTTTCATCATGTTCATCAGCGACGGCTGCGTCAGGTACAGATCCGGATTCTTTTCGTTGGCGAAAGTCAGCGCCTGTTGCAGGATTTCAATGGTGTACGGACGCGATGTGACCACATTATTGAACACGGTCAGGTTTGGGTCGGTTTTATGCAGCGCATCCAGTTCAGGCGTGGTTTCACGCGGATAACCGTACAGGCTCATGCGTCCACGCTGGGTTGATTCGCCAATCACCAGTACTAAGGTGCGCGGTTCGTTGCCCGATTCGTCTTTGAAATTAGCCAGCGGCGGTAATGCGTTATTTTCATTCAGTAGTTTCGTCAGTGAGTTAAGTTGCTGGCGATACTGATAATAACCTGTCAGGAATTGCCACGGCGCGGCGGGTTCCATGCGCGATGCCAGATTATCCAACGTTTTCTCAAACGGTTTGTTTTTGATAAACGTGTTCATGGCGATCGGGTGCAGAATCAAACCATAAAGCAGGGCAAAAGAGACAACATAACGCCACGGCTTCGGAATATAGACCGGGCGCAGGCGTGTCCATAGCAGAACTGCCACTGCTGTATAGGCCAGCGCGATAAGCACAATCTTCAGGCTGAAATACTGGCTTAAATACTCGCTGGCTTCGTTGGTGTTGGTTTCAAACATCACAAACAGAACGCTCTGCGAGAACTCCTGACCGTATATGACGTAGTAACACAGCGCCGCCAGAGAGGCCGCCCACAGCATCACGCCGATTATCGCGGCGATAATTTTAATCCGCTTCGGAAAGAGGAATACCGGGATCAACCACAGCGAACTAAACAACAGCGAGTCGCGCATGCCGTTAGTACCGCTGTAGCCGCTGACGTAAATAATGACCTGTAGTAGGGTAGAGAAAAACCAAAAGTAGAGCAGTGCCCAACCCAGGGCTTTCCAGCTAAAAAGGGGTTTAGCCTGGACTTCTGTGGAATGCATAGTAAGAACCTGTCTCGAAAAAATAGCGCCGAATGTATCGGCAAAACCTTAAGGATATCTGAAGGGATATCCAGAATTTGAATAAAATGCAGACAGAAATATATTGAAAACGAGGGAGTTAGAACAGAAGTATTTCAGAAAACCCTCGCACTATTGCACGAGGGTTGATAGAGGGAGAGATTAGCCGGTATTACGCATACCTGCCGCAATCCCGGCAATAGTGACCATTAACGCTTGTTCTACGCGGGGATCCGGTTCATGACCTTCTTTTTCCGCCTGGCGGGAGCGGTGCAGTAGCTCTGCCTGCAACACGTTCAGCGGGTCGGTGTATATATTCCGTAGCTGAATAGACTCGGCAATCCACGGCAGATCCGCCATCAGATGGGAATCGTTGGCAATCGCCAGCACCACTTTGATGTCTTCTTCTTGCAGATTGCGTAACTCTTTACCTAACGGCCACAGTTCTTTGTCGACCAGGCGTTGGTCATAGTATTCCGCCAGCCACAGATCCGCTTTTGCGAACACCATCTCCAGCATTCCCAGACGTGTTGAGAAGAACGGCCAGTCGCGGCACATGGTTTCCAGTTCGTTCTGTTTGCCATCTTCGACCACTTTTTGCAGCGCTGTACCCGCACCCAGCCAGGCGGGAAGCATCAGGCGGTTTTGCGTCCAGGCGAAGATCCACGGAATGGCGCGCAGTGATTCGACGCCGCCGGTTGGGCGACGTTTCGCCGGACGTGAACCCAACGGCAGTTTGCCCAGTTCCTGTTCTGGCGTAGCGGAACGGAAGTAAGGAACAAAATCTTTGTTTTCACGCACGTAGCCACGATAGACATCGCAAGAGATGACCGACAGTTCATCCATAATCCGACGCCAGCTCTCTTTCGGCTCTGGCGGTGGCAGCAGGTTGGCTTCCAGAATCGCCCCGGTGTACAGCGACAGGCTGCTAACGGTGATTTCCGGTAGACCGTATTTAAAGCGGATCATCTCGCCCTGTTCGGTCACACGCAGGCCGCCTTTCAGGCTTCCCGGCGGTTGCGAAAGCAGTGCTGCATGTGCTGGTGCGCCACCGCGGCCAATGGAACCGCCGCGACCGTGGAACAGCGTCAGTTCAATACCCGCCTTTTCGCAGGTTTTGATTAACGCATCCTGTGCCTGATACTGCGCCCAGGATGCCGCCATCACGCCCGCATCTTTTGCTGAGTCGGAATAGCCAATCATTACCATCTGTTTGCCCTGAATCAGACCGCGATACCAGTCGATATTCAGCAGTTGGGTCATAACATCGTTGGCGTTGTTCAGGTCATCGAGGGTTTCAAACAGCGGTGCGACCGGCATCGCGAATCCAATCCCCGCTTCTTTCAGTAGCAGGTGGACAGCCAGTACGTCAGACGGTGTTTTCGCCATCGAGATCACGTAGGCGGCAATGGAGCCTTGCGGCGCTTCGGCAATCACCTGACACGTATCGAGCACTTCGCGCGTTTCGGCGCTTGGTTGCCAGTTGCGAGGCAGCAACGGACGTTTAGAGTTCAGTTCGCGGATCAGGAACGCCTGTTTGTCGGCCTCTGACCAGCTTTCGTAGTCTCCGATGCCGAGGTAGCGGGTCAGTTCACCCAATGCTTCGGTATGACGAGTACTCTCCTGGCGGATATCAATACGCACCAGCGGTACGCCGAAACATTTCACGCGGCGCAGAGTATCGAGCAGATCGCCGTTGGCGATAATCCCCATGCCACATGCCTGAAGTGACTGGTAGCAAGCGTAGAGCGGCTCCCATAATTCTTCGTTCTGTGTCAGCAGGCCTTCCGGTTTTGGCAGTTCTTCACCTTTCAGGCGCGCTTCCAGCCACGCCTGGGTCGCCATCAGGCGAGAACGCAGGTTTTTCATCAGATAGCGATACGGCTCTGCAGCACCTTCTTCACCGACCAGCGCCAGCAGTTCAGGTGTTGCTTCAACCATCGACAACTCGGAGACCAGAACCTGAATATCTTTCAGGAACAGGTCAGTTGCTTTCCAGCGACTGAGCAGAAGTACGTGACGGGTGATGTCGGCGGTGACGTTTGGGTTGCCATCGCGGTCGCCGCCCATCCACGAGGTAAAACGAACCGGAACAAATTCTACCGGCAGTTTGTAGCCCAGGTTTTCTTCCAGTTGCTCATTCAGTTCGCGCAGGTAATTCGGCACGCCCTGCCACAGGCTGTTTTCTACTACTGCAAAACCCCATTTGGCTTCATCAATTGGGCTTGGGCGTAGTTTGCGGATTTCATCGGTATGCCACGACTGAGCGATCAACTGGCGCAGACGGCGCATTAATTGGTGATGTTCGTAGTCAGCGAGATCTTTGTTGTCGAGCTGTTTTAAGCAGGCGTTCACTTCCACCATTTTGTGGATCAGTGTGCGGCGGGTGATTTCGGTTGGGTGTGCGGTAAGAACCAGTTCCAGCGACAACGATTCAACCGCTTTTTTGATAGTTTCTTCGCTAAGGTCTGGCTGGTTTTTTAGTTTACGCAGGGTACGGGCGATCACTTCCGGATTGCTGGCAGCCTCACCTTTTGGCGAAATGCTGTGGTATTGCTCGGCGGTGTTGGCCAGGTTCAGGAACTGGCTAAACGCACGCGCAACGGGTAGCAGCTCGTCGTTCGACAAATTTTGTAAGGTGGTGAGCAACTCCTGGCGGTTAGCATCATTGCCAGCGCGTGAAGATTTGGACAACTTACGGATAGTTTCTACGCGTTCAAGAATGTGTTCTCCCAACGCATCCTTGATGGTTTCTCCCAGCACTTTGCCGAGCATACTGACATTACTGCGCAACGCGGAATATTGTTCGTTCATATGACCCCAGACACCCCATCTTATCGTTTGATAGCCCTGTATCCTTCACGTCGCATTGGCGCGAATATGCTCGGGCTTTGCTTTTCGTCGTCTTTTATAAAGCCACGTAAACGCGGTGACGTCAAATGCTGCGAAATCGCTTCAGCAAACGAATAAATAGCAGGGATTTACGCCATTAAATTCACGACGTTTTAAATAAGCGTAACTTATAGGAATGTTAAAAATTCGCCTCGCGTAACACCAAATACGTAGGTCGGATAAGATGCGCAAGCATCGCATCCGACATTATTGCGGCGCTGGGGTTTGGCAGCAGTATTGCGGCGCTGGAGTTTGGCAGCAGTGCCGGATGCGGCGCGAGCGCCTTATCCGGCCTACGGTTGGGCATCATTTGAGTCACTGTAGGTCGGATAAGATGCGCAAGCATCGCATCCGACATTATTGCGGCGCTGGAGTTTGGCAACAGTGCCGGATGCGGCGCGAGCGCCTTATCCGGCCTACGGTTGGGCATCATTTGAGTCACTGTAGGTCGGATAAGATGCGCAAGCATCGCATCCGACATTATTGCGGCGCTGGAGTTTGGCAACAGTGCCGGATGCGGCGCGAGCGCCTTATCCGGCCTACGGTTGGGCATCATTTGAGTCACTGTAGGTCGGATAAGATGCGCAAGCATCGCATCCGACATTATTGCGGCGCTGGAGTTTGGCAACAGTGCCGGATGCGGCGCGAGCGCCTTATCCGGCCTACGGTTGGGCATCATTTGAGTCACTGTAGGTCGGATAAGATGCGCAAGCATCGCATCCGACATTATTGCGGCGCTGGAGTTTGGCAACAGTGCCGGATGCGGCGCGAGCGCCTTATCCGGCCTACGGTTGGGCATCATTTGAGTCACTGTAGGTCGGATAAGATGCGCAAGCATCGCATCCGACATTATTGCGGCGCTGGAGTTTGGCAACAGTGCCGGATGCGGTGCGAACGCTTTGTCCGGCCTACGTTTTAATGCCAGCAAAAATGGTGAATCACCTGGGTGATCAACTCGCGGGTGGGTTTAATAAACCGTGTCTCCAGATATTCATCAGGCTGATGGGCTTGATTGATTGAACCAGGCCCTAACACCAGCGTCGGGCATAGCGTCTGAATAAACGGTGCTTCGGTACAGTAGTTCACCACTTCGGTCTGTGCGCCGAGCAATTTCTCAACCACTTCAACCAGTTGATGATTCGGCGGGCACTCATAACCAGGGATCGGCGGATGCAGCTCTTCGACCGTCAGACGACCCGGCCAGCGTTCGCTTACCGGTGCCAGCGCGTCGTTGAGCAAGCCGTTAAGTTCATTGAGCGTCATGCCTGGCAGCGGACGAATATCCATATGCAACTCACAGCAGGCGCAAATTCGGTTAGATGCGTCACCGCCGTGAATATGCCCGAGGTTGAGCGTGGGATACGGTACGGTAAACGCTTCATAGTGATAGCGTTCTTTAAGGTCGTCACGTAATTGTAAAATATGGCCGATGGCGTCATGCATCAGCTCGATGGCATTCACCCCGCGTGCCGGATCGCTGGAGTGCCCCGACTGACCCATAATGCGAATGGCGTTAGAAATATGGCCTTTATGTGCGCGTACCGGTTGCAGTGACGTCGGTTCGCCAATGATGGCGCAATCCGGGCGCAGGGCGGTGGTTTCGGCAAAATAACGCGCTCCGGCCATACTGGTTTCTTCATCGGCAGTCGCCAGAATGTAGAGCGGCTTTGCAAGCTTCGTGACGTCGACATCGCGTAGTGCATCAAGGATAAACGCAAAGAAGCCTTTCATGTCGGCGGTGCCCAGACCATAGAGCTTGCCGTCATGCTCAGTCAGCGTAAACGGATCGCGCGTCCAGCGCCCGTCATCAAACGGCACGGTATCGGTATGCCCCGCCAGCAACAAGCCGCCAGCGCCGTGTCCGCAACTTGCCAGCATATTAAATTTGTTGCGTGTTCCCGGCACGGGCTGCACTTCCACATTGAAGTCCAAATCTTTGAACCAACCCGCCAGCAGAGTGATTAAATCTGCATTGCTTTGATCGAGCGCTTCTTCCGTGGCGCTTATTGAAGGTGTGGCAATCAGAGCACGGTAGATCTCGATAAATGGCGGTAATTTGTTTTTCATTGTTGACACACCTCTGGTCATGATAGTATCAATATTCATGCATTAATTGTGAATAAAAATACACTAACGTTGAGCGTAATAAAACCCACCAGCCGTAAGGTGAATGTTTTACGTTTAGCCAGGCAAACAGACATAAGAAGGTGAATAGCCCCGATGTTGAATACGCTGATTGTGGGTGCCAGTGGTTATGCTGGCGCAGAGCTAGTGACCTATGTAAATCGCCATCCGCATATGAACATAACCGCTTTGACTGTTTCAGCGCAAAGCAATGATGCGGGAAAGTTAATCTCCGATTTGCATCCGCAGCTCAAAGGCATCGTTGATCTGCCGCTGCAGCCGATGTCGGATATCAGCGAGTTTAGCCCAGGGGTGGATGTGGTGTTTCTCGCCACTGCCCATGAAGTTAGCCACGATTTAGCACCGCAGTTTATTGATGCAGGCTGTGTGGTATTCGACCTTTCCGGCGCATTCCGCGTTAACGACGCCGCCTTCTATGAAAAATATTACGGCTTTACCCATCAATACCCGGAACTGCTGGAGCAAGCCGCTTATGGTCTGGCGGAGTGGTGCGGCAATAAATTAAAAGAAGCGAATTTGATTGCGGTGCCGGGGTGTTACCCGACGGCAGCGCAGTTGGCGCTTAAACCGTTGATTGATGCCGATCTTCTAGATCTCAATCAGTGGCCGGTCATCAACGCCACCAGCGGTGTAAGCGGTGCAGGACGTAAGGCAGCGATTTCTAACAGCTTTTGTGAAGTCAGCCTGCAACCATACGGTGTCTTTACCCATCGCCATCAACCGGAGATCGCTACACACCTTGGTGCTGACGTGATCTTCACCCCGCATCTGGGCAATTTCCCGCGCGGCATTCTGGAAACGATTACCTGCCGTCTGAAACCGGGCGTGACCCAGGTGCAAGTAGCACAAGTGTTGCAACAGGCATATGCGCATAAACCGCTGGTACGGTTGTATGACAAAGGCGTTCCGGCGCTGAAAAACGTTGTCGGGCTACCGTTCTGCGATATCGGTTTTGCCGTTCAGGGCGAGCATCTGATTGTGGTGGCGACCGAAGACAACTTATTGAAAGGTGCGGCGGCACAGGCAATCCAGTGTGCCAATATTCGTTTCGGCTATGCGGAAACGCAGTCTCTTATTTAAGGGTGCAATGATGAATCCATTAATTATCAAACTGGGCGGCGTATTGCTGGATAGTGAAGAGGCGCTGGAACGGCTGTTTAGCGCACTGGTGAATTATCGCGAGTCTCATCAGCGTCCGTTGGTGATTGTTCACGGCGGCGGCTGCGTGGTGGATGAGTTGATGAAAGGGTTGAATCTGCCGGTGAAAAAGAAAAACGGCCTGCGCGTGACGCCTGCGGATCAGATAGACATTATCACTGGCGCACTGGCGGGAACGGCAAATAAAACCCTGCTGGCGTGGGCGAAGAAACATCAGATTGCTGCTGTGGGGCTGTTTCTCGGTGATGGCGACAGCGTCAAAGTGACCCAGCTCGATGAAGAGTTGGGCCATGTTGGACTGGCGCAGCCAGGTTCGCCTAAGCTTATCAACACGTTGCTGGAAAACGGTTATTTGCCGGTGGTCAGCTCTATTGGTGTGACGGACGAAGGGCAACTGATGAACGTCAATGCTGACCAGGCCGCGACGGCACTGGCGGCAACGCTGGGTGCGGATCTGATTTTGCTTTCTGATGTCAGTGGCATCCTCGACGGTAAAGGGCAACGAATTGCTGAGATGACCGCGGCGAAAGCAGAACAACTGATTGAGCAGGGCATTATTACTGACGGCATGATTGTGAAAGTGAATGCGGCGCTGGACGCTGCACGCACGCTGGGCCGCCCGGTGGACATCGCCTCCTGGCGTCATGCGGAACAGCTTCCGGCACTGTTTAACGGTATGCCGATGGGGACGCGGATTTTAGCTTAATTTTTGTTGGCCGGAGGCACAGCTTCCGGCATTGAATTTCAAAATAAGGAAACAGAGTTATGGCACTTTGGGGCGGGCGTTTTACTCAGGCAGCAGATCAACGGTTCAAACAATTTAATGACTCATTGCGCTTTGATTACCGTCTGGCGGAGCAGGATATTGTCGGCTCTGTAGCCTGGTCCAAAGCCCTGGTAACGGTAGGTGTGTTGACCGCAGAAGAGCAGGTGCAACTAGAAGAGGCGCTGAACGTGCTGCTGGAAGACGTTCGCGCCAGGCCACAACAAATCCTCGAAAGCGACGCCGAAGATATCCATAGCTGGGTGGAAGGTAAACTGATCGACAAAGTGGGTCAGTTAGGCAAAAAACTGCATACCGGGCGTAGCCGTAATGACCAGGTAGCGACTGACCTGAAATTGTGGTGCAAAGAGATGGTCAGCGAGTTGCTGGCGGCTAACCGCCAGTTGCAATCGGCGTTGGTGGAAACGGCGCAAAATAATCAGGACGCAGTGATGCCGGGTTATACCCACCTGCAACGCGCTCAACCGGTGACGTTCGCTCACTGGTGCCTGGCCTATGTTGAGATGCTGGCGCGTGATGAAAGCCGTTTGCAGGACGCGCTTAAGCGTCTGGATGTCAGCCCGTTAGGTTGTGGTGCGCTGGCGGGAACGGCCTATGACATTGACCGTGAACAACTGGCTGGCTGGCTGGGTTTTGCCTCGGCAACGCGTAACAGCCTGGACAGCGTTTCTGACCGTGATCACGTACTGGAACTGCTTTCTGCCGCCGCCATCGGCATGGTGCATCTGTCGCGTTTTGCCGAAGATCTCATTTTCTTTAACACCGGCGAAGCGGGTTTTGTCGAACTGTCTGATCGCGTGACTTCCGGTTCATCCTTAATGCCGCAGAAGAAAAACCCGGATGCGCTGGAGCTGATTCGTGGGAAATGTGGTCGTGTCCAGGGCGCATTAACCGGCATGATGATGACTCTGAAAGGGTTACCGCTGGCCTATAACAAAGACATGCAGGAAGACAAAGAGGGCTTGTTCGACGCACTCGACACCTGGCTGGATTGCCTGCATATGGCGGCGCTGGTGCTGGATGGGATTCAGGTGAAACGCCCGCGTTGTCAGGAAGCGGCGCAACAGGGTTACGCTAACGCCACTGAACTGGCGGATTATCTGGTGGCAAAAGGCGTACCGTTCCGCGAGGCGCACCATATTGTGGGTGAAGCGGTGGTGGAAGCCATTCGTCAGGGCAAACCACTGGAAGAACTGCCGCTGGCTGAGTTGCAGAAATTCAGCAAGGTGATTGGAGAAGATGTGTATCCGATTTTGTCGTTGCAATCGTGCCTCGACAAACGTGCGGCAAAAGGCGGCGTCTCACCGCAGCAGGTGGCGCAGGCGATTGCTTTTGCAAAGGCGCGGTTGGTGTAACTTGTTTATATCGCTCCCCTGAAAACGGGGAGTTTGCCTTATCATGCCTACGTAGTGTTGCGCTTTGTAAGCCAGATAAGGCGTTTACGCCGCATCTGGCAGGAATTTATCATCATCCTGATGCCCCTGAGTTTTACGTCCAGCCACAGCCATTCTTCGTCACATTCCTTTTAATTCTTGCGTCTTCTTTACGTTTACTTTTCCTATAAAAATCATTTTCAAATACATCAAACAATACATATTTTAATTAATTGAATATAATTAATTTCTATTGCTGTGTTCATTTTTAAGATTAATGGAATTTGTTATGTGATTATTTAACGTGTTGTTTTAACGATGATGGTTAATATTGTAGACAATATTTGAGGATATTTCTGTTCCTCGGCGGAAAATTTTATTTTTAATGTGATCACGGTTGAATAATCACTTTTTCTTACTTGTATGGTAGTAGGCATAAAATTAAGTTTAAAACGTCTATTTAAAACACAGGAGAGTGCAATAATGAAAATTATTGCTGCGGACGTTTTTGTCACTTGCCCCGGGCGTAATTTCGTTACGCTTAAAATAACCACTGAAAGCGGACTTTGTGGGCTGGGAGATGCCACATTAAATGGTCGTGAATTGTCGGTCGCTTCCTATCTGAAAGATCATCTTTGTCCACAATTAATAGGTCGCGATGCCAGCCGTATCGAAGATATCTGGCAATTCTTTTATAAAGGTGCTTACTGGCGGCGTGGCCCCGTCACGATGTCGGCAATCTCTGCCATTGATATGGCGTTATGGGATATCAAAGCTAAAGCAGCCAATATGCCGCTGTATCAACTGCTGGGTGGCGCTTCTCGCGAGGGCGTGATGGTCTATTGCCACACCACCGGGCGTACAATTGATGAAGTCCTTGAAGACTATGCAAAACACCAGCAAATGGGCTTTAAGGCGATTCGGGTGCAGTGCGGCGTGCCGGGTATGCAAACTACCTATGGCCTGGCGAAGGGAAAAGGGCTGGCTTACGAACCGGCAACCAAAGGCCAGTGGCCGGAAGAACAATTGTGGTCTTCAGAAAAGTATCTCGATTTTACGCCGAAGCTCTTTGAGGCCGTGCGCAACAAGTTCGGTTTTAATGAACATCTGTTGCATGACATGCACCATCGCCTTACCCCTATTGAAGCGGCGCGCTTTGGTAAGAGCATTGAAGATTACCGCCTGTTCTGGATGGAAGACCCGACACCTGCCGAGAATCAGGAGTGTTTCCGTTTGATTCGCCAGCATACCGTGACACCAATTGCGGTCGGAGAAGTCTTTAATAGTATCTGGGATTGTAAGCAGTTAATCGAAGAGCAGTTAATTGACTATATCCGCACGACGATTACCCATACTGGTGGAATTACCGGGATGCGACGGATTGCCGATTTTGCATCGCTTTATCAGGTGCGTACCGGTTCGCATGGCCCTTCTGATTTATCGCCCATTTGCCATGCGGCAGCGCTGCATTTTGATCTCTGGGTGCCTAACTTCGGTGTTCAGGAGTACATGGGTTATTCCGAACAAATGCTTGAGGTCTTCCCGCATAGCTGGCGCTTCGACGCGGGTTATATGCACCCAGGCGATGAACCAGGGCTGGGTATCTCCTTTGATGAGAAGCTGGCGGCGAAATATCCGTATGATCCGGCGTATCTCCCCGTTGCGCGTCTGGAAGACGGTACATTGTGGAATTGGTAGTGATTTAAGCGAAACCGTATATCTGTCGCTTAATTTATTTATTGAGTAATCAAATCTATTCAATTTTCTCAAGGAGTATAAAAATGGATGTTGATTTGCCAGGTAGTGTTGCGGGTAATAAACCGCAACGGATTCGCCGTATTCAGACGGTGGCGCTGGTTTTATTATTTATGGCGGGAATCGTTAATTTTCTCGATCGCTCATCATTGAGCGTGGCAGGCGAGGCGATTCGTGGCGAGTTAGGATTATCAGCCACAGAGTTTGGCGTTTTACTTTCTGCATTTTCTCTGTCTTATGGTTTTTCACAACTGCCTTCCGGTATTTTGTTAGATCGTTTTGGTCCACGAATTGTGTTAGGCGCAGGATTAATATTCTGGTCATTAATGCAGGCATTAACAGGAATGGTTAATTCCTTTAGCCACTTTATTATTATGCGTATTGGACTGGGTATTGGTGAAGCGCCGTTTATGCCTGCGGGGGTGAAATCTATCACCGACTGGTATGCGCAAAAAGAACGCGGCACGGCGCTGGGGATCCTTAACTCATCTACCGTTATCGGTCAGGCCATCGCGCCCCCTGTTCTTGTATTGATGCAACTGGCGTGGGGCTGGAGGACGATGTTTGTCATCATCGGCCTGGCGGGGATTCTGGTTGGGATTTGCTGGTACGCATGGTATCGCAACCGGGCGCAGTTTGTCCTGACCGATGAAGAACGAGCGTATCTCTCTGCACCGGTTAAGCCGCGTCCACAATTGCAATTTAGCGAGTGGCTGGCGCTGTTTAAACATCGGACAACCTGGGGGATGATTTTAGGTTTCGCTGGTGTCAACTATACCGGTTGGCTCTACATTGCGTGGTTACCCGGTTATTTGCAGGCTGCACAAGGTTTCAGTCTGGCAAAAACCGGCTGGGTGGCGGCGATTCCTTTCCTTGCGGCGGCAGTCGGGATGTGGATCAACGGTATTGTTGTCGATAGACTGGCGAAAAAAGGCTACGACCTGGCGAAGACGCGTAAAACGGCCATTGTTTGCGGTTTGATGATGTCGGCATTAGGGACGTTGCTGGTGGTGCAATCTTCCTCGCCTGCGCAGGCGGTGGCGTTTATCTCAATGGCGCTGTTCTGCGTGCATTTCGCGGGAACATCGGCATGGGGACTGGTGCAGGTGATGGTGTCAGAAACAAAAGTGGCTTCCATCGCTGGTATTCAAAACTTTGGCAGTTTTGTTTTTGCTTCCTTTGCCCCGATCGTGACCGGCTGGGTAGTGGATACTACGCACTCGTTTAATCTGGCGCTGGTTATTGCGGCCTGCGTGACCTTCATCGGCGCGCTGTGTTACTTCTTTATCGTCAAAGATCGCATTGAATAAATATTGGGTCTGGCTCTCTTGTGGGAGCCGGGCGAAATAAAAAAAAGCGGATCCTGGAGATCCGCAAAAGTTCACGTTGGCTTTAGTTATTCGAGTTGAGAAACTCTCGAAACGGGCAGTGACTTCAAGGGTTAAAGAGGTGCCGCTCCGTTTCTGTGAGCAATTATCAGTCAGAATGCTTGATAGGGATAATCGTTCGTTGCTATGCTACCTATCGCCATGAACTATCGTGGCGATGGAGGATGGATAATGAATATTCGTGATCTTGAGTACCTGGTGGCATTGGCCGAACACCGCCATTTTCGCCGTGCGGCAGATTCCTGCCACGTCAGCCAGCCAACCCTGAGTGGGCAAATTCGTAAGCTGGAAGATGAGCTGGGCGTGATGTTGCTGGAGCGGACCAGCCGTAAAGTGTTATTCACCCAGGCGGGAATGCTGCTGGTGGATCAGGCGCGTACCGTGCTGCGTGAGGTGAAAGTCCTTAAAGAGATGGCAAGCCAGCAGGGCGAGACCATGTCCGGGCCGCTGCACATTGGTTTGATTCCAACGGTCGGGCCTTACCTGCTACCGCATATTATCCCGATGCTGCACCAGGCTTTTCCGAAGCTGGAAATGTATCTGCATGAAGCCCAGACCCATCAATTACTGGCGCAACTGGACAGCGGCAAACTCGACTGTGTGATCCTCGCACTGGTGAAGGAGAGCGAAGCATTCATTGAAGTGCCGTTGTTTGATGAGCCAATGCTGTTGGCAATCTATGAAGATCACCCGTGGGCTGATCGTGAATGTGTACCGATGGCCGATCTGGCCGGGGAAAAACTGCTGATGCTGGAAGATGGTCACTGTCTGCGCGATCAGGCAATGGGCTTCTGCTTTGAAGCGGGGGCGGATGAAGATACACACTTCCGCGCGACCAGTCTGGAGACGCTGCGTAACATGGTGGCGGCTGGTAGCGGTATCACTTTACTGCCTGCGCTGGCCGTGCCGCCGGAGCGTAAACGTGATGGCGTTGTTTATCTGCCGTGCATTAAGCCAGAACCACGCCGCACTGTTGGCCTGGTTTACCGTCCGGGTTCGCCGCTGCGCAGTCGCTATGAGCAACTGGCAGAGGCCATCCGTGCAAGAATGGATGGCCATTTCGGTAAAACGTTAAAACAGGCGATTTAAGCCGTTTAGCGCCGCGACCCGATAGGCTTCCGCCATAGTCGGGTAGTTAAAGGTGGTGTTGACGAAGTACTCAATCGTGTTGCCGCCACCTTTCTGTTCCATAATCGCCTGACCGATATGAATAATTTCGGCAGCGCGCTCACCAAAGCAGTGAATTCCCAGAATCTCTTTTGTTTCCCGATGGAACAAAATTTTCAACGTGCCCACGTTCATCCCGACAATTTGCGCACGAGCCAGATGTTTAAACTGGGCGCGGCCCACTTCATACGGCACTTTCATCGCGGTCAGTTGCTGTTCCGTTTTACCGACCGAGCTGATTTCCGGAATGGTGTAGATGCCGGTAGGGATATCTTCAATCAGATGCGCGGTGGCTTCGCCTTTCACCAGCGCCTGTGCGGCAATGCGTCCCTGGTCGTAGGCCGCCGACGCCAGGCTTGGATAACCAATCACGTCGCCCACCGCGTAAACGTGCGGCTGCGCGGTCTGGTACATGCTATTGACCTTTAGCTGACCGCGGCTGTCAGTTTCCAGTCCAATGTTCTGTAACGCCAGTGAATCGGTATTACCGGTGCGACCGTTGGCATAGAGCAGGCAGTCTGCTTTCAGCTTTTTGCCTGACTTCAGGTGCATGATCACGCCGTCGTCACAGCCTTCGATCTTCTCGTACTCTTCGTTGTGACGGATCACCACGCCACTGTTCCAGAAGTGATAGGAGAGAGAATCTGACATCTCCTGATCCAGAAATGCCAGCAGGCGATCACGGGTGTTGATCAGATCGACTTTCACATCCATTCCACGGAAGATCGACGCATATTCGCAGCCGATCACCCCGGCACCGTAGATAAGTACATGGCGCGGTTCGTGATGCATGCTAAGAATCGAGTCGCTGTCGTAAATGCGCGGATGGGTAAAATCGACGTCTGCCGGATGATAAGGGCGAGAACCGCAGGCAATGACATATTTTTCTGCGGTCAGCGTTTCGACCGTGCCGTCAGGGCAATCCAGCGCCAACGTGTGCTCGTCAACAAAGCGAGCGTTCCCCTGCAATATTTCGCAGTGATTACGTTCGTAAAATCCCTGACGCATGCGCGTTTGTTGATTAATCACATTATCGGCATGGTTGAGGATATCGGCAAAAGAAGAGCGGAGCAGCCGTGAATGATCGCTATAAAGAGGGTTTTGATTAAATTCTATAATGCGGCTGACAGCGTGACGGAGGGCTTTCGACGGAATGGTGCCCCAGTGGGTGCAACCGCCGCCAACATTTTGATAACGCTCGATAACTGCGACGCGCGCACCTTGCTTAACCAGACCCATTGCAGCGCCTTCGCCGCCGGGGCCGGAACCTATTACTATGGCATCGTAATCGTAGGAATGTGACATGGTAGGGCTTACCTGTTCTTATACATAAAAGCAACAGAATGGTAACATTTTATCGCGGGTAAGCCAATTGATCCCCGTCATTTATCTGGTTATATCGTGAGCGGCCTTTGCTTTGTCTGCTCCTTCCCTGTCTCATTAATTCGCAATTAAACGCTTTTTCTTATGGCAGATAGTTTTATCTTGCTGAAAAGTGCCTTTTTGTTATTGTCTCCATGAAATCATTTTATAAAACAAATAGATAAATATTTCATATTGATTGGTTATTTGTATTTATACCATCAATGCAATCTGTTAATTAGCCTGTTTATCAGTGAATAAAGGAATAGCCGATGATCGAACACTCTATTCGTGGGTTTGAGGAAGAACTGCGCGAGATCCGCCATCAGATCCATGAAAATCCGGAGCTGGGGTTAAAGGAGTTTAAAACCAGTGCTCTGGTGGCGGAAAAGTTACGCCTGTGGGGTTATGAAGTTGAACAAGGGCTGGCGACGACGGGCGTGGTCGCTACCTTAAAAGTCGGTGACGGAGAGAAAAGTATTGGCTTGCGTGCCGATATGGATGCGCTGCCAATTTATGAAAATAGCGGCAAGTCCTGGGCCAGTAAACATCCCGGTTTAATGCATGCCTGCGGGCATGACGGACATACCACAATATTGCTGGGTGCCGCGCGCTATCTTGCTGAAACCCGCCGCTTTAACGGCACGTTGCGCCTTATCTTCCAGCCAGCGGAAGAAATGATTAACGGCGGCGAGATCATGGTTAAAGAAGGACTTTTTGACCGTTTCCCCTGCGATGTCATTTTCGGCATGCATAACATGCCCGGTCTGCCAGTGGGTAAGTTTTATTTCCAGCCCGGAGCGCTGATGGCGTCAATGGATCAATTCCATATTACGGTTCGTGGTTGTGGCGGACACGGTGCGATCCCTCACAAAGCGATTGATCCGGTGCTGGTTGCCGCACATATCACCACCGCATTACAAAGCATTGTGTCGCGCAATGTCGATCCGCTGGAGGCAGCAGTCATTACCGTCGGCAGTATTGTTGCGGGTGAGGCCGCTAACGTCATTCCTGATAGTGCTGAGATGAAAATTAGCGTCCGCTCTCTTAGCCGTGAAACCCGGCAACTTCTGTTGGCCCGTATTCCCGCTCTGGCACAAGCCCAGGCTATCAGCTTTGGTGCTACGGCTGATGTGACGCATGTTAACGGTACTCCGGTGTTGGTCAACGATGAAGAGATGGCGCGCTTTGCCTGGCAGGTGGCGTGTAAAACGTTTGGTGAAGATCGGGCCGGGTTTGGCATCAAGCCTCTGATGGGCAGTGAAGATTTCTCTTTCATGCTGGAAGCCCAGCCGAAAGGTGCTTTTTTGCTGTTCGGTAATGGCGATGTCGGGGAAGGGGCATGCATGGTGCATAACCCAGGTTACGACTTCAACGATGCAAGTCTGGTTCCGGCAAGCAGCTACTGGGGCGCACTGGTGGAAGCCTGGCTGCAATAAATAAAACAACACACAACATCACTATCTGGCAAGGAACATGGAATGACGGCGATCGTAAATGAAACAGTGGACGTAAAGAAAAAGCCCAGCGGCAAACGGGTGATTTTTGCCTCGGCGTTTGGCAATGCGCTCGAATTTTTTGATTTTGGCGTTTACAACTTTTTTGTGGTCTATATCAGCACGCTTTTCTTTCCACCCAGTGCCGATCACAATGTCGCGCTGTTACTGGCATTTGCAACGTTTGGCGTGAGCTTTTTTATGCGCCCGCTTGGTGGGATTATCGTTGGTGCCTGGGCCGATCGTTTCGGGCGGAAACCGGCGATGGTGTTTACCATTGCCCTGATGAGTCTCGGTACGCTGATGATCGGCATTGCGCCAACATATGCGACGGCGGGATATTGGGGAACAGCGACGCTGGTGCTGGCGCGCCTGATTCAGGGCGTTGCGGCAGGCGGTGAAGTCGGTGCCTCAATGTCTTTGCTGGTTGAGTCAGCTCCGGCAAATCGTCGCGGCTTTTACAGTAGCTGGTCGCTGGCGACCCAGGGGCTGGCAACGACCTTTGGTGGTGTCGTCGCTTTGGGTTTGAGCGCATGGCTGCCGTTCGCCACAGGTTCAGAAACCGTAATGGCGGAGTGGGGCTGGCGTGTACCGTTTTTTATTGGTGTGCTGTTAGCGCCCATCGGTTGCTGGCTGCGCCTGAGTCTGGAAAACGATGTGCCTGAACCTGTGCACCATAAAAAAGCCGCAGCCAGCGAAAGCGCGTTTTCTCTGCTCTTGCAACATAAAGCAACCATCGTTAATGGTGTTTTACTCGCTATTGGTAGTACGGTTGCAACCTATATCTCCCTCTTTTACTACGGCACCTGGGCAGCGAAGTATCTGGCGATGCCTCAACACTATTCTCATGCAGCGATGTTACTGGCGGGCGTTATTACGTTTGTGGGGGCGTTGTTGGTGGGGATGCTGTGTGATTCGGTCGGGCGTAAAAAGCTGATTTTAATCTCCCGGGTGATGGTGTTGATCTGTAGCTGGCCATCGTTCTGGCTGTTGGTGAATTATCCCAGTCCCGGCATGTTGCTGACGGTGGTTTTCGTGATGGTCAGCTTCACCACGCTTGGCGGTGTACCGGTAATGTTGCTGATTTCCGAACTGTTACCGAAACGGATTCGGGCATTGGGCTTCGCACTGGTTTATAGCATTGGCGTAGCAATCTTCGGCGGGTTTGCGCAATACTTTGCCACGCAATCCATTGTGTTACTGGATAGCCTGACGGCGCCAGCGTGGTATCTGGGCGGAGGTACGTTGTTGTCGATGCTGGCGTTGTTGTTTGTGAAAGAACCGGCTAAAGAGTTGCAGTAAATGTGTTTTATTGCGTTACCGTTCATTCACAACACTGGAGCAATCCAGTATGTTCATTCTCTGGTATAGTGCCAACAGTACTTTTGGCAAGGATTTAGACATCGTGATGGGCGTAAGAGCGCAACAAAAAGAAAAAACCCGCCGTTCTCTGGTGGAAGCCGCATTTGGCCAATTAAGTGCTGAACGTAGCTTCGCCAGCCTGAGTTTGCGTGAAGTGGCGCGTGAAGCGGGCATTGCTCCCACCTCTTTTTATCGGCATTTCCGCGACGTAGACGAACTTGGTCTGACTATGGTTGATGAGAGCGGTTTAATGCTGCGCCAACTCATGCGCCAGGCGCGTCAGCGTATTGCTAAAGGCGGGAGTGTGATCCGCACCTCGGTCTCCACATTTATGGAGTTCATCGGTAATAATCCGAACGCCTTCCGGTTATTATTGCGGGAACGCTCCGGCACCTCCGCTGCGTTCCGTGCCGCTGTTGCGCGTGAAATTCAGCACTTCATTGCGGAACTTGCGGACTATCTGGAACTCGAAAACCATATGCCTCGTGCGTTTACTGAAGCGCAAGCCGAAGCAATGGTGACGATTGTCTTCAGTGCGGGTGCCGAGGCGTTGGATGTCGGCGTCGAACAACGTCGGCAATTAGAAGAGCGACTGGTACTGCAACTGCGAATGATTTCGAAAGGGGCTTATTACTGGTATCGCCGTGAACAAGAAAAAACCGCAATTATTCCGGGAAATGTGAAGGACGAGTAATGAAACAAGCAAATCAAGATAGAGGTACGCTGCTGCTGGCGCTGGTTGCAGGCTTATCGATCAATGGTACTTTTGCGGCGCTGTTTAGCTCCATTGTGCCATTTTCTGTATTCCCGATTATTTCCCTGGTGCTGACGGTCTACTGCCTGCATCAACGTTATCTTAATCGCACTATGCCGGTAGGTTTGCCGGGTCTGGCTGCTGCCTGTTTTATTCTCGGTGTTCTGCTGTACAGCACGGTGGTTCGTGCGGAATATCCGGATATCGGTTCTAACTTCTTCCCGGCCGTGCTGTCCGTCATTATGGTGTTCTGGATTGGCGCGAAGATGCGTAACCGTAAGCAGGAAATTGCTGAGTAATCAGTATCATGCTGGATGCTGGCGCATCCAGCATGGGTTTTACTTAGCGGTTAGTAATACGCCGCACTCCATATGGTGCGTGTAGGGGAACTGATCAAACAGAGCCAGACGTTCAACCTTGTGCGTCTGGCTTAATGTTTCCAGATTCTTACATAACGTTTCCGGGTTGCAGGAGATATACAAAATACGCGGATACGCCTGCACCATTTTCTCGGTTTCACTGTCCAGACCGCTGCGCGGTGGGTCGACAAAAATGGTTTCGCACTGATAACTCTTCAGGTCGATACCTTGCAGACGGTTAAACTCACGCACGCCATTCATCGCCTGAGTAAACTCTTCTGCCGCCATACGAATAATTTGTACGTTATCTATATGGTTAGCAGCAATATTGTATTGCGCGGCAGCGACCGACGGCTTGGCGATTTCGGTGGCTAATACTCGATCAAAATTGCGCGCCAGAGCTAATGAAAAATTACCGTTGCCGCAGTACAACTCCAGTAAATCGCCTTTTGAGCCTTTGGTAACATCCAGCGCCCATTCCAGCATCTGAATATTCATCGCCGCGTTTGGCTGGGTGAAGCTGTTTTCTACCTGACGGTAGATCATCTCTTTCCCTGCGACCGGCAGACGCTCATCAATGTAATCCTGATCCAGCTCGATTTTTGTTTTCGTTGCCCGACCAATCAAATGCACATTCAGATTCTGCGCTCGCAGTGCATCGCGCAGGGCTTCTGCCTGCTGACGCCACTCGTCATCCAGCTTTTTATGGTACAGCAGAGAAACGACGGCCTGATTGCTCAATGTGGTGAGGTAATCAATCTGGAACAGCTTGTGGCGCAGAACGGGATTATTACGCACACCCGCAATCATCGCCGTCATCAACTGGTTGATCAGTTCACTGGCGGCGGGGAAGCTATCTACGCGGATGCGGCTTTTGGTCTGTTGATCGAAAATGATGTGGTACAGGTCATCGCCATCGTGCCAGATGCGGAATTCTGCTCGCATCCGATAATGACTGACCGGCGAGCGAAACACTTCCGGAACCAGGTCAGAAAACGGCGCCATCATACTTTGTAAACGTACCACTTTTTCGGCTAACTGCGCTTCATACTGTTCTGTTGGAAGGTGTTCGGGGGTCATGATGTATCCTGAAAATGAAATGTACGCGGCGATTGTAGGGATTGCTCATCAGATGTCCAGATCTTGATGAATTCCTATTTATGCGCGACGTCTGGACAGCAACTTGTTACAACCTGTAGCATCCACTCGCCGGTCCTGTGAGTTAATAGGGAATCCAGTGCGAATCTGGAGCTGACGCGCAGCGGTAAGGAAAGGTGCGATGATTGCGTAATGCGGACACTGCCATCCGGTGGGAAGTCATCATCTCTTTGTATCCTCAGATACCCCTCCAAGCCCGAAGACCTGCCGGCCAACGTCGCATCTGGTTCTCATCATCGCGTAATATTGATGAAACCTGCGGCATCCTTCTTCTATTGTGGATGCTTTACAATGATTAAAAAAGCTTCGCTGCTGACGGCGTGTTCCGTCACAGCCTTTTCCGCTTGGGCACAGGACACCAGCCCGGATACTCTCGTTGTTACTGCTAACCGTTTTGAACAGCCTCGCAGCACTGTGCTTGCTCCAACTACCGTTGTGACACGTCAGGATATTGACCGCTGGCAGTCGGCCTCGGTGAACGATGTTCTACGTCGTCTGCCGGGCGTGGATATCACCCAGAATGGCGGTTCAGGTCAGCTCTCTTCTATTTTTATCCGTGGTACAAACGCCAGCCATGTATTGGTGTTAATTGATGGCGTACGCCTGAATTTGGCGGGGGTCAGTGGTTCTGCCGACCTTAGCCAATTCCCTATTGCGCTTGTCCAGCGAGTTGAATATATCCGTGGACCGCGATCTGCCGTTTATGGTTCTGATGCAATAGGCGGAGTGGTGAATATCATCACCACGCGGGATGAATCCGGCACGGAAATTTCAGCGGGATGGGGAAGTAATAGTTATCAGAACTACGATGTTTCTACGCAGCAACAACTGGGGGATAAAACACGGGTAACTCTGTTGGCCGATTATGCCCATACCCATGGATTTGATGTTGTCGCCTATGGCAATACCGGAACGCAAGCACAACCAGATAACGATGGTTTTTTAAGTAAAACGCTTTATGGTGCGCTGGAGCATAATTTTACTGACACCTGGAGCGGCTTTGTGCGCGGCTATGGCTATGATAATCGTACCAATTATGACGCGTATTATTCTCCCGGCTCACCGTTACTCGATACCCGTAAACTCTATAGCCAAAGTTGGGACACCGGGCTGCGCTATAACGGCGAGCTGATTAAATCACAACTGATTACCAGTTACAGCCACAGCAAAGATTACAACTACGATCCGCATTATGGTCGTTATGATTCGTCCGCGACGCTCGATGAGATGAAGCAGTACACCGTCCAGTGGGCAAACAACGTCACCGTTGGTCACGGTAATATCGGCGCGGGTGTTGACTGGCAGAAGCAAACTACGACGCCAGGCACTGGATATGTTGCAGATGGGTATGATCAACGTAATACGGGGATCTATCTGACCGGGGTACAACAAGTTGGCGATTTTACGTTTGAAGGTGCTGCACGCAGCGATGATAACTCACAGTTTGGTCGTCATGGCACCTGGCAAACCAGTGCTGGTTGGGAGTTCATTGAAGGCTATCGCTTTATCGCTTCTTATGGCACGTCGTACAAGGCACCTAATCTTGGGCAACTGTACGGTTTCTACGGTAATCCGGATCTGAACCCCGAGAAAAGCAAACAGTGGGAAGGTGCGTTTGAGGGTTTAACCGCCGGGGTGAACTGGCGTATCTCCGGGTATCGTAACGATATCAGTGACCTGATCGATTATGACGATCACATCCTGAAATACTACAACGAAGGGAAAGCGCGGATTAAAGGCGTCGAGGCGACCGCCAATTTTGATACCGGACCGCTAACACATACGGTGAGTTACGATTATGTCGACGCACGTAATGCGATTACCGACACGCCGTTATTACGTCGTGCTAAACAGCAGGTGAAATATCAGCTCGACTGGCAACTGTATGATTTTGATTGGGGTATTACTTACCAGTATTTAGGTACTCGCTATGATAAGGATTACTCATCTTATCCCTATCAAACTGTGAAAATGGGCGGTGTGAGCTTGTGGGATATTGCGGTTGCATATCCGGTCACCTCTCATCTGACTGTTCGTGGTAAAATAGCCAACCTGTTCGACAAAGATTACGAGACAGTCTATGGCTACCAAACTGCAGGACGGGAATACACCTTGTCTGGCAGCTACACCTTCTGAACCACGTCCCACCGTGCTGGTGTTTGACTCCGGCGTCGGTGGGCTGTCGGTCTATGACGAGATCCGGCGTCTCTTACCGGATCTCCATTACATTTATGCTTTTGATAACGTCGCTTTCCCGTATGGCGAAAAAAGCGAAGAGTTTATTGTTGAGCGCGTGGTGGAAATTGTCACTGCAGTGCAAGAACGTTATCCCCTTGCATTGGCGGTGGTGGCTTGCAACACCGCCAGTACCGTTTCACTTCCTGCATTACGCGAAAAGTTTGACTTCCCGGTTGTCGGCGTTGTTCCGGCGATTAAACCCGCAGCGCGTCTGACCGCTAATGGCATTGTTGGACTGCTGGCAACTCGCGGAACAGTTAAACGTTCTTATACCCATGAGTTGATCGCGCGTTTCGCCAATGAATGCCAGATAGAAATGCTCGGTTCGGCAGAGATGGTCGAGCTGGCTGAAGCGAAGCTGCATGGCAATGAAGTTTCTCTGGATGCACTAAAGCGTATCTTGCGCCCGTGGTTAAGAATGAAAGAGCCGCCAGATACTGTTGTTCTGGGATGTACCCACTTCCCTCTATTACAAGATGAACTGTTGCAGGTGCTGCCAGAGGGAACCCGGTTGGTGGATTCAGGCGCAGCGATTGCCCGCCGAACGGCCTGGTTACTGGAGCATGAAGCCCCTGATGCAAAATCAGTCGATGCGAATATTGCCTTTTGTATGGCAATGACGCCAGAAGCTGAACAGTTATTGTCCGTTTTACAGCGTTACGGCTTTAAAACGCTCGAAAAACTGACAGTTTCAGGCTGATTTGATTGAAACTTGCGCATTCGGAAAATTATTTTAAATTTCCTCTTGTCAGGCCGGAATAACTCCCTATAATGCGCC
>OAXB01000041.1_pt1 | contig 96173 bp, 89 predicted proteins | sample 1501541 | NCBI WGS metagenome assembly OAXB01 (sample SAMEA2580302, study PRJEB22360) | human gut metagenome | biome: human gut; feature: human-associated habitat; material: faeces | place: Denmark | collected 2008/2010
AACTGGCGGAAGGGCGGGCAGATCTCTACACGGAAATGCCTGTGAAGGTCAGTGGTTTTAAACAGCCGATAGATGATGCGGAATGGACCATTACGACTCTGACACATACCGTCAGCCCGGATAACGGTTTTACAACCAGTATTGAACTCGAAGTGAAGATTGATGATCTTGAAATGGAATAAAGTGTTCTCAATATTGATATTTTGTGTATCATTACAATGATTCTGATAGCAAAGGTAGGGATCTGGATATGATGAATTGTCCAAAGTGTGGTCATGCGGCACACACAAGGAGCAGTTTTCAAGTAACTGAAAGCACCAAAGAGCGTTACTGCCAGTGCCAAAATATTAACTGCGGGAGTACTTTTGTTACCCATGAAACAGTGGTCCGGTTTATTGTGACACCCGCACTGATTGCTACTGCTCCTCCACATCCATTGCCAGGTGGTCAGGGGCATATGAATTTTTGAGAAAGAGAACCTGCTACGGCAGGTTTTTATTCATCTGGGATCTCACCCGTTTCAAGAAAATGTATAAAGCCAGGCTCATCTATGATGATTGTGCCTTTCATCCTGGCTGCCGATACTTTTGATGGGCCTGCATTGTAACCGCAACAGAGCATCTGAAGGCTTTGGGTTACAGAGGTTCTTACCGTTAATCCTTGTTCATTCGCCTTATCAACCAATCTTTCTTTATCTGCTTTCTTAAATCCGGTGAAACACACATCGAATGTATTTTTTTTCGGACCAGACTGCTTGGTGAGATGTGAGTAGTTTTCGGGGAGGAATGACGCGCACTCCTGAATGGCTTGTTCTGGTGAATCGTACTGTTTAAGAATGCGGTCTTTTCGGAAGGTTTTTATTCGATCGGTGTTCTTACAAATGCCCTGTATATGATTTTCGCTATAACTGATGCTCTGTATAGAGTAAACACCGATACGACCATTTGAATTGATGTAAACAAAGTGAAGTTCTTCCATGTGAAACCTCTTTGCATGATTTCAAGATGGCGACAGGCAAGATGGACGCAAAAGTCTGTCGCCATTTTGCCGCCACTACTAAAGAAAAAGGGGCTACGCTTTCACGTAACCCCTTGATTTATTTGGTGGAGCTGGCGGGAGTTGAACCCGCGTCCGAAATTCCTACATACCATTTTTACACTAACGAAATCATATTTTTTCATTTTAAATCATGATGTTAGTGTTAATCTGTGTTTGCTTGTTTTACTTGTTTTTAGTGCTCTGCCGCCAAAGTGCCGCCATTTATTAGCGATGCCAGTTGAGGTTATGAAGTGGATTTTTGGTAACGGCATCTTCCAGATGATCCGGTGCAAAATGGGCATAAATCATGGTCATTTTAATATCAGCGTGCCCTAAAATATCCCTCAATACTAAAATGTTTCCGCCGTTCATCATAAAGTGGCTGGCGAAAGTGTGGCGCAGAACGTGGGTACATTGACCTTCAGGTAGTTCAATTCCAGCTCGTTTTACCGCACGCTCAAAAGCCTTTCGGCATGGTGTGAATAACTTTCCTCTGTTTTTGGGTAATTCTTCATACAGTTCCTGAGAAATAGGAACAGTTCGGTTTTTCTTTCCTTTTGTTTTGGTATAGGTAATTCGATACTTTGATATCTGGTTACCTTGCAGGTTTTCGGCTTCGCTCCATCTTGCCCCGGTTGCCAGACAAATCTTGGCAATCATTAGCAGACTGGGACTTTGAGATTCAGCACAAGCGTCAAGCAGGCGTTTGATTTCATCAGCAGCAAGGAACGCCAGTTCACCCTCTGCAATTTTGAAAGTTGGCAGACCGGCGAGAGGGTTGGGTGCAGACCAATGTCCCAGCTTTTTCAGTGTGCCAAAAACTGAGGATAGGTTACGTTGTTCAAGGTTCACCGTTCTGGGCTTAACTGGTGACATGAGCACACCATCTTCGTTTTTGACCTCACCTTTTAATCTGGCTTCCCGGTATTTTGTGAAATCACCTGCTGTCAATTCAGAAGCGATGGGATCGCCAAGCCCATTACAAATGATTTTTAACTTAGCCATTAATCGCTTAGGGTCAGCGAGTGTCTGACCGTACAGGGAATACCATTGCTCAATCACTTCTGACAGTTGTCGCCGATCTTCCTTTTCTCCCAGCCAAGGTTTCTTGTTTACCTCGTCCATGGTGAAATTCTCAAACGCAATGGCTTCGCCTTTCGTCGCAAATTGTTTGCGTACGCGTTTGCCATCTCGCCCGTTTGGGTAGCATTCACATAACCACTTTCCGTTCGGCTGTTTTCTGATGGTCATATCAAAGGCTCTTAATGATTTTCAGTGCGCGGCCTATTACCTTAATGTCATCCAGTTCGCACTCAAACGATGAATCATCCTGATGCACTACTAATCTGTTTCCCGGGAGTCGTGTCAATTTTACAATGCTTTTTATCCCGTCGATGTCCACTAACCACGTACCATTTACTGGTGGTGTTTGGTTGCGATCTATTAAATAAGAATCACCAGAAGTAGTCACCAGCAGCAGGTTGCTTGAGTCTGAGGGGAGTATGCTGCTATCAATGATTGCTTTTCCAGCATCGACCAATAAACCACCGTTGAGAGTTGCCTTTTCAATTTCAGGAGATACAAGCTCAGAAAGAGGTTTAACCTTGCTGGGGTTCACGGAATTGATATTTTTTTTAGGGTCAATGTTTGAACCTGGCTCGCCCTGTCCGGTGGTTAGCCATAGTAAAGAAACTCCTGTTTCCAAGGCGCACTGAATCACCCATTCTGCGGGAAAGCTATCTCTTAAGTATCTGTTTGCCATAGTGCTTTTTGATGCACCTAAGTGATCGCAAAGTTGCTGTCTGGACTTGAAATCATAGGCTGCCATTAGTCTGTGGATAGCCTCTCTTCCCCCTGTATTCTCGCCAGCTTTTACCTGTATCATTTCTTAATCCTATTGACGTATCAAATATTGGATCGTAGTATCTCGATGTATCAAATATTGAATCTAATAAAACAAGATAAAACTACATAAACCAAACCTTAATCGAGAGATACTGCACTATGAGCAACGACATTTCAATTCGTGTACCAAAAGTGATGGCGACACCTGCAGAGTTCGCGGAATGGGAAGGCCGCTCTCGCGGTTCGGTATATCAAATGATTCATAATGGTAAACTCGCTAAGTTTTTGGAAAGAAAGGAAAAACCGAAAGACAGAGTATGTATACGTTACCTTGAGTACAAAAAGGAACAAGTCAGGAAAAACATGGGCCAATCCAATTTCAACTTTAATGTCATCGTTGGTGACTAAGTTCAATTATGAGAACTTTCTAAGGTGGCAGCATGTTTGATTACAAAATTTCCAAACATCCGCATTTTGATGAAGCCTGTAGAACTTTTGCACTACGTCACAATATGGCGAAGCTGGCAGAACGTGCAGGAATGAATGTTCAGACACTGAGAAACAAACTCAACCCAGATCAACCGCATCAGCTCACCGCACCAGAAATCTGGCTGCTTACCGATCTGACTGAAGATTCAACGCTGGTAGATGGTTTTCTGGCTCAGATTCACTGCCTGCCATGTGTACCGATTAATGAGGTGGCAAAAGAGAAACTGCCACATTACGTCATGAGTGCAACCGCAGAGATCGGGCGTGTTGCTGCAGGTGCGGTATCTGGCGATGTAAAAACCAGTGCAGGTCGTCGTGATGCTATCAGCAGCATTAACTCTGTAACACGACTGATGGCGTTGGCTGCTGTTTCATTGCAGGCCCGTTTACAGGCTAACCCTGCGATGGCGAGTGCAGTTGATACCGTGACTGGCCTCGGTGCTTCATTCGGTTTGCTGTGAGGTGCTTATGCTGACGAAAGAACCATCATTTGCATCGCTGCTGGTAAAGCAAAGCCCGGCAATGCACTACGGTCACGGCTGGATCATGGGGGAGGATGGAAAACGCTGGCATCCGTGCCGTTCACAAGATGAATTGCTGGCAGAACTATCTACGAAGAAACGGGGGAACAAATGGCTATTGAAGGCGCTGCGGCGACTGTTCCATTAAGACCCGGTGAACGCCTGAATGGACTTAATCACATTGCGGAGTTAAGGGCGAAAGTTTTTGGTCTGAATATTGAGTCAGAGCTTGAACGGTTTATTAAAGATATGCGTGATCCACGGGATATTAATAGCGAACAAAATAAACGGGCACTGGCTGCCATATTCTTTATGGCAAAAATTCCAGCTGAACGTCATAGCATCAGCATTAATGAGCTGACCACTGACGAAAAGCGGGAGTTGATTAAAGCAATGAATCATTTTCGTGCAGTGGTGAGCTTATTTCCCAGACGGCTAACCATGCCGAATTAACCAACTAATGAAATTAATGGCGTAAACCCGCCAGGCATCCCTTTATCTAAATTCAGGAGAATTGATTATGCGTAATATTGAAACCCTCACGACCAAAACCGGACCGGATGACGCAGGGCTTAATATTTTACTGACAGAGGCTCGTCTGGAAGAACGCCGGGCAAGGGCTGAAGCAATGGCAGCTCGCCTTGATAGCCTGGCGTGTCATATCACATCCCGCCAGCTAAACCACGTCGAAGCGGCAGAACTGCTTCGTGTGACTGCTGAAGCAATCCAGAACGAAGCGCAGGAGATCCACTAATGGCTGATGCAATGGATCTCGTACAGCAGCGCGTTGAAGAAGAACGCCAGCGTCATATCCGTGCTGCCCGTGCCAAAACGCCGGGCGTGTCCCGCGTGCTTTGCATTGAGTGTGAAGCGCCAATTCCGCCAGCACGCCGCCGTGCCATTCCGGGTGTGCAGCTTTGCATTACCTGTCAGGAAATCGCAGAGCTGAAAGGCAAACATTACAACGGAGGTGCTGTATGAGCACCATCCTGAAATGGGCGGGAAATAAAACTGCCATAATGTCAGAACTGAAAAAACACCTTCCTGCTGGCCCGCGACTGGTTGAACCTTTCGCGGGTTCCTGTGCTGTGATGATGGAGACGGATTACCCCAGCTATCTGGTTGCGGATATTAATCCTGATTTAATCAACCTCTATAAAAAGGTTGCCGCTGATTGTGAATCGTTTATATCGCGCGCCAGAGTTTTATTTGAGATCGCAAACAGGGAGGTGGCTTATTACAACATAAGGCAGGAGTTTAATTACTCCACTGAAATTACTGATTTCATGAAAGCGGTATATTTCCTGTATCTCAATCGTCACGGTTACCGTGGTTTATGTCGCTATAACAAGAGCGGGCATTTCAACATTCCCTACGGTAATTATAAAAATCCGTATTTCCCTGAAAAAGAAATTCGCGCATTTGCAGAAAAAGCCCAGCGGGCAACGTTTATCTGCGCCAGCTTTGATGAAACGCTGGCGATGTTGAAGGCGGGGGATGTGGTGTATTGCGATCCGCCGTATGACGGCACGTTTTCCGGTTATCACACTGACGGCTTCACTGAAGATGACCAGTATCACCTGGCATCCGTTCTTGAACATCGGTCATCAGAAGGACATCCGGTCATTGTTTCTAACAGTGACACATCCCTGATCCGTTCGCTGTATCGCAATTTTACTCACCACTACATCAAGGCAAAACGCAACATCGGTGTGGCAGCTGGCGAGGGTAAATCAGCAACAGAAATCATTGCTGTTTCCGGGCCGCGCTGCTGGGTGGGATTTGATTATTCGCGTAGCGTGGACAGTTCTGCCGTGTACGGAGTACGTGCATGAGTCATGCCGATATGAACAACTGCTGCGGCTTTAACGAGGCTGCCGCAGCATTCTCATGGAACAGCCCGAAAAAAGCCATTAACCCTTATCTGGACCCGGCGGAAGTTGCGCCGGTTTCTGCGCTTTCAAACCTGATCACTCTGTACGCTGCCGATAACGAGCAGGAACAACTGCGCCGCGAGGCACTGAGTGATCAGGTCTGGGAGCGTTATTTCTTTAATGAATCCCGTGATCCTGTCCAGCGCGAAATGGAGCAGGATAAGCTAATTAGCCGGGCAAAGCTGGCGCATGAGCAGCAGCGTTTTAACCCGGACATGGTCATTCTGGCAGACGTCAGCGCCCAGCCCTCCCATATCAGCAAGCCGCTGATGCAACGTATTGAATACTTCAGCAGCCTGGGCAGGCCAAAGGCTTATTCCCGCTATTTACGTGAGACGATTAAGCCATGTCTGGAACGACTGGAGCATGTACGCGACAGCCAGCTATCTGCATCTTTTCGTTTTATGGCAAGCCATGTAGGGCTGGACGGCCTGCTGATTCTGCCTGAAATGAGTCAGGATCAGGTGAAACGCCTGTCTACCCTTGTCGCTGCGCATATGAGCATGTGCCTTGATGCAGCTTGTGGTGATTTGTATGCCACCGATGACGTTAAGCCAGAAGAAATCCGCAAGACATGGGAAAAGGTGGCAGCGGAAACCCTGCGTCTGGATGTCATCCCGCCTGCGTTTGAGCAACTCCGCCGGAAAAGAAACCGCCGCAAACCTGTGCCCTATGAACTCATTCCGGGTTCGCTGGCGCGTATGCTGTGCGCCGACTGGTGGTATCGGAAATTATGGAAGATGCGTTGCGAATGGCGGGAAGAGCAGTTGCGTGCTGTCTGCCTGGTCAGCAAAAAAGCATCTCCCTATGTCAGCTATGAAGCCGTGATGCATAAACGTGAGCAGCGCCGCAAGTCACTGGAGTTTTTCCGTTCTCATGAACTGGTGAACGAAGAGGGCGACACGCTGGATATGGAAGACGTGGTAAACGCCAGCAGCAGCAACCCGGCGCACCGCCGCAATGAGATGATGGCCTGTGTTAAAGGTCTGGAGCTTATCGCGGAAATGCGCGGTGACTGCGCCGTTTTCTACACCATTACCTGTCCGTCACGTTTCCATTCCACGCTCAATAACGGCAGACCAAACCCAACCTGGACAAATGCGACGGTAAGACAAAGCAGCGATTATCTGGTCGGCATGTTTGCTGCATTTCGTAAGGCGATGCACAAAGCCGGGTTGCGCTGGTATGGCGTGCGGGTGGCTGAGCCGCATCATGACGGTACAGTTCACTGGCACCTGTTGTGTTTCATGCGCAAAAAAGACCGCCGCGCCATTACTGCATTGTTGCGTAAGTTTGCCATCCGTGAAGACCGCGAGGAACTGGGTAATAACACTGGTCCACGCTTTAAATCTGAGCTGATAAACCCGCGCAAAGGAACGCCGACAAGCTACATCGCGAAATACATCAGTAAGAACATTGACGGGCGTGGTCTGGCTGGCGAGATCAGCAAGGAAACGGGTAAATCCCTGCGTGATAACGCTGAATACGTTAATGCCTGGGCGTCTCTGCATCGTGTTCAGCAATTCCGCTTCTTTGGTATTCCGGGACGTCAGGCTTACCGTGAACTTCGCTTGCTGGCTGGTCAGGCGGCAAGGCAACAGGGTGACAAAAAAGCAGGTGCGCCGGTACTGGATAACCCGCGTCTTGATGCCATTCTGGCTGCTGCTGATGCTGGTTGTTTTGCCACCTACATCATAAAGCAGGGCGGCGTACTGGTTCCCCGCAAATATCACCTCATCAGAACCGCTTATGAAATCAACGAAGTGCCAACCGCCTATGGCGATCACGGTATTCGTATTTATGGCATCTGGTCACCCATTGCAGAGGGCAAGATCTGCACTCATGCAGTGAAGTGGAAAATGGTTCGTAAGGCCGTTGACGTTCAGGAGGCGGCAGCCGACCAGGGCGCTTGCGCCCCTTGGACTCGTGGCAATAACTGTCCCCTTGCTGAAAATTTGTACCAACAAGGGAAAGACAAATCAGCTGATGGGGATACCAGAACGGATATTACCCGCATGGATGACAAGGAATTGCACGATTACCTGCACAGTATGAACAAAAAAGAGCGCCGGGAACTGGCTGCAAGGTTACGCCTGGTGAAACCGAAACGGCGTAAAGACTACAAACAGCGAATTACAGACCATCAGCGACAGCAGCTCGTCTATGAACTGAAGTCCAGAGGATTTGATGGCAGCGAGAAAGAGGTCGATTTACTCCTTCGCGGCGGCAGTATTCCGTCAGGAGCAGGCCTGCGTATCTTCTATCGGAACCAGCGTTTGCAGGAAGATGATAAGTGGCGAAACCTGTATTAATTACGCGGGTTAACAATTCGTGCTCTTAATAATACCAGGCATATCAGGCTGATGAACGTAAAAAAACGTTTTACATCAGTAAGATTATTATATACTGTAAATATAAACAGTGGTTATATTTACAGTATTGCTTTGGTGTCATAGGAGGAAAGATGCAGGACTATTTTTTGGAGTCTTTGAAGCTCCAGCGCATTGATTTTTTTCTTAAGCTTGTAGCGGCTAGTGAGTGTAGTGATGAAGAGAAGGGGCTGGCTTTGCAGTGGGTTTCTGAACTAACAGATGAACTCATGGCAAAAATCAGAACCCACGAATACAACCGCTCAATGGATGTCATCAGTTGAGGTGACTTTTTATGCGCATTGAAATAATGATCGATAAAGAGCAGAAGATTAGCCAGTCTACCCTGGACGCCCTTGAATCCGAGCTTTACCGCAATCTGCGTCCTCTGTATCCCAAAATGGTAATTCGTATCCGCAAAGGTAGCTCTAACGGTGTGGAACTGACCGGATTGCAACTGGACGAAGAAAGAAAACAAGTGATGAAAATTATGCAGAAGGTGTGGGAAGACGACAGCTGGCTGCATTAAGAAACGTTGCTGGCGTCTGAACTTGCTTCTGGCGTCAGCAAGGTTGAACAACGAGCTATGCGAGGCGTTAGTGTCAATTTGTTACCTTAACCACTATATATGCCAGGAAATTAACAGTTCTTAAGAAACAGCTTGCATGATCGAGCGCATTGAACTTAAGTTTAAGTAACGCAATCAACAGATGATATTGTTGTCTAAATTTTAAAGATAATCTGTTGAGGTTGTAGGCGTCGGAGTGTAGACTTCCGCGCCATGTGAAAAGGGGGAGTTATGTCAAGCATCGCCGCATTTAGCCTGGGTAACCCAGTTGAACGTCTGGCAAGGGTTCTTAAAGAGAACCAGGACAAACTCAATCTTAGTAAAGATGGTTTTGTGTCCGTAGACTTGTCTAACAAAAGAGCAATGGATGCCATCAAGGCACAGATGGATAAGCTTGAAGGCATCAAAACGAGCACTGTAAAAGAGAAAACTAATAGAACCAGATAATGGCAACATTACTTTTAGCAGTGATTTTGGTTAGTGGTTTTATTTATGTAAACCTATCACTTTCAACAAGATACCGATATAAGCGTTCCAACGGCTGGGACGCTTATTTTTTTGTGGCTGCCTGGGGTATCGTTTTTTTTCTCCTTGGCGGTTTTTTCACCTTTATTTTGAACGTCAGCGGAGGGTTTCGTTGGCTGGCTAATGCCTTGAATCTAACACCTGACAGTTTTAATGGCATGTTGTCTTCATCGAAAGACAAACTTCAAAGAATAAATGAAATCAAACAGATAGCATGGGTTATGATTTCAATTGTCCTCGCTGCGATTTCAGGTTTTGGAAATAAGTTACGCACATCACGTGGAGATCGTCGTTGGGATGCCTTAGCTAAAGCTGTGGGTAATAACGCTTTCGAATCATTACTCATGGAAGCGTCCGCAAGACAGTTTCCGATCATAGCAACTCTGTCGTCTCGCAAAATCTATGTTGGTCTTGTTACTTGTCCGGCGTTAGAAAACGGGCTTTCAGAGCACCTTGAACTTCTCCCGATGTTAAGCGGATATCGGGATAAAGATGATCTAACGATTAGTATCACGACTAACTATCACCAACATTATCTTGATAGTGGTGTGATAAGTGGAATGTCTCGGCTTAATATCGAAGATTTCCGTGTGCTCATACCAAAAGATGAGGTTGAAACAATTTCGTTTTTTGATACTGAGACATATAACAAATTTAAAGAAAATGAAGCCAGGGATAGAAAGAACTGTCGAAAGATTGATAGTAAAAGTGCATCTTCGCGCAGCAAGCGTGCAGCAGATGCTGAGTCAAATGATCGTGCATGACTATGCTGCATGAGATCGCATGATCGTTTGAGGATCGTTTTTGCTAGGGCCCGCCAGAACTGGCGGGCTTTCGCGTAGATCATGCACCTGCATGAAAACTACTACATAAAGCGGGCAGGCGTGGCGGGGATACGAGCGCGCGCAACAGTGTAACAATCTGGATCTAATGTGATATAGTTACTGTAAATATTATTAACTATTCTTATATGCATTATTAAATATTTTAATGGAGCGTTTATGGAAAAATATCAAGATGAGGAATATGTAGATGATTTAACTGAGCGTGTTTTTCTCATTAAGCAACAACTGGAAGCGGGAAAACTAAAAATAGCTCATCATCTTGTAGAAGGTTTTATTGAAAGTTTTAAAAGAATAAGGCTGCGACAGGATGGTAAAGTTGACCCTTCTACTGTTGATGGCAGAATAAGGGCTATGGGAGCAGCGGTTAATCACTTTTTAGAAAGAGAAGATATAAAAAACAAATACTCTATTCAGGACTTGCAAAGTTCTTACTTTAATATTCTTTTTAGTAATTTTGGCGAGTTGTTTTATCTGATGAAAAAAACTAATGCAACGCCACATAAAGCATCAAGTTTTTTTTCTCAACAAGAAGAATATGTTAAGCAAATAGAAGATATTTTTCCTGAGTTATATAATCAGGTAATAGAGTTTTGGCAGGTAACATCCGATATTGGTGTAATACATTTGCAGGATGGTTCTCAGTTTAAAGCTAATTTTTCTGGTGACTTATTTCCTGCATTTGATGAGAATGCTGTCTCTATTGCAGGGTTGTATGTTGATACTATTTCACTTCCATGTCCTATATTAAGAGTCGGTCGTCTCTATGAAAAGTCAGATAAGGCTGAGTTTACAAGGATACTTCTGAAGCATGTCCTAACATGTATGACATATAAAGAAGTAGCGCTTGAAGATATAGAGCCAGCAATAGTATTAATTTTGCCGGATAGAAGAGATTTTGAAACTGAGAGCAAAAAAAATTTGATGAGTTTTTGTGAGCCTTATGCTCTGACTCATGCGCAATATCTCTATGATCGACGGTTCGAAAGCTACGATGAATTTCGAGATTTTAGTTATTCGATGAATGATATTGATGCTGTTCTTAAAAATATTAAGAGAGCAGATAGACTTATTTTTGATACAGCATGGGGGCTAAATCCAAAAACTCAATTAGAAAAACTACTATCTGATAAAAAAAGAATATCACGTAATGTTGTTGGTGATCATGCTGGAATGGAGGTTTTCCTTTCCTGCATTGGAAGAATGCCGCAAGCCTATTCAGCAAAATGTAATGCACAAGAACTTGGTAGTACTCCATATATAAATGCAGACACATCTTGGCTCTATTATACTTGGCTTATTGAGTACGAATCTCTTAATTTTGATGTCAATGATATTGAACTAAAAAATTTGCATATGGTTCATGCGTTATCTGCTGGTATGCAAGATGGTTTTTCATGGTTAGGAAATGTACCGGTCAATAAAATAATTGAGTTGAGACGTAACAAATTGATGGAGGATGTAAGATCCATCTTATCAAATGGTGTTGACTCTTTAATCAATTCTTCGGCAGAGAGCTTTTCGAGGACAACGCAAAAAGTAATTGATAATGTAGACCGGGCTTTTATTGAACATCAAAGGATTCTTGCAAAAGCCCAAAAAGAGAAATTGAGAATTTACGGACTAGATGTCCTACCATGTATCGCAAATGGTGCTATAGCAATTGCTGGAGCGCTGACTGGCAATACTACTTTAACGGCGTTAAGTGCAGGCCTTGGAGTAATAGGTATTCCGAGTATTAGTGATATCAAATCTAAATTTAAGCAGAGGCAAGAGAAGCTTGATGCCTATCAACGTTCTGTTACAGGTATACTCTTTAGCCATAAATCTTAATGTAGAGGGCCGAGGTATTCGGCCCTTAGTTTTATATGAAACTGTATGGCATGAATTTTATTATGTCATCTTTGAGCCATTTATTGAGTTCTTCTATTCTGTTTTGTAGCGGTATCAATTCATTACGCATAAAAACCTTACTAGCCTTCTCCACATCCCCAAATCCCCCAACATTATTCGGCATTATCCCCATCATTTGCGGCGGCACTCGGTGTGCTGCCATCATGTCATCCCGGCTCACGTTCTTGATATTCAAAAATTCATCCTTTGCCGCGACTTCTGATAACGGGATGATTTGAAGCCCGTCCTTTTTGCCGTTAGGCGAGTACATAAACAGATTGCGGAAGTTGCCTGGACCTTTGGCGCTTTTCATTGCGTTGCGGAGGTTGTTCACATCCTCCTGGTTCTGCGCGGTATCGGTCATGTACATGATGAAGCCTGCATGGCTGCCGTTGATGTAATACTTACGGCGGAACAGCGTGGCGGACTCGTTGAGCAGGGCTGACGGAATGGCAGAAAGATAGCCGGGCAGGCCGTAGATCTCCTGGTTAATGTCCGGTTCCATCAGATGAAAAATGCTGCCTTTCGTGAACTGATACGGCTGGGTTGTCATACCGTATTGCACAAACCAGTAGGTATCCAGGTCTAACCCGCGTCGGGTGTATTTTGCCAGAGCAGGCTCAAGGGCGATAACTTCACCGAAGCGGTTCGTGCGTTTCTCCAGGTAGGCGTTACCAAATACCAGATAGTCCTGCACAAAACGTGAAAAAGCCTGCTGGCTGAGCAGCGGATGGGGGATGTAGGTACTGGTCAGAATGTTGCATTTCACCGCAATTGGTGAACTGTGATGCACGGCGGCGCGGAAGGTGCGTGCCAGTCCGTCAAAGCTTACTGGCGGCTCATACCAGCGATCTGTCTGTACGCATTCCACATAGTCCAGTAGTTCGCGGCGGTCCAGAACAGGAACGGGATCGCCGAAGCTGAATGCTTCGGCTGTAGTTTGACTTTTATGCTGGATCTGGTTCGTCGACGCAGCGCGGTTCTTCTTACTCTTTCCCATCAAAAAATCTCCACAATATTACTGGTATTGGCGGACTCGCCCTGCAGTGGTTCGTTAAACAGTGCGTGCATTGTTGCCCAGGCCAGATCGGCGTGGCTGGCTTCTTCGCTGCGGCTGGCTTCATAGGTCGGGCGGTTGCCGCTGGCGGTGGTGGCGCGACGGATTGCCATGAATGACTGCGCAATGTCGGTGTGCCCGGCGTCAAACTCCAGACGGCGGTGGCTGATAATGTCGTAGGCCTTGAGCACCAGGGCGTTTTTAACGTTGGGGTTGTAGACAAACTCCCGGACGGCAGGAAAGAATGCTTTCACGTTCTCGTAAACCCCGTGACCAACGCCGGTTGAGTCGATACCGATATAAGTCACGTTGTACTGTTCGGTCAGTTTTTTGATGGCGTCAGCCTGAGCGCGGAAGTCCATCCCGCGCCACTGGTGACGCTCAAGAATGCGGAATTTACCGCCCGGTACGGCTGGCGGTGCCACCACCACGCATCCGGCACTGTCGCCGTTCTGAGTACCTTTTGCGGGGTCATAACCGATCCATACTTCGCGCCAGCCAAACGGGCGCAGGGCCAGTGCATGAAAGTCGGTCCAGATTTCCCAGCTGTCCACCATGCACGCCTGCAGTTCGCTGAGCGGGAACACGGACGCGAGATCGTCCACGAACTCGCACATCAGCAGGTTCTGGTATTCGTCCGGGCTGTACTCCATGCGCAGCTGGTCGAGGTCGAACAGGTTACAGCCGCCGCGCACCGCATCTTCCACGGTGACTATCTGGCGGTATTGCCCGTCTGCGCACAGCAGGCCGGGGGCCAGATTGCTGTGGGACAGGTCGATGTCCACCTTGTCAGCTTTGTTGCGTCCACGGTTGAACAGCGCACCGGACCAGAACGGATAAGCACTGTGGGTCAGGCTGGATGGCGTGGAAAAATAGGTTTGTCGCCATTTCTTGTGAATAGCCATCCCGGAAGCCACTTTGCGCAGCTCCTGGAATTTCGGGATCCAGAAATATTCATCCAGATACAGGTTGCCGTGGTAACTCTGGGCCGTGCGGGCATTGGTTCCGAGGAAGTAAAGCGTGGCCCCATTAGGAAGCACCATCGGATCGCCTTTCAGCTCCACCTCCACTTCTTTGGCGAAGTCGATGATGTACTGCTTAAAGACGTGGGCCTGTGCCTTGCTGGCGGAAAGGAAAATCTGGTTACGCCCGGTTAGCAGGGCGTCAATCAGGGCTTCACGGGCAAAATAGAAGGTCGCGCCGATCTGGCGTGACTTCAGCAGGTTGCGGATGCGGTTGGTTTTTCCGGCTTCCCACCAGTGGCGCTGGTAGTTGAACATGGAGGAATGGAAGATTTCTTCCAGCTTCTCAATCTGTTCATCGGTGAAAACGTTCTTTTCCGGCTGACGGCGCGGGCCTTTGTTGCGGTTGGCGACGTTAGGGTTTAAGTCGGCTTCGTTGCCGCCATTGTTAAACTTGCCGATCCGCGCATGGCGCTCCGACTGGCGCGCCAGCAGGTCAATCTCTTTGAAATCTTTCCCTTCTTTGTGCTCCTTCATAATGAGCTGGCAGTAGCGTGCGGCGGTGGTGAGCTGCATCTGATCCAGCGGCCCATAGTCACCCCACTTGTCGCGTTTTTTCCAGCTGTGAACGGTTGCAACTTTCTCGCCCAGCATTTCAGCAATGCGGGCTACGCGGTATCCCTGAAAGTACAGCAGCATGGCCTGCCGACGGGGATCGAGATCTGCGGGTGTCAGTGTGGTGTTCATGGCACAAACCTACAGCCTTGAATGAAGGCTTTCCCCGCCTGCGGTTTGTGTGGTTGTCGGTACAAATACCGCGCATTGTTTCACTGCCCCCATCACCGCAACCATAAGGCTCCAGTAAGTTTTTTCTAACGGAGCACGGCTCATGACAGTGAAAGCAAAGCGTTTTCGCATCGGGGTGGAAGGTGCCACCACCGACGGACGCGAAATCCAGCGTGAATGGCTGGAACAGATGGCAGCCAGCTACAACCCGGCGGTGTATACCGCGCTGATTAACCTTGAGCACATCAAGTCTTATCTGCCGGACAGCACCTTTAACCGCTACGGCAAGGTGACGGCGCTGTTTGCTGAAGAAATCACGGAAGGTCCGCTGGCAGGCAAGATGGCGCTGTATGCCGACGTTGAGCCAACGGAGTCCCTGGTGGAACTGGTGAAAAAAGGCCAGAAATTATTCACCTCTATGGAAGTCAGCCCGAAGTTCGCTGATACGGGCAAAGCCTATCTGGTCGGCCTGGCTGCCACTGATGACCCTGCCAGTCTGGGTACGGAAATGCTGACATTCAGCGCCAGTGCAGCCCATAACCCGCTGGCAAACCGCAAGCAGAATCCTGCCAATCTCTTTACCGCTGCAGAGGAAACGGTGATCGAACTGGAAGAAATCCAGGACGACAAACCGTCCCTGTTTGCCCGCGTCACGGCGCTGTTTACCAAAAAAGAGCAGTCCGATGATGCCCGGTTCTCTGATGTGCATAAGGCCGTGGAGTTGGTCGCCACTGAGCAGCAGAACCTGAGCGCACGCACCGAAAAATCCCTGTCTGAGCAGGAAGAACGCCTGTCTGAGCTGGAGACTGCCCTGCAGGCACAGCAAACCGCCTTTAACGAACTGGTGGACAAGCTGAGTCATGAAGACAGTCGCCAGGACTACCGCCAGCGTGCAACAGGCGGTAACGCCCCCGCTGACACTCTGACCAATTGCTGATGGAGCACAAAACTCGATGAAGAAGAATACCCGCTTTGCTTTTAACGCTTACCTGCAGCAGCTGGCGCGTCTGAACGGTGTGGCAGTTGAAGAACTGTCCAGCAAGTTCACCGTGGAGCCGTCTGTGCAGCAGACGCTGGAAGACCAGATCCAGCAGTCCGCCGCATTCCTGACGCTGATTAACGTCACGCCAGTGACTGAGCAGTCCGGTCAGCTGCTGGGGCTGGGAGTTGGCAGCACCATTGCCGGAACCACTGACACCACCGCGAAAGAGCGTGAACCTGTCGATCCGACGCTGATGGTCGATGTGGAATATAAATGCGAGCAGACCAACTTTGACACGGTGCTGACCTACGCGAAGCTGGACCTGTGGGCGAAGTTTCAGGATTTCCAGGTGCGCATCCGTGACGCCATCGTGAAACGTCAGGCTCTGGACCGCATCATGATCGGCTTTAACGGCGTGAAGCGTGCGAAAACCTCCAACCGTAGCGAAAACCCGCTGCTACAGGATGTGAACAAAGGCTGGCTGCAGAAAATCCGTGAGGATGCACCGGATCACGTCATGGGCAGCACCACCACGGGCGGTAAAACCACACCGGGCGCAGTGAAAGTCGGCAAAGGTGGCGAATATGCCAACCTGGACGCTGTAGTGATGGATGCGGTCAATGAGCTTATCGACGTGGTCTACCAGGACGATGACGATCTGGTGGTGATTTGCGGTCGTGAACTGCTGTCTGACAAGTATTTCCCGCTGGTCAACAAAGAGCAGGAAAACAGTGAAAAACTGGCTGCCGATATGATCATCAGCCAGAAACGCATGGGTGGCCTGCAGGCCGTGCGTGCGCCATTCTTCCCGCCGAATGCGCTGCTGATCACCCGTCTGGATAACCTGTCCATCTACTGGCAGGAAGACACCCGCCGCCGTTCAGTTATCGACAACCCGAAACGTGACCGGATTGAAAACTTTGAATCCGTTAACGAAGCCTATGTGGTTGAGGACTACCGCTGCGCCGCACTGGTGGAAAACATCCAGATTGGCGACTTCAGCGCCGCAGCAGCAGAAACCGGAGCGTAATTCATGAGCCTGAGTCCCGCACGGCAGCATCGCCTGCGCGTTCAGGCTGAACAGGCCGCCCGCGAGGGCGGCAGCGTTCGCCACGCGTCGGGCTATGACCTGATGCTGCTGCAACTGGCGGAAGACCGCCGCCGTCTCAAGGGCGTTCAGTCCACGGTCAAAAAAGCGGAAATCAAGGTGGAGCTGCTGCCGAAGTACGCCGCCTGGGCGGAGGGTGTCCTGGCTGCCGGAGGCGCTCAACAGGATGACGTGCTGATGTACGTGATGCTGTGGCGCATTGATGCCGGAGATTATGCCGGGGCGCTGGAGATCGGGCGTCACGCCCTGCGTCATGGCTGGGTGATGCCGTTAGGTAACCGCAACGTGCAGACCGTGCTGGCAGAGGAAATGGCAGATGCAGCCCAGAGCGCAATGCTTGCCGCCACCGGCTTTGATGCCGATCTGTTGCTGCAGACCCTGGAGCTGACAGACGGTATGGATATGCCGGACCAGTCACGGGCGCGTCTGCATAAAGCGATTGGCGCAGTCCTGAGTGAAAGCAATCCGGCTTCCGCCCTTAATCATCTCAACCATGCGTTACAGCTCGATCCCCGCTGTGGCGTGAAAAAAGACAAACAGCAGCTGGAGCGCAGACTGCGCAATGACAGCCGCTGACAGAACGTGCCCCCGCGCACGGGCGGCACGGGGTGGCGAAAGGCACTGCCACATCAAAACCCCGTCCACCGCCCTCTATTTCAGGAGAAAGCAGCATGAAGTTTGTTGCGCCAGAACAGGCACCGGAACAGGCGGAAATCATCAGGAATACGCCGTTCTGGCCTGATGTGGACCTGTCGGAGTTTCGCAGTGTGATGCGCACTGACGGCACGGTGACGCAGCCGCGTTTAAAACAGGTTGCCCTGTCGGCAATTTCGGAGGTCAACGCAGAGCTGTATGAGTTTCGCAGACGCCAGCAGATGCTGGGGTATGCCTCGCTGGCAGAAGTCCCGGCGGAACAACTGGACGGCAAAAGCGAGCGCATTCAGCACTATTTCAACGCGGTTTACTGCTGGGCACGCGCCATGCTCAACGAACGTTACCAGGACTATGACGCCACGGCATCCGGTGCGAAGCGAGGCGAGGAACTGGCGGAAGCAAGCGGTGATTTATGGCGTGACGCCCGCTGGGCCATCAGCCGGGTGCAGGATGCGCCGCACTGCACAGTGGAGCTTATCTGATGAAAGTGCGTGCGCATCAGTATGACACGGTGGACGCACTTTGCTGGCGTCATTACGGGCGCACGCAGGGTGTCACGGAGCAGGTACTGAAGGCAAATCCGGGGCTTGCCGAATACGGCCCCTTTTTACCTCACGGGCTGCAGGTGGAGCTGCCGGACATTCCGACAACCACCACCGTGCAGACCGTCCAGCTATGGGACTGAATTATGACGCTTGAGCGAATCAGCGCCTTTATCACGTATTGCATCGCCGTCGTGCTGGCCTGGCTGGGCGATTTGTCCATCAAGGATGCCTCAACGCTGGGCGGCCTGATGATCGGTGTGCTGATGCTGGCTATCAACTGGTACTACAAACACAAAGCCTACCAGCTTCTGCGCGACGGGCAGATCTCGCGGGAGGACTATGAATCCATCAATCGTTAAACGCTGCCTTGTCGGGGCCGTGCTGGCTATTGCTGCCACGCTGCCGGGTTTTCAGCAGCTTCACACCTCCGTGGAAGGGCTGAAACTGATTGCCGATTACGAAGGTTGTCGTCTGCAGCCGTATCAGTGCAGCGCGGGTGTCTGGACCGACGGCATTGGTAATACGTCGGGCGTCATTCCCGGCAAAACCATTACGGAGCGACAGGCAGCAGAAGGGCTGATCTCCAACGTGCTGCGTGTGGAGCGGGCGCTGGAAAGGTGTGTGAAGCAACAGCCGCCGCAGAAGGTGTATGACGCTGCGGTGTCGTTTGCCTTCAACGTGGGTACGGGCAATGCCTGCAGTTCCACGCTGGTGAAATTGCTCAATCAGCGGCGCTGGGCGGATGCGTGCCGACAGTTGCCGCGCTGGGTGTATGTAAAAGGTGTGTTTAATCAGGGGCTGGATAACCGCCGTGCGCGGGAGATGGCCTGGTGCTTACAGGGAGCAAACTGAAATGAAAAAGAAAGTAATCAGCGGGCTGTTTCTGATGTTATGGATAGCGCTGTTAATCGCCGCAATGGTGTATCCGCAGGGGATTTTTCCGGTACTGGCAGCATCTGGTGTCTGGGTAGCCTGTCTGCTGACATGGGCAGTAATTCCGGTATCACTGGCTGCGTTAATTAAGAACGGCCCGCTCTGGCAGGAGTTGAGGGCATCTTTGCTGAAGACAATTACCCGAAAAGAAAACGTATTTATCAGCTGGATGATGCGATTGCTGATTGTCGTAAGTTTCGCCTGGACGGGGTGGGCTATTACCCTGGTCTTTTATCTGCTGACCGTTATTGCCTTCTGGATGATCCGTAATCAGATTGCGCAACAGGTAGCAGCATGAACCGGTTGCTGCTGGTTGTGTTGGCGTTATTACTGGCGGCGCTGGGCTGGCAGACGTGGCGGCTGGCTGATGCCAGCCAGACCATCAGCACGCAGGCAGACGAGCTTCGGAGCAAAAGCCAGGCACTGGCAAAGAGCAACAGCCAGCTTATCAGCCTGTCCATTCTGACTGAAACCAATAACCGGGAGCAGGCGCGGCTCTATGCCGAAGCAGAACAGACCAGTGTACTGCTGAGACAACGACTACACCGGATTGAGGAACTGAAACGTGAGAACGAGGATTTACGCCGCTGGGCTGATACTCCTTTGCCTGCTTACATTATCCGGCTGCGGGAACGCCCCACACTCACCGGAGGTGCAGCTTACCGTCAGTGGTTGTCCGCGAGTGACGCCGTGTCGGCTGGGGCAGGCAGCGCCGCGCACTAACGGTGACCTGAACGCGTTGCTGGATGAAACGGAGGCCGCCTGGGCGGTCTGTGCAGACAAAGTGGACATGATTATTGCGTGTCAGGAGCGAAACAGTGAACAAACCACAATCCCTGCGCCACGCCCTCAATAAAGCGGTGCCTTATGTCCGCAATAACCCGGACAAACTGCATCTGTTTGTGGATAACGGTTCGCTGGTTGCCACGGGGGCCAGCTCCATGTCATGGGAGTACCGCTATACCCTGAACGTGGTGATAGAGGATTTCAGCGGCGACCAGAATCTGCTGATGGCCCCGGTTTTACTGTGGCTTCGGGATAACCAGCCCGATGCCATCAATAACCCGGCGTTACGGGAAAAGCTATTCACCTTTGAGGTGGATATTTTGCGCAACGATGTCTGTGATATCAGCCTTAACCTGCAACTGACGGAACGTGTGCTGGTCAGTACTGACGGCAGTGTGTCGAGCGTTGAAGCTGTAGCAGAACCCGATGAACCTGAAGAAATGTGGACGGTGAAACGTGGCTGAACTGCAGAAGGTGGACGACTGGCTGAGTGCCTTGCTGGCGAATCTGGAACCAGCCAAGAGAAGCAGCATGATGCGCCAGCTGGCGCAGGAACTGCGCCGGACACAGCAGCAGAATATCAGGATGCAGCGCAATCCAGATGGCAGCAGTTATGAACCGCGCAGGGTAACAGCACGCAGCAAAAAAGGCCGCATCAAACGTCAGATGTTTGCAAAGCTGCGCACCACAAAATACCTGAAAACTGCCGCCAGCGCCGACTCTGCCAGCGTACACTTTGAAGGCAAGGTGCAGCGTATTGCCCGTGTTCACCATTACGGCCTGCGTGATCGCGTCAGTCGCAAAGGACCGGAGGTCCGTTACGCAGAGCGCCGCCTGCTGGGTGTAAATGATGATGTTGAGGCAATGACCCGCGACATGATTCTGCAATGGCTGGCGGGGTGATCTTTGTATCAGCAGTGATACAAGTTGCAGCACTGCCGCCTTTCTTCCCCTGATGGCAACCTTTCCCTATGAACGCACAATTAACCGAAATCATGCGCCTTATCACCAACCTGATTCGCACAGGGGTAGTCACCGAAGTGGACAGGGAAAACTGGCTTTGCCGGGTGAAAACGGGCGAGCTTGAAACCAACTGGATTAGCTGGCTGACGCTGCGTGCCGGGAATGCCCGCACATGGTGGCGACCATCGGAAGGTGAGCAGGTGGTGCTGCTGAGTCTGGGCGGCAATCTGGAAACCGCCTTTGCGCTGCCCGCTGTCTATTCGAATCAGTTCGCACCACCGTCGACGTCGGCGGACGCCTGCGTGACAGAACATCCTGACGGTGGCTGGTTTGAATACGAACCCGCCACCGGGCGCTGGTATGTCAGGGGCATCAAATCAATGGTCATTGAAGCCGCTGACAACATCACCATGAAAACCAGTGAGTTTGTACTGGAGGCTGACCACACGCGTATTAACAGCGAAGTGGTGATCAATGGTGGCGTTACCCAGGGCGGCGGAGCGATGAGTTCTAACGGGATCGTGGTTGATGCGCATCAGCATACTGACGTCCTGAAAGGCGGCGATACAACCGGAGGCCCGGTATGACGCTTTATATCGGGATGAACAATACCAGCGGTAAAACCATTACTGATATTGACCATCTGCGTCAGTCGGTGCGGGACATTCTACTGACACCGCAGGGTAGCCGCATTGCCCGTCGTGAATATGGTTCCCTGCTGTCGTCGCTAATAGACCAGCCACAAAATCCGGCATTACGCCTGCAGGTCATGTCGGCAGTGTATGTGGCGCTGAGTCGCTGGGAGCCACGGATGACGCTGGATTCCATCACCATCAACAGCAATTTTGACGGTTCAATGGTGGTGGCGCTGAGCGGGCGGCGTAATAACGGTGTGCCTGTTTCCCTTTCCGTATCAACAGGAGCAGAGAATGGCAGTGATTGACCTTTCGCAGTTGCCTGCGCCGCAGATTGTGGATGTGCCGGACTTTGAGACGCTGCTTGCCGAACGCAAGGCCGAATTTGTTGCGCTTCACCCGAAAGATGAGCAGGAAGCAGTGATCCGCACGCTGGAACTGGAATCTGAACCCGTCACCAAATTGCTGCAGGAGAACGCTTACCGTGAGTTGCTTCTGCGCCAGCGCATTAACGAAGCCGCGCAGGCTGTGATGGCGGCTTACGCGATGGGCAGCGATCTTGACCAGCTCGCTGCCAACTACAACGTAAAACGCCTGACGGTGACGCCTGCTGATAATGACGCTGTGCCGCCCGTTGCAGCTGTGATGGAAAGCGATGAAGCGTTACGCCTGCGTGTGCCTGCAGCCTTTGAAGGGCTTTCAGTTGCGGGGCCAACTGCAGCTTATGAATTTCATGCCCGAAGCGCCGACGGTCGGGTGGCGGATGCCAGTGCAACCAGCCCGGCACCTGCAGAGGTGGTGCTGACTGTCCTTAGCCGCGAAGGCGATGGAACTGCAGAAAAAGACCTGCTGGACGTGGTGGAAAAAGCTCTGAACAGTGAGAACGTCCGCCCGGTGGCTGACCGTCTTACGGTTCGCAGCGCAGAAATCATCCCGTATCGCGTGGAAGCCACCATTTTTCTCTATCCTGGACCGGAAGCAGAGCCGGTAATGGCAGCGGCAAAAGCCAGCCTGCAGAAGTACATCGCCAGTCAGACGCGTCTTGGTCGGGATATTCGCCGTAGCGCCATCTTTGCCGCCCTGCATGTTGAGGGTGTGCAGCGTGTGGAGCTGGCTTCTCCTCTGGCGGATGTGGTCCTGAACAAAACACAGGCGGCATCATGTACGCAGTGGAGCATAACCAACGGAGGAACGGATGAATAGTCTGCTGCCACCGGGTTCAACACCACTGGAGCGCCGACTGGCGCAAACCTGCAGCGGGATTTCTGATCTGCAGGTGCCGCTTCGTGATTTGTGGAATCCGGCAACCTGTCCGGTCAGTTTCCTGCCTTATCTCGCCTGGGCGTTCTCTGTGGATCGCTGGGACGAGGGCTGGACAGAAAGCGTCAAGCGCCAGGTGGTGAAGGATGCTTTTTATATTCATCAGCATAAAGGGACCACCAGTGCCGTGCGGCGGGGGGGGGAGCCGTTCGGATTCCTGATCCGCATTATTGAGTGGTGGCAGACCGGAGAGGCACCGGGCACGTTTCGCCTGGATATCGGCGTGCAGGACCAGGGCATCACTGAAGATACCTATCTGGAACTTGAGCGACTGATAAGCGATGCCAAACCATGTAGCCGCCACATGATCGGCATGTCCATCAATCTGCAGACCAGCGGCCCGCATTGGGTGGGAGCCGCCAGCTATCTTGGCGAAGAAATCACGATCTATCCGTATATCAACGAAACAATTATTTCCGGCGGCACCGCGCATGAAGGCGGGGCGGTCCATGTTATTGACACAATGAGAGTGAATCCATGAGCACAAAATTTTATACCCTGCTGACGGATATTGGCGCGGAGAAACTTGCCAGCGCCGCCGCGCTCGGTGTGCCGCTAAAAATTACCCATATGGCGGTGGGCGATGGTGGCGGAACATTGCCGACGCCGGACGCAAAGCAGAGTGCACTGGTAAATGAGAAACGTCGGGCTGCGCTGAATATGCTCTATATCGACCCACAGAACAGCAGCCAGATTATTGCTGAACAGGTGATCCCTGAAAACGAGGGCGGTTGGTGGATACGTGAAGTGGGCCTGTTTGATGAATCCGGGGCATTGATTGCCGTGGGAAACTGCCCGGAAAGCTATAAGCCGCAACTGGCTGAAGGTAGCGGGCGCACTCAGACCGTGCGCATGGTGCTGATTACCAGCAGCACGGACAATATCACCCTGAAAATCGACCCTGCTGTAGTGCTGGCAACCCGCAAGTATGTGGATGACAAGGCACTGGAGCTGAAGGTGTACGCGGATGATCAGATGGCAAAACATCTTGCCGCACCGGACCCGCATTCACAGTATGCACCCAAAGAAAGTCCGACGTTTACCGGGACACCCAAAGCGCCAACGCCAGCAGCAGGGAATAACACCACGCAGATTGCGACCACCGCGTTTGTTCAGGCGGCTCTGACGGCTCTTATTAATGGTGCGCCAGCCACGCTGGACACGCTGAAAGAAATAGCCGCAGCCATTAACAATGATCCGAAATTCAGTACCACCATTAACAATGCACTGGCACTGAAAGCGCCGCTGTCGAGTCCGGCACTCACCGGAACGCCAACCGCACCTACTGCGGCACAGTCGGTCAACAATACACAGATTGCCACCACGGCATTTGTGAAATCGGCGATTGCGGCAATGGTGGGTTCTGCACCTGCGGCACTGGATACACTCAACGAACTGGCGGCGGCACTGGGGGATGACCCGAACTTTGCCACGACAATGCTTAATGCACTGGCAGGTAAACAACCGCTGGACAATACGCTGACTAATTTGAGTGGAAAGGATGTAGCTGGTCTTCTCACATACCTTGGTTTGGGAGAAGCAGCGAAAATGCCTGCTGCGACAGCATTAGCCAGCAGTGCAGGTAACATCACTATTCCAGTATTAATTGGTGGAGTACAACGAACAGCATTGCTTCAGTGGAAGACGCTATCAGTGCCGCAATCTACCGACGGTAATATGGTCGTTGTTGATGGCTCATGGCCGGTTGCCTTTCCTAATGCTTGCCTTTCCATCAATCCTTCGCTGGTCAATTCTGTGATCTACGCGACTAATGGAGCCCCTTTTGTTAGCGCAGCGATTGTTGACCGGGTCAAATTCAAAGCCGCTTGCGCATACACGAAATCTAATTCAACAGTGGCAGTATGGGGAGTGGGATATTAATGGTCGACTATGTATTCAGCCCGACGGAAAATGCTTTTTATCTTGTGGCACTGAAATATGATTATTTAACTGCTGGCACATGGCCGTCAGACGGCATCAATATAAATGCTGAAGATGCACTGGTTTTCATGGGAAACGCTCCTGAGGGTAAAATGCGTGGCATTGGTGATGATGGGTTGCCTTGCTGGGTAGATCTTCCGTCACCTACGCATAAAGAACAACTTGCTGCGGCTGACTCAGAGAAAAAGTCGAGAATTGACCATGCCAACGAATACATGAACGGTAAGCAATGGCCTGGTAAAGCAGCTATCGGTCGTCTGAAAGGTGAGGAACTGGCACAATATAATTTGTGGCTGGATTATCTGGACGCACTGGAGCTGATCGATACTTCCGGTGCGCCAGATATTGAATGGCCTACGCCTCCGGCAGTTCAGGCCAGATGACATCCGGCGCGGTGCTGGTATCTGTTGCCGTCACCGCGTCAATGTAATCCAGCACAGCGTTAAGGCGGATTGTTTCTGCCTGCGTCAGCTTCCGTCCGGCCTGTAATTTCAGTTGAATCAGACTGATGGAGGCCATTGCAGTATCAATCAGCAACGGGCGCTGTGCTTCTGCTGCATCTACTGCTGCGCCGTGCTGTGCCTCGGTATCTGTCACCCATTTCTCACCATTCCATTCATCGTATGGCGTTAACGGGGCGATAGTGGTTGTATTTTCAGGATAATCACCCGGAGCTGTGATTTCTTTCGATTCTCCTGTTTCGGTGCTATAGACGATTTCACCGCGATGATCTGGCACATATTCCCATGAATTTAAATTCACAGAACGACAGATTGCATAACCAACCTTATGTATGCCAGGTGCATCAAGACAGGAACATGCCGGAATACCGACACCAACAGCAAGATATTCAGTTGACGTGGAAATATATTCCCGTGTTTCACCATCGTAGTTATAAACGGTAACATCCCCTGCCTTTGTTGCAATAAGCTCACTATTTAATATTGCTTTATGCATCAGGCTGCCCTCACGATATAGTTAAATGCAATATTACGCGGACGGTTTTCGTTTGCAGTTGGAACAACTCTGGAAGCATCAAATGTTACTCGCTTTGCATAACCACCTTTAATTGAATCAGATGAAGCATCTCCGATGACGCTGGTTGTAAAAGCACCAGAATCAGAAGGATAGGTATTAAACCTGACATCCACTAATGCACCAATTATATTTCGAATGGCATCGCCCTGTGATGAAAGCAAGCTACGGTTAGTATCAATTCCTCTTCCGTCATCCCAGCCGCGAATAAACTCACCACGTAAATCAGGCAATTTATTTGTCGGGTAAACTTTTGCCAGTTCCGGGTATTCTTCAGCAGAAAAAGCTGCACCATTGCATTTCAGCCAGCCTGTTGGCGGAGTGGCTGAAGGCCACGGAACAGGGACACCAACAGGTAATGCAGAGCCTTCTCCCAAACCAACGTTTATGAAAATGCAGAGATAACGGCTAACTGGCATCATCTCCGGTTTTTATTCAGGGGGGTGATCATGCTTATTGGCTATGTACGCGTGTCAACAAATGACCAGAACACCGATTTGCAACGCAATGCACTGAACTGTGCGGGATGTGAGCGGATTTTTGAGGATAAAATCAGTGGCACCAAGTCCGACAGACCGGGGCTGAAAAAGCTGCTCAGGACACTATCGGCAGGAGACACGCTGGTTGTCTGGAAGCTGGACAGACTGGGGCGCAGTATGCGGCATCTTGTTACGCTGATAGAAGAGCTGCGCCAGCGTGGCGTGAATTTCCGAAGCCTGACTGACAGTATTGATACCAGCACCCCAATGGGCCGTTTCTTTTTTCATGTCATGGGTGCCCTGGCTGAAATGGAACGCGAACTGATAGTTGAACGTACCAGGGCGGGGCTGGCTGCAGCTCGTGCTAAAGGCAGAGTAGGTGGACGCCGTCCTAAGTTGACCAGCGAACAGTGGGCACAGATTGGGCGTTTACTCGAGGCCGGAGAATCAAGACAGCGTATTGCACTGATTTTTGATGTAGGCGTTTCTACCATTTATCGAAAATTTCCGGCAAATAAGAACAATAAATCTCCCTGAATCAGCTTTATTTTGATTATCCCTGAAAGCAGACAAATACCGTCATTTTGTGTGAATAACGGTACAACTGCGTTTAGCTGTTTGTCAGGCACAATCATTTCAACATAGGGCGAAGCCTAATCCAATCAGGAGGTTCGCCACTATGGCTCAGGATTACCACCACGGGGTGCGCGTTGTTGAAGTCAACGAAGGCACCCGATCCATTACCACGGTGAGCACCGCCATCGTGGGTATGGTCTGCACGGGCGATGATGCCGATGCAAAAATGTTTCCTCTTAATAAACCTGTGCTGATCACTGATGTGCTGACCGCCAGCGGTAAAGCGGGTGAGTCTGGCACGCTGGCCCGTTCGCTGGATGCCATCGCTGACCAGGCAAAACCCGTGACCGTTGTTGTGCGTGTGCCGCAGGGTGAAACGGAAGAAGAAACCACAACCAATATCATTGGCGCAGTGACCGCCGAGGGTAAAAAAACAGGTATGAAAGCCCTGTTATCTGCCCAGGCACAGCTCGGCGTTAAACCGCGCATTCTCGGCGTGCCAGGTCACGACACGAAGGCGGTAGCTACTGAGTTGCTGAGCGTGGCGCAAAGCCTGCGTGGATTTGCTTACCTGTCAGCGTATGGTTGCAAGACGGTGCAGGAAGCAATCACTTACCGTGAAAACTTCAGTCAGCGTGAAGGAATGCTGATCTGGCCCGACTTTACTGGCTGGGACACGGTGCTGAATGCCGAAGCAACGGCTTATGCCACCGCCCGTGCGCTCGGTCTGCGCGCTAAAATTGATGAGCAGACCGGATGGCACAAAAGCCTGTCCAACGTGGGCGTGAACGGTGTCACCGGAATTTCTGCTGATGTGTTCTGGGATCTGCAGGACCCGGCAACCGATGCAGGTCTGCTTAACCAGAACGATATCACCACGCTTATCCGCAAAGACGGTTTCCGCTTCTGGGGTTCCCGCTGTCTGAGCGATGATCCGCTCTTTGCCTTCGAAAACTACACCCGCACGGCGCAGGTGCTGATGGACACGATGGCAGAAGCGCACATGTGGGCAGTGGACAAACCGCTGAACCCGTCGCTGGCCCGCGACATTATCGAAGGTATCCGCGCCAAAATGCGTAGCCTGGTCAGTCAGGGCTATCTCATTGGTGGTGATTGCTGGCTGGACGAGTCGGTGAACGATAAAGACACGCTGAAAGCCGGGAAGCTCACCATAGATTACGACTACACGCCAGTGCCGCCACTTGAAAACCTGATGCTGCGTCAGCGCATCACCGATCAGTACCTGGTGAATTTCTCCAGCCAGGTCAGCGCGTAAGGGGACAACATGGCTTTACCACGCAAATTAAAACACCTGAACCTGTTTAACGACGGGAACAACTGGCAGGGGATCGTTGAGTCGCTGACGCTGCCGAAATTCACCCGCAAATATGAGAAGTATCGCGGCGGCGGTATGCCCGGAGCGGTGGATGTGGATCTGGGACTGGATGACAGTGCACTGGATACAGAATTTTCCATTGGTGGTACTGAACTGCTGCTGTTTAAGCAGATGGGCAAAGCCACGGTGGATGGCATCCAGCTGCGCTTTACCGGCTCTATTCAGCGTGACGATACCGGGGAAGTGCAGGCCGTGGAGCTTGTGGTGCGTGGACGTCACAAAGAAGTAGATTCCGGCGAGTGGAAGACGGGCGAAAGCAACACTACCAAAGTGACCAGTACCAACAGCTACGCGAAGCTGACCATCAATGGTGAGGTGCTCTATGAAGTGGACCTGATCAACATGGTGGAAATTGTGGACGGTGTGGACCTGATGGAAGCGCACCGCAACGCCCTCGGCCTCTGATGTATCTGAACGGCGCGGAATGCCGCGCCAGAACCTAATTTACAGGACAACAAAATGAGCGATAAGCAGACTGAAAAGACCATTCAACTGGATACTCCCATCATGCGCGGTAAAACAGAAATTACCGAAATTGTGTTGCGTAAACCGCAGTCCGGTGCGCTGCGCGGCACACGCCTGCAGGCCATTATGGATATGGATGTGAACGCGATGATGACCGTGATCCCCCGCATCTCCAGTCCGGCACTGACTGCACAGGAAATTGCAGAGATGGACCCGGCAGATCTCACTGCCATGTCGGTTGAGGTTGTCACTTTTTTGTTGAAGAAGTCGGTGCTTGCCGGTTTACCGACAGCCTGACGGTTGACGATCTGGTGGCTGATATCGCCACCATCTTTCACTGGCCGCCATCCGTTACTGACGTTATGCCGCTGACCGAAGTGCTGGAATGGCGGTATAAAGCGATTCAGAGAAGCGGGGCCAGCCATGAGTGACAATAACCTGCGTCTGCAGGTGATTCTTAATGCGGTTGACAAACTCACCCGCCCATTTCGATCCGCGCAGGCCAGTTCAAGAGAACTGGCTGCTGCTGTCAAAAAATCCCGCGATGCAATAAAGCAGCTTGATCAGGCCGGGAGCAGTCTGGACAGCTTCCGAAAGCTGCAGGCAGAAAATCAGAAATTAGGCGACAGGCTGAACTATGCCCGCCAGCGTGCAAATTTGCTCAGTCAGGAACTGGGAGCGATGGGGCCGCCTTCGCAACGTCAGGTTGTTGCTCTGGGCCGTCAACGGCTGGCTGTTCAGCGCCTGGAAGAACGCCAGAAAAAGCTGCAGCAGCAGACGGCGCTTGTGCGTGCAGAACTTTATCGTGCTGGTATTTCAGCTAATGATGGCGCCAGTGCGACGGCCCGCATTACCCGTGAAACGATGCGTTATAACAGGCAGCTTTCTGAGCAGGAAGCGAGGTTACGACGTGTCGGGGAGCAACAGCGAAAAATGCACGCCGCCCGGGGGGCTTACGCCAGGCGTCTTGAGGTAAGGGATCGTATTGCAGGTGCCGGAGCCACCACCACGGCTGCAGGGCTGGCAATGGGCGCACCAGTGATGGCGGCAGTAAAAAGCTATACCAGCATGGAAGATGCCATGAAAGGTGTGGCAAAGCAGGTCAATGGTCTGCGTGACGATAATGGCAACCGCACTGCGCGTTTTTACGAAATGCAGGGTGCCATCAAGGCTGCCAGCGAACAGTTGCCGATGGAAAACGGTGCAGTGGACTTCGCCGCACTGGTTGAAGGTGGTGCGCGCATGAACGTCGCAAACCCTGACGACAGCTGGGAAGACCAGAAACGTGACCTGCTGGCCTTCGCCAGCACGGCGGCAAAGGCGGCAACAGCCTTTGAACTGCCAGCGGATGAACTGTCAGAAAGTCTGGGGAAAATCGCCCAGCTCTACAAAATCCCCACCCGCAATATTGAGCAGCTCGGTGATGCGCTGAACTATCTGGATGATAACGCCATGTCGAAAGGGGCAGACATCATTGATGTGATGCAACGTCTGGGCGGTGTGGCTGACCGTCTGGATTATCGTAAAGCGGCGGCGCTGGGTTCCACCTTCCTGACACTGGGCGCTGCGCCAGAGGTTGCAGCCAGTGCAGCAAACGCGATGGTGCGTGAATTGTCCATTGCCACCATGCAAAGCAAGAGTTTCTTTGAAGGGATGAATCTGCTGAAACTCAATCCTGAAGTGATTGAAAAGCAGATGACGAAGGATGCGATGGGAACCATCCAGCGCGTGCTGGAGAAGGTAAACGCGCTGCCGCAGGACAAGCGCCTGTCTGCCATGACTATGTTGTTTGGTAAAGAGTTTGGCGATGACGCGGCGAAACTGGCAAACAACCTGCCGGAACTGCAGCGTCAGTTAAAACTGACAGCGGGCAATGATGCGCTCGGCTCCATGCAGAAAGAATCCGACATTAACAAGGATTCACTTTCTGCGCAGTGGTTGCTGGTCAAAACCGGAGCGCAGAACACCTTCAGCAGCCTGGGCGAAACGCTGCGCCAGCCGCTGATGGATATTCTGTACACGGTGAAAAGCGTCACGGGGGCGTTGCGTCGCTGGGTGGAAGCTAACCCGGAACTGACAGGCACACTGATGAAAGCATCGGCTGTTGTGGCTGCGGTTACCGTCGGCCTCGGCACCTTAGCGGTGGCGCTGGCTGCAGTGCTGGGGCCGCTGGCAGTGATCCGTCTGGGATTCTCTGTGCTGGGTATCAAAACGTTACCTTCCGTTACGGCAGCAGTAACTCGAACCAGCAGCGCGTTGTCCTGGTTAGCTGGCGCACCACTGATACTGCTGCGACGCGGGCTTGCTTCATCGGGCAACGCTGCGGGTTTACTTACTGCACCGTTGTCATCTTTGCGCCGCACGGCATCACTGACGGGAAATGTCATGAAAACTGTAGCAGGTGCGCCGGTTGCACTTTTGCGGTCTGGATTATCCGGTTTACGTGCTGTTGCTGTGATGTTTATGAATCCTCTGGCGGTACTGCGCGGTGGACTGGTCGCCGCAGGCACGGTGCTGCGAGTACTGGCATCTGGTCCACTGGCGATGCTGCGCGTTGCCCTGTATGCCGTATCTGGTCTGTTAGGTGCTCTGCTCAGTCCGATAGGTCTTGTGGTTACTGCACTGGCGGGCGTGGCGCTGGTTGTCTGGAAATACTGGCAACCCATCACCGCATTTCTTGGTGGCGTGGTGGAAGGATTCAAAGCGGCGGCAGGTCCCGTCAGTGCAGCATTCGAACCACTTAAGCCTGTGTTTCAGTGGATTGGCGACAAAGTGCAGGCGCTCTGGGGCTGGTTTACTGATCTGCTGACGCCCGTTAAGTCGACCTCTGCCGAACTGCAGAGTGCAGCGGCAATGGGGCGGCGATTCGGGGAGGCACTGGCGGAAGGGCTGAATATGGTCATGCATCCGCTGGACTCCCTGAAATCTGGCGTTTCCTGGTTGCTGGATAAACTCGGCATTGTCAGTAAAGAGGCTGCAAAGGCGAAACTGCCGGAAAGCGTGACGCGTCAGCAACCTGCGACGGTGAATGCAGACGGTAAAGTGATGATGCCATCGGGTGGTTTTCCGTCATGGGGATATGGCTTTGCGGGGATGTATGACAGCGGCGGCTATATCCCGCGTGGGCAGTTTGGCATCGTCGGTGAAAACGGGCCGGAAATTGTTAACGGCCCGGCAAATGTGACCAGCCGGAGAAATACAGCTGCACTGGCTGCCGTTGTTGCCGGAATGATGGGCGTTGCTGCCGCGCCAGCAGAGCTTCCACCGTTGCACCCTTTGGCACTTCCCGCGAAAGGTGGAGAAGCAATTGTGAGTCGCGCAGCCACTGTGCCGCTCGTTCAACGGATTGAGGCACCGACGCAGATCATCATTCAGACGCAGCCAGGACAAAGTGCGCAGGATATTGCGCGGGAGGTGGCACGCCAGCTTGATGAACGTGAACGCAGGCTGAAGGCAAAAGCCAGGAGTAACTACAGCGATCAGGGGGGATACGACGCATGATGATGGTGCTGGGATTGTACGTGTTTATGCTGCGCACCGTTCCGTATCAGGAACTGCAGTATCAACGCAGCTGGCGACATGCGGCAAACAGCCGGGTAAACCGTCGTCCGTCAACGCAGTTTCTGGGACCGGAAAACGACATGCTGACGCTTTCCGGTGTTCTTATGCCGGAGATAACAGGCGGCAGGCTGTCGTTGCTGGCACTGGAGCAGATGGCAGAACAGGGGAAAGCATGGCCCCTGATTGAAGGCAGCGGCACGATTTACGGCATGTATGTGATTGAGGGACTGAATCAGACTAAAACGGAGTTTTTCCGCGACGGTATGCCGCGCAGGATTGAGTTCACCCTTTCGCTAAAACGGGTGGATGAATCCCTGTCCGATGTGTTCGGTGATCTCAGTACTCAACTGAATAATCTGCAGGACACGGCAACGTCTGCCTTAAGCGATATCAGTAAAACGGTGGGAGGGCTGCTGTCGTGAATTTCAGCTCTGAACTGCTTAACAAAGGAAACAAAACTCCCGCATTCAGCATCAGTATTGAGGGGAAGGATATCACCACTGTGCTGGATAACCGCCTGATGAGTCTGACGCTGACGGACAATCGGGGCTTTGAAGCGGACCAGCTTGATCTGGAGCTGGACGACGCCGATGGAAAAATCGTGCTGCCGCGCCGTGGTGCGGTCATTACGCTGGCGCTGGGCTGGAAGGGGCAGCCGCTTTTCCCGAAAGGGGCATTCACGGTGGACGAGATTGAACACACTGGCGCACCGGACCGCCTGACTATCCGGGCGCGAAGTGCTGATTTTCGGGAAACGCTGAATACCCGCCGTGAAAAATCGTGGCATAACACCACCATCGGGGAAGTGGTGAAGGAAATAGCCGCGCGGCACAAGCTGAAGATGGCACTGGGTAAAGACCTGTCGGATAAGCCCGTGGAGCATATAGACCAGACTAATGAGAGTGACGGCAGTTTTTTGATGCGGCTGGCGCGCCAGTACGGTGCCATTGCATCGGTGAAAAATGGCAATCTGTTATTCATCCGGCAGGGACAGGGCAAAAGCGCCAGCGGTAAACCACTGCCGGTGATTACTATCACACGTAAGGACGGCGACAGTCACCGCTTTACCCTGGCAGATCGCGGAGCTTACACGGGGGTAATTGCCAGCTGGTTGCATACCCGCGAACCCGCGAAGAAAGAAAGCACTACGGTGAAGCGTAAGCGCAGGACTAAGAAGCAGAAGAAAGAGCCGGAAGCGAAGCAGGGCGATTACCTGGTGGGGACGGATGAAAACGTGCTGGTACTTAATCGCACTTATGCCAACCGGAGCAACGCTGAACGGGCAGCGAAAATGCAGTGGGAACGCCTGCAACGTGGCGTTGCGTCATTCTCGCTACAACTGGCGGAAGGGCGGGCAGATCTCTACACGGAAATGCCTGTGAAGGTCAGTGGCTTTAAACAGCCGATAGATGATGCGGAATGGACCATTACGACTCTGACGCATACCGTCAGCCCGGATTACGGTTTTACGACCAGTCTGGAGCTTGAAGTGAGGATTGATGATTTCGAAATGGAATGATTCTTCGCAATGGAGAACTTTTAAGTTTGCAAAATGGAATAATGCGGTATCATTATTGTGAATTTAGCAAAAATGGGGAGAACTCGAAAAATGATGATTTGCCCACTGTGTGGAAGTGCCGCCCATACTCGCAGCAGTTTTCAGGTATCTTCATTGACCAAAGAGCGTTACAACCAGTGCCAGAACATTAACTGCAGCCATACTTTTGTTACCCATGAAACTTTTGTTCGTTCGATTGCAACGCCAAAAGAGTCAAATCCGGTTCAGCCGCATCCAATGAAATCAGGACAGGTGGCGCTCTCTCTTTGACGCTGCCGCCATTTTGTCGCCATCGTTAAAAAACAGTGCTTCTAACATCATGATTTTAAAAGGCATAAATTTCAGGCAACAAAAAACCCATCAACCTTGAACCTAAATGGCGGGGTTGATGGGCTCCACAAAATGGGGACATCAAAGAAAAGCAGTGGCACTAATTAAGACTGATACCCTGAAGAAAAGTTCTGCGGTTGTACAAAAAAATTTCATTTTTAGGGCAACTTCAGTTTTATCCGAGTCCGGGCCATACCATCACAATGATTGTCCCTGCCAGTGTCAGCAGTACGTTAGCTATTGCATAAGTGCCCGCATAGCCCAGCGCCGGGATGTTACTGCGGGCTGTATCACTGATGATCTCCATTGCCGGTGCGCAGGTTCGTGCGCCCATCATTGCGCCGAATAACAGTGCGCGGTTCATACGCAATACGTAAGCACCGAACAGGAAGCAGATAACAACGGGCACCAGACTGACAATCAATCCGGCAATCAACATCTGACCGCCAATCGCGCCCAGGCCGTTATTGATGCCGCTACCGGCGCTTAAACCAACACCCGCCATAAACACCATCAAACCAAACTCTTTCACCATACTTAACGCACCCTGCGGAATATAGCCGAAGGTCGGGTGGTTAGCGCGCATAAAGCCCAGCATAATGCCAGCGAATAACAATCCGGCAGCGTTACCCATGCCAAAACTGAAAGTGCTGAACTGGAAGGTAATCATCCCGATCATCAGGCCTATAACAAAGAATGCGCAGAATGCCAGCAAGTCGGTGACCTGGCTGTGAATCGAAATAAAGCCGATACGGTCAGCGATGGTCTTCACACGGCGGGCATCGCCGCTCACCTGCAAAACGTCACCTTTGTTAAGCACTACGTTATCGTCAATTGGCATCTCGATCTGACTGCGGATCACGCGGTTAAGGAAGCAACCGTGATCGGTCAACTTCAATTGCGCCAGACGTTTACCGACGGCGTTATGGTTTTTGACGACCACCTCTTCAGTGACAATACGCATGTCGAGAAGGTCACGATCAAAAACTTCTTTACCGTTACGGAAGCTGGGATCGAGTCGGGCGTGGGCATCGGGATATCCTACCAACGCTATTTCATCGCCCATTTGCAACACGGCGTCACCATCCGGATTTGCCAGAATCCCGTTACGACGGATACGTTCAATATAGCAACCGGTCTGTCGATAAATACCCAATTCACGCAAGTTCTTGCCGTCGGCCCAGGCGACCAGTTCCGGTCCGACTCGGTAAGCGCGAATCACCGGCAGATAGACTTTGCGGCTGGCGTCGGTGTCCAGACCTCGCTCACGAGCGATTTGCTGGGCGCTGGTCTGTAAGTCCTGATGCTGTAACTTGGGCAGGTAACGCGCTCCGACAATCAGGCTCACCAGACCGATCAAATAGGTTAATGCATACCCAAGGCTTAAATTATCCAGTGCCGCGGAGAGCTGCCCGCTTTCTATACCAGAGTGGCGTAACGTATCGCCCGCACCGACCAGAACCGGCGTCGATGTCATGGAGCCAGCCAACATACCGGCCGTCAGGCCAATGTCCCAGCCAAACAGCTTACCCAAACCTAAGGCGATCAACAGCGCACTACCGACCATTACCAGCGCTAACATTAGGTAATTTTTCCCATCGCGGAAAAAAATGGAAAAAAAGTTGGGTCCGGCTTCGACCCCGACGCAGAAAATAAACAGCATAAAGCCAAGATTAAGCGCGTCGGTGTTAATACTGAAATGTTGTTGACCTAATAATAGCGATACGACTAAAACGCCAATGGAATTACCCAGTTGGATTGAACCAAGTCGTAATTTTCCGAGACATAGCCCAAGCGCGAGGACCACGAATAATAACAGAATGTAATTCCCATTTAACAATTCGGCGACGTTTATATTCACGGAGACTAACTTCTTGTTTACGAGTAAGCTGTTGAAAGAAATGGTAATTTAAGATAATGTTTTTACCTGAATTCAGGGCGCAGATTCATTCAGCGCACTTAATCAATAGTAAAGTAACAATATATTTTACTAGTGTAATCACATTAGATACCAACGGCTATAAGAATTGTGTTGGCCTATATTAGCATGGAATGCGAAGCGGCTTTATCTTACTGAGCGCCACACTGGCGAAAAATGTGTTCGATAGAGGCAGTGTCAGGAGGAAGATGTGAAACATAAACAACGTTGGGCGGGGGCAGTCTGCTGTTTTGTCCTCTTCATTGTGGTGTGCCTTTTCCTGGCGACGCATATGAAGGGCGCTTTTCGGGCTGCCGGGCATCCTGAAATCGGCTTACTGTTTTTCATTCTTCCTGGAGCTGTCGCCAGTTTTTTTTCGCAGCGTAGAGAAGTCCTTAAACCCCTGTTTGGCGCAATGCTGGCAGCACCGTGTTCTATGTTAATTATGCGCCTGTTTTTTTCACCAACACGCTCATTCTGGCAAGAGCTGGCATGGTTATTGAGTGCTGTCTTCTGGTGTGCGCTGGGGGCGTTGTGTTTCTTGTTTATCAGTAGCTTGTTCAAGCCACAACACAGAAAAAATCAATAAAGCCCTCAAACAGAGAGGGCTTATCCGGCAAATCAGGCGTCAAGATTCTCTTTTACCCAGGCTGCAAAATCGGTATAGCCACCGATGTGTTGCTGATCGACAAAAATCTGCGGCACGGTTTCAACGGGCTTCCCGGCCTTCTGTTGTAAATCTTCTTTAGTGATCCCTTCAGCACGAATATCCACATACTGATAGTGAAAATCATCGCGCTCGTTGCTTAATTTTTCTGCCAGATCTTTTGCACGAACGCAGTAAGGGCAACCCGGACGGCCGAAAATAACGGTTTGCATTTTCTCTCTCCATTTATCTGTCATGCGTGCATGATCACGCCAAATCTTATTCGCTGAAAGTAGGTTTAACCTGTTGCATTGATTGCTTAAAGCTATAACTGTTAAGCACAATGTGATGAAAGGTTTTAAACTGGCCGCTCACTTTGCAGAGGGAAGCCTATGCGCACGATCGGTAAATTGCCTGACAGTGTGTTGATACTGGAATTTCTCGGAATGATGTTACTGGCTGTGTCGCTGCTGTCGGTAAGCGACTACCTTTCGCTTCCGATGCCGTTTTCTACACCAGAAGCGCAAATTCTGATGATTTTTCTCGGTGTTTTGCTCATGCTTCCCGCTGCGGTGGTGGTTATTCTTCAGGTTGCAAAACGGCTTGCCCCGCAACTGATGAATCGTCCACCAGAATCTTCATGTTCAGAAAGAGAAAAAGATAATGACGCCAACCATTGAACTCATTTGTGGTCATCGCTCCATTCGCCATTTCACTGATGAACCTATCTCCGCTGAACAGCGCGAGGCGATTATCAACAGCGCCCGGGCGACTTCCAGTTCCAGTTTTTTGCAGTGCAGCAGCATTATTCGCATTACTGATAAAGCTCTGCGTAATGAACTGGTAACGCTGACCGGTGGGCAAAAACACGTTGCGCAAGCGGCGGAGTTCTGGGTGTTCTGTGCCGACTTTAACCGCCATTTACAGATTTGCCCGGATGCTCAACTCGGCCTGGCGGAACAGTTGTTACTCGGTGTCGTTGATACGGCGATGATGGCGCAAAACGCCTTAACCGCAGCGGAATCGCTGGGATTGGGCGGTGTATATATCGGCGGCCTGCGGATAACCTGGATCTCAAGCCGCGTTTACCGTCCTCTATTTTGGTGCATGAAAACAGCTACCAACCGCTGGATAAAGACATTCTGGCACAGTATGACGAGCAACTGGCGGAATATTATCTCACCCGTGGTAGCAATAATCGCCGTGATACCTGGAGCGATCATATTCGCCGGACGATTATCAAAGAAAGTCGTCCTTTTATTCTCGATTATTTACATAAACAAGGTTGGGCGACGCGCTAAAACCGTAACGCCGATGTATTATACGCGGGCTTTTGACCAGGTCTGACAGAGAGGTGCAGGGTGAAAATTGCCATATTGTCCCGGGATGGAACGCTCTATTCGTGTAAGCGACTGCGTGAAGCGGCGTTGCAGCGCGGCCACCTGGTTGAAATTCTCGATCCGCTTTCTTGTTACATGAACATTAATCCTGCGGCGTCGTCCATTCATTATAAAGGTCGCAAGCTTCCCCATTTTGATGCGGTGATCCCGCGCATTGGCACCGCCATTACCTTTTATGGAACGGCGGCGCTGCGCCAGTTTGAAATGCTGGGCAGTTATCCGCTAAATGAATCGGTTGCTATTGCCCGTGCGCGTGACAAATTGCGTTCAATGCAATTGCTGGCACGTCAGGGTATTGACCTGCCTGTCACGGGGATAGCGCATTCGCCGGACGATACCAGCGACTTAATCGAGATGGTCGGTGGTGCGCCGCTGGTGGTCAAGCTGGTTGAAGGTACGCAGGGAATTGGTGTGGTGCTGGCGGAGACGCGTCAGGCGGCAGAAAGCGTGATTGATGCATTTCGCGGCCTGAATGCCCATATTCTGGTGCAGGAATATATCAAAGAGGCGCAAGGGCGCGATATTCGCTGTCTGGTCGTCGGTGATGAAGTGGTTGCGGCGATTGAACGGCGGGCGAAAGAAGGCGATTTTCGTTCCAATTTGCATCGTGGTGGCGCGGCAAGTGTCGCAAGTATCACGCCGCAGGAGCGCGAAATCGCCATTAAAGCCGCGCGAACGATGGCGCTGGATGTTGCCGGTGTGGATATTCTGCGTGCAAATCGCGGACCGTTGGTGATGGAGGTAAATGCATCGCCAGGTCTGGAAGGGATAGAAAAAACCACCGGTATAGACATCGCGGGTAAAATGATCCGCTGGATTGAACGCCATGCTACGGCGGAATATTGCTTAAAAACCGGTGGTTAGTCGCAATAACGTGACTGATCATGGTTTTGCCTGCGCTTTTTGCGTAAGCTGTGCCGGTCTTTTTATCGGAAGAGGTTGTACAAAATTATGACATCGCTGGTCGTTCCTGGTCTGGATACGTTGCGTCAATGGCTCGATGACCTGGGGATGAGTTTTTTTGAATGTGATAACTGTCAGGCTCTGCATCTGCCACATATGCAGAATTTCGACGGTGTCTTTGATGCCAAAATCGATCTGATAGATAACACAATCCTGTTTTCTGCTATGGCGGAAGTCAGACCTTCAGCCGTGTTACCGCTGGCGGCGGATTTATCAGCCATCAATGCCAGTTCGCTGACCGTGAAAGCATTTCTTGATATGCAGGATGATAATCTGCCAAAGCTGGTGGTTTGCCAGTCTTTATCCGTTATGCAGGGCGTAACCTATGAACAGTTTGCATGGTTTGTACGTCAGAGCGAAGAGCAGATTTCGATGGTTATCCTTGAAGCCAATGCCCATCAACTGCTGTTACCGACTGATGATGAAGGGCAAAACAACGTTAGCGAAAACTATTTCCTTCACTGATAATTCCTTTTGAGCACGCAGTCGCTGCCGCAGTGGCTGCGCGTTGTAATATTTTCTGCTGATTTTAACCTTTCATTAAAGATTGTTTCACTTCCGTTGTGCCGGATTTGCTTTATCACATAGAGCAAATACGCATAAAAATTTGTTAAATGCCGTTTTTTTATTACAGCTATAGTTTCAAACCCTGGCTAAAGTTATTCTTGCAATGCTTTTATATAGCGAGCAATGCTGGCCGGGAGAGAGTCCTCTTTTCTTACACCGCGCCGATAAAAAATATGCACATTTATTGCATATCTTTCAGTGTGACAACTTTTGTTCGTTTGTTAACGAACTTTCAGAAGGAAAGAGATATGACCGGCTTAAATAAAAAATGGCTATCGGGTCTGGTTGCGGGTGCTCTGATGGCTGTCTCTGTCGGCACGCTCGCGGCTGAACAAAAAACACTCCACATTTATAACTGGTCTGATTATATCGCCCCGGATACGGTGGCAAATTTTGAAAAAGAGACCGGTATCAAAGTCGTCTACGATGTTTTTGATTCCAACGAAGTGCTGGAAGGCAAATTAATGGCGGGGAGCACCGGCTTTGATCTTGTCGTTCCATCAGCCAGCTTTCTTGAACGCCAGTTGACTGCCGGTGTGTTCCAGCCGCTGGATAAAAGCAAATTGCCAGAATGGAAGAATCTCGATCCAGAACTGTTGAAACTGGTGGCAAAACACGATCCCGGCAATAAATTTGCCATGCCATATATGTGGGCGACGACTGGCATTGGCTATAACGTCGATAAAGTTAAAGCGGTACTGGGTGAAAATGCGCCTGTCGATAGCTGGGACTTGATCCTCAAACCTGAAAATCTGGAAAAACTGAAAAGCTGCGGCGTCTCTTTCCTCGATGCGCCGGAAGAAGTTTTTGCTACCGTGCTGAATTATCTCGGCAAAGATCCGAACAGTACCAAAGCAGATGATTACACCGGACCGGCTACCGACTTACTGTTGAAACTGCGCCCGAATATTCGCTATTTCCACTCCTCTCAGTACATAAACGATCTGGCAAACGGTGATATCTGCGTCGCTATCGGCTGGGCGGGTGATGTCTGGCAGGCGTCAAACCGTGCGAAGGAAGCGAAGAATGGCGTAAATGTCTCTTTCTCGATTCCGAAAGAAGGGGCGATGGCATTCTTTGATGTATTCGCCATGCCTGCCGACGCCAAAAATAAAGACGAAGCGTATCAGTTCCTGAATTACCTGCTACGCCCGGATGTAGTAGCGCATATCTCCGACCATGTGTTCTATGCCAACGCCAACAAAGAAGCGACGCCGCTGGTAAGCGCGGAAGTGCGTGATAACCCGGGGATTTATCCTCCGGCAGACGTTCGCGGCAAAATGTTCACACTGCAAGTGCAGGACCCGAAAATTGACCGAGTGCGCACCCGCGCCTGGACTAAAGTGAAGAGCGGAAAATAATCCGCAGCCGTAGATGCCGGACGGGCGCGCCAGTCCCTCCGGCAATTTGCACCATCATGGTGCGCTTGCACACCTTAAATGCCGGAGAGCAGCCGTGAATGACGCTATCCCTCGCCCACAGGCGAAAAGTCGGAAGTCGCTGACACCACTATTAGAAATCCGCAATTTGACCAAATCTTACGATGGTCAACATGCGGTCGATGATGTCAGTCTGACCATTTATAAAGGCGAAATCTTTGCACTGCTGGGCGCATCTGGCTGTGGTAAGTCCACATTGCTGCGTATGCTGGCAGGTTTCGAACAGCCTTCTGCCGGGCAGATTATGCTTGATGGCGTTGATTTGTCACAGGTGCCGCCTTATCTGCGCCCCATCAATATGATGTTCCAGTCCTATGCGCTGTTTCCGCATATGTCCGTGGAACAGAACATCGCCTTTGGCCTGAAACAGGACAAGTTACCAAAAGCGGAAATTGCCAGCCGGGTCAACGAGATGCTCGGGTTGGTGCATATGCAGGAGTTCGCCAAACGCAAACCGCATCAACTTTCCGGCGGTCAACGCCAGCGTGTGGCGCTGGCCCGAAGCCTTGCCAAGCGCCCAAAACTTCTGCTGCTTGATGAACCGATGGGCGCGCTGGATAAAAAACTACGTGACCGGATGCAGCTTGAAGTGGTGGATATTCTCGAGCGTGTCGGCGTGACCTGTGTGATGGTCACCCACGATCAGGAAGAGGCGATGACCATGGCGGGGCGTATTGCCATTATGAATCGCGGTAAATTTGTCCAGATTGGCGAGCCGGAAGAAATTTATGAGCACCCGACCACCCGCTACAGCGCCGAGTTTATTGGTTCAGTTAACGTCTTTGAAGGGCTGCTAAAAGAGCGCCAGGAAGACGGACTATTGCTCTATTCGCCGGGGCTGGTGCATCCGTTGAAAGTCGATCCGCAGGCGTCAGTGGTCGATAACGTGCCGGTGCATGTGGCGCTGCGTCCGGAAAAAATCATGCTCTGTGACGAACCGCCTACTGATGGCTGCAATTTTGCGGTGGGAGAGGTGACACATATTGCCTATCTCGGTGATTTGTCTGTTTATCATGTTCGCCTGAAAAGCGGGCAGATGATCAGCGCTCAGTTACAAAACGCCCATCGTCATCGTAAAGGGCTGCCGACCTGGGGCGATGAAGTCCGTTTATGTTGGGAAGTGGACAGTTGTGTGGTGCTGACGGTTTAAGGAGCAAAGATGAGTACACTTGAACCTCCTGTCCAGCCGGGCGGGTTGAAACTGTGGCTTACGCAGTGGCAGATGAAGCACGGGCGTAAACTGGTGATTGCGCTGCCGTATATCTGGTTGATTTTGCTGTTTCTGCTGCCATTTCTTATCGTCTTTAAAATAAGTCTGGCAGAGATGGCGCGCGCCATTCCCCCTTACACCGAACTGATGGAATGGGCGGATGGGCAACTGTCGATCACCCTCAACCTTGGTAATTTCCTGCAGCTAACCGACGATCCGCTCTATTTCGATGCTTATCTCCAGTCGTTACAGGTAGCGGCGATTTCGACCGTTTGTTGCTTATTGCTCGGCTACCCGCTGGCGTGGGCGGTGGCGCACAGTAAGCCTTCAACCCGTAATATCTTATTGCTGCTGGTGATCCTGCCGTCGTGGACTTCGTTTTTGATCCGCGTTTACGCCTGGATGGGGATCCTGAAAAACAACGGTGTATTGAATAATTTCCTGCTGTGGCTGGGCGTTATCGATCAACCGCTGACCATTCTGCATACCAATCTGGCAGTTTATATCGGCATTGTTTACGCCTATGTGCCGTTTATGGTGTTGCCGATCTACACCGCGTTAACCCGCATCGATTATTCGCTGGTAGAGGCGGCACTGGATCTCGGCGCGCGACCGCTGAAAACGTTCTTCACCGTCATTGTGCCACTGACCAAAGGCGGGATTATCGCCGGATCGATGTTGGTTTTCATTCCGGCGGTTGGTGAGTTTGTGATCCCGGAACTGCTCGGCGGCCCGGACAGTATTATGATCGGACGCGTCCTGTGGCAGGAGTTCTTCAATAACCGCGACTGGCCGGTGGCCTCAGCGGTGGCGATCATCATGTTATTGCTGCTGATTGTGCCAATTATGTGGTTCCACAAATATCAGCAAAAAAGCGTGGGGGAGCACGGATGAATAATTTACCGGTCGTTCGTTCTCCCTGGCGGATTGTGATTTTGCTGCTGGGTTTCACCTTTCTCTATGCGCCGATGCTGATGCTGGTTATCTATTCGTTTAACAGTTCGAAACTGGTGACGGTGTGGGCCGGTTGGTCAACGCGCTGGTACGGCGAATTATTGCGTGACGATGCGATGATGAGTGCGGTCGGGTTAAGTCTGACTATTGCCGCCTGTGCGGCGACCGCGGCGGCGATCCTCGGGACTATTGCGGCGGTCGTGCTGGTACGGTTTGGACGGTTTCGTGGCTCAAATGGCTTTGCCTTTATGATCACCGCGCCGCTTGTCATGCCGGATGTGATAACTGGTCTGTCGTTGTTGTTATTGTTCGTTGCCCTTGCTCATGCCATTGGCTGGCCAGCCGATCGCGGCATGTTGACTATCTGGCTGGCGCACGTAACTTTCTGTACGGCGTATGTGGCGGTCGTTATTTCTTCACGTTTGCGGGAACTGGATCGCTCGATAGAAGAAGCGGCGATGGATCTCGGTGCGATGCCGCTGAAAGTATTTTTCGTGATTACGCTGCCGATGATCATGCCGGCAATCATTTCTGGTTGGTTGCTTGCTTTTACTCTGTCGCTCGATGACCTGGTGATTGCCAGTTTTGTTTCCGGACCCGGTGCCACCACATTGCCGATGTTGGTTTTTTCCAGCGTGCGGATGGGGGTGAATCCGGAGATTAACGCCCTGGCGACGTTGATCCTCGGGGCGGTAGGAATTATCGGATTTATCGCCTGGTATTTAATGGCGCGTGCAGAAAAGCAGCGGATACGCGATATCCAGCGTGCAAGACGTGGCTGAAGACACTAAAATTTGCCAACCTGGCTACATAATGCCGCGCATGTCGCGGCATTGTTTTCATGGAAGACGAAACGTTGGGATTTTTTAAGAAAACATCTTCATCACATGCTCGCCTGAATGTGCCTGCGCTGGTGCAGGTGGCGGCGCTCGCCATTATTATGATCCGTGGTCTCGACGTGCTGATGATTTTCAATACGCTGGGCGTTCACGGTATTGGCGAATTCATTCATCGTAGCGTACAAACCTGGAGTTTAACGCTGGTCTTTTTAAGCAGCCTGGCGCTGGTTTTTATTGAAATCTGGTGTGCGTTTTCGCTGGTGAAAGGCTGTAGCTGGGCGCGCTGGCTGTATCTGCTGACACAAATTACGGCTGCCAGTTATCTGTGGGCGGCTTCACTCGGTTATGGTTATCCTGAGCTGTTCAGCATTCCCGGTGAATCAAAACGCGAAATCCTCCATAGCCTGATGCTGCAGAAGCTGCCGGATATGCTCATCCTGTTGTTGCTATTCGTTCCCGCTACCAGTCGGCGGTTCTTCCAGTTGCAATAATGTGTATAATCGTCGCCCCTGATGATGTGAAGGTTAATGTATGCAGTGCGCACTTTACGACGCGGGTCGCTGTCGTTCCTGTCAGTGGATAACGCAGCCGATTCCAGAGCAACTCTCCGCTAAAACCGCCGATCTTAAAAATCTGCTGACCGATTTTCCGGTTGCGGAGTGGTGCGCGCCGGTGTCTGGCCCCGAACAAGGGTTTCGTAATAAAGCCAAAATGGTGGTGAGTGGCAGCGTTGAAAAGCCACTGCTCGGAATGCTACACCGCGACGGCACGCCGGAAGATCTTTGCGACTGTCCGCTTTATCCTGCCTCATTTGCGCCCGTTTTTGCGGCGCTAAAACCGTTTATTGCCCGCGCCGGGCTGACGCCGTACAACGTGGCACGTAAGCGTGGCGAACTGAAATACATTCTGCTGACTGAAAGCCAGACTGATGGCGGCATGATGCTGCGTTTTGTGCTGCGCTCGGAAACCAAGCTGGCGCAACTGCGTAAGGCGCTACCGTGGCTACAGGCACAACTGCCGCAGCTCAACGTCATTACCGTCAATATTCAGCCAGTACATATGGCGATTATGGAAGGGGAGACGGAGATCTACCTGACCGAACAACAGGCGCTGGCAGAGCGTTTTAATAACGTACCGTTGTGGATCCGTCCGCAAAGTTTCTTCCAGACCAATCCGGCAGTTGCCAGCCAGCTTTATGCCACCGCGCGCGATTGGGTGCAGCAACTACCGGTAAACCATATGTGGGATCTGTTTTGCGGTGTTGGCGGTTTTGGTTTGCATTGTGCGACGCCAGAAATGCAGTTAACGGGGATTGAAATTGCACCAGAAGCGATTGCTTGTGCGAAACAGTCTGCTGCTGAGCTGGGCTTAACGCGTTTGCAATTTCAGGCGCTGGACTCCACTCAGTTTGCCACCGCGCAAGGCGAAGTGCCGGAACTGGTGCTGGTTAATCCACCGCGTCGCGGCATTGGAAAGCCACTGTGTGACTATCTCTCAACGATGGCACCGCGTTTTATTATTTACTCCAGTTGTAACGCTCAAACGATGGCGAAAGATATTCGCGAACTGCCTGGTTATCGCATTGAGCGGGTACAGCTTTTCGATATGTTCCCGCACACCGCGCATTATGAAGTGCTGACGCTGTTGGTGAAGCAATAAAAAAGCCGCGGCTGCGGCTTCAGATTGTTGACCAGATGCGCTTTGTTCATGCCGGATGCGGGGTGAACACCTTATGCAACCTACAAAATCTTGCGAAATCAATATATTGTAGAGTCAATGTAGGCCAGATAAACGTAGCGCACCAGGCCATCTTACTTTTGTCATCAGTCTCAATTACTGCGGGAACCATTGATCACTGATTTTCTGATACGTACCGTCGGCTTTAACGGCTGCCAGTGCGTTATTCAGTTTCTCCAGCAGAGCTTTGTTATCCGGACGAACAGCGATGCCCAGGCCGGTGCCGAAGTACTGCGGATCGGTCACTTTCTCAGTCGCAACGCCCAGTTGTGGATTGGTTTTCAGCCATTCATTAACTACCGCTGTGTCACCAAATACACCATCGATACGGCCATTTTTCAGGTCGATAAATGCATTCTGATAGCTGTCATAAGAGACGGTTTTCACTTCCGGATGCTGATCCTGAATATATTTCTGGTGGGTGGTGCCGTTTTCCATACCAATACGTTTACCTTTCAAATCGGCAAAAGTCTTATAGGTATCTTTTTTGGCAATCACGACGGCAGAGTTTTCGTAGTATGGCGTGGTAAAGGCCACCTGTTTGCTGCGCTCTGGTGTGATGTCCATCCCGGAAATCACGGCGTCATATTTCCTGAATTTTAGTGACGGGATCAGGCTGTCGAAAGCGTGATTAGTAAAAGTACATTCTGCCTGCATTTGTTTGCATAACGCTTTTGCCAGATCGATATCAAAGCCGACGATCTCATTATTAGCACCTATAGATTCAAAGGGGGGATAGGTAGCTGATACGCCAAAATTGATTTTCTCTGCGGCAGAAGCGCCGAAAGTAAAGGAAGCAAGTAATGCGGCAAGAACTAACTTTTTCATGATGGAACTCCCGTCTGTCAATCTTATGTTTATTGGCCGTGTCTGCGGCATGGGTTAACAATGCCATTAAGTGAATTTATATGCAATAAATATGATTAAATAATTCAGAATAGATAAAAAAAGACGGACAACTTAGTGGGTTGTCCGTCTTCATTATAAGGATTTATGCAATATGCGGGTTCTGTGCTGGTGTCTGATGCGATGCTTGCGGGTCTTATCAGACCTACAAATTATCCTGCGAATGTAGGCCGGATAAGGCGTTCACGCCGCATCCGGCATTAGCACGTTATCAATGCAGCCACATTAATTCCGGCGCTCGAACGCCAGCGCTTTACGCTCGATCAGGCGCATCATCAACGTCAGCAGGCCGTTAACGATCAGGTAAATAATCCCCGCCGCGCCAAACACCATCACATCGTAGGTGCGTCCGTACAGCAACTGGCTGTATCCCATCACTTCCATCAGCGTAATGGTGTAAGCCAGCGAGGTACTTTTAAACACCAGCACCACTTCGTTGGAATAAGAAGAGAGCGAGCGTTTAAATGCATACGGCAGCAGGATCGCCAGCGTATCTTTTTTACTCATCCCCAGGGCGCTACAGGATTGCCACTGACCTTCCGGGATCGCACGAATTGCTCCGTAAAACAGTTGCGTGGTATACGCGGCACTATTCAGCGACAACGCAATCAGTGCACACAACCACGGTTCCGACAGCAAATGCCACAGCGCCGGATACTCCTGCAACGTCGGGAACTGGCCCGGTCCGTAGTAAATCAGGAAGATCTGCACCAGCAGCGGCGTACCGGTAAACAGTGTGATGTAACCCCGCACCAGCCACACCAGCACCGGTGTTTTCAGCGTCAGGACGATGGTAAAAATTAACGCCAGAATCAGCGCCACAATCAGCGAGGCGACCGTCAGCGTCAGGCTGGTATGCAGCCCTTTCATCAGTTCAGGTAAATACTCAAGCATCAGCCAGGTCTCCGCTCAAAACGTGTCGCGCGCAGATCAATGCGTTTGAGAATGTACTGGCTCAACAGGGTAATCACCAGGTAAATCGCCGCCGCCACAATGTACCAGGTAAATGGTTCCTGGGTACGGGTGGCGATGCTTTTGGTTTGCAGCATTAAATCATTCACACTAATCAAACTGACCAGCGCGGTATCTTTCAGTAGTACCAACCACTGGTTGCCGAGACCAGGCAGCGCATGACGCCACATCTGCGGCATCACCAGACGGAAAAATATAGCCGATTTCGACAGCCCCAGCGCCTGACCAGACTCCCACTGACCCACCGGCACCGCTTTCAGTGCACCGCGCAGGGTTTGCGAGGCATAGGCAGCATACAGCAGGGACAGGGCGATCACCCCGCAGAGGAACGGGCTAACGTCGAAGTTCTCTATGTCCATCTGCACCGGGATCTGTACGAACCCAAGGTTGATGGTGAAGCCATCCGAAAGTGTCAGTAGTAGCTGCGAAGAACCAAAATAGATAAACAGCACTACCAGAATTTCTGGCAGGCCGCGCAGAATCGTTACCAGCGCCGAACCTGCCCACGCGACAGGACGCCATTTTGCTGACTCCCACACCGCGAAGAACATCGCCAGCGCCAGACCGACAATCAATGCACAAACGGCAAGGCCGACGGTCATCCCGGCGGCGCTTGCTAAAGGAAAAAATTCATTCATCAGGAATTACTTCTGGAACCATTTGTTGTAGATGGTTTCGTAAGTGCCATCTTTCTTCACTTTTTCCAGCGCAGCGTTGAATTTCTGCTGCAGTTCAGTGTTGCCCTGACGTACCGCAATACCGAGGCCAGTACCGAAGTAATCTTTATCGGTCACTTTGTCGCCAACTGGTGCCAGTTTGGGATTATTGTTCAGCCATTCGGTTACCACTGCGGTGTCACCGAATACGCCGTCAATACGGCCATTTTGTAGATCCAGTTTCGCGTTCTGGTAGCTGTCATATGGAACAGTGGTGATTTCCGGATGTTTATCCATAATGAATTTCTGGTGCGTCGTCCCGTTCTGCACGCCGACTTTTTTGCCTTTCAGTTGATCAACGCTGGTGTATTTGCCTTGCTGACCAACAAACAGTGCAGAGTTGTCATAGTACGGGGTGGTGAACAGTACCTGTTTTTCACGCTCAGGAGTGATATCCATACCCGCCATAACGGCGTCCACACGACGGAATTTCAGACTCGGGATCAGGCTGTCAAACGCCTGGTTAGAGAAAGTACAGGTCGCATCGATCTCTTTACACAACGCCTGCGCCAGGTCAACGTCAAACCCGACGATCTGGTTATTCGCATCCATCGATTCAAACGGAGGATAGGATGCTTCGGTAGCAAAACGAATGGTTTCAGCGGCTGTGGCGGAAAGACTAAAACCTGCAATTAACGCGGCAATCAGAACTTTTTTCATTGTCGTTATCCCGAATCTTAGTGAGAGAGATAGTTTTTAAATGCTTCGGTTTGCGGCTCGGTAAAACAGCTCGCGTCGCCTTGCTCTACGATGTGACCGTTTTCCATATACACCACACGGCTGGCGGTTTTACGCGCGACTTCAACTTCGTGGGTGACGATCACCTGGGTAATGTTGGTTTCCGCCAGTTCACGAATGATACTGACGATTTGCGCTGTAATTTCCGGGTCCAGTGCGGCGGTCGGCTCATCAAACAGCAACACCTGCGGTTCCATCATCAGCGCTCGGGCGATAGCAACACGTTGTTGCTGGCCACCAGAAAGGTGCAGTGGATAACGATCGCTATAAGGTTTGAGACGCAGACGTTCCAGCAGTTTTTCTGCACGAGCCAGCGCCTGATCTTTACTCAAGCCGAGTACGCGGCAGGGTGCTTCGATCAAGTTTTGCTGCACGGTGAGATGCGGCCACAGATTGTATTGCTGAAACACCATACCAACGTTACGACGCAGGTCGCGAATCGCTTTGTCAGACGGTGTTTTGGTGAAATCGAAATGATTGCCTGCAATGTTGAGCGTACCGGAGCGCGGCATCTCAAGCAGATTGAGTACACGCAGCAGCGAGCTTTTCCCCGCGCCGCTGGGGCCAAGTAACACCAGCGTTTCGCCCTGCGGGCAATCCAGCGTGATATCGAACAGCGCCTGATGTGCGCCGTAGAAGCAATTAATGCCGTTTAATTGAATACTCATTGACACTCGTATACTGGCAGTCTGATAGCTATTGAGGTCGAAGATAGTACCTTTGACAGAATAATTATGCAATATTTCTGCTTTAAAAGTTAAAAGCAAAGCACATTATTCACTAAACATAGCACAAAATAACGAGGGTGATGGGCGGCGAGCATAAATGTCGGCATTCCTCGCAGAATGCCGGACAATTTATGGGGGTTATAATCTGATCAAGGGATTAACGGTTCTCAACGGACTGACGTAATGTTCCCGCTTTGGCGTGAACGCTGCCACCTAAATAGCGCACATCATCGATAACCCAACATTGCCCCTCCTGAATCATCAATATTTCATCCTGCCAGCTCTGACCGCCTTGTTTCAGATCTACGCGCAGCGGAATATTGCGCGCATCGCGATTCGGGATGGTCGATGCGCTGGCGACTCGGGCGCTATCAGGCAAGGTAGTACGGCTGGAGAACGGATCGCTGCTTAACAATTCGCGATGGTTGTTATCGCGGTTGGCATCGCTGAGCAGTGCCGCCAGTTTATCGCTCAAATACGGGCGCAGAGCGGTAATGTCGTTACTGCGATGCTGAATACGGTAGTCATAGAATTGCTGAGCCACGCTGTCAGGGCCGCCCTGGACGCAAGAACCTGTGCGAGTGCCATTGTCTTTATAGGCTGGCGTAACGGTGGTACAAGCACTGAGTAACAGTGCGCAAGGGATAAGCATGGTCAATTTGCTGTAGCGCATAATGATTTCCTTATAAGCGAACACCTTGAAAGCGTTCTACGATAATAATGATATCCTTTCAATAATAGCGTATCAGTCCGATAATGCTTTTGAGATCGAAGGCTTAGCAAACAAGGAGATCGGTCATGCAATTTTCCACAACCCCAACACTTGAAGGTCAGACCATCGTTGAATATTGCGGTGTGGTGACGGGCGAAGCGATTTTAGGTGCCAATATTTTTCGCGATTTCTTTGCGGGCATCCGCGATATCGTCGGCGGACGCTCCGGGGCTTACGAAAAAGAACTGCGTAAAGCACGGGAGATTGCGTTTGAAGAGTTAGGCGATCAGGCACGGGCGCTGGGCGCTGACGCAGTGGTCGGCATTGATATCGACTATGAAACGGTCGGGCAAAACGGCAGTATGCTGATGGTCAGCGTCAGCGGAACAGCGGTGAAAACGCGTCGATGAGAAGAATCTTCTGGCTGGTTGCTGCGGTTCTGTTACTGGCAGGGTGCGCAGGAGAAAAAGGAATTGTTGAGAAGGAGGGATACCAGCTCGATACCCGACGTCAGGCACAGGCAGCGTATCCTCGTATCAAAGTGTTGGTGATCCATTACACTGCAGATGACTTCGATTCTTCGCTGGCGACACTGACCGATAAGCAGGTCAGCTCGCATTATCTGGTGCCTGCCGTGCCGCCGCGTTACAACGGCAAACCACGTATCTGGCAATTGGTGCCGGAACAGGAACTGGCCTGGCATGCGGGGATCAGCGCCTGGCGCGGAGCAACACGAATTAACGACACCTCTATTGGTATTGAGTTGGAAAATCGTGGCTGGCAAAAATCGGCGGGGGTGAAATATTTTGCGCCGTTTGAACCGGCGCAGATTCAGGCGCTCATTCCACTGGCGAAAGAGATTATCGCCCGCTATCACATCAAACCAGAGAATGTGGTGGCACATGCGGATATAGCCCCACAGCGCAAGGACGATCCTGGCCCGTTATTTCCGTGGCAGCAACTGGCGCAGCAGGGGATTGGTGCCTGGCCGGATGCATCGCGCGTTAGCTTTTATCTGGCCGGACGCGCACCACACACGCCGGTAGAAACAGCATCGTTACTGGAGCTTTTGGCGCGCTACGGCTATGACGTAAAACCTGAAATGACGCCGCGCGAGCAGCAGCGAGTCATTATGGCGTTTCAGATGCACTTCCGCCCGACGTTATATAACGGCGAAGCGGATGCAGAAACTCAGGCGATTGCCGAAGCCCTACTGGAGAAATACGGCCAGGACTAGCGAGGCAGTTTTCCGTGGTCGCGCAGCCAGGCAGCAGTTTGCTCGATACCTTCATCCAGCGAGATGACCGGCTGATACCCCAGCTCCTCCTGTGCTCGCGTAATATCCAGCGTAAAGTCAAAATTCAACTTGGAGACGCCGTAATGGGTTAGCGGCGGCTCTTTTGCTGACTTGCGTCCTAAACGCTCCATACTGCGGGCAATCATATCCAGCATCGGGTAAGGCACCGAACGGATACGGCAATCAATATTCAGTTCGTCGATCAATTTCTGCACGATACTGCGCAGAGTGCGATGTTCGCCGTTGGTAATGTTATACGCACGACCAGAAGGCAGTTTATCGCACGCTTCCTGGCTCGCCAGCCACATAGCGTGCACCGCATTTTCATAGTAAGTCATATCGACCAGTGCGCTGCCGCCGTGGGGTAACAGGATGCTGCCGTAGTGGTGCATCATATGCGCCAGACGGGGAATAAAGACTTTATCGTGCGGCCCAAACAGGCTTTGTGGGCGCAGAATGGTAAAGCGCGTTTGTGGATTTGTCTGCGAAAGCATATTGATGACCTCTTCACTGGCGGCTTTGCTGCGGGCAAATTCGTTGGCGAAGCGGTGCGGACGAAAATCTTCTTTGATGTCGCGGTGGTGGTGGTAATCGAAGTACAGTGACGGTGAAGAGATATGAATAAAATTACGTACGCCCCAGGCGACAGCCCATTCGCCCAGGCGGCGAGTGGCGCGAACGTTTGCCAGATCGAAAGCCTGCTGCGTTCCCCACGGCGAGGTAAAGCTGGAACAGTGCCACAGCGTATCAATGCCTGCGAGCATTACTTTTGCCTGCGATGAGACCAGTTCAGTCAGATCCGCCTGGACAAACTCTGCGCCTATTTTCTCCAGCAATTTACCCATCGCTTCATTGCGACCGGTCGCTCTTACGCTGATGCCTTTTCGGCATAAAAATTCAACCGCGTTTCGACCTAAGCCGCTGGTGGCGCCGGTAACCAGTACCTTCATATCATTCCACTGTTGTTGATAAAAACGACGTGCGCATTCTTCCGTGATTTCATCCTTGATGCAATGGGAAACATGAAAGAATAACGCAGGTTTTTTTCGATTAATCTGTGCTTTGTTCTGCCAGTCTGGCGATTCGTTTTGCCATCCCGCGAAAAATAAACAGATGTGCGGGGATCATGAACAGCCAGTAAAACAGCCCTGGCATCCCGTGCGGGTGCCAGAAAGCGCGGACATCAATAGTGCGATAGTCGCCTTTATCTTCGAGAGTAAAACAAAGTCGCCCAAGTCCTGGCGCTTTCATACCAAACAATAAGGTAAGCTGTTTTTCAGGCTCGACGACAATCACTTTCCAGCTATCCACCGCATCGCCGGTTTGCAAATATTCTCGCTCGGGGCGACCTTTCGCCAGTTTGTGACCTATTGCGCGGTCCATCAACGCCCGGGTCTGCCACAAAATATTGCCAAAGAAGTAACGTTCTTTACCGCCGATTTGATTCACTACCCGCCATAAAGCCTGAAGGCTGGCGGAGGTTTTAACGGTATAACCCGCTTGTTTGGCGAAATAACCGTATTCTGGTCGCCAGCGGGCAAAGGCCTGAGTGTCATATCCCCAGTCGCTGGAGTTGGCGAGCTTTTCTTCCTCTCTCAACGTGCGACGCACAGCGTCATCAAAAGCGATCAGCGGTTGTGGAATGAGCGCGCGTAAGGCGGTGTCATCCGCCAGCAGATCGTGTTTCAGTCCCTGAATCAACGCACTTGCGGTGGTGGACGGTACGGAGGTAATCACATTGAGAAACCACACCGAAATCCAGCGGGTGGGGAAAGGGATGGGGATTAACCCGCGGTGTTTGCCGCTCACGCTCATAAAATGTTCAAACTGCTGTTGATAGCTGAGCACCTGTGGTCCGGCGGCTTCGAATACCCGATGTTCGCAGGCCGGATGGTCTAACAGCGCCACCAGATAGTGCAGCAGGTTTTCCAGCGCGATGGGTGTGGTACGTGAACGAACCCAGCGCGGTGGTGTTAGCACTGGCAGGTTGTAAACCATATCGCGCATGACTTCGAACGCCGCTGACCCGGCTCCGACGATAATTCCGGCACGCAATTCAGTAACAGGCACATCGGCTTCACGCAAAATATCCGCCGTGGCCTGACGGGCGCGCAGATGATCCGATTGCTCATGGGGCGGAGCCTGCAATGAACTAAGAAAGATGACTTGCTTAACCGGCACTTCACGCAGCGCATCACGGACGTTGAGAGCAACCTGACGTTCCTGAGCGATAAAATCACCGCCTTCGCCCATGCTGTGCACCAGAAAATAGACGGTATCAACATCTTTTAACAGAGCCGTAAGGTTGTCCGGCCAGCTAAGATCGACTTTATGGCAACTGACATTAGCCAGTTGTAGCTTTGTAAGCCTGTCGACATGACGTGCCGCCGCCAGGATCTGATGCCCTTGCTGGTTGAGTGTGCGCACCAGATGCTGACCAATGTAGCCACTGGCACCGAGAACTAAAATGCGTTGCGGCACGTCTCGCTCCTTAACGCGTCAGGAAAGCGCGCCAGTGGGCGGCGACTTCAGCCAGTTGTTCACGCGAGACGTCGAGATGTGTTACCAGGCGAACAATCGGTGAGGCGTTAATCAGCACGTTTCTCGCTTTCATGTATTCACCCAACGCAGCAGCATTTTCTTCCCCGACGCGAACAAACAGCATATTGGTGTCCTGGCGCATCACATCAGCACCCGCTTCACGCAGTTGCTCTGCCATCCAGGCGGCATTGTCGTGGTCTTCCTGTAAACGCGCGACGTTATTTTTCAGCGCATACATCCCGGCGGCCGCCAGGATCCCGGACTGACGCATCCCGCCACCGGTCATTTTCCGCCAGCGGATGGCTCGTTTAATGTAATCACGATTGCCTACCAGTAGCGAACCTACCGGCGTACCAAGACCTTTCGACAGACATATGGTGAACGAATCACAATATTGCGTGATCGCTTTCAGTTCGCAGCCATAAGCCACCACGGCGTTAAAGATGCGAGCGCCGTCAACGTGCAGCGCCAGATTGCGCTCGCGGGTAAATTCCCATGCCTGTTTCAGGTATTCACGCGGTAGTACTTTGCCGTTGTGGGTGTTTTCCAGACTAAGCAACTTTGTGCGGGCGAAGTGGATATCGTCAGGTTTGATTTTCATCGCCACTTTATCCAATGGCAGCGTGCCGTCGGTAGCCGCATCGATGGGTTGCGGCTGAATGCTGCCCAGCACCGCAGCACCACCAGCTTCAAACAAATAGTTATGTGCTGCCTGACCGACAATATACTCTTCGCCGCGTTCGCAGTGACTGAGCAGAGCGACCAGGTTGGCCTGGGTGCCGGTAGGCAGAAAAATGGCGGCTTCTTTACCGGAAAGCTCTGCCGCGTAGTCCTGCAGAGCATTAACGGTAGGGGCGTCTCCATAAACGTCGTCCCCAACCGGGGCGGCCATCATCGCTTCTAGCATGGCGCGGCTCGGTCGGGTAACGGTATCACTGCGTAAATCAATCATGGCATGTCCTTATTATGACGGGAAATGCCACCCTTTTTACCTTAGCCAGTTTGTTTTCGCCAGTTCGATCACTTCATCACCGCGTCCGCTAATGATCGCCCGCAACATATACAGGCTAAAACCTTTGGCCTGTTCGAGTTTAATCTGCGGTGGGATAGCTAACTCTTCTTTCGCGACGACCACATCCACCAGTACAGGACCGTCGATGGAGAAGGCGCGTTGCAGGGCTTCGTCGATTTCAGCGGCTTTCTCTACGCGGATGCCCGTAATACCGCACGCTTCGGCAATGCGGGCAAAGTTGGTGTCGTGCAGTTCAGTGCCATCTGTCAGGTAACCACCAGCTTTCATCTCCATCGCCACAAAGCCCAGCACGCTGTTGTTAAAGACGATGATTTTCACCGGTAGTTTCATCTGTACCACCGAGAGGAAATCGCCCATTAACATACTAAAACCGCCATCACCGCACATGGCGACTACCTGACGTTCTGGCCCGGTTGCCTGCGCGCCCAGCGCCTGCGGCATGGCGTTAGCCATCGAACCGTGGTTAAACGAACCTAACAAGCGACGCTTACCGTTCATTTTCAGATAACGCGCAGCCCATACCGTTGGTGTGCCGACGTCACAGGTAAAGATGGCATCATCGGCAGCAAAATGGCTAATTTGCTGAGCCAGATATTGCGGGTGAATCGCTTTCTCGCTCGGTTTGGCTAAATCGTCCAGCCCTTTACGGGCATCGCGGTAATCTTCCAGCGCTTTATCCAGGAACTTGCGATCGGTTTTTTCTTCCAGCAATGGCAGAAGTGCTCGCAGGGTTGATTTGATATCGCCCACCAGCGCCATATCCACCTTGCTGTGTGCGCCAATGCTGGCAGGATTGACATCGATCTGAATAATTTTGGCATCGGTCGGGTAGAACGCGCGGTAGGGGAATTGGGTGCCGAGCAGCACTAAAGTGTCGGCATTCATCATGGTATGAAAACCCGATGAGAAACCGATTAAGCCGGTCATTCCGACATCATACGGATTATCGTATTCGACATGTTCTTTACCACGCAGAGCATGGATGATTGGTGCTTTAATTTTCCCGGCAAACTCTACTAACTCTTTATGCGCGCCCGCGCAGCCGCTGCCGCACATCAGTGCAATATTTCTGGAGTAACGCAGTAGTTGCGCCAGCTTGCGTAACTCTTCTTCTTCCGGCGTCACTATTGGCAGTGGCGCGTGATACCAGTGGGTGGTTGCCCCTTCTGGCGCAGGTTTTAACGCCACATCGCCCGGTAAAACGACCACCGAAACGCCACGGTTAAGCACCGCTTTGCGCATGGCGATCGCCAGTACTTGCGGGATCTGCTCCGGGCTGGAAACCAGCTCGCAATAGTGACTACATTCGCGGAATAACTCTTGCGGGTGGGTCTCCTGAAAATAACCGCTACCAATTTCGCTGGAAGGAATATGGGCGGCAATCGCCAGTACCGGAACGTGATTACGATGACAGTCGAACAGGCCGTTGATTAAGTGCAGGTTGCCTGGCCCACACGATCCGGCGCAGACCGCCAGTTCTCCTGAAAGCTGGGCTTCAGCGCCAGCGGCAAAGGCCGCGACTTCTTCATGGCGGGTGGACATCCACTCGATAGTGCCCATACGATTAAGGCTGTCGCTGAGGCCGTTAAGCGAGTCGCCCGTCACTCCCCAGATACGTTTCACCCCAGCCGATTCGAGCGTTTTAGCGATATAAGCTGCAACCGTTTGTTTCATGGTTTTCCGTCTCCTGAATGTGATAACGGTTACAAGTTTAGTTCATCTGACGGAGAGGGAAGGGATGGGAGAAAAAGGAGGCACTAACAGTTAAATTGCCCGATGACAGGAATATCATCGGGCATAATGCGATTACGCGAGAACCATATCTCCCTGCGGATGGCAGGAACAGGCCAGCACGTAACCCTCAGCGATTTCGGCGTCAGTCAGCGTCATGGTGCTGCTCACCGTGTATTCGCCAGAAATTACTTTTGTTTTACAGCAGCCGCAAACACCCGCACGACAGGCGGCGACGACCGGAACTTTATTGCTTTCCAGCGCCTCCAGCAGCGTGGTGCCAACCGGGGCATAAAATTCTTGTGCCGGTTGTAATTTGGTGAATTTCAGACCACTGGTCGCAGCGTCCGCCACCGGCGTGAAGAACTTCTCTTTAAAGAAGCGTGTTACGCCAAGTGCTTTCACTTCCTGTTCCACCCAATCCATATACGGAGCCGGGCCACAGGTCATCACGGTACGCGAAGCCAGGTCAGGAACGCTTTCCAGCAGTTCGCGAGTCAGGCGACCAGCGATAAAGCCCTCGCTGACGTTATTTTCTGCCACCAGCGTCACCGGATAGTTGCGCCATTCGTCGGCAAAAATGACATCCTGCGGTGTGCGCACGTTGTAGATCACCTGTACATCGGCCTGCGGACGATTTTTCGCCAGCCAGCGACGCATCGACATAATTGGTGTGACACCGCAGCCTGCTGCCAGTAACAGGAATTTCTCTTCTGTTTTATCGTCGCAGGTAAATTCCCCCATCGCATCCGAAAGCCAGAGATAGTCACCGCGTTTCACCTCGCGAGTCAGCCACTGGGAGCCGACACCGTCATCAATCCGCCGCACGGTCAGGGTGATGTATTCACTCACGCCTGGCGTGGAGGAAATGGTATACGCACGCAGCGTTTCTGCTGAGTTACGCACGCTGACCAGCGCATATTGCCCGGCGCGATACGGATAGTAATCGTGGCAAATCAGGGAAAGCGTCCACACATCCGGTGTTTCTTGCTTAATGTGATGAACCTGCATCCGCCACGGGCATTGATTCGTTGGCATCGTCATCGATAAACTCCTTACGCGCTCAACAGTTGCTTCATGTCTTCTTCAACAGTGGTGATAGAACGCAGGCCGAATTTCTCATTCAGCACCGCCAGCAGGTCTGGGGTCAGGAAGCCTGGTGCAGTCGGGCCGGTGACGATATTTTTCACGCCCAGAGAAAGCAGCGTCAGCAGAATAACAATTGCCTTCTGTTCAAACCAGGAGAGTACCAGCGAGAGTGGCAGATCGTTGACACCGCAACCCAGTTTTTCTGCCAGGGTGACAGCCAGAATAATCGCTGAGTATGCATCGTTACACTGGCCAGCATCCACCAGACGCGGCAGACCTTCGATATTGCCAAACTCAAGTTTGTTAAAGCGATATTTACCGCAGGCGAGCGTCAGGATCAGGCAGTCATCCGGCACGCTGGTAGCGAAATCGGTGAAATAGTGACGTTCGCCACGGGCACCGTCACAGCCGCCAAGCAGGAAGATATGACGCAGTTTTTCACGGCTCACCAGATCAATCAGCGTATCGGCTGCGCCAAGCAGCGTCTGACGACCAAAACCTACGGTGATCAGATGCGGAATTTCGCTGTACGGGAAGCCCGCCATTTGTTGCGCCTGGGCGATGACCGCAGAGAAATCCTCACCATCCAGATGACGTACGCCCGGCCAGCCAACAATGCTGCGGGTCCAGATACGATCGTCATAAGCGCCGACGGTTGGGTCGATGATGCAGTTAGAGGTCATCACGATAGGGCCAGGGAAGCGAGCGAACTCAACTTGTTGATTCTGCCAGCCACTGCCGTAGTTACCGACCAGATGCTTGAATTTACGCAGCTCCGGGTAGCCGTGAGCAGGCAACATTTCGCCGTGGGTGTAGACGTTAACGCCCGTGCCTTCGGTCTGTTCCAGCAGGTTATAGAGATCTTTGAGATCGTGACCGGAAATCAGAATGCATTTACCCGCTGTAGCTTTGACGTTGACCTGAGTCGGTGTCGGATGACCGTATTTACCGGTTTCGCCTGCATCCAGAATGCTCATCACTTTGAAATTCATCTGGCCGATTTCCATGGAACACTCGAGAAGTGCGTTCATATCGGAAGGCCAGGTTCCCAGCCATGCCATGATTTTATGGTACTGGGCGTAAATATCGTTGTCGTACTGACCGAGAACGTGAGCGTGTTCCATATAGGCCGCCGCACCTTTCAGGCCATACAGGCAGAGCAGACGCAGGCCGAGAATATTTTCGCCAATCGTTGCTTTATCTTTATTTGGCGTAAATTCCGCCGCCTGACGTTGCAGTTCACCGAGATCATCGCTCACCAGTTGCAAGTCAGCCATCGGGTTATCGACGCAGGCGTTTGCATCTACTGCCAGGCATTGTGCTTTCAGCGCCTCACGCAGGGCAATCGCTTCACGGGCGTAGCCGACAATACGAGGAGAATCGAAGTTAACGTTAGTCAGCGTTGAGAAAAATGCACGCGGCGCGAAGCTGTCTACGTCGTGGTTGATGATGCCGTATTCACGTGCTTTTACCGCCCAGGCAGAAAGCCCTTGCAGCGCCGCAATCAGTAAGTCCTGAAGGTCAGAGGTTTCCGCCGTTTTACCACACATCCCCTGCGCGTATGAGCAGCCGTTTCCTGCCGGAGTACGGATAGTTTGTTCACATTGCACACAAAACATGATCACACCTTTAAAGTTATATTTAATATACATGTTTAAGGTTAAGACGCTTAACGCGGGGATAAAAGGGATTTTTGTTGCAACTTTAAGGGAGATTGATTTAGCGCAATTTTGGCGGCAGGGTTCTACCGCCAGAGAGGTATTACGCGGAGAAAAGGGCGATCAGAATGGGCACCAGCAGGCTAAGAATAAAACCGTGAACAATCGCCGCCGGGACCATCTCCAGACCACCTGTACGCTGAAGAACGGGCAGGGTGAAATCCATCGATGTGGCACCGCACAAACCCAGCGCCGTTGAGCGACTGCGACGGATAAGGCCGGGGATTAGCATGATGGCGATCAGCTCTCGTGCCAGATCATTAAAAAACGCTGCGCTACCGATTACCGGGCCAAAAGATTCGGTCAACAATATACCGGAAAGAGAATACCAGCCGAAACCGGAGGCCATTGCCAGCGCGGTGTTGATAGGGAGATCAAGAATAAAGGCGTTAATTAAACCGCCAATTAATGAACTGGCAACCACTACCACAGCGACAATCATTCCCCGGCGATTAAGGACAATCTGCTTTAAGGTCATGCCATTATTGCGTAGCTGAATACCGACGAGGAAAAGTAACAGAATTAACGTGTATTCGCTGGCTTCAGTGGCGTGTTGTAAGAAACCTAATCCGCTAAGGCCAATGGCAAAACCAATCACTACTACGCCGCACAGTTTTAGCGACTCCAGTGCCATCGCAATACGTGACGGTAATTTCTCTTGCTGGTGGTGATTACGCCATGGCAAACCACGCTCCAGCCACAGCAAGGCGACAATATTGCATAGCAAAATAACGGTAATACTGACGGCGGAATAATGCAGGATCGCCAGCAAATTACTGGCAAGATTATCAAGGAACGCCAGGCTAATACCCATAAAAAAGAGAATGAGATAGACCATCCAGCTTAATAACTGATTAATGCGTTTTAACGCAGCTTTTTGGCGAAGCGGAATGAGGTAACCCACAATGAGTGGCACCAGAATGATTAACAGCCCAGAAAACATGAAAACTCAGCCCTTGCAAAGAAGAAATCGAAATGCGCGATGACACACTACTGAAAGCGGAAGGATGAGTAAAGTTGCAATTAAAAGGAAACGTTATGCAAATGAGAAGGCCTGACATTGCGTCAGGCCTTCTGTGTTAATTAATCGCGTTTTTCCAGCAGTGTCCGGTAAATCAGACCACCAATAATACCGCCGACAATGGGCACTACCCAGAAGAACCACAGTTGTTCTAACGCCCAGCCACCCTGGAAGATAGCAACCGCAGTGCTGCGCGCCGGGTTAACGGAGGTGTTAGTGACCGGAATACTGATTAAGTGAATCAGCGTTAATGCCAGACCAATGGCAATCGGCGCAAAACCCGCCGGCGCGAATTTGTCGGTCGCACCGTGGATCACCAGCAAGAAACCAGCGCTCAATACCAGTTCAACAACCAATGCAGAAAGCATGGAATAGCCGCCAGGTGAATGCTCACCATAACCGTTAGACGCAAAACCGCTGGCCGCCGCGTCAAATCCGGCTTTACCGCTGGCGATTAAATACAGCAGTGCCGCCGCAACAATACCGCCAACAACCTGGGCAATGACGTAGCCAACGACTTCTTTTGCCGGGAAACGACCGCCAGCCCATAAACCAATAGTGACTGCCGGGTTAAAATGACCACCAGAAATATGACCAACAGCGAAGGCCATGGTCAGTACTGTCAGACCAAACGCCAGCGCGACACCAGCAAAGCCAATACCTAATTCCGGAAATGTTGCCGCCAGCACAGCGCTACCGCAGCCACCAAATACAAGCCAGAAAGTACCAAAACATTCTGCTGCTAATTTTCTGAACATATCCACCTCAATTAAAAATTGACCCTGTGAAAAATATGGTCGTTTTATAGGGTCGTCGTAAAAAAGTGACGACAGAAATAATGCGTGGGTATTTTAAAAACGAAGCTGAGTCATTCGCCAGATAAATAAATCCAGTAATTTTGATTTAGAACAAATGAGGGTTCCCCCATATAGTCATTTGCCTGATTGACAGTGTAGTGCAAACCACGAAATTAAACCTTTGGGGGTAATAAAAATAATACACAAGATTAATCATTTGATTTTATTGTTTTTTGGGGGAAATCAGTGAGAGGGCGTCTGACACAATTATTCGCTCATTTTTCAGACATTTGCCATGCTTAAGTGTGATGTCATCACGTATTCCTGGGGGCTTTCCCGTTATACTGCCGGAGTAAAGGATAAGTAACATATTTCTGGAGGGGATATGATTCTTGAGCGCGTTGAAATTGTGGGCTTTCGTGGTATCAACCGACTATCGTTGATGCTGGAACAAAACAACGTCCTGATTGGGGAGAACGCGTGGGGTAAATCCAGTTTGCTGGATGCGCTAACCCTACTGCTATCGCCAGAATCAGATCTCTACCATTTTGAACGCGACGATTTCTGGTTTCCGCCGGGCGATATCAATGGCCGGGAACACCATCTGCATATCATTCTGACCTTTCGTGAATCGCTGCCAGGGCGGCATCGTGTTCGCCGTTATCGCCCACTTGAAACATGCTGGACGCCGTGCGTCGATGGTTATCACCGCATTTTTTATCGTCTGGAAGGGGAGTGTGCGGAAGATGGTAGCGTGATGACGCTGCGAAGTTTTCTTGATAAAGACGGGCATCCGATTGAGGTTGATGATATTAACGATCAGGCGCGTCATCTGGTGCGGTTGATGCCTGTTCTGCGCTTGCGTGATGCCCGCTTTATGCGCCGTATTCGCAACGGAACTGTACCAAATGTGCCCAATGTGGAAGTTACCGCGCGCCAGTTGGATTTTCTTGCCCGTGAATTATCCTCACATCCACAAAATCTTACTGACGGACAGATTCGTCAGGGGCTTTCGGCAATGGTGCAACTGCTTGAGCATTATTTTTCGGAGCAGGGAGCCGGGCAGGCGAGATACCGCTTAATGCGGCGGCGGGCCAGCAATGAGCAACGGAGCTGGCGTTATCTGGATATCATCAACCGGATGATTGACCGGCCTGGAGGTCGTTCGTATCGGGTTATTTTGCTTGGGCTATTTGCGACTTTGCTACAGGCAAAAGGCACATTGCGGCTGGATAAAGACGCGCGTCCGTTATTGTTGATAGAAGATCCGGAAACGCGCCTGCATCCGATTATGCTTTCAGTCGCCTGGCATCTGTTGAACCTTCTGCCATTGCAGCGTATTGCTACCACCAACTCTGGCGAGCTGCTTTCGTTAACGCCGGTAGAGCATGTTTGCCGTCTGGTGCGTGAATCTTCTCGCGTTGCCGCATGGCGTCTGGGGCCGAGTGGCTTGAGTACCGAAGATAGCCGACGCATATCCTTTCACATTCGTTTTAACCGTCCGTCATCGCTGTTTGCCCGTTGTTGGTTGCTGGTGGAAGGGGAAACAGAAACCTGGGTTATTAACGAACTGGCGCGCCAGTGTGGGCATCATTTTGATGCTGAAGGGATCAAGGTCATTGAATTTGCCCAGTCAGGATTAAAACCGCTGGTTAAATTTGCCCGCCGGATGGGGATTGAGTGGCATGTGCTGGTCGATGGCGATGAAGCCGGGAAGAAGTATGCCGCTACGGTGCGCAGCCTGTTGAATAACGATCGGGAAGCTGAACGAGAGCATTTAACGGCATTACCGGCGCTGGATATGGAGCATTTTATGTATCGCCAGGGATTTTCCGATGTATTCCATCGCGTGGCGCAAATCCCGGAAAATGTACCGATGAATCTGCGCAAAATCATCTCGAAGGCGATCCATCGCTCTTCCAAACCTGATCTCGCCATTGAGGTTGCAATGGAGGCCGGACGCCGTGGTGTGGAGTCCGTACCGGCATTGCTGAAAAAAATGTTCTCGCGCGTGCTGTGGCTGGCGCGCGGTCGGGCAGATTAACCGCGAAACATCGTTGCCATCTGTGGCTGAATAGCGTCGAGCATCTCATAGCGGCGACGGTATTCAGCTCGTTTTTTACTGGCTATTTCAGCAACTTCTTTTCGTACTATCTGACCAGGAAGTCGGTAATGCCGTTCGGCATCGCATTCGCCGCCAACCGACTCCCAGAACGCGTTATAGTCCGCATGGATTTTTCCTTCTTTATCGCGATAGCGCAGGCTGCGATAAATATGCGTTTCATTGCTGACGGCAATAATCTGCTCAACCTGTAAGCGTTGGGCAAAGAGACAGACCGCTTCCATCACCAGACGTTTTGGAAACAGACCGTGGCAGGCTTTCGTCGCATTCTGGATTTCCTGGTGCGGAATTTCCCATTTCGCGCCTTGCAGTCCACCAATAAACAGCGTTCTTTTTCCCAGGTACTCACACAGAGTGAAGGTGATCTCTGCCAGAGGGATGCCCTCGCTGTTACGGAACAGGATCGTGCTGTCACCTTCTTTATCCATTGAGATCATCATGGTCAGTTCAAGCGTGAACTGCTCGCCGTTTTTTCCTTCCAGCTTCGCCAGTTGCAGCCCGGGGGTATTCAAATATAAGCTGAATTCTTCCGCCGACATGCAGGCACGCAGCAATGCATAATGGTAACGTAACGCCTCCAGTAATTGTTTGCGGTTAAGATTGGCGGCAAGGTAAGGGCGATGCAGACGAACAGGCAGTCGCGGCTGGCGTGTTAACAGCGTATTGAGGTTCGGCCAGTGGGATAGTTCGTTCATCCACTCAACGCTTAAACGCGGCATAATCAAAGAGCGCAGCAAAAATTTCTGGCGAAAGCTACGGCGATGCCAGAATTTACCTGGTCGCCACTGGCCACCAGCCAGACTAAGGAAAAGAGACATGCTGCTAAGAGATTCAGATGGCGTAAAAGCCCGTTCAGTAAGTTGTGACATATTCACAAAATCAATGATTATACATAGCGTCGATTTCACCATCGGAAATCTTAACCAAACATCAATAATGTGATTACTAACGGAAATTTTAGGGTTTTGTTGATATTTTGTTGATGTTAACAACGCCCGGATGCGCGTATGGAGTACTCAATATATTTATGAAAAAGCGAAGAAACATTAAGAAGCGTTACGTTATTGCGCTGGTGATAGTCATTGCCGGGTTGGTTGCATTGTGGAAAATTCTCAATGCGCCGGTGCCAACTTATCAGACATTGATAGTGCGCCCCGGTGATTTGCAGCAAAGCGTGCTGGCGACCGGAAAGCTCGACGCGTTGCGTAAAGTTGATGTTGGCGCGCAGGTCAGCGGTCAGTTGAAAACGCTGTCGGTGGCGATTGGCGATAAAGTGAAAAAAGATCAGCTTTTAGGCGTTATTGATCCAGAACAGGCTGAAAACCAGATCAAGGAAGTGGAAGCGACGCTGATGGAGCTGCGCGCACAACGTCAGCAGGCGGAAGCAGAACTGAAACTGGCTCGGGTGACATACTCTCGCCAGCAACGACTGGCGCAAACGCAGGCCGTTTCACAGCAGGATCTCGACACTGCTGCGACTGAAATGGCTGTTAAACAGGCGCAGATTGGCACCATTGATGCGCAAATCAAACGCAATCAGGCCTCTCTCGACACAGCTAAAACCAATCTCGATTACACCCGCATCGTTGCTCCGATGGCCGGGGAAGTCACGCAAATCACTACCCTGCAAGGGCAGACGGTGATTGCCGCACAACAAGCGCCGAACATTTTGACGCTGGCAGATATGAGTACCATGCTGGTAAAAGCGCAGGTTTCTGAAGCGGATGTTATCCACCTGAAGCCGGGGCAAAAAGCCTGGTTTACGGTGCTTGGCGATCCGCTGACGCGCTATGAAGGGCAGATTAAAGATGTATTGCCAACACCGGAAAAGGTCAACGACGCTATTTTCTATTACGCCCGTTTTGAAGTACCAAACCCCGATGGTCTGTTGCGGCTGGATATGACTGCACAGGTGCACATTCAGCTCACTGATGTGAAAAACGTGCTGACAATCCCACTGTCGGCGTTAGGTGATCCGGTTGGCGATAACCGCTATAAGATCAAACTGCTACGTAATGGAGAAACGCGCGAGCGTGAAGTAACGATTGGCGCACGTAACGATACCGATGTTGAGATTGTCAAAGGGCTGGAAGTGGGCGAAGAAGTGGTGATTGGTGAGGCCAAACCAGGAGCTGCGCAATGACGCCTTTGCTCGAATTGAAGGATATTCGCCGTAGCTATCCCGCGGGAGATGAGCAGGTTGAGGTGCTGAAGGGGATCACTCTGGATATTTATGCCGGAGAGATGGTGGCGATTGTCGGCGCTTCGGGTTCCGGTAAATCGACCCTGATGAATATCCTCGGCTGCCTGGATAAAGCCACAAGCGGCGCCTATCGCGTCGCCGGTCAGGATGTTGCCACGCTGGACGCCGATGCGCTGGCGCAGCTCCGTCGCGAGCATTTTGGCTTTATTTTCCAGCGTTACCACCTGCTTTCGCATTTAACCGCCGAGCAGAACGTTGAAGTTCCCGCCGTCTATGCTGGCCTTGAGCGTAAACAGCGACTGCTGCGCGCCCGGCAATTACTGCAACGACTGGGGCTGGAAGAGCGCGCAGAGTATTACCCTGCTCAGCTTTCCGGTGGTCAACAACAGCGAGTCAGTATCGCCCGCGCGTTGATGAACGGTGGGCAGGTGATCCTCGCTGATGAACCGACAGGCGCGCTGGACAGCCATTCCGGTGAAGAGGTGATGACTGTCCTGCATCAGTTGCGCGATCGCGGGCACACGGTGATTATCGTCACTCATGATCCGCAGGTTGCCGCCCAGGCAGAGCGAGTGATCGAAATTCACGACGGCGAAATCGTGCGTAATCCACCTGCTATTGAAAAAAATACTGCTGCAGCCAACAGCGAACCGGGTGTCAAAACGGCGTCTGGCTGGCGGCAGTTCGTCAGCGGTTTTAACGAGGCGCTGACGATGGCGTGGCGCGCGCTGGCAGCCAATAAAATGCGTACTTTACTGACCATGCTGGGGATTATTATCGGTATTGCGTCGGTGGTATCTATTGTCGTGGTGGGCGACGCGGCTAAACAAATGGTACTGGCGGATATTCGTTCTATTGGTACTAATACTATTGATGTCTATCCCGGGAAAGATTTTGGCGATGACGATCCGCAATATCAGCAGGCGCTGAAGTACGACGATTTAATCGCCATTCAAAAACAACCGTGGGTCGCTTCTGCCACACCCGCCGTCTCGCAAAACCTGCGCCTGCGTTATAACAATGTTGATGTTGCTGCCAGCGCCAACGGCGTAAGCGGGGACTATTTTAATGTTTATGGTATGAGTTTCAGCGAAGGGAACACCTTTAATCAGGAGCAACTGAATGGTCGCGCGCAGGTAGTTGTTCTCGACAGTAATACCCGCCGTCAGCTTTTTCCGCATAAAGCGGATGTGGTTGGCGAGGTGATTCTTGTCGGTAATATGCCAGCGAGGGTCATCGGCGTGGCGGAAGAGAAACAGTCGATGTTTGGCAGTAGTAAAGTGCTGCGCGTGTGGTTGCCTTACAGCACCATGTCCGGGCGGGTTATGGGGCAGTCGTGGCTTAACTCCATTACCGTAAGAGTGAAAGAAGGCTTTGACAGCGCTGAAGCTGAACAGCAACTCACCCGTTTGTTGTCGCTGCGCCACGGCAAAAAGGATTTCTTCACCTGGAACATGGACGGTGTCTTGAAAACGGTCGAAAAGACCACACGTACTTTACAACTGTTTTTGACACTGGTGGCGGTGATTTCGCTGGTGGTGGGCGGCATTGGCGTCATGAATATTATGCTGGTATCGGTGACAGAGCGGACGCGGGAAATTGGTATCCGCATGGCCGTGGGGGCGCGCGCCAGCGATGTGTTGCAACAATTTCTGATTGAAGCCGTGCTGGTTTGTCTGGTGGGTGGTGCGCTGGGGATAACGCTGTCACTGTTAATCGCTTTCACATTGCAGCTTTTTTTACCCGGTTGGGAAATTGGTTTTTCTCCGCTGGCGCTGCTACTGGCGTTTCTTTGTTCAACCGTTACCGGGATTTTATTTGGCTGGCTGCCTGCGCGAAATGCGGCAAAACTGGATCCAGTGGATGCTCTGGCACGGGAGTAATATTTGAGATAAAAATGCCAGCCGATCGGGCTGGCATTTTGCCTGTAGGATGTACACAATGAGACAGAAGAGCTATGCGACTGCAGCTTCTACTTCGACGGGCACAATGACACTGGCATGATTGCCTTTTGGCCCCTGGTGGACATCAAACTGAACGGATTGCCCAGCTTTTAGCGTTCTGTAACCATCCATCTGGATGGTGGAATAATGAGCGAAAATATCTTCGCCGCCGCCTTCAGGGCAGATGAAACCAAACCCTTTGGCATTGTTGAACCACTTAACAGTACCCTTTTCCATGCTTCGACATCCTTCGCAAATCTTATACAAGTAAGATGGAATAAACCGGGGTCAGAGAGGGAGCTGTTCAAAACCTCGCCAACTCTAGAAATACAATTTAGAGAAATAGGGCGAGTCGTCAAGCGTTTGACAGGGGGCTGGGGGTAGGTATGCATCAAAAATTTGAAGCAGTTAACGCTATTGACAGTAATGTGACTGATGTCGCTGATGCCAACGATAGATGATAATTATCTATTATGTGGAGTAGATTGGTCAGGCAAATAAGCTCTTGTCAGCGGCAGAGCGTTCTGCCGATAACCGTAACCGAAGATGATAACTGACAATGGGTAAAACGAACGACTGGCTGGACTTTGATCAACTGGCGGAAGAAAAAGTGCGTGACGCGCTAAAACCGCCATCTATGTATAAAGTGATATTAGTCAATGATGATTACACTCCGATGGAGTTTGTTATTGACGTGTTACAAAAATTCTTTTCTTATGATGTAGAACGTGCAACGCAATTGATGCTCGCTGTTCACTACCAGGGGAAGGCCATTTGCGGAATCTTTACCGCCGAGGTTGCAGAAACCAAAGTGGCGATGGTGAACAAGTACGCAAGGGAGAACGAGCATCCATTGCTGTGTACGCTGGAAAAAGCCTGAATGCAGGCATAAAAATTGGGGGAGGTGCCTATGCTCAATCAAGAACTGGAACTCAGTTTAAACATGGCTTTCGCCAGAGCGCGCGAGCACCGTCATGAGTTTATGACCGTCGAGCACTTGTTACTGGCATTGCTCAGTAACCCGTCGGCTCGGGAGGCGCTGGAAGCATGTTCCGTGGATCTGGTGGCGCTCCGTCAGGAACTGGAAGCCTTTATTGAACAAACCACACCCGTTCTGCCTGCCAGTGAAGAGGAGCGTGACACGCAGCCGACGCTGAGTTTTCAGCGTGTACTGCAACGTGCGGTCTTCCATGTTCAGTCCTCCGGTCGCAGTGAGGTTACCGGTGCGAATGTTCTGGTTGCTATCTTTAGCGAACAGGAGTCACAGGCTGCCTATCTGTTGCGCAAACATGAAGTCAGCCGTCTTGATGTGGTGAACTTTATTTCTCATGGCACGCGTAAAGACGAGCCATCTCAGTCTTCTGAACCAGGAAACCAGCCCGGCAGTGAAGAACAATCTGGTGGGGAGGACCGTATGGAGAATTTCACGACGAACCTGAACCAGCTTGCGCGCGTGGGAGGAATCGACCCGCTGATTGGTCGTGAGAAGGAGCTGGAGCGCGCCATTCAGGTTCTCTGTCGCCGCCGTAAAAACAACCCACTGCTGGTTGGCGAGTCTGGCGTTGGTAAAACTGCGATTGCGGAAGGTCTCGCCTGGCGTATTGTCCAGGGCGATGTACCGGAAGTGATGGCTGACTGTACGATTTACTCTCTGGATATCGGTTCCCTGTTAGCGGGAACTAAATATCGCGGCGACTTTGAAAAACGTTTCAAAGCGTTGCTCAAACAGTTGGAGCAGGATACCAACAGCATCCTGTTTATCGATGAGATCCACACCATCATCGGCGCAGGCGCAGCTTCTGGCGGTCAGGTGGATGCGGCTAACCTGATTAAACCACTGCTCTCCAGCGGTAAAATTCGCGTTATAGGTTCGACGACGTATCAGGAGTTCAGCAACATTTTCGAGAAAGATCGTGCTCTGGCGCGTCGCTTCCAGAAAATCGATATTACTGAACCGTCGATCGAAGAAACCGTTCAAATCATCAACGGTCTGAAACCGAAGTATGAAGCGCACCACGACGTGCGTTATACCGCGAAAGCGGTGCGTGCGGCGGTAGAACTGGCGGTGAAATACATTAACGATCGTCATCTGCCGGACAAAGCGATTGACGTTATCGACGAAGCGGGCGCTCGCGCACGTCTGATGCCGGTAAGCAAGCGCAAGAAAACGGTCAATGTGGCGGATATTGAGTCCGTGGTGGCGCGTATCGCACGTATCCCAGAGAAGAGTGTTTCTCAGAGTGACCGCGATACTCTGAAAAACCTCAGTGATCGCCTGAAAATGCTGGTCTTCGGTCAGGATAAAGCCATTGAGGCGCTTACCGAAGCCATCAAGATGGCGCGTGCGGGTTTAGGCCACGAACATAAACCGGTCGGTTCGTTCCTGTTTGCTGGTCCAACCGGGGTCGGCAAAACCGAGGTCACGGTGCAGCTTTCCAAAGCCCTCGGCATTGAGCTTCTGCGCTTTGATATGTCCGAGTATATGGAGCGTCACACTGTCAGCCGCCTGATTGGTGCGCCTCCGGGATACGTCGGTTTTGATCAGGGTGGTCTGCTGACCGATGCGGTCATCAAGCATCCGCACTCGGTGCTGCTGCTGGACGAAATCGAGAAAGCGCATCCGGACGTGTTCAATATCCTGTTGCAGGTGATGGACAACGGCACGCTGACCGATAACAACGGACGCAAGGCCGATTTCCGTAACGTGGTGCTGGTGATGACTACCAACGCCGGGGTACGTGAAACCGAGCGTAAATCGATTGGGCTTATCCACCAGGATAACAGCACCGATGCGATGGAAGAGATCAAAAAGATCTTTACGCCAGAGTTTCGTAACCGTCTCGACAATATTATCTGGTTCGATCATCTCTCAACCGACGTGATCCATCAGGTGGTTGATAAATTCATTGTCGAGTTGCAGGTTCAACTGGATCAGAAAGGTGTTTCTCTGGAAGTGAGCCAGGAAGCACGTAACTGGCTGGCTGAGAAAGGTTACGACCGGGCAATGGGTGCACGTCCGATGGCTCGCGTCATCCAGGACAACCTGAAGAAACCGCTCGCTAACGAACTGCTGTTTGGCTCGCTGGTGGATGGCGGTCAGGTCACTGTTGCGCTGGATAAAGAGAAAAATGAGCTGACCTACGGGTTCCAGAGTGCACAAAAGCACAAAGCGGAAGCAGCGCATTAATCAGATTGTTAAGTAGGTTGGTGAAGTCCGTAATCTCGTCAGGGGTTACGGACTTTTTGTTTATGGGGTGGGGGAGGTTCAGCCCCTTTTTTTGATGATGATGGTAAGTTGTTGATAATTAGTGCTGCTGGACGGTAAGGATAAAAAAGGGTGGCAGCAGGAAAATGAGATGGTTTTGCTTTATTAACAACGGGCTAAACGTGTAGTATTTGAGTTCACTGCCGTACAGGCAGCTTAGAAATCCTGTGGGAAGTGGGATTTGTCGGATCTTCCGTTCACTGCCGTACAGGCAGCTTAGAAATCAATAGTCCCCAGCATAGCTACGGCGTTAATGTTCACTGCCGTACAGGCAGCTTAGAAAGCGTAACTTCAATCAACGCCCGCTCTGCCAGCGTTCACTGCCGTACAGGCAGCTTAGAAATCGACGATTTCAACAACTATCTGAACGGCAACGTTCACTGCCGTACAGGCAGCTTAGAAAAAGTCCGCTCATATTCATTGTGAGATTAACAGGTTCACTGCCGTACAGGCAGCTTAGAAATGTTTGTATGATGTTCGCGATTTCGGTAAGGCGTTCACTGCCGTACAGGCAGCTTAGAAAACATCGCCACCGCCGAACGGTTTGTCTTCTTGGTTCACTGCCGTACAGGCAGCTTAGAAAAGCATCTGCATGGTGCCCGTGGTCTTAACAAGGTCCACTGCCGTACAGGCAGTTTCACAAATACGATGATGGCAGAAATTTAGCTGCGTTATGGCGCTCTCAACTCCGAACCATTAGCTGTGACACACAATAACAATTGTGATAATTGCGACGAGAATCAATTTCTCACACAGAAATCAATGCTGTACTAATCCTAACTCCTTCAAATAAAAATAATCATAGGATGTGTTTATGTCTTCAAATTACCTTACTCCTTCTGATCTCAAAACCATTCTCCACTCCAGGCGTGCCAATATTTATTATCTGGAAAAATGCCGGGTGCAGGTGAATGGTGGGCGAGTGGAGTATGTCACCAGTGAAGGCAAGGAGTCGTATTACTGGAATATCCCCATTGCGAATACCACGGCGTTGATGTTGGGGATGGGAACGTCCGTTACCCAGGCGGCGATGCGTGAATTTGCCCATGCTGGAGTGATGGTTGGTTTTTGTGGTACGGATGGCACGCCGCTGTATTCGGCAAATGAAGTTGATGTTGATGTCTCCTGGCTCAGTCCGCAAAGCGAATATCGTCCTACTGAATATCTTCAGCAGTGGGTTTCTTTTTGGTTTGTTGAAGACAAACGCCTTGCCGCCGCGAAACGTTTTCAGTTAATTCGTCTGACACATATTGATAAGTACTGGACCAGCGCGAAAATGCAGCGTGAACACGCCTTTCAACCTGATGCCAGTGCGCTGCAGACTCTGCTAAATCGCACTCGTGAAGAAATAGACATGGCAGAAAGCCATACGCAGCTTATGCTCGTAGAGGCGAAATTGACCAAAGCACTCTACAAAATGGTGAGTCAATCCGTGGGCTACGGCGACTTTACTCGTGCAAAACGGGGTGGCGGAGTTGATATGGCCAACCGCTTCCTTGATCAGGGTAATTATCTGGCGTATGGCCTGGCGGCAGTGGCGGCGTGGGTAACCGGGATCCCACACGGTTTAGCAGTAATGCACGGTAAAACCCGTCGCGGCGGCCTCGTTTTTGACCTTACCGATCTGATTAAAGATGCCCTTGTTATGCCACAAGCATTTATCGCTGCAATGGCGGGAGAAGATGCTCAGGAGTTTTGTCAACGCTGCATCAATATCTTTCAACAAGCGGATGCGCTGGATGTCATGATCACCTCTCTGCAGGAAACGGCTCAGGCCCTGGCTAAGGCTGACCAATGAACGTCCTGATTATCTCGCGCTGCACAAAAAATGCTCGAGTGGAGAGCTGCCGTATTATTGATCAATTTGCCGAACGCACTGGTGACGCCGCATGGCAAACGGTGATTACCCTGGAAGGGGTTAATACACTTCGCCGTTTACTGCGCAAAACTGCCCGGCGAAATACCGCAGTGGCTTGTCACTGGCTGAAGAAGAATGGGCAAACGGAGTTGATGTGGATTGTCGGCAATATTCGTCGTTTTAATGCTCAGGGACGCGTTCCCACAAATCGAACAACGCAAACCAGCCTGGTGAAAAAAGAAGAAAATCGCTGGCAGTGCGCGGAAAGTATTGCGCTGCTGGCGGCTATCGCTGGGTTATTTCATGATTTTGGTAAAGCAGGACGCAGCTTTCAGCAAAGCCTGACCCAAAAGAATGCCCGCAGTTATCAACCTTATCGGCATGAGTGGATTTCGCTGCGGCTTTTTCAGGCTTTTGTTGGTGAACAGCCAGACGAAGTGTGGCTGGAAAAACTTGGGAAATTAACGGCAGATGATGAAACCGCGATCCTTGAGTGCCTGCAAAAAGACACGCCTCATTTTTCAAATAGTCCATTCAATTCGCTGCAACCACTCGCCAAAACGGTAGGCTGGTTGATCCTTTCCCATCATCGAATGCCGGAGAATCTTTCGCCACAACCAGAACAATCATGCAAAGGCTGTGATAGTTGGCTGGAGAAACAACTCAATGCTGACTGGAATGCCGTTAACCACCGTAAGAATGACTGGTCACAACAGGATTTCGAGCAAGTCTGGCAATTTCCGTCAGGAACGCCGCTTCAAAGCGCGAGCTGGCGAGAAAAAGCGCGTCAGATTGCCCGTAGGGCGTGTAACGCGATCGGCTTAAAGGAATGGGGGCAGATGGAACAACTGTTTCCGTTACATATGGCGCGTTTTTGCCTGATGCTTGCCGATCACTACTATTCATCTAACGACGCGCAGCAAAAATGGCAAGACCCGAATTATATTGTCTGGGCAAATAGCGATCGGCAGAGTGGCACGCTCAAACAACGGGTAGATGAGCATCTGGTCGGCGTCGCGCATCATGCGTATCTACTTGGGCGGCAACTGATGCACACACGTGCATCGCTTCCGGCAATTGCCCGACATAAAGGCTTTAGCCAACGGGCCACAGACGCGAAATATCGTTGGCAGGATAAAGCCTGGGATGTGGCACGTGCGTTACGTGAGCGAAGTCGGGAAGACGGTTTTTTCGGTGTCAATATGGCCTCGACGGGGTGCGGTAAAACCTTTGCTAACGCCCGCATTATGTATGCGCTTACCGATGAGCGGGAAGGGTGCCGTTTTACCGTCGCGCTGGGATTGCGCACGCTGACTTTGCAAACCGGCGATGCTCTGCGCAGTCGGCTTGGACTGGGCGAGGATGAGCTGGCGGTACTGATTGGTTCGGCGGCAGTTAAGCAACTGTGGCAGCAGGAAAAAACAGACAATGATTGCGGAAGTGCTTCGCAAGAATCGCTGGCAGAGGAGCAACAGTTTGTTAAATATGAAGGTAGTCTGCATACCGGGGCGCTGGAAAAATGGTTGAAGGATGACAGCAAACTTAAGGCGTTAGTAAGCGCACCGATTCTGGTAGCGACCATTGATCATCTTATTTCTGCGACCGAAGGTGTGCGAGGCGGAAAACAGCTTCCTTCGATGTTGCGTTTGTTAACCAGCGATTTAGTGCTCGATGAACCTGACGACTTTGATATTGCCGATCTTCATGCAGTATGTCGTCTGATGAATTGGGCCGGAATGTTGGGAACGCGGGTATTACTTTCTTCCGCGACGTTGCCGCCAGGGCTGATTCAGGCGCTGTTCGCGGCTTATCTTGCCGGGCGTAAAATGTGGCAGTCGTCATGCGGTACGAACGGCAGACCCGTCAATATTTGCTGTGCCTGGTTTGATGAAAAAGATGCCGACGCCATACAAATTGGCGATGGCGCTACTTTTCGTGAGACGCACAAAAAGTTTGTTGCGCGACGAGCGTTAATGTTGGCCGAAAAAGAACGACTGCATTTCGGACGTATTGCTTCTATTTCATCTGCATCAAACGCAATTCAGGATGTTACCGAAAGCGTGGCTCAGACGGTACATGCGCAAATGCTGAAGTTGCATCAGGCACATCGCCAGCAGCAAGAAAGCGGTAAAACCGTTTCGCTGGGCCTGGTGCGCTTCGCGAATATCAATCCACTGGTCGCAGTGACCAAAGCCCTGATCGCCATTCCATCACCAGAAGATGTCTGCATTCATTATTGTGTTTACCACTCCCGACATCCACTGGCAGTACGTTCAGATATTGAGAAGCGCCTGGACCGCGCTTTTACCCGCCATAACGAACTCGATTTCTGGAACAACGAGGATATTGCTGAAGCCTTACATAACCGTCCGGAATCGCACCATCTGTTTGTGGTGTTGGGGACATCGGTTATAGAGGTGGGGCGTGACTGGGATGCGGATTGGGGAATTATCGAACCAGGCTCCATGCGTTCGATAATTCAATTTGCCGGACGTATTCAGCGGCACCGTAGAAATGTGCCGACCAGTGAGAATCTGGTTATTTTGCGTTTTAATATCAAAGCATTGCAGAAAAAAGCCCCCGCATTTTGTAAGCCTGGTTTCGAAACAAAAGAACACTTGCTGGATAGCCATGATATTTGCGAACTGATTCCGATCGCGGACTACCGGACGATTAACGCCTTGCCGCGGATTCTGTCTGCCAATAATGACAACAAACTGGCGGAACTTGAGCATAGTCGTTTATCCACTGAATTGATGAGCAGTAAAAGCAAACATGTGGTGGCGGCACAATGGTGGCGCGCACCGCTAAGCTGGAACGGCTGGATGCAGCGCCAGACGCCATTTCGTTATTCGCCGTTGCCGGAGGCGGTATTTTTTCTACATATGGATGATGAAGAAAGCGAAGCGCGTTTCTATTCCCGCACCGGTGACAACGAGCGTAAAGCGCAGGGGAATTTCAGGCGAGAAGAGGTGAGATGCGCCAGCGGCGTCGCTTGCTGGGGCGTGATGGATTACCAACACGTTTTGTTGAATTTAGCTGATAAGCACGGTTGTGAAATACAGTGTGTTGGAGAAATGTTTGCTGAAGTGAGAGTACCGGCCAGTGAAGAAGATGCGGTCGATGACTGGCGTTATCACCCCTGGTTGGGAGTGTTCCGCAACCTGTGATAGGGGGCGCGCTGCCTGTACGGCAGTTTACAAGTCCGTATCCGGAGATACCTCTATTTCTTAGCTGCCGATGGCAGTGCGTGAATGTTAGTTATCAAACCATTGCGTGGCAAATATTTTATGCATGGTAATATCACAATTGGTTATTGCATGGATTTGGCTAGATTAAAGCGTAGATACCTCTAGGTGAACTATCCATGATTATCACCGCGGGTGTTGTCCCTTTTACTGTATGTGTCGTTGTACTGAAGCCTGGTTGGGCTACGGAGATTTTTCAGTGAAGTCAGGGAGCAACTTCAATTTGATGGATTAACGAAAGGAGCCGAGATGGAAAAAACGGCGCTAATACAATTTATCACTGACTACATCGCTTCGCGAAGGCAACCCAAGATCGAAGCCTTTGAAAAAGAAGCAGCAAAGCGTGTTCGTTCTATAAGGATAATCTCCCACGGGGCAAAATATAGTAATGGTGACTCCAAAGCATATGGGCGTTATTTGGAGAAATTCGTCAGTGAGGGATATTTAAATACAGCATCACTGGCAATTATTAAAGAGGATGCTGAAGGCAATGCAGCCGTTTTTGATGTTGCAAAACTACTGCTAACGGAAGTCAACGGTGATTCATTACTCGCCAGCTTAAAACGTGGTGATTATCAATCATTAAATGCCTTTGCGTTGGATGATGAACAATTAAAACAATGGGTTGAATGCTTTAGTGAAGCATCCACTTCGGAGTGGATAAAAGCGCATAAACTGGCAAAACAAATCTATTTCCCTGTCGATGATGGCTATCACCTGTTATGCCCGCTGTTTTCCAGTTCGCTGGCACAGGCGATGTATGAAAAGCTAACTGCCGTGCGCTTTAGTGAGGAATCGAAAGCCATTCGCGATGCGCACAAAGCAGGTAAATGGCACTCACAGCCAGATATTCGTTTCCCGAATCTTGCAGAGATGCATTATGGAGGTGGAAATCAACAGAATATCTCCCTGCTAAACAGTGCCAGAGTTGGCCGTGTCTGGCTGTTGCCATCAATGCCGCCCACCTGGGCGACGCTGGATCGCGCGCCACAAAACATGCGCAGTATTTTTTCCCTACGCGGCGATTTCAATCGGGCGGCTTCAGGCATCATAGCCCGGATGACTTACCTGCTGAAGGTTGACATAAATAATGTTCATATTCGTACTGCGCGCGCGAAATATATTGATGAGTTGATAGATTTGCTGTTCATGCAGGCATCCTCTTTTCAGCAAGAAAAATGGCAGGGATGGTCAGTACAATCACCAGACTTACCTCGCCACCAACAACTTTGGCTGGACCCGTGGCGAAGCCTCTCAGATGAGGCTTTCAAACAGGAGCGTGAGAAAAACGACTGGCAAGAGACGATAGCCGATGATTTCGCACGCTGGCTGAACTATCGCCTGAAAAAAGCCCGTTTCGATGTCGGTGCTGTCGAGCAAAGGGAGTGGCGCAGTCAGTCCCTGTTTACTCAACGGATGCGTGAAATGGAAGCTGTTCTGCAGGAGGCGCTGAAATGAGTTATCTGCTCTTGTTACCCCATGTACGCATCGAAAACGCTAACGCCGTCTCCGGGTTGACCTGGGGATTCCCGTCGATGACCCATTTTCTCGGTTATGTTCATGCGCTTTCTCGCAAAGTCGTGGATGAATTTGGCGTAAGTTTTGACGGTTGTGCGGTAGTAAGCCATGAACAGCATATTCAGGCGTACAGCTCCGGGCGCGATTTTCAATTCGCTCTCACCCGTAACCCATTAACCAGAGAAGGTAAAACCGCGTCGTTCAATGAAGAGGGCCGTATGCACCTGACGGTTTCTCTGCTGATTGAATGTAATGGCGAAATTACCAATGGTGAATATGGCAGAAAAGCCCTTTGCGACTATCTGAAAATGCTCTGCCAGAGCCACAAACTGGCGGGCGGAAGCATTGTTGACATGCGCGAACCGCAGCTTTTTCATGCCCCTGAAGATGAAAAGCAACTGCGTAAAATCATCTGGCGTTTAATGCCTGGCTATGCACTTTACGATCGCAGTGAATGGCTGGCTGAACATCACCAACAACATCCCGATATATCGTTGCTTGATGCCTGGCTTGATTTTGCTGCCGTTAAATATCAGGCCGAATCTCCGGCAGAAGACAACAGCGCACAATGGGTATACCAGCCGAAGCCAATGCCTGGTTTCCTGGTACCGTTAATGTGCGGTTACCAACGCATATCTCCTGTTTACGCTCCCGGTGAAGTTGAAAATGCGCGCGATACCGTGATGCCATTTGCCTTTGCCGAAGCGGTTTATGGCATTGGCGAATGGCGCGGATTACATCGTATTACTGGCTTGCAACCACTGATGTGGCGTTACCGTGCAACGGACACTGGCTACTATTGCTCGGCAATACCAGTCGTTGACGACCCTACTACTAATGAAGATGACGATACAGAATAAGGACATAATTATGGCAAAGGCCCCTGTAGCAGTAAAAACGGCGTCAGTACTGGCATTTGAGCGCAAACTGGCAACCTCTGACGCGGTGATGTACGCAGGTAACTGGCAAGGAAATGAATGGCAACCTATTGAGATTCAGGAGAAAGCCGTTCGCGGAACCATCTCCAATCGCCTGAAAGATGCAATTTCCAGTAATGAGTTAAAGTTGAATGCAGAAATCCAAAAAGCCAACTTGCAGCGGGTAGATGTGGCAGCACTTCCGGTTGATGCGGATACACTAAAAGTGATGTTTACGCTGCGCGTGCTGGGTAATTTATCCTCACCTTCAGTATGTAATGATATGGCCTATCAGGAGGCGCTTTCCGACGTTATTGAAGGTTATATCAGCGAACATGGCTTTAAAGAGCTGGCGCTTCGCTATGCCCTGAATCTGGCAAATGGTCGTTTTCTGTGGCGTAACCGTATCGGTGCCGAGCAAATTCAGGTGAAAGTCACCGCTAACGACAAATCATGGACTTTTAACAGCCATGACTTCTCTTTACGTCAATTTGATCAGGGCCAGAGTAGCGTCACAAAACTGGCGTCAACGATTGAACAAGGATTGAGCGGAAAAGAGTGGGTGATGCTTACCGTTGAAGCGCAGGTTCGCCTCGGTGCCGGGCAAGAAGTCTTCCCATCACAGGAACTGGTGCTCGACAGCAACAGTAGCAAAAGTCGCGTGTTGTACCAGGTTGCAGGCATTGCTGGTATTCACTCCCAAAAAATTGGCAACGCTTTACGTACTATTGACACCTGGCATCCGAAGGTTGATGAGTTGGGGGCTATCGCCGTGGAGCCTTATGGCTCTGTAACCAGCCGAGGCGTTGCTTGCCGCCAACCGAAAGAAAAACTCGATTTTTACACTTTACTGGACAATTGGGTGACTAAAGGAGTGAAACCAGACGTTGATCAGCAGCACTACGTGATGGCAGTGCTGATCCGTGGCGGTGTTTTTGGTGAGAAAGCGGAATAAGGAGCTGCCAATGGAGCACTACTTTGAGATCCGCGTTCTGCCAGATCCTGAATTTTCGAGTGAAATGTTGATGGCAGCGTTATTTGCCAAATTGCACCGGGCATTAGGCGCAAGAGGGCAAGGTGATATCGGCGTGAGTTTCCCGGACGTGAATGTTACGCCGGGAGCGCGTTTACGCTTACACGGCAGCGCCCCGGCATTGCAGGCGCTTGAAGCCTCAACGTGGCGTAAAGGACTTACGGACTATTGCCAATGTTCACCTGTCACTCCTATTCCTGAAATAAAAGGCTGGCGAGTGGTAAGCCGTGTGCAGGTTAAAAGTAACCCCCTGCGTCTGTTAAGGCGTTCAGTAAAAAAGGGCTGGCTCACTAAAGAACAGGCAATTGAGCGACTGGCGACGCAAACTGAACGGCGGACCGATTTACCCTTTCTCAATATGAAGAGTTTATCGAGTCAGCAACAGTTCAAGCTGTTTATCCGACACGGGGAATTGCGTACAGAACCGGTTAAAGGGGTATTCAGTAGTTATGGATTAAGCGCAACCGCTACTATTCCCTGGTTTTGATTGGTTAGTTGTAATGTATAAAAGACCTGGCCTTACCGTCAGGTCTTTTTGTCTATTGAAAAGCCGATTTCTGGCTGGAAATAGAATAAAGAATTCAATGCCCTACACTTTCATCAGTATATGGATATTTATTTAAAACAAGCAATCTGCAATTAATTATACGTATTAATCTACCTTGTAATGACATCAAATAATGCCGAATAGTAAACAAGGTAAATGTTTCCATGGGTATTTTTTATTTGTTACGTATTTTTGACAGTTTGATTTAAATCACAAAAACAACTTGTTTACATTACGATAAAAAATGTAATTTGCGAAATTCATTTCCGAGAGGACAAAGACTCTTAACCACCTGGAATAAATTAGTTAAGGAATAGACTATGAAACGTTCAATTATTGCAGTTGCAGTATTATCTTCTCTTTTTATGAGTGCAGGGAATGCTGCGGAAGGGAATCAACAGGGCGAGTTGATTATTACCGGTAATATCGCAGGAACTACTTGTCAATTCGATGGTTCAACTACTGCAACAATTACGATGAACGAGATTGGGGCTGATCAATTTCAAGGTAAGGATGCAGGCTATATTCACGACGCTTATTCAAATACAACAATTTTACCGCTGAAAGTTATATGCACGGGAGACAATGCACCTAAAATTACTTTCTCCAGGGACCAATTTGACGTGGGCAATAGTGGTATTACTCGTAACACCGCAGAAGAAAATGGTGCTGGTTTTGCTGTCTATTATGAGGGGGCGGACGGTCAATCTCAACAGATTAAAGGTGATGACTATATTCATCTAGTAAAAAACGAAAATAATACATATGAGTTGAATTTCAGGGCGAAATACGCGGCAGTAGATACTGAAGTGAAGGCTGGCCCGGTTAACTCTGCACTGACAATGACTGTCGTGACAGATTGATACCGTGTTTATCGGCGGCTTCGGTCGCCGATTTTCAATAACAAGGATTGTTATCATGAAAAAATTAATAGCCTTCTTGCTGGCCGGCATGGTCACGCCTGCGTGGGGTGGTGTCTATATCTACGGCACTCGTGTTATTTATCCAGAACAGAAAAAAGAGATTACCGTTCAGTTAATGAATGAAGGTAATCGTAGCGCCCTGGTTCAGTCATGGATTGATGATGGCGATACCAGCCAGCCTCCAGAAAAAATTCACGTCCCGTTCGTGTTGACGCCACCGGTAACTCACGTAAAAGGTGGCGAGGGACAACAACTCAAGATCAAAAAATTGGCGAATACCCTACCTAAAGATCGCGAAAGCTTGTTCTTTCTCAATGTTCTGGACATTCCACCTAATAGTGAGAAAAATGAAGGTAAAAACCAGATTAAATTCGCGATGCAAAACCGCATCAAATTTATTTATCGTCCGGAAGGTATAGCTGGTGTCGATAAAGGAAGTTTTTCTCGACTGAATATAAGAACTGTCAGTAATGGTATTAATATAAAAAATAATTCAGCGAACTGGATAACTATTCCTGAACTGAAAGGTAATACCAAATTAAATAAAGAAACGCTGGTACTAGCACCCTGGTCAGAACAGACCGTCACCACATCTTCCGTTGTTAGCCAGTACAATGTTACGTTGATTGATGATCATGGAAACTATTTGAGTGAAAAAGTGAAAACCGTCAAATAGATCAGGGATTGATTATGTCTAAACTTAATTCTATTACGCTGGCGATCCTGTCGGTGTTGGCTACTTCGCCTGCATGGGCGGAAGATGAAACATTTGACACCCATTTTATGATTGGCGGATTAAATGGGGAAAAAATTTCTGACTATCATATCGATAGTAATAAGCCGATGCCCGGTATCTATGATATGGATGTATACCTGAATAATCAGTGGCGCGGACATTATAATGTCGATATTAAAGACGATCCAGATGCAACATGTTTATCCTGGGAGCAGTTAAAGCAAATAGGTATCCTCACTGAAGGCATTAATATCGATAAAAGCGTGGAATGTGTACCACTTCGGGAAGCGGTACAGGGCGGCAGCGTTGACTATGATATTGGGCATTTTAACCTGAAGTTAAGTGTACCCCAAGCCTATGTCGTTGAGTATGAACGCGGATATGTCCCGCCTGAGGCATGGGATCGCGGGATTAACGCATTATATACGTCTTATTATGCCAGTCAGTATTACAGTAATTATAAGCACGGAGGAGATAATAAAAGTAGCTATTTAAATCTGAATAGTGGTTTGAATCTTCTGGGCTGGCAGTTGCATTCAAATGCCAATTATACGAAAAGTGACGAGAGCAGCGGTAAATGGAAGAGTAACACGTTATATCTGGAGCGCGGAATTCCACAAATTCTTGGCACATTGCGTGCTGGTGAAATGTATACCGGTTCTGATGTTTTTGACTCCGTGCGTTTTCGCGGTGTACGCCTATGGCGCGATATGCAGATGTTGCCGAACTCTAAACAGAATTTTACTCCAGTGGTGCGTGGTGTTGCCCAAAGTAACGCACTTGTCACTATCGAACAAAATGGCTTTGTGGTTTACCAGAAAGAGGTTCCGCCAGGTCCATTCGCCATTGATGATTTGCAACTTGCTGGTGGTGGTGCAGATCTGGAAGTTACCGTTAAAGAAGCTGACGGTTCGGTATCGCGTTATCGTGTACCTTATTCATCTGTACCAAATATGTTGCAACCGGGCGTTTCGAAATATGAATTTGCTGCCGGACGTAGTCGTATCGAGGGAGCCAGCGATCAGTCAGATTTTATTCAGGGAAGCTATCAGTATGGCCTTAATAATTTGCTGACTCTCTATGCTGGCACGCAGTTGTCTGATAATTACTCATCGTTTGTTCTCGGCACGGGATGGAATACACCGATTGGTGCTGTATCGGTTGATTTTACCCATTCCCATAGTGAACAAGATAACGGTGATGTGTTTAATGGTCAAAGTTATCAGATTGCCTGGAACAAATATCTCTCTCAAAGTGGAACGCAATTTTCGCTGGCGGCCTGGCGTTATTCTTCTCGGGATTATCGTACTTTTAACGATCACGTGTGGGCAAATAACAGGAAAAGTTATAATCGAGAAGATGACTCAGTTTATGATATCGCCGACTATTATCAGTACGATTTTGGTCGTAAGAACAGCTTTTCTGTAAATATAAACCAGTCATTACCGGAAAATTGGGGATATCTGTCGGTCAGTGGTCAATGGCGGGATTATTGGGAACGCAGCGGGACAGGGAAAGATTATCAACTCAGCTATTCGAACTCCTGGGAACGCCTTAGTTATACCTTGTCTGTTAGCCAGACCTACGATGAAGATAACCGCGAAGATAGACGCATTAACTTATATTTCTCAATTCCCTTCTCGTGGGGCGATGGAATCACTGAAAAACGACGAGATTTATTTGTTTCTAACTCGACCACTTTTGATAAAGACGGCTATCGGTCGAATAATACCAGCCTCAGCGGTGTAGCGGGGAGTCGCGATCAGTTCAGCTACGGGGCTAACTTAAGCCATCAACACCAGGGCAGCGAAACAACAGCAGGTGCAAACCTGACCTGGCGTGCGCCATTGGCGACTATTGGTGGCAGCTATAGCCAGTCGAAAAGATATCAACAAGTTAGCGGTAATATTCAAGGCGGTTTAGTCGCGTGGTCGGACGGGGTGGCACAGGCTCCCAGACTTTCCGATACGTTCGCCATCGTCAAAGCGCCGGGACTGGAGGGAGCGGCGGTGCAGGGATATCGTTACCTGACCACGGATAGCAGAGGCTACGCTATTTATGACAACCTGACGCCGTATCGTGAAAATACGTTGATGTTGGATATTGCCGACAGTAAAAGCGATGTGGCGCTACTGGGTAACCGTAAAAACACCGTTCCTTATCGTGGTGCGGTAGTGATGACGCAGTTTGAGACTGATAAACGCAAGCCCTGGTATTTCATCTCCCAACGCCCTGATGGCTCTCCGTTGCCGTTTGGTTATGAGGTTGAAGATGAAAGCGGCAATAATGTGGGCTTAGTAGGACAGGGAAGCCGGATATTTATTCGCACCAATGATGTTCCCGCGTCGATTCGCGTCTCGGTTAATAAACAGCAGGAACAATTCTGCACTATTACCTTTGATAACGTTATTGATGAGAATAAAGTTTATATTTGTCGTTAAAGGATTTGTTTATGAAGAAATATTGGTTTTTGTTTCTACTGGCTTTGCCATTTTGGGGGCAGGCTAAATGTACTATCAACGGAAATTCTACTGCCATACAGGGCGTAAATTTAGACCTAACAACGGGAAATGGGACGGTTACATTTTCTCCTAATCTGACGGGGGAATTCACATGTAATTCGACTCAAGATAAGGTAAATGTGCTTAAGACATTGGATAATTATGTTGTAGAGATAAAAGAAAATCAAAACAACAATCAATCAATTTATATTAAGTTTAATCTTGATGTCGGAGATGGATTTCCTGTTGATACGGGAGGCAGGAAGACTTATTCAGTTAACGATACTATTAATAACAAAAGCATAGCATTAACAGCTTCATATATAAAATCGCCTGACAGTAATGCGAATGTTCAAACAGTATATTCTAATTCATTCATCTTGAATGCTCCTGCGGTTGTCTTTCCATTTGAAAATGGTTCAGCAACTAATTTTTGCTATCAAAACATTATCTTTTATTTTATATGTTATGTGAGCAATAGGTTACCAACAGATGCTGCTTATCAACAGAATTTAAATGTTAATATAACAAAACACAAACCTACAACCTGTAGTTTCTCGCAACCGACTTACGAAATAAGAATGCCAGAAACAACGATAAGTGAGATGCAATCTGCCAATAACACAAAATCAGGTTCTATAGATCTGGTTTTAAATTGTGACAGTGTTTATAACGTCACGACTAATCCAGTGACTTTTAAAGTTGCGCGCGGTGAATGGGATGATAGTGGAACCATTCTGAAAAACACATCGCTTAATGGTGCTAAGGGGGTTGGGTTCCAGATTTATAATGGTAACGCAACGACACCGTTAAAGTTGGGTGATACCCTGATGAACAAATTAACTAAAATGGCGGCCATTGAGAATCAGTACACCTTCCCGATTACCGCGAAATATGTCCGCGTGAATGAGGAAGCACTACAGCCAGGAGAAGTCCAAAGCAAAGCCATATTTGCCGTATCCTACGACTAGTGGGTATAGTAATCAGCCACTGATTTTCACGTACTTTCGAAGAGGAAGTACGTGTTTTTTATTTAAGGCGCATTAATGCGAAAAAAAAGCCCGTACTTTCGTACGAGCTCTTCTTAAAATATGGCGGTGAGGGGGGGATTCGAACCCCCGATACGTTGCCGTATACACACTTTCCAGGCGTGCTCCTTCAGCCACTCGGACACCTCACCAAATTTTTGCTGCCTTACCACATGGGGGGCAACGGGGCGCTACTATAGGGAGTTGGAGCAAAACGGTCAAGAAGAATTTATTTAGATTGATTTGTTTGGTTACGCAATGAACACACGATTCATTCGCCCGAGATTATGGTCGTATGCGTTCTGATCAATTGTTTATCAAAAGCTACGAGGGAAATATGAGAGTGAAGAAATACCAATCGACCCATTTTTTAGAGTGACATGTAACTCATTGATTTTGTTTATTACTATTTTGACGTCTCGAAAAAGGGTATGAACCTGTGATTTTGTGATTTTTAACAGTAAATCAATCGGATAGTCTGCTATTATATCAGTTCACTGCCGCACAGGCAGCTTAGAAAAATTTTGCCCAGCGTTCAGCATAGCGGCGCTAGTTCACTGCCGCACAGGCAGCTTAGAAAGCTGGCAGTGATAAGTCTGTATATAAAGTTAAGTTCACTGCCGCACAGGCAGCTTAGAAACGCGCAGTGATAAATTGTCCGCCCTGGCGGAATGTTCACTGCCGCACAGGCAGCTTAGAAAACCACGCTGGCTGCAAATATCGTGGAAAAATTGTTCACTGCCGCACAGGCAGCTTAGAAAACCCATTGACCGGGAAGCGCTGGCAAAGTTGCGTTCACTGCCGCACAGGCAGCTTAGAAAGAAAACGGCTCGGGGGCGCTCGGCCCCGAAAAGTTCACTGCCGCACAGGCAGCTTAGAAAGATCCGTGGGAACGCGCCGCCGCAGGTATTACGTTCACTGCCGCACAGGCAGCTTAGAAAAAGTAGTTTCAGCGGGATCAATAAAACACACTGTTCACTGCCGCACAGGCAGCTTAGAAATTACGCTGTAGAAATAGAAACAGGCAACTGGTGTTCACTGCCGCACAGGCAGCTTAGAAACGTAGCATGGGTATAGTGAGGTTGCCGTGTGCGTTCACTGCCGCACAGGCAGCTTAGAAATGGCTTATGCCGGGGTTTTTTATAGGGGAAAAGTTCACTGCCGCACAGGCAGCTTAGAAACTTCAGACCCACCAGCGACGGCATTTTTTTTAGTTCACTGCCGCACAGGCAGCTTAGAAAACGGAGAACATTTTCGCCTGGTTGTCCGTAATGTTCACTGCCGTACAGGCAGTTTTTAAAATCCATACCCCAATATTTATTTTCTTCCTTAATCCCGGGCGCAAAAAAGGCCGGTTAAACCGACCTTTTACTCGTTCTTTCTCTTCGCCCGTCAGGCGGCAAAACAATCAGCGACTACGGAAGACAATGCGGCCTTTGCTCAGGTCGTACGGGGTCAGTTCAACAGTCACTTTGTCGCCCGTCAGGATGCGGATGTAGTTTTTGCGCATTTTACCGGAGATGTGTGCAGTAACCACGTGACCGTTTTCTAACTCTACGCGGAACATGGTGTTAGGTAACGTTTCAAGAACAGTACCTTGCATTTCAATATTGTCTTCTTTGGCCATCTAATCCTCTGGGGTATCACTACCGTAATTTGAACCGGCAAGATAATGCCGAAGTTCTGTAAATAAGTAAAGATTTGCGCGCTAAATCGCAACAAACAGGTTTGGCACATAACTCCGAAAACACACGGCTAAGCCGCACCAAAAGCGCAACGTATAAGGGAACGGTGAGATAAACGATGGGCGTTACCTGACGCGAAAAATTCCTTATCGGCAGCGGAGTAATGAGCGTAACCAACTCTGCGAGCGCAATTATAACACTCTGGAGAGAAATGTGCCGAAAACATTCATTTCTGTGGCGAAAACAATTGCCGCGGCACCCAGAAATTATTCGGTAATCGTTCCGGGCGCATTTGATTGAGGTAATTGAGGTAATCCCGCCGGGGAATTTCGCAGGCTCCAAGCGAAGCCGTGTGATCATTAAGCACCTGGCAGTCGATCATTTTGCCGCCATGACGGATAAATTCTTCGCAGAAGATCATGAGCGCCGTTTTGGACGCATTTTCCATCCGGCTGAACATCGATTCGCCACAAAATAGCGTTCCCTGCGCTACGCCATATATGCCGCCGACAAGCTCGTCTTCATGCCAGACTTCAATGGAGTGGGCATGACCCAGCTCGTGTAAGCGGTGGTAGGCTTCAATCACATCGCGCGTAATCCAGGTTCCTTCTTCGCGATCGCTGGCACAGCCTTCAATGACCTGACCAAAGGCATGATTCATCGTGACACGGTAAAGCGAGCGTTTATGAAATCGTTTCATACTGCGACTGATGTGCAGTGATTCCGGCCATAATACTGCGCGTGGATCCGGCGACCACCAGAGAATGGGGTCGCCAGGAGAAAACCATGGGAAAATACCACGCTGATAAGCCATTAACAGGCGCGCGGGGCTAAGATCGCCCCCCAGCGCCAGCAGGCCGTTAGGCTCACGTAATGCGCCTTCCGGAGAAGGGAAGGCTATTGAATGGCGAGAAAGCTGAACCAGGCGCATGACCGCAAAACTCCACTACGCAAGTCGGATCGTTCAATAATAGCTTACAAACCCTGCTTAAACTGGTAATAACGCCCCTGTCTGGCAAGCAGTTCTGCGTGAGTACCTTGCTCAATAATTTGCCCGTTGTCCATCACTATTATTTGCTGGAAATGAGAGAGTCCGCGAAGTCGGTGAGTGACCATTAACACCGTTTTCTCACGCATCATTTCTGCAAGTAATTCAAGGATCTGACTTTCTGTTGTGGCATCTAAACCTTCGGTAGGTTCGTCCAGCAATACCAGCGGCGCATTGTGCAATAGTGCGCGGGCGATAGCCAGACGGCGCAGTTCACCACCAGAGAGTTGACGTCCGCCTTCACCTAACCAACTGTTGAGTCCTGCATCTTCGAGCAATTTCTCCAGACCGACGCGGCGCAAGATCTCCGCCAGAGCCTCATCACTACTGCCAGGCGAAGCGAGTAATAGATTATCTCGCAGCGTGGCGCTAAACAGATGCACACGCTGCGGCACAACGCTGATGGTCTGGCGCAGAGTCGCTTCGTTCAGGCTGGCAATGGGGCTACCGTTAAGCAGAATCTCGCCTTGTTGTGGATCCCATGCGCGAGTCAGCAGTTGTAACAGAGTTGATTTGCCGCATCCGGTTCGCCCGAGAATCGCAATATGTTCTCCGGCGTTTGCCTGAAGGGAAATCCCTTTAAGCGCTTGTTGTGATTGTTCCGGATAAGTGAACTGAACATCACGTAATGTCAGGGATACCTGATCGGCAACACTGGATTGGGTATCAGGAAAGGTAACTTCCGGCTTTTGGTCCGTTAAGTCAGTGATTCGCACGGCAGAGGCAATCACTTGCCCCAGATGCTGAAATGCGCCAGTCACCGGAGTCAGCGCTTCAAATGCAGCTAACGCGCAGAAGACAAACAGCGCAATTAACGCGCCAGGCTGATTATTACTACCAACGCCACCGGAGGCCATCCATAGCATCAGGATCACCGCCAGCGCGCCAATCAGCAGCATAATCGCTTGTGATAACGCGGTCAGTTCGGACTGGCGGCGTTGCGCTTCCAGCCACTGAATTTCGGTATTCTCTAACTGCGTGCGATAACGATCGCTGGCGCCAAAAATGGTCAGCTCGGCTTGCCCTTGCAGCCATGCGGTTAATTGTTGGCGATACTGACCGCGAAGGTGAGTCAGATTTTGCCCAGTGCTCTTTCCGGCGCGATAAAACAGCGGAGGCATCAGGAACAACGTCAGCAACATAATGCCGCCCAGCGTAAAGGCGAGGGTGAAATCAAGGAAGCTTAACCCGACGGTCACCACCATAATCACCACAAAAGCGCCTACCAGCGGCGAAATAACGCGCAGATAAAGATGGTCGAGCGTATCAACATCCGCCATGACACGGTTGAGTAATTCACCCTGGCGATAGCGGGCCAGCCCGGCAGGGGAGAGTGGCAATAGTTTGCTGAAGGTGTAAATGCGCAGATGCTGCAATACGCGGAAAGTCGCGTCATGACTCACCAGTCGTTCAAAATAGCGACCGGCGGTACGGGTGATTGCCGCGCCACGCACACCTGCGGCGGGCAGCATATAGTTAAAACTATACAGGCCTGCGACACCGGCTACAGCCGATGCGGAGAGGAACCAGCCGGAAAGTGTTAACAGACCGATACTGGCGAGCAGAGTAATAATCGCCAGCACAATACCGAGGCTTAACATCCACTTATGGCGTTTATACAGTGCCAGATAGGGTAGCAAAGCGCGCATTTAAATCTCCTCCTGACGATGGGCCAGTAATGTGGCGAAAGGACCGTTAGCCACGCTTAACTCCGCGTAACGTCCTTGCTCGACAATCTGACCATCCTGCATTACCCAAATGGCATCCCAGTCAGCAAGATCTTCTAACTGGTGGGTGACCATTAACGTAGTCTGGCGCAGTGAGGCGGCATTCAGTGCTTCCATCACGCGCTGCTCGCTGTGAGCATCGAGGCTGGCAGCGGGTTCATCCAACAGTAATAGCGAGCAGGGATTTAGTAACGCACGAGCCACCGCCACGCGTTGCGCCTGACCCACGGAAAGGCGGGCTGCCTGGTCGCCAACAGGCGTATCAACACCTTGTGGCAGGAGCGGTAGAAACTCACTGACCCACGCGTTATCCAGTGCTGTTTGTAACTCTTGTTCGCTGGCATCAGGTCGCGCTAGCAGTACGTTATCCCGTAGTGTTGCCGCCGGTAATTGCGGATTCTGCCCAACCCAGGAGAGATGTTTGCGCCACGATTCCGGTGATAAATCGCTCAATTCTATGCCGTTGACTCGTAGCGATCCCTGATAGGAAAGAAAACCGGAAAGCGCATTCAATAGTGAGCTTTTACCTGAACCGCTACGACCAACTAACACCGCACGTTGGCCTGCTGGCAGAGTAAAATTCAGCGGGCCGACCAGCGTTTTACCTTCTGGTGAAGTGATAAACAGATCCTCGGCTTCAATGGTCACCGGATCGTTAGACGCTAACTCCGCCTCACCGCGTTGTGGATGAGCGAGTGGGGTTTCCATAAACGTTTTCAGGCTGTCGGCTGCGCCAACCGCCTGGGCTTTAGCATGATAAAACGTACCGAGATCGCGTAATGGCTGGAAAAACTCTGGCGCAAGGATGAGTGCGAGAAAACCCGCAGCCAGCGTCACCCCAGTATCGTAGTGACCAAAATCCAGCTCACCGAGGTAGGAGAAACCAAAGTAGACCGCCACCAGAGCAATTGACAGCGAGGTGAAGAATTCCAGAATGCCGGAGGATAAAAATGCCAGTCGTAGCACCTCCATCGTCCGTTGACGGAAATCTTCCGAAGCAGAACGAATGCTTTCAATTTCGGCTTCACCACGACCAAAAATACGCAGTGTTTCCATGCCGCGCAGGCGATCGAGGAAATGTCCACTTAGGCGAGCAAGCGCGAGAAAGTTACGTCGGTTCGCATCGGCTGCGCCCATCCCAACCAAAGCCATAAATAACGGGATTAATGGAGCGGTGCCCAGCAGAATGAGCGCCGCAGCCCAGTTAGAAGGGAAGATCGCGACCACAATCAGTAGCGGCACTGATACCGCCAGCGCCATTTGCGGCAGGTAGCGAGCATAGTAATCATGCATATCGTCAATTTGCTCAAGTACCAGCGTCGCCCAACTCCCGGCTGGCTTGCCCTGAATCCATGCAGGCCCTGCTTGTTGCAGGCGGTCGAGAACCTGGCGGCGAATGGCAAAACGGATATGCTGCCCGGCGTGATAACCCACCCGTTCGCGTAACCAGACCACCCATGCGCGCAGCACAAAGGTCAGTACCAGTAAAGTAAAGGGAAGCAGCAGGGCTTCGCGGGGAATATTCTCCATAATCACATGTTGCAGAATACGCGCCATGAACCAGGCCTGGGCAATTATTAATATGCCGCTCACAAAGCCCAGCAGACGAGAAATATTCAGCCAACGTTGGGAGATGACGCTTTGCTGTTTTAACCAGCGGGTTAACTCTTTTTGACGGGATTTATTCATTGCACGCTTAGCAGGTGAGTTATCAGAATTTTTTGCAGGGCAATGTTACAACGGGGAAATAATAAAGGCGACCCATAGTCGCATGGAGTCGCCTTTTTTACTTTTGTTACTGATATGTAAAATTATTTTTCGCCGTATAAACCGTCGAGGTAGCGTTCAGCATCAAGTGCCGCCATGCAACCTGTACCAGCAGAAGTAATGGCCTGGCGATAAATGTGATCCATTACATCACCTGCGGCAAACACGCCCGGGATACTGGTCTGGGTGGCATTGCCATGAATACCCGACTGTACTTTGATGTAGCCGTTTTCCAGTTCCAGTTGCCCTTCAAAAATGGCGGTGTTCGGACTGTGGCCGATAGCAACAAACAGGCCAGCAACGTCGAGTGATTCGATGTTATCGCTGTTTTGCGTATCGCGCAGACGAACGCCTGTGACGCCCATCTGATCGCCAGTCACTTCTTCCAGCGTGCGGTTGGTGTGCAGAATGATGTTGCCGTTCTCCACTTTATCCATCAGACGCTTAATGAGGATTTTTTCTGCGCGGAAACTATCGCGGCGGTGGATCAAATGTACTTCGGAAGCGATGTTAGACAGATACAGCGCCTCTTCAACCGCAGTATTGCCGCCGCCGATAACCGCTACTTTTTGGTTACGATAGAAGAATCCATCGCAAGTCGCACAGGCAGAGACACCACGACCTTTAAAAGCCTCTTCAGAGGGCAGGCCGAGATAGCGTGCAGAAGCCCCGGTGGCAATAATCAGCGCATCGCAAGTGTATTCGCCGCTGTCGCCAGTCAGGCGAAACGGACGATTCTGCAAATCCACTTTGTTGATGTGATCAAAGATGATTTCAGTTTCAAATTTGGTGGCATGTTCATGCATGCGCTCCATTAACAACGGTCCGGTCAGATCGTTTGCATCGCCTGGCCAGTTTTCCACTTCCGTGGTGGTGGTCAGTTGGCCGCCTTTTTCCATGCCGGTGATCAGCACCGGTTGCAGGTTGGCGCGTGCCGCGTAGACAGCAGCGGTATAGCCCGCCGGGCCTGAACCCAGGATAAGCAGTTTACTGTGTTTGGTCGTGCCCATGAGATCCCCATAGTTGTTGGCAGACAATAGGCAGGATTGTAGGGAATTTACAGGCGTAAAAAAAGAGTATGACGATTTTGTTAACGATTTGTGCAATCGTCAAAAGCGATAAGCGTGTCAAATTCTTCTGTCATTATCACCTCTGCTACTTAATTTTTCCGGTTTATAAGCCGATTAAATGATGATTAAACGCGACTGTTAATGAATATCTGGCATGTTGTACTAAAAAACGATGTTTTGCTTTGACAATCACCTGGCGTTTTGCGAAAACATTCGAGGAAGAAAAAAACAGTATTCTTATATGCGCATAATCATGCATGTAAATACCATGTTTACCGTGCTAGTGAAATCTACGCATGGCGTGGACAGACGCCATTCGTGATGTCGATAGCTGCCACAAGGCAACGGTCTTCTCACCGTAGACCCAGGCATTGCGCGCCGTGAATCTTAATGATTTCGGTCTATCGTGACGGGTAGCGACTCTGGACAGTGATGTTTTCAGGGTCAGACAGGAGTAGGGAAGGAATACAGAGAGACAATAATAATGGTAGATAGCAAGAAGCGCCCTGGCAAAGATCTCGACCGTATCGATCGTAACATTCTTAATGAGTTGCAAAAGGATGGGCGTATTTCTAACGTCGAGCTTTCTAAACGTGTGGGACTTTCCCCAACGCCGTGCCTTGAGCGTGTGCGTCGGCTGGAAAGACAAGGGTTTATTCAGGGCTATACGGCGCTGTTGAACCCGCATTATCTGGATGCATCACTTCTGGTATTCGTTGAGATTACTCTGAATCGTGGCGCTCCGGATGTGTTTGAACAATTCAATACCGCTGTACAAAAACTTGAAGAAATTCAGGAGTGTCATTTAGTATCTGGTGATTTCGACTACCTGTTGAAAACACGCGTGCCGGATATGTCAGCTTATCGTAAGCTGTTGGGGGAAACTCTGCTGCGTCTGCCTGGCGTCAATGACACACGGACATACGTTGTTATGGAAGAAGTCAAGCAGAGTAATCGTCTGGTTATTAAGACGCGCTAACACGGAACAGGTGCAAAATCGGCGTATTTTGATTACACTCCTGTTAATCCATACAGCAACAGTACTGGGGTAACCTGGTACTGTTGTCCGTTTTAGCATCGGGCAGGAAAAGCCTGTAACCTGGAGAGCCTTTCTTGAGCCAGGAATACACTGAAGACAAAGAAGTCACATTGACAAAGTTAAGCAGCGGGCGCCGACTTCTGGAGGCGTTGCTGATTCTTATTGTTCTGTTTGCCGTCTGGTTGATGGCAGCTTTATTAAGCTTTAATCCTTCGGATCCCAGTTGGTCACAAACGGCCTGGCATGAGCCTATCCATAATTTAGGTGGGGCACCTGGCGCATGGCTGGCCGATACCCTGTTCTTCATTTTCGGCGTCATGGCTTACACCATCCCCGTCATTATCATCGGTGGCTGTTGGTTTGCCTGGCGTCAGCAGGCCAGCGAAGAATACATTGATTATTTTGCCGTCTCGCTGCGAATTATTGGTGTGCTGGCGATCATTCTTACTTCCTGTGGTCTGGCGGCGATCAATGCTGACGATATCTGGTATTTTGCCTCCGGTGGCGTAATCGGGAGTTTATTAAGCACTACGCTGCAGCCACTGTTACACAGTAGTGGGGGAACGATTGCGCTGCTTTGCGTCTGGGCGGCAGGCCTGACGCTGTTTACCGGTTGGTCCTGGGTGACTATTGCCGAAAAACTGGGCGGCTGGATTTTAAACATTCTCACATTTGCCAGTAACCGTACTCGTCGCGACGATACCTGGGTTGATGAAGATGAGTATGAAGACGACGAAGAGTATGAAGATGAGAGTCACGGCAAACAACATGAGTCGCGCCGTGCCCGGATCCTTCGTGGCGCATTAGCGCGTCGTAAACGTCTGGCCGAAAAATTCATTAATCCGATGGGGCGGAAAACTGACGCTGCGTTGTTCTCCGGCAAGCGGATGGATGATGAAGAAGAAATTACCTACACGGCGCGCGGTGTCGCCGCCGATCCTGATGACGTCCTCTTTTCGGGCAATCGTGCAACGCAGCCAGAATATGACGAATACGATCCATTATTAAATGGTGCGCCGATTACCGAACCTGTAGCTGCTGCAGCGGCTGCGACCACTGTGACACAAAGCTGGGTTGCGCCGGTTGAACCGGTAACCCAGACACCACCATCTGCACCTGTTGATCTTTCACCAACACAGCCCACAGTGGCCTGGCAACCTGTTCCTGGACCGCAAGCGGGTGAACCGATAATTGCACCTGTATCCGAAGGTTACCCGCAGCAACCGCAATATGTGCAGCCTGCGGTGCAATATAACGAATCGCTGCAACAACCGGTGCAGCCTCAGCAGCCATATTATGCGCCTGCGCCGGAACAACCGGTGGTTGGTAACACCTGGCAAGCTGAAGAATCGCAATCCACTTTTGCTCCACAACCTACTTACCAGCCGGAGCAAACTTATCAGCAGCCGACCGTTCAAGAGCCGTTGTATCAACAGCCACAACCTGTTGAACAGCAGCCTGTCGTTGAACCGGAACCTGTTGTTGAAGAGACAAAGCCTGCACGTCCGCCACTTTACTATTTTGAAGAAGTGGAAGAGAAGCGTGCGCGTGAACGTGAGCAACTTGCGGCCTGGTATCAACCGATTCCTGAACCGGTTAAAGAACCAGAACCGGTCAAGCCTGTTTTGGCACGACCAGGTGTTGCAGCAGTGCCGCCGGTAGAATCCGCAGCCGCAGTCTCACCGCTGGCATCTGGCGTGAAGAAAGCGACCCTGGCAACGGGAGCCGCAGCGACGGTAGCTGCACCTGTCTTCAGCCTGTCAAATAGCGGTGGACCGCGCCCGCAAGTGAAAGAGGGTATTGGCCCTCAGTTGCCAAGGCCGAAGCGTATTCGTGTTCCGACGCGTCGTGAACTGGCGTCATACGGTATTAAGCTACCCTCACAGCGTGCAGCGGAAGAGAAGGCACGTGAAGCGCAGCGCAACCAGTACGATTCTGCCGGGCAGTATAACGATGATGAAATAGATGCAATGCAGCAGGATGAACTGGCTCGTCAGTTCGCCCAGACGCAGCAGCAACGCTATGGTGAACAGTATCAGCATGATGTGCCAGTTAACCCGGAAGATGAAATAGATGCCGCTGCAGAGGCAGAACTGGCTCGTCAGTTCGTCCAGACACAGCAGCAACGTTATTCCGGTGAACAACCTGCGGGGGCGAATCCGTTCTCGCTGGATGATTTTGAATTTTCACCGATGAAAGCATTAGTGGATGATGGTCCACACGAGCC